>Ga0209278_1000411_pt1 | contig 35663 bp, 29 predicted proteins | sample JI81BgreenDNA_FD_187504 | JGI IMG/M metagenome (GOLD analysis project Ga0209278, IMG submission 187504) | Wastewater effluent complex algal communities from Wisconsin, to seasonally profile nutrient transformation and Carbon sequestration -... | ecosystem: Engineered > WWTP > Effluent > Algae...
TGACTTCGGAAGAAAACTCGTCATCCCCCAACTTCGGCAGCCGAGGCTTGCGGCCAGCCTGATCGTCGTCACGAAACCGCTGATAGAAATTTAGCGTGGCGCGATAGCTCGCAAGGTTCGAATAGTAATCACCGTCGATGTCCAGCTTTGAAGGGTTCGGCGTCCCATCCCGCTTGTCCTGAGCGGAATACTTCAGGGTCGCAGCGATTGCCGTGAACTTGTCGCGGTCAAAGTGCTCGTCGATGTCACCATAGGTCTGATCGAGACGCTTCGCCCGAGCAATCTGTGTGCTGATTGTGCCCGGATCGTACCCAGCCCGGGTCATCCACAACTTGAAGTCATCGTCTCTCATGCGCCCCCTCGCATATCAAGCAGCATATCGCCCGTCCTTCAGCCGCCTTGCCATGCCGATGCCGGCGAGCGCGTCCAGCACCGGGCGGACGGTGGCGGCGCGTTTGCCTTTGAAGGCTCGGGCGACGTCTTGCGGCGCGAGGGGCGTGGCGGCGGCGGTGAGGATGGATTGGACGGCACTGACCTGTTCGGGGAGCGAGCCGGGCCAGGGGATGACGTTGTCGGGCAGCGCGGCGGCGGTCTCGCCGAGGTCGAGCGTCTGGGTGACGGGGGCCTTGTAGTCGGGTGCCTGATATTCGGGGCGCAGCCAGCGGATCAGGCCTCGGGCTTCTTCGGTGGCGCGTTCCTTGTTGAGGGCGACGAGGCGCGTGAGGATTTCCTCGTCGGAGAGGTCGGCGGGCCAGCCATAGGCCTGCGCGACCAGCGCATCGATGGCGTCGTGGTGCTGGCGGATCAGGGTGACGAGCCCACGATCATGCATGTCGCGCTCGGCATCGGTCAGCGCGCGGCCCTCCCGCAGGGCTTCGAGCACGTTGTAGAGCTTGGTGAGGGTCAGGTCCTCTTGGCTTTCTAGCACCCGCTTTCGCAACGCGTCGAGCGCCTCAGCCTCGGCCCGAATCTTGTCCTTGAGCGGTTCGGGGACATCGGCAGGGAATGGGAACGGGTCGAAAGTTTGTATGCTTTGGTAGCGAGGACGGTCTTCCAAGGTGCCGCCCGCGTGCGCCTTCCATAGCGTATGAGGGCGTGACGACAGCAGAGCCAGAACCACCGAATCCGCCGAAGCGATGACGATGACCGATCCGTCGAACTGCTTTTCGGTCGTTTCGGAGAATACGAAGGTAGGATGCTTGGACACTTCGGAAGTGATGATGACGCGAGCTAGTTCTCGTGTGGCGCGGCGCATCGCAGGTCTCGGTTCTGCGAAAACCCACCAGAGGTCACGATAGGACTTACGCTTCAACGTCTGCCGCAATGGCCGGACGGTGTTCGAAAGATGCTGGTAGAGCGACGGCTCACGTTCTCGCAATTCCGGCTCACTCATCCCGAACACGTCAATTACGAACCGGCCTTGTGAACGCCGTGTTATGTCACTGCCCGCGATGAGCAGAGGTATCCTCGCGCGTGAAGCACCTGCTGCGATCAAATCGTCACGCTCTGATGAAGTGAGACGAAAGCCGTCTCCTGCCAGCTTCACACCCATGAAACAGAGGTTTTCGTTTGCGCGAAGGGGTTTGGCGACAGTGACATTGACGCCAATCGTGAGGTCTGGGTTGACGCGTCCTGACCTGACAGAGATCACCGGAGCATTCGGATCATCATCGACTGCCAAGATAACGCCGTCCCCTGTACCAGCCGTGGTCACTGTCATCGACACTCGGACCGCAGCGTCCGTTTCGATGTCCCTCCAAGGATGATCCGCAATCCCGTATACAATTGAGACCGGGTGGGGGCCGGTTAGCGCCTTGAAAATGACTTTCTGGCCGGTCGCTTGGCGAAGCGTGTTCGTAGTGATGAGGCCACAACGTTTGACCTTCGAGCGACCTACGAGGTCAGCCCCTCGTGCCCACCAATAATAGACGAGGTCGATATCGCCAGGCAGATCAGAGAACGCCCCTCGAATTGCCTCAAAGTACCCGTCACCCAGCTGTTCGCGGATGCGCTTGCTGCCGATAAATGGGGGATTCCCGACAATGAAATCCGCCTTCGGCCACTTCGCCGCGCGTGGCTTCACATAGCGGTAGACCTCCACCCGCGCCGTCTCGTCGGGCACCCTCTTGCCGGTCACGGGGTGCTCCTTCATCGTCTCGCCGTCCCAGCGGGTGACGGGGTTTCCAGCCTCGTCCAGCTCCGCCACCTTCTCGTCCCACTCAATCAGGGCGTCGCGGTTTTCGATGGTCTTGACGTCGCGCAGGATCGGCTCGGGCGGGGTGCGGTCCGCGCCGTTCACCCGGAAATGCCATTGCAGATAGCCGATCCACAGCACCAGTTGCGCAATTGCGGCGGCGCGCGGGTTGATCTCGATACCAAGGAAGTTCTCGGGTGTGATGGTGTGGCCGGTCAGCTCGGCGACGTACTGGTCGTCCCCCAGCTCGACCAGATAATCGAGCACTTCGCCCTCCAGCTCCTTCATGCGCGCCATGGCGACATAGAGGAAGTTGCCGGTGCCGCAGGCGGGATCGAGCACCCTGGTCTGGGCAAGCCGGGAATGGAACGCCTCGACAAAGGCCTTGGCCTCGTCCGCCTTGCCCTCGTCGATCAGCTGGCCCGCAGCGGCGCGCACGGCATTCCAGTCCGCACGTAGCGGTTCCATGATGGTCGGGCCGATCAGCCGCTCGACATAGGCGCGCGGGGTGTAATGGGCGCCGAGCTTGGCCCGCTCCTTGGGATTGAGCGCGCGTTCGAGCAGGGTGCCGAAGATCGCAGGTTCGACCTCGGTCCAGACATGTTCGGCGGCCTGGATCAGCACCTCGAGCTCCTCGGCATCGAGGGGCAGGGCGGTGCGCTCCTTGAACAGATAGCCGTTGAACTTCCTGAGCGGCACGCCGAGCGCGGGCGAGAACTCGCCTTTGTCCATCGCCGCCCACAGCGCGGAAAGCTGGTGTTCGAGATGTTCGGGGTGGGCGCGCTGGTTCTTGAGGAGCTGGGTGAAACTGCTTTCGGGGATCAGCTTGCTGTCCTCGGCGAACATCGTGAACAGCACCCGCATGAGAAAGCCGCTGGTGGTCTCCGCATCATAGCCGCGCTTCTCGAGGCGGCGGGCGACGGTTGCGAGCAGATCGGCAATGTCGCGGGTGACACGGGCGGCGCGGGCGGTTAAGTCGAGGCTCTTGGGATCGGTCCAGATGGCGCGCAGGCGATCGCGCACATCCTCGTCGCGCAGATCCTCCAGCATGATCCGGTAGCGCGCCCGGTCGGGGAACTGGGCGTATGCCTTTCCGGTGCCGGTGAAGTCGGCATAGACTTCGATGCAATAGCCGATGTCGGCGACGAGCAGGAACGGCGGCCAGCCATGATCGATGGGGAGCGCCTTGGCGTAGCGTTCGGCCTGGCCCTTGGCTTGCACCATCGCCTTGGCCCATCCGGGCGTGCCGCGCCGGGCAGTGCCGCGGGCGACGCGGGTCTTGGCGGTCTGGCCGAAGATGTCGAGATCGTCCTCGCCCTTGTCGGCCGCCGCCCGGTCAGCCTCGCTGCCTTGCTTGGCTTCGAGGATAAAGCAGCCTCGCTTGTAGCAGTCGATCCGGCCGAAGCTGGAGGTGCCGTCGCCATTGTCCTGAAAGACGCGGCGTTCAAAGACGTAGTCGTTGGCCGTGTCGTCAGCCTTGGCACCCCGAGGCGGGTCGACGTCGAGCAGCCGGGCCAGGCCGTTGATGAAGGACTGAGTGTTGGCGAGTTCACTGCCGCCGGTCCCGCGCCATTCGCTGATAAACGCGTCAATGTCGGCGGGGCTGGTCATCGCCGGTGGTAAAGCACAGGGGCAGACGACTGGCAACGATGACCATTGCCCCGCGACTTCAGCACGTTGCTATCAGGATCAACATAGGCGGCCCATGCCTGAGCCACGGCCGGATGCGTCAGCGCATGAGCCCGGCAAGCATCGTGACGCCGCTGCTCTCGGACTCATTTGGCATGCGGTTGCGGACAATCATGCCAAGCACCTCCCGGACACTCTCGACGTCTTGCTGCTCAACCGCTGTCCAGCCTTGGTCTACCAAGCGGTCGTGGAGGTCCTTGTCGAGGGCAGAATGCCGCTCCGCTGCAAGCCGCTGGAACATGGCAAAAATGAATGCCGGCTGCTCATACAGCGATCGCTGGAAGACAGTGCGCGCCTGCTGAACCAACTGACGCACGCCAGACCAATTTTCGTTGCTGATCTCCTCGCGCGCCGACCGGAGCAAGGTGTTGAGCCTTTCGACGGTAGCGGGATCCATCGTTTCAATAAGGTCGGAGATGCCATCTTCGATGTGCTCAATTTCCTGAAGTAGGACGGCACGGCGGTGTTCAGGGGCCTCCTTCAGGCGGGCCAACTCCTGCTGCACGTGAAGAGCCTCCTCCGTCACGGACCGTCGGGCTTCTGCATCGCTGGAATTGGCAAGCAACTCCTTCTGTCGTGAGAGACGCCGCTTCAATTGCTCGAGCTTTGGCTCGCCGCCCATGGCCGACCGCGCTTCTTCGATGGCTCCCTCCGCATCGACGAGCTTGCTCTCGGCCAGGGCCGCACCTTCCTCGCCGTCAAAACGATCCTGACCCGCTTGTGGAACGTAAAATGACTTGTCTTGAAGGTGGACTTGCAGGTCAGGGATGGCGACGGAGCACCTGATCAGGCCATTGTCATCCATCTTCCAATGAATGTGAACTGTCGTACCTGCCTCGGCTACCTCTCCGGGGTCGAGGATATCATCCGCCAAAATGCGAAATACCCCAATCGCAAGATTGAGCTCCGGATCGTTCACGCCCTCAGCGTGGTTAAATAGCTCGACATCGAACCTGCCAGGGGTTCCGCCACGCATCTTTTCGCGCAAACGCAAGATTTCCGTTCCCTCTATTGGCAACGGTGATCCCTTTTTGATGAGGGGGTGAAGCACGTTCCTTCTTTCGGAAGCAGGCCCCTCGGCGATCTTGACCGACACTGTCTGAGTGGCATGAATTGCAGCCGCGGAAGCTTCCGTGCGGGTGATCTCGACAATCTGATCTTCACAGGCCCTCTGTCCGTCAGCACCCTCAATCTGAACCGTGAAAACATGCCTGCCCGGCTTGGTCAAAGGCACGGTCATCGAAGCCTTTTCATCGAGTGGCGCCCAGCCACTGTCGTATCCGTCTGGACCCAAGACTTTGAATTTGTATTCCCCAGACCCGGTCTCGGCCTCAACCCGCAACCTCGCGCGATCATCCGCAGACCTGGCCGTAAAGACCACGCGCGCCTTGAAGTCCCCGGTCGTCGAAACTGCGCCGCGGGCTGATTTCTTCTGCCCCTTCTCGACCGACCAGTCACGACTCTCGCTGAAAATCGCTGCACCGCGGGCAACGGCGGTCATAGGGTCAATCTTATGGTCTGCGGGAATACCGAGTTCACGGCTGACCATGTCGCGAATGACCGGGGTTTTCGACGGACCGCCAATGAAGACTACACGGTCGATATCCTCATGGGTAAGGCCATTGTCCTTCAGAACTTTTCTTGAAAGTTCAATGGTTTCAATGATCCGATCTTTGATTAGCCCCTCATACTGTGTTCTCGAGATTTCGACCTCGACGTAAATGGGATTACCATCCAGATCGTCGGTCCGGGCATCATCCTCGCTGAGATAGATCACCGCCTGATCTCGCGTGGAGAGTTCGATCTTGGCCAGTTCGCCCTTGTTGCGCATGACGGCTAAAAGGCGCTTGTACCGATCATCCGACGCCAGATTTTCCGGAACGCGAAAATTTGCAGTCAGCCAAGGGCGAATGATGGAATCGACGATTGTGCGGTCGAAGTCTCTTCCGCCAAGCATCTTGATGCCTTCATGTGCGATGACGTTGACCGCACCGCCAGTCGCTTCAACGAGGGCCAGGTCGAAGGTCCCGCCGCCAAGATCATAGATGAGGAACCGACCATCGCGGCGTGCTGCGCCCTCAAGGGCGGCCATTGCTGCTGCAACCGGTTCTTGTAGCAATCCAACCTTGGTAAGACCTGCTTCATGCGCGGCCCGGATGGTCGCTTCTGACTGCATCTGATCGAACGCGGCGGGAATGGTGATGATCGCGCCGTTAACATCCCGGGCGCCGGTCTCGGCTTCGACTTGCCGGAGCAGTTCACGGATAACTTCAGCACTGGCTTGTTCTGGGGTCAGAGACTTGCCCGCTCCTGCCAGTTCAATCGTGCTGGATGTTCCCATAAGCCGCTTGAAACCGTGGGCGACCTTGTCGGGTGCAAGCTCCAACTGAGCATAGGCTCTCGTGCCGACGGCCATGCGTCCACCACGGTCGAAATAAAGGACACTCGCCAGAACATCCTTACCATCACTGGTCTTGAAGAGCCGAACCCCGGCATCGTCAACGCCTACCACCGCCGAGTTCGACGTGCCCAGATCAATCCCGAGATACATCGGCGTCGCTCCCCTTCAAAATCACTTTGGCGTTCTGGATTACCCTGCCTCTCCAAATCACGGCAGGCTCGACCACAGACTCCACGATTGGCTCTGGGTCACCTTCGACATCGTCGGCATTGATTGCGATTGCGGGAAGCTCGGGACCAAATACCTTGCCTTCGAAAGTCGCCAGACTGATTTCGAGTGCGCCCAGATGTTGCTCCAAGCGGCCGGCTGAAAACCTCGTTTGCGCTGCAAACCTCGTGCGCCTCTCATCAGGCAGACTCATGAGCATTCGATCCGAGATCCGAAGCAACTTCCAAAAATCGACTGCCATCTCGGAGATCGCCACCTCGTCGGGAGCAGATGCAGATTTATCCGAACTCATGACGCAACTCCTCCCGCGATGTTCCTACAGACCGTTATCTTCGACACCAAACGCCTCATCGAAGTCCGTAGCAGGTTCTTCGACCGAGGGGCTATTTGAAGGAACTGTGTAGGTTGGTGGGGGAACGATACTGTTTGCACCGACGATTTCGGCCGCTTCGGACCTCAATCTATCGCGCATTGCCGATATTTCAGCCTTTACAACCGACATGTCAGATTCATCATATCTAAAGCTTGAGCAGCGTGAATTAAAATCTGACACGGCCGAATTAAATCGGGTCTGCTGGCTAAAGCTATCAACAAGGTCTCGGGCGAGGTCCAATCTCTCTGATTGCCTGAGGCAGTAACGCAGCTCGGCACGGGAGAGAGCCGCTACCGGATATGTGGAAGGTATAACTTCTTCTTCGGAAGAATCCTGACTGACAATAATTTCGTTTTCATCGGCTTGGGCTGAGGGCGCTGTGCTTTCTTCTTCTGCAATGTACGGAGCATCATAAGCTGGCTCTTCGTACGCCGGCCGGTCATTTTGATTCAGCACGACGCCGCCAATAACCGCCACCGCGATCCCGCCCCAGACGATCCTGCTGATATTGCGGGACCTGCGCTTCTCATCGATAACTGCTTCGATTTTTCGAAGGCCGTCGAGCTCGGTTTCAGGCGAAACACGGATGAGGGACTCACAGAGGGCCTTGGCCTGCCCCCAATCCTCCCGCTTCATCGCTGCAAGCAGTTCTTGAAGCTTCACGCTCCGATTGAGATAACCGTCGTCATCTTCGATCTGGTCGCGGACATCGGCCGAGAACCAGTCGGCATCAGCCACAAGCTGGGAAGTCAGCATCTTTGCTAGAACCGGCTCTTGCCGGTCGTTGAACAGCGTGATCGAGAGGTTACGTACCAGGTTCGCCCCGATGTCCCGAATTTCCTGCTCAACTTCGCGCGACAAAAGGCCGACGTAGGCTGACCAGATGGGCCCAACCGGTTTGGGTGCAGATGCCGAGAAACCGTGAGCTGACAACTGACGACTGGTCGCGGCAAGATCATCGCGCGCCTGTTCCAGCGCCACAGCCAAAGGCAACAGATGCTTGTCCCGGGTTTTGCTCGCGATCACATCATTTAGCGTGCGCGCGTCCTTTTTCAGGAACTCTGCGGCGCCCGGCAGTTCCGCGAAGATCCGCTGCGACAAGTTTGTGATCTTGAGTGCCTCGTGGTGTCGATCTTCGTCATTAGCCAGATCGATGGCGACGGAGCGAATCTGCTCGTACAGCGCCTTTGAGTTTTCCTCGTCGGCGCCTTTGGCCTCGGCCGCGATTTGCAAAGGCTGCGCAAGAACATCCCAAGCTTCAAGTTCTTGCTCAAACGTTGCAAAATCAGCGTCTTCGCCGCTGACTGAGTATGTCTCCAGCGTCGCCAAGACCCGATCTGCGCCGCTGACCAATGCACCACCCACGCGATTGGCGTAGGAATCAAGGGCAGCAGTCACAAACGGCTCGCGGCTTTTCCCTTCAGGCTTGAGACTCGAAACGAGCAAATCTGCTAGATACCGCGGCGCGCTACCAAGTTTCTCGAGGGCTTCAATGGTTCGCAATGCGTGATGGCTGCGAAGGTCTGCCAACGACGCGCGAACGTCAGCAATCTGGACCTCAGTAAACCCAGATATTGCCCGTTCCTCATTGATTTGTTGAGCAATATTCCTCTCGCTGATGTCAGCCCAACCCGCAATAAGGTCGCGGAAGGGGCCATCGAAAGATTGGATATCCGGGGCCTTACAGATTGCCTCCACCAGCGCGTTGAGGCCGGAAATCCCCGCCGCATCCCGTGCAACGCCGCGCCAGTCTGCATACGTTCTCGCCCGGAGCGCCTTTCGCGCCTCAGCGGGCCGAAGCTCAAGAAGAAAGCCCAATTCCGCCTTGAGGCGCTCGTTCGGTGAGATGAGGGCCTGCCTGGCGATCTCTAACCGCCGCTCTTCTTCGACGCCCTCAGCATCGAGAAGGGCGTCTTCGACCGCATCGTGTATCTCGGCCTTGGATGATCGAGGCGTGACACCGAGGACTGCGAAGGGATTGTCGAGCAAACCAATCACAATTTTACATCCCCAGTCCCATCCTCGTCACATGGGATAATGCGCTATGGATTTCAATTGGTAAAGTGCGCCGACAGAAGTTCGCGATCCTCAAGCGACCAGATGCTTTCCTCGCCGCACCCCGGGCATTGCTGGGTCCGGACCGCGATCTTGCAGACCCGTAACCGCTTGGACCAGCATGCCGCATAGTCAACCGGGTCGATCCACCGGTCCACATGCCCACATGTACACCGGTGGACGATGATGGCCCCTTCATGCGCCGCCTCGCTTGCGAGCATTGAAGTGCGCCGAAAGTCCAGCCAAGCCTCCAATTCCGCTAGGCCCAGAAGCCGCTGTATATCGGCGCTCGCATTTGCAAGCTCATACCCGTCGCGCATCAGGCGCTGCCCCCATCGCAGCTCTGCCATCAGGCTTTGGCTGCGCGTCTGCACCGTCTCGAGAATTGCGAGCCTCGGCAGTCGGCCGATCGCGAACAAACCAGCGATGTGTCGATGGACCAGTTGGGAGTCCGGGTTGAGTTTCTGCGACTTTCGGAAATGCCGGCTCAGTCGACGCTCGATTTCGCAGCTCTGCCCGACGTAGAACGGGATGCCGTTGAACGGACCCTCTGCAAACTGCACGCCGGGCTCACCAGGATCGAGAAGGGCATAGACGATGTAGGGCGCACCTTCCGCCTCGTGCCGTGCCTGGCGCTGCAGAGCCTTCAGGCGCTTTTCGATATCGATGGGATAGAGGGGCATGTCGATCTCCTTTGCTGAGTTCGACATGCCCCTCCCTCTCCACTTTCTTTGGGTCTCGGCGTCAACGACCGACTTGAAATCGGGCTGGACTATCCTGCTCCAGAAGCAGGTCGATAACGTCCGTTGCGACGCGCACCCGTGAAACGGATCAAACCCCTGGCGCTGAGCGCGGCAATGTCTCGTCGCGCGGTTTTCGCACTGACCTTCCAATGGCTACAAATGTCCGCTGCGCGGCAGCGATGGCCCGCCGCGACTCGGCAAAGAAACCAGCGCTGCCGATCGTTCAGCGCATCAGTTATTGGGTCATTTATAGGGTCAGTTTTAGGGTCATTCATACGGTCATTCTGGCGACGATCCTGCCGCAGCGGCTGCGCATCAGACGCCTTTGATGATCGGCGAGCAGCTTTCTGGTCAACTCCGTGCCGATCATCGCCCGCCCCCTGCGAGCTTTCGATGAGCCCGATCACGAATGCCCTGATCACTGGCGAGCTAGTGACCAGGCGCAGAAAGAACACAGTATCGGGACCGTGCTGACCGGAGAGCCAGTGCTTGACGGTGCGCTCGCTGGCATCCGTCAGTTTCATCACTTGTTTGACGGCACGGTGTGTTTCGCCGTGCTCCCGCTCCAATAGCTGGGGGATGGTTTCGGCATAGGCCTGTCTTCCAGCCAGGACTCCTTCCCACTTCGGCAACATCTTCCGCTCCTCTCCGGCCTACACTTGTGAAAGTGCGAGGATGGCGGAGTGTCCGTGGTTCGCGCTGCAGCGGTTGGTCGCCCTGGCCACGGCAGCATCGTCATCGAAAGGGCGGAAATTGAAGGATTGGGGCTACGACGACAGTGACGGCAGGGAACAGGCGCCGCGGCTCGTGCGCGCGGCCGAATATGTTCGCATGTCGACTGACCATCAGAAATACTCGACCGAGATCCAGGCCGATGCGATCCGGCACTATGCCGCCGCGCGCGGTATCGAGATCGTGCGGACCTATGCCGATGCGGGCAAAAGCGGGCTGAAGATCGAAGGGCGCGACGCACTTAAGCAGCTGATCGACGACGTTCAAAGTGGCGCCGCCGATTACACCATGGTCCTGGTCTATGACATCAGCCGCTGGGGCCGGTTCCAAGACGCCGACGAAAGCGCCTACTACGAGTACATCTGCAAACGCGCCGGGATCGCGGTTCAATACTGCGCGGAGCAGTTCGAGAATGACGGCAGCCCGGTCTCGACTATTGTGCAAGGCGTCAAGCGCGCAATGGCCGGGGAGTACAGCCGGGAGCTGTCGACCAAGGTCTTCACCGGGCAGGGACGGTTGATCGAGAAGGGATACCGTCAAGGCGGACCTGCCGGGTTCGGGCTTCGCCGGACCTTGATCGATGAAACAGGCACGACCAAAGGCGTTCTCACGCGGGGCGAGCACAAGAGCATCCAGACCGATCGGGTGATTTTGACGCCAGGCCCGGTTGAGGAAATCGCCATCGTCCGCAACGTCTATGCAGCCTTCGTGCACGACGGGCTGAGCGAGCGCGAAATCGCCGATGACCTCAACAGCCGGGGAATAGTCACCGATCTGGGGCGGCCATGGACGCGCGGGACGGTCCACCAGCTTCTCATCAACGGCAAGTATGTCGGCGACAATGTGTGGAACCGGCAGTCGTTCAAGCTGAAGAAGAAGCGGGTCCGCAACGACCCCGAAATGTGGATACGCAGCCCCGGCGCGTTCGAAGCCATCGTCGAGCGCGACCTGTTCGATGCCGCCCAGGCGCTCATCGGCGCACGGTCCTTCAGGCTGTCCGATGCCGAAATGATCGACGCGCTGCGGAAGGTTTATGAACGCAAGGGCCTGCTCTCGGGCATCATCATCGACGAATGTGAGGGCCTGCCATCGAGCAGCGCCTATTCGTTGCGGTTTGGCAGCTTGCTGCGGGCTTACAGCCTGGTCGGCTATTCGCCGGATCGCGACTACCGCTACCTCGCCGTAAATCGTGCGCTGCGCCGACTGCACCCTGATATTCTTCGCGAGGCCCTCGAAGGCCTGAAAGCACAGGGCAGTGAAGCATGGCAGGATCTGGAGACTGACCGGGTCATCGTGAACGATGAGTTCAGCCTGTCCGTCGTCATCGTCCGTTGCACGCCCACGCCGACGGGCCTGCTGCGCTGGAAGATCCGCTTCGACACCTCCAAGATGCCGGACATCACCCTCGTGGTCCGCATGGACGCCAGCAACCGGCAACCGTTCGACTACTATCTCTTCCCAAGGCTGGATGTTGCGGCCGAACGGGTGCGGCTCGCCGAGGACAACGACCTGCTGCTTGATGCCTACCGGTTCGACGCCCTCGATTTCTTCTACGAGATCGCAGCGCCCGTCAGAGTTGCGGAGGCTGCCTGATGACCGTTACCCGTCCCCAGACCATCGAGATGATCCCGATTTCGCGGATCACCGTGCTCAACCCCAGGGCTCGCAACAAGCGTCAGCACCGCGAGATCGTCAACAATATCGAGACCATCGGCCTCAAGCGTCCGATCACGGTCAGCAAGCACGATGGTCCGGGCGGCACCCGCTACGATCTGGTCTGCGGTGAGGGGCGGCTCGAGGCTTTCCAGATGCTCGGCCAGACCGAGATACCGGCGGTCGTGATCGAAGCGAGCGAGAGCGAATGCCTTGTCATGAGCCTGGTGGAGAACATTGCCCGACGGGTGCAGCGTCCGATCGACGTGATGAACGAGATCGGTGCCCTGCGGAAACGCGGTTACACCGAAGCCGAGATCTCCCGCAAAATCGGCATCACCAGTGGTTGGGTCAGCATGATCGTGACCCTGCTCGAGCGCGGCGAGGAAAGGCTGCTCTCAGCGGTCGAGACGGGGCTGATCCCGATCAGCCTTGCGATGGAGATCTCGCGTGCAGAAAGCGAAGAGGCGCAAAACCTGCTGTTGGAGGCCTACGAAACCGGCAAGTTGAGAGGGAAGAAGCTGGCTTCGGTTCGCCGGCTGCTCGACCTCCGCATGCGTGGGCGCAGCAAGTCTATATCGGCAGGGAAGTTTGGGCGGAAGGGCTCCACCCGCAAGCTGACTGCCAGCGACCTGATGCAGGTCTATCAGCGCGAGGCCGAAAAGCAGCGTCTGCTGGTGAAGAAGTCGGATTTCACCCAGACCCGCCTTCTCTTCATCGTCGAGGCGATCAAGGATTTGCTGACCGACGATGGATTTCTGACCCTCCTGAGGGCGGAAGGGCTCGAGACGATGCCCCGAGCGCTCGCCATGCGGATCGCAGGCGAAGTCGATGACTGACTGGCCATCAGCAGAGCGCCCGCCCGCAGATCCTGGCGCCGACAATCGTGTCCGGCTAGGCTTCGAGCGCCAGTCTGTAACGGTGCGCTTCGACCAGATCGTACCCCTGAAGACATTGCGCGAAGGCGTTCGGGAAAGCCGCAAATATGCCCAGATCGTGAGCTCGATCAAAGCGATCGGCTTGGTCGAAGCCCCTGCCGTTGCCCCCAACCCGCAGAATTCAGCGCAGTATTTCCTCCTCGATGGCCATTTGCGCATCGAGGTGCTCAAGCAGCTCGGCATCGAAACGGTCGAGTGTCTCGTCGCCAATGATGACGAGACCTACACCTACAACAAGCGCGTCAATCGCCTGCCGCCGATCCAGGAGCACCGGATGATCGTGCGCGCCATCGAGCGCGGCGTCACGGAGGCCGTAATTGCCGATGCGCTGGGGCTGGAGGTGGGATCGATCCGTGCGCGGTTCCGCCTGCTCGACGGCATCTGCGAAGAGACTGCGGACATGCTCAAGGACACCAATTGCTCGATGCGGGCCTTCGACATGCTGCGCCGCATGTCACCGATGCGCCAGATCGAGGCGGCAGACCTGATGATCGGACAGAACAGTTATTCGCTGATCTTCGCGCGCGCTCCTCGCGGCCACGCCAGAGGATCAGTTGGCCGCGCCAGCGAAGAAGGCGCGGAAGAATGACCTCACGGGTCCGACCAGCCAGCAGATTTCCCGGATGGAGCGGGGGCTTGCCACTCTCCAGACGCAGGTGAAATCAGTCGAGGACAGCTACGGAATCGACAATCTCCACCTGACCTTCGCGCGCGGCTATCTCGCGAAGCTGCTCAGCAACGCCCGGGTCGTTCGGTGGCTCTCGACCCATCGGCAGGAATATCTGTCTGAGTTTCAGCGGATCGCGGAGATCGAGACGATCGAGTCACTTGCGACGTCTGTGACGCAGGAATGAGGTATTAGGGGCCTGCGGTCGGCTTCGCTGCCGATCAATCGTAGTTGGGACCCTCATCACGGTCATCGCACCTTAAGCGCCAGTTGCCTAAAAGCACAAGAGAGTACAATTGGCTCAGTGACTAGGCTTAGGAGTGTTCTGCGGCTGGAGACCGTGAACTGAAGCGTCAGATTACTCTGGCGCCCGCGCCTCATCGAGATGAATGCGCGATGAATTTGATGACCGAAAACACGAATAACTTCCTCTTTCAGATCGCACTGTTTGCCATCAGTTGGCGTAGCGACGTTACGGCAGGCCGCGGATCAATGCAGCTAGATCCGCTTCTTGCGCATCGCCAATGAGCGCGAAAGGCAGGCAAAGCTGCTCCGCTATCGCCTTTGCAACCTCGATTGCCTTCTCCTGATGTTCGGCTAGTGCCTCCTCGGACCGAGCTGGTCTTTGTCGTGCGCTGTCGCTCTGCCGTCGCGCCAAAATTTCGGCGGGCTCTGCCTGCAGAAAGCATACTGCATTGAGTTCAAGCGCTGCGAAAACGGCTGCCGGTATTTCGATCAACCCGTTGCCGCCATCGATCACGCTATGACCATCGAAAACGATCGCACCCTTAATGGAGCTCGCCTCATGTTGGAATCCGGCGATCAACAATGCCTGATTGTCGAGGACCGGCCCTGTCCGCAATGCTTCCGATGATTGTGCGGTGATCGACCGGCGCACCTGCTCAGCCTTAATGAGACGGCTCGCCTCTAAATGCGTGAACGCATGTTTCTCGGACAGTCGGTTAAGCATCGTTGTTTTGCCCACGCCCGAAAGGCCCAGAAGTGCAACGCGCTGGCTCATACCGCGAACCCAAGCTGCGCATAACTTAACAAAGCGCCCTGTTGCGTTGAGTCCAGTTGTTTGATCGATTGCGGGGGATGGTCGGCGAACACTCCATCTTTCTTCAGGGTCTGCAGTTTCATGGCCGGGTCAAAATGCCCGGCGAGCAGAAAGTTGATGACCTTGACCGGGCGCGCGGGCGTAGCTGACATCATGGTGAGCTGCGTATCACTGTAGACCGACCGTCCGCCCGCGATGCGACGCAATTCTTCGGTCGACCGGGCAAGCGCCATTTCTTCGAAGATACCCACGGTAGTGATCGCCTGCGAAGGGGGGTGGCCGGACTTCCCCTTGTAGAAAAACAATAGGGCACCGGGCTGGACGATCTGCGCCTTCGCGCGGCACAGATACACTTTACGGATCGTGTTGCCTGGCGTGTGGATGCCGAGATCCGCGGCCGTGCCAAATAGGCTCAACTGACTGCGCTGCATCAGCTCCGGGAACAGGACTTCGTGATAGGCTTCTTGTATCGGGATGACATAGGCGTTGACACCCATTCCCGTCGCGAACCGCGGATAGTTGTGGCGAGCAAGGTCGAAGAGGGACTGTCCCTGGACAATCCCGAGACGGTCCCGTGAGAGCGTCTTCTCATAAACGCGTTCACCGTTCGCGTTGTCATGTGTGTGTATGAAACCATAGAATTCGAGTAGATCGATGAGGGTCGCCTGGCCTGCATAGGTGGTGAGGTAGACGACATCGTGTCGGTTCGTCTGTGCATACCAGAGGATTTGCTTGAGCAGCAGCTCGCCGAGCTTGACCCCTCGGCTCTCGGGCCGCACCTTGAAGGTGCAGACCTTCAGGATTTTCGAGCCCGGCAAGCTCGCGTCGGTATCACCCGGTACTTCATCCTTGCGCACGACTAGGCCGGCAATCGCTCCTTCGTCGATGACCACCCAGCACTTGCGCATCGCTTTTACGCACTTTTCACGCCACCAAGTGTCGAAACCTTCATAATCGCCTCGCAGGCTGGCGAAAATCGGATCATCTACCGGAATGCGGTGCGCGTCTACCTCCTGTATTTGAGGAAGCGCTACTTCGATTGGTTCGTAGGTTGTTCGCAGGAACGACACCGCATCCGCGACATACAGGACCCGGTCGCCAAGCGTCGCCGAAGTACGTCGGGCGCGTTCGTGCAGGCCCTGATCTTCGGTAACGAGGAAGTCGGCGACGCCGATGTCCAGGGCGTGCAGCAGCGTCGCATCGACCAAGTCATTGGGCTTTCGGATTGGCCCGAACCGCGCCTCGAGCGCGGGCTGGTCTAGGCCGAACACCTTATCGATGACAGGGAACTTGCGAATTTTGCTGAGCGAGACACGGCGCCGCTCTAGATTGCGATCGCGCTGAATGTCGTCGACTGCCCCAGCATGGACGAACACGCCCACTCCGTAGCGCGCCGTCAGTTGCAGCAGCGCGGCAAAGTTGGGGGCGACCTCTGCATGATCCTCGAGGCCTATGAAGACATTGGTATCAATGAGGTATTTCGGAACACTCATAATCTAGAGCTTCCCGCATTTGTGGGGTCGCGTAAAGGAAAGACTGCGGGGGTTCGAAGTTAAATCGGTCGCGGAGTTCGCTCAGTTGCAGTGCGCGCCGCAGAGGCCGGGCGCGTTTGAGTTCGATAGCATAACCGCGCTCGACGCCATCGAAATAGCTGTCGAAATCCTTGCGCGTGATGCACGCGCGTTCCGCGAAAGTCTGCCAGATTTCTTCGGGTGCGCAGCGATGCACTTCTCCGATCTCAGCGATGCCTAGCAGGGCCCTCGTTGGGCTAGTCGCATAGATCAGCGCGGTCGTGCCTTTTGGCACCGACATCGGAAATCGTCGCCGCAGCTCAACAGTCTTGGTGCCGTTGACGATCTTGTCACAATAGTCCGGCTTGATGCTGAATACGACATCGCGTCGGGCGGGTAGCCGGTCTTCGCCGATAATCGGAAGGAGAAGCTGGTTCTCATCCACCGGGTCGAAGCTGAATTTGGCTTCATGCACATTCGCCACCAGTGCAGATGCATCGTCGAAACGGGCATCAATGCGCAGTGTCGCCCCAAGCGCACCGAGATAGTCCCGCAGCGTTGACACAAGGATGTCGCGCCGCTTCTCGACCCGTGACAGCGCAGCCTGTCCGATGTTCAAGCGTTCGGCCAGCTGCTCCTGCGTAAGGCCGGCAAGCTTACGGATCTCACGCAGCCGTTGGCCGACATGCGCACCGTCCATGGCACCATCAGCCGGCTTGGCCTCGAATACTTTACCGACAACCCTCATTCAGACCTCGCACCTGATCGGTATCACGATCCGAAATATTACATCAAAGGCATATTTTTGCCAGCTTTTTGTTTGATGCAAGGCTCTAACGATCAAACCGGGAGGGGCACTGCGTTGGGATCGAGGTTCAGCAGCGAGCAGAGCCACAAATACCGATAATCGGTCGCGTCGAACCCGATGCAGGCACGCAATCGCACCAAAACCCCTTGCGATTAGCACCTTAAATCCGAGCGACTATTGGCATATAGTGAAATTCAGGTTCGATCTCGATGGAATCAATAACTTAGATGGCGATAGGTCCCACTACTGATGAGATGCTTGCGGACCTGAAAGAGAGGCTTCAGACTCTCACGCCAGGTCAATTCGAGAAGGTGGCTGCAGCGCTCGTTTCCGAGCATCTCGACGTAGGGATTGCCGTGGCGAAGTCCGGCTTCCAATACGGCGCTGATGCTGGCCCGTCAGGGCGGAGGGACCGGCGGTTCCGCATCGAGACCAAGCGCTACGCCGACAATACCAATCTCAGCGACCGGGAGATACTTGGAGAGATCGACGACGCGCTCGGACTTGACCCCGCGCTGGAAGCTTGGTTCCTCGTCGCCACCCGTTCCGCGCCGGAGCAGCTAGAGCAGAAGCTCCTTCGAAAGAGTGATGAGACGGGGGTGCCCATCGTTGTAATTGATTGGAAAACCGAGGGGTTTCCTGCACTTGCGGCGCTATGCACCGCTGCTCCGTCCGTGCTGGATAAGATGGTCTCAATCGACACCGGTGATCTGGCGCGGGCTCTCGAAAGCGATGGTCATGCGGCCCTAGTGTTGCTCACCCGCGACCTCGAGGCCTGGAATCTTGGCTTCGACCGTCTACGTCAAGCAAGTCATGTGAAGCTGAAGGCAATCTGGGGCCAGCCTCGAGTCTCGCAGTCGGAACTGGGCCAAGACGCGGCGGGCGGTGCCCATGCCCACATTCGCCGAGCGGCAGTTCACGAAGGGCTCGACGCCTGGTGGGACGGCAGGTCGGGGATCGACGCACCTGCGGTCGTCATGGGCTTTCAGGGAAGCGGCAAGACCTGGGCCACCCTGAGCTGGCTTGTCGAGCGCCTCGACGAGCAGCCAATTGTCATCCTCGTCCCCTCACGCTTCGCGTCGGACCTGACGGGCGTATCCCGGACGTCGATCAAACGCTTTTTGGCGGAACGCCTCCACGAAATGACGGACTCTCGCGACGCGCAGCATTGGCAGAGACGGCTCGGTCGCGTGCTCAAGAGGCCGGTGGACGAGGGGCCGGCGATCACCGTCGTGTTCGACGGTATGAATGAGTTCGTAGGTGCGCCTTGGAAGGACGTGCTCGCGGTGTTCCAGGCGAATGAGTTCAGTGGACGGTTCCGCGTCGTTGCTGTCACGCGGAACCTGCATTTCACCGAACGTCTTGGTCGGCTCGCGTCGCTTGTCGAGAGGCCGGAGGTGGTCGAAGTGGGTCCGTTCGGCGATGAGCCCGGAGGGGAGCTCGATCAGAGGCTGGCACTCGAGGGGCTGACCCGCTCTGACCTGCACGAGGATCTGTTGGAGATCGCGCGGACGCCGCGCCTCTTCAGCTTGGTGGTGCGCCTGCGGGATCGGCTGGTCGATGGCGGAGAGGTCACGATCCACCGTCTAATATGGGAGTATGGCAGGGCGACGCTCGCCCCGGCCACGAGCGCCTTCGGTGAGCAGGAGTGGCTCTCATGGCTGGCCGAGGTGGCTCGCAACCGTCTGGATGGGATGAAAGAGTTCGACCTTGGCGCCATCGGTTCGATGGTGGGGAGGCCGGACCTGGGCGAAGCCGATGTTTTCCGCCGCCTGAGCGACATCGTCGACAGCGACTTCGCCAACCGACAGGGCTTGCACGGCTATGAGCTGTCGTCCGCCCTCGTCGCGCAGGCACTGGGTGTAGGCCTTCTGGAACACCTGCAGCGCGGAGGCCTTGCGGACCGGAACCTCGTGCAGCGCGCGCTTGAGAACTGGCTGGACCCCATCGCTGGCCTGGACGAGAAGGCCGAGATCCTCCGGGCCGCGGTCTCGATTCAGCTCGCGGGCGAGACAGGACGCGATGGCCTTCTCTCTCCCCTGGTCTCGGCTTGGCTGCATTCGCAGAACCTGCCTGAGCGTCATCGGTCGGAAGTTGTTAGAATGGCGCAGCCGCTTTGCGACCCGCTCCTCGATATCGTCGAGACGTCGTCGGGAGCACCGGAGGCGCTCGCCATCGAGGCGTTGCGTACGCTTCCGGCAGACTCCGATTGCAGGACGCGCGTGATCGGCCGCTGCGTCCGGTGGCTGTCGACGATCTCGAGGGACGTCGATCCACCGGACCGCCGCCATCCCGATCAGGAACGCGCCCGATCGCAGGCGATGGTCGCGCGCGTCGGGGCCGACGCCGATGGGCCGCGCACGGTCCTCGGCCACGAGGTGACGTTCGTGGAGCGTAGCAGGCTGGAATTCGGTGAGGCGGTCGCACAGCTCCTAGAACCGGGCAGCCTCGCGCAGGCCATCGATGTGCTTGAGCTCGCGGCGCTGAGGGTCGCGATCTTGCGGCGGAATGACGACTGGGAGTATCTCAAGTGGATATGCCTCCTCAACCATGTTGACTTCGCTGAGACCGCGGCCGCGCTTAGGGCCAGAGCGGATGCAGTGCTCCGACTGACGCCGGAACCTGGTGTAGCGGCTTGGCTTCCCGCTCGCGTGGGGTCGCTCATGCTCTGGCTCTCCGGGGATGAAGACCTGGAGGCGCTTGCCGTAGGGCGGAATCCCGACGTCGACCGGGGCCTCGACTACGAGGCCGATTACCTAAACGACCCGGCCAACAGCATGATCGCGCTCGAGCGACGGCATGTCGACCAAACCTTGCTCGACCATCGCTTGCCCCTTCGTCGGCGGATCGACAGGGCGAAGGGCTTCTGGACAGATTATCGCCTGGAACCGCCCGCCTCGTTTGTGCATGAGATGCGGCAGGCATTGCAGTCGATCGACGTCTCTACGCTCGACCGTGGCGAGTATCATTCGATTGAGGATCACAACTTCGGGGAAATTACCCCGGCTGCAGCCCGATTGGTGCCCGATGCGCTCGCCGCACTCCATCGCCGAAAGCTGACAGGGCTACCGGACCGTGATGACGCGGCTCGATCATCGGCTGCCGTCAGATCGACAGAGCAATTGCTGCTCGTGGACGACGAGGTTCGGGCCGCAGCCCGCGAGGTCCGTATGGCCCCGATCGGGCCAGGCGTACACTCTGAGAGCGACGTCCGTAGCCGCATGGTTTTGATCGAACTGCTTGATCTTCCCGCAGTCGAACGCGTCGATCACATCCTCCAGGCTGGCCTCAGTAGCGTCTACAGTGACTACGGCGACCTGCTTCTTCCGCTAAGCGAGGCGGATGTGGACGCTCTTGTTCTACGCTACTGCGACGCCGCTTCAGATACCGTGTCTCAGCTCCTGATGTTATTCGCGATGGCCCAAGCTCCAATCGGCGATACCAGCTGGGATTGGATCTTGGGGCGGGTCAACGACCCGGATGAGCAAAGGCGCGGAATTGCGATGCGCCTGCTCTACGAGTCGGACGCTAGGCGCCTCGGGCGCACTTTGGCGGCTGATGGATGGCACTGGACCGGGGGGACGTCGCTCTGGATCGATCATTTCGGCTCGTTGGCCTTGACGGCGGCTACCATTGGAATTCCGTTCGATCAGGTGGCCCCGTCGCTTGCGCCATGGCTGTTGCCGAGGGCAGTGGCCACGCGCGGTGGATCGCCTGAAGATGTCGATATCGCGACGTCCATCCTACGCCATGTTGTGGAGGCACCGGCTCCGGAACCTTTGGACCCAGGTTCGGCAATCACGATAGTTGACCAGCGGCGTGCTGAGGATCCCGCCTCCGTGACCATAACGATTTGCTACGGGCCCGAAGATGGTTTGCTAGGGGGTTTGAAGGCGGCGATGGACGCCGACCTTCGTAATGAGATCCGCGAAAAAGCGGTCGAGACTGCAAAGGAGCGTATTGAGCAAGTGCGGGTAGCAGGTGCCTCGCTCCACATGCGGGATTTCCATAAACTGGATTTCCTCCCGTTCATCGAACACGCACCCGCCGCAATCGACGCTTGGCTAGATGGAATGGAGGAGCCCACTGTGGACTTCTGACGCCGTGTCCGCCGGAGCGAGGGATTATATGTCGCGCTTTGCGAGGCGCTGCTCGAACGCGATCCTCTGCGCGGCGAAATGCTTTGGCTCGCGCTCCGACAAACCCTCTCGACTAGGTTCGTCAGCGAAGGAGGCGTGGACAAGCTGATCCACATCGCGTTTCGTATGCAGGACTGCCCGGAGACCATCCGCCAGCGGTTGCTTTCTGACGCGACGACGGACCTTTCGCTGTTTGATGTCGTCCTTGCTGCATCCATGAACGGAGGCAGTAGCTGGCTCTCAGCGATGGTAGAGGCGGACGCATCCTCAGGGGTGACCTGGCGTCTCCAACGCGGCCGCATGATGCAGGCGTTTGATCCCTGTTGGGATGGCGGTGTGCCAGAGTGGCCCGTTGGACCGGCTGAAAGTCTCCGTGTCTCTCGTATACGCGCAGCGGACGCTTGGGTGAGGAGAGGAGCGTTCGCGCGGCACTGGTGGGACGCCTACTGGACAGTGGAGGAGGACGATGATGCCTTCGCTGCATGGACGTTGCTCCTCTCGTGTATCGACAGGCGGGGGCACGTCTGGATGCGGACCCCAGACGACGCCGCAAGCCGCGTACCTCGGCGTCTTGCCCATTTTCGGGCGAACAGGGATGAACTTCAGAGGGCAATGAAATCTCATGAGAAAAACCTCGACAAGGAGTTTCTCGGTCGTAAAATCAAAAAGGCAGTCGGACCGTGGCGGACGTCTTGAGCACAATCGCGTTTGCGGAGCCTTTCAAATGGCGGCTCAATTTCTTCAAAGTCATGATACGCCATTCCGTGTTGCGGAGGAAAACGCCAATTTGCCAACGGTCCAGACGAATATTGGCAGTGCATCAGGAGATGGCAGAGTCCGTTTACCCGATCGGTCGTTTTTGGCTGAACCTGCGATACTAATAGTCGACTATCTACGTTTGTTTCTGGGCGAGATCGATGGCGCCCTCACCCGGAAGGGGCGCGCATTCTACAGGTACGCCGATACTATCACACGTGGAAGGGTTCGCTCCGAGGCACATGTTTGCGACCTTGAAGCGCTGACCCTCGTACACCTCCAGCAGATCTTCACTGCACGCGCGGCCATCGGGGATCCCCATGCCCGCGGTAAATATTACTTGCTCGCTGATTATCATAACGATGCTGTGCCCTGCTATTTCAAAAAGCCACCGCCTGAAGCGTTCATCGGGACTTCGAGCCTGACTGGGTCGACATGAGCGTCAGAGAATACATACCGGACGAGGGCACACTGCGCGCGGAGCTTGGTTCTCGCGCTGGATTGACGCATGTCGCAGCTCAGGCGCCGTTGCTACCGTTGACCGAGCTTGATCCGCGTCATTTCGAGATTCTTTGTTATTACCTCCTTCGTGAGGAGGCGGGCAGCGCGAATTTCTTCGACAGCGTGTCATTGCTCCGCGCTGGAGCAGATAAAGCGCGGGACATCCTGCTGCGGCGCGGTGCGGTGACTGGCATTGCGCAGTGCAAACGGCTCGCCCGGGCGATGGGACAGAATGCCATCGCCACAGAAATTCTCCGCTTCGCGCTTTACGCGGTACGCGATCGCAGCCTTATGCCGCAGCCGGGCACGCAATATCAGTTTTGGACTGCCTCGGGTCTCACTGAGGAGGCCCGACAGCTCATCGACGCCCCCGATAGCGAGGCCAAGCTTCGTGCGCTCCTTCCGGGCCTGTTCGCCGGTGCGCGGTCCAACCGCGTTGCGCTTCGCATTCTGCCCGATAAAGCGGCCGACCACGCCGAGGAACTTGAGGCACTGGAGATCGCGGCGCGCCTTCGTCTCGCACACGTTGGTCCTGAGGCGATTGCTCGAAAACTGCATCGTCATCCGGGAATAAGGCGCCAGTTCTTCCGTTCTCCCGACGATGGCCCCCTGCAAGCCTCAAATGCAGAAATCGATCGTCTGGTGGAACGTCTCTGCAAGAACCAACTGGCAAGGATGCGCAGTGACGGGCGTCTCGATGTGAAGCCCTATGTCGCACGCGCCGGGCTCGCTGCGGCATTCGCGGATTTTCTCGAAGCGCCCGCCCGATTATTCACTGTGATCGGAGGATCAGGACAGGGCAAGACAAGCTGGATCGCTCAGCTGCTAAAGGCGACTCCCGCCGGGCGGGCAATGGTAATGATTCCAGCCGAAAGAATTGCGCCAAGTGACCGCACCCCGGTGGACACACTGGAGCGCATGCTCACGGCCCAAAGACTGGAAGGAATCGCACCAGAGCGCTTGGACCAGGCGCTGTGGTCCTGGCTAGATGCCGACAACTGTCTACTTGCTGTGGATGGGCTCGACCGGGTGGTATCGGATGTCCGTGAGACGCTGCCGGGCTGGCTCGAGGCGGGGCTGGACCTCACAAATAGCGCCTCCGTCCGGCTCATCCTGACAGCACGTCGAGAGGCTTGGGCGCACCTCAGTTCGCAAGTGTCACGTCTCAAGAACTTAGCGTTTTCCGGGGAAGGTGGCAGCAATTTCGCGAGCTTCGAGCTGGCAGCGCTTGATCGTGACGAAGCGGAGCGGGTCTATACGGCCTATGGTGTCGCGTCCGACCAGCATCGGGGCGCCCGGCTGCATTCGCCGGCACTGATCGCTCTGTTCGCAAAGTTATACGGGTCTGGCGGCGAGATCGTGACACGATACGATATTCTGGCGCTCGAGCACCAGAACCTGTTGACGGAAACCAAAGCGGCCGGGATCGGAAGCGTATCTGCGAAACGGGCGCTGGATTGGCTGGGCGACCAGTTGCTTGCCGCAAACGATGGCTGGATCACGTCGGATCCACCGTCGGATGTCGTCCCCACCCTTGACGTACTGGTCGAGCGGGATCGTCTAATCCAGCGCGAAAGCGGGCTGCGGCTCGACGTCGACGATATCGCCGAATTCCTGCTGGCCCGCCGGATGGATATCGATGACGCGATAAAGGCGCTCGACGCAGGCCGCGACGATCCGCTGTTCGTAGGCGCCGTTGCACTCCTTGTCGCTCGCCGCGAGGCACAAGGTAGAGCAGATGCAGCACTCGAGAAACTTCTCAGCGATGCGCGTCCGGGTCCGTCCGCTCGCCTTGATGCTGTTGCGCGTGCCCTGCTTGAACTGCGCGATCCGGCTGCTGTAGAAAAGCATATCAAACAGGCGATTAGCCTTTGGCAAGACAACAATCTCATGCTGGTGGCGAGCAATCTTGGCGAGATGTTGATCGAAATCGCCTTGCCGGGACGTGCGCGCTTCGACCTGTTACGGCCACTGCTCGATGGCGAGGAAGCAGACGACTGGCGTGGCAAGTATTGGCGGGGTAATCAGGCCGGCCGATGGATATCTCGCTGGGCGATGGCCGCCGAACGCGCGACGGACGAAGACCCTATCGGCCTGCTTCCGCAGCTCATTGAGCTTGCTGGCGAGGAGGACCCATTGCACAAAGCTGTAGGCGAGTTCCTGCTGTTCCAAGCCGCCCAGGCCGCGCCTGAAGCAGCCCTTCGCGAAAGCTGGGCGCATCGCTTGCGGGTACCGAGTGCCATTGAGGTGCCGATCGCCGCAGCACCGATAGCAGCAGCAAAATTCCTCGCTGAGGTCGAGCTCACTACTCCTGACGTCGAGAATTTCGTGGTCGAGCGCTTATGGCGCATTGTCGTGGAAAACCATGAGGACCTAGGGCACGCCGCAGAACTTACCAAGGCTATGGGCGCGGCGGCGAGCAGCCTTCTAACTAAGATCGATGCACCGCCGCTACGCGCGACGCTCCGCGTAATTCAGCTGCGTGCCGGCGAAGACATACAAGCGACCGAGGAACTCGCGCTGCTGTGGTCCGCAGTGCCGGATTTAGTCTTCTGGGATGCTGTTTCCGTGCTCGGCGAAGACGGACTGCCCCGCGTTCAGGATCTGCTTGTGGGCAAGCGACCGGAAGGCAGACGCAAATGGCTTCTTTCAACCATGCCGGGTCATATCTTCGAATCTGTAGCGCCAGCGCCGCTCCTCGAGATGTTGCGGGTGCTGATCATCCGCGGGCCGGACGACGCAACCATTGCGGCGAACGTCCTTGAAATCATGCTCTATCGTTTCAGCCCAGCCGCTCTCCCTTCGCTCGAGGATCTCGCCCTAGAGGTCGCGTGCAGCCCGATAGATCAGGCGCGGTCGAAACTAATCTATTACGCAGGTTCGCCGCATCGCGGGGAAACCGATCCGGACGAGAATGAAATCGCTCGCCGCGAACGCCTCCTTGACGCGCTGGTTGCGCATGAAACGGGGGGCACTCTCGACCAACTGGTGTGGAAGATCATCGAATCATCCGGCGAGCGCCCGGATCCGCTTACGAGACTATTCGAACTCGCATGCTTGGACAGGACGGCGACGCTCGAAGCGATCGACAGATACACATTCCTGCCAGGCGGCGAAACGCTGGGACATCAGCTCAGGGACCGTCTGGGCCTGCCGCAGGACTAGGGGTACCGAGAGGTTTCGGTGATGACAGTCCCGCGAGGATCTTCCGCAGAACTTCAACCTGCTGACCACATTTGATGATTGTGAAACAGGGTTTTGCCTACATCAAAGTGCTTTGGTGTTCACAGACGATCATCAAACCCGATGGCAAGACGCTAGGCGTGAATGCCCGCGTCGATGGCGTCGATATAGGTCAACACCTCGTCCGCCCGGTTGCTCTGGACCAGATGCATCGCGGTTTGGCCGGAGAAGCCCGGCAGCGGTTCTGAGCGGTACCAAGCATATGCCAGCAGGGGTGAACCAAGGCGGGGCTCGACCTTGCCAAGCACCTCGACCATGTGGCGGATGCGGCGCTGGGTGCGGGCCGAGGTGATCCGGTCTTTGCGCTGGATGGCGTCCTTGCCGAGGCCGAGCGTGCGGGCGAGTTCATCGTTGGTGGTGCGCAGCGCTGCGGCAATCTTGCGCGGGGCAAAGGCGCCATTCTCCGCATAGGCTTCGATCGACATCGCAATACTCCGCTGCTTCTCGCCCAGTATAGTGCCGCAGCTGACGCGAACCAAGCTGCGGACGATCTGAGCGTGGCGTTCACCGCCTAGCCCCCTGCCAAGCCAATCAGGGCCGGAAATTAAGGCGGAGGTCACCACAGACGCTTGATCGCGAAGCCGTCAAACAGCTCCTCATTCGATACCAGCACCATGTCTTCGGCCTGCGCCTGAGCGATCAGGAAGCGGTCGAACGGGTCTTTATGGGCGATGTTCATTTCGCCCGCGAGCCTCGCGTGGTGCACGCTGATCGGCAGTTCGCCGAAGCCCTGTTCGGCAATGATCGCCTCGAAGTCCTGCGCCAGCACTGCCGCGCCGGGCAGTTTGCCGATCCGGAACTTGGTGGCGACCTCCATCGCCGAGGCGGCGCTGACAATGATCTCGTTGGCCTCATCGGCGATGGCATCGCGGGCGCGGCGGCTGAGAGCATCGTCACCAGCCAACCACCAGATCAGCGCGTGGGTATCAAGAAGAAGCCTCAAGCGAGACCCCACCCTTCAAGCTCATCGTCGGGCAGCGGCTCATCGAACCGGGTATCGACCGTGATCTTGCCCTTGAGCGCGCCGAAGCGGCGTTGACCGCGCGGATTGACTGGCACCAGACGTACGGCCGGGACGTTGCCGCGCGCGATCACCACCTCACCGCCTGCCAGGGCTTCCGCGATCAGGCGAGAGAGGTTGGTCTTGGCGTCGTGAACCGAGAACTGGGCCATGGGGCTACTCCTTGGCTAAGTATATAGCTAAGCCAACCTCTTGAAGCAAGAAGGACGGGATTGGTCCGCGCACGCTGTGTTTCTGGCAATAGCGTTGTGCGACCGAAATGTTCACCGCCCTCGCTCCATGTCGCGCTCGCGATCCAGCTCGCGCCCACCCGATCCGCGCCCGGGTTCGCTGCGGTCGAGACCTTTCTCCAGCGTGAGTTCGCGCTCCTTGTTGGTCAGGACCGCCCGAACGAACTCCGGCCCGAGCGCCGCACCAAGTCGCCGTAGCTCGTCCGTCATGATGGGAACGCGCTTATCTGGTTGGTTCTCAACCGCCTGCCCGCGCGCAATCTCGATGGCGCTGGTCTTGTCGCCGGGGTTGCGCGCCACATCGCGCTCGATCTTGTGCGCATCATCGACGATCAGGATGGCGTCGCCCGTGAACCGCGTCGCAGCGACGAGGAATGAGCGCGTGCTGTTCAGCAGCCGCTCGCTCTCGCTCAGCACCATGATGCCGTCCTTTGCGGTCATGCCCTGCGCAATGTGGGCGTTGACCGCATAGGCGAGGTCGAGCCGCTCCAGCATCGGGTCGCCGTGCTTAAGTTCGATCGCCTCACCATCCTTGGTGGATACGGTAATGCCGTGTTTGCCGACGCTTTCGACCTTCGCCACATCACTATTGGCGAGGCCGCGCGCATGATCAGTGGTCGTCCAGCGGATCGGATCACCCGCGTGCAGTGCAATGCGCTTCTCGGCGAAGACCGACACGGCATCGTGCTGCAGGTTATGGGGGAGACGGCCCGGGGTGAAAGTCTGCACCCGGCCATCCTGCATCTTGAGCCTGACCCGCTCGCCATCATGGCCCACCACGCGGCCGCGCTCGCCTCGTGCAATGTTCTGGGCGCGCAGGTTGCTGTTGAAGGTGACGATATGCCCCTCACGGTAGGCACGCATTTGGCGGGCGCCTTCCCTGGTGATCGTCACCCGATCGAGGACAGTCTGCACATGTGCCTGCTTGCCGAGCTCGCCCTTGTCGGCGCGCTGTTCCTGCACCGCGGTGTTGAGCGAACTGCGCATGGCACGGCTCAAGGTGAGAAGCAGCGTCTGCTCGCGCTCCTCCGGTGACCGGCTGACCCAAATCGCCGCTGCAGTTTCAACACCTTCAAGGCGAGGTAGTTCGAGCGTGCGATCCTTGAGGGCGGCGAAGGCACCCCGCAGGTCCTCGCGCTCGAGCGCCGCCGCAACTTCCTTCATCTGAGGCGAGGCAGCGCGAAGGTTTTCGGTAACGGGCGAGGTCGGCGTGCCGCGCTCCTGCGCCTGCTCGAAAGGCTTGCCTGCTGCAATGGCTTGCAATTGCTTCGTGTCGCCGATCATCACCAGCCGCTCGGCTCCCGGGAGATTGGAGAGGCGGACCAACTTTTCGAATTGCTCGGTGCCGACCAGCGAGGTTTCGTCGACCATGATCCAAGCGCCGCGCAGCTCCCTTGTCGTGTTTGCGGCCTGCTCCGGATTGGCGGTGCCATCCAGCACCGGGCGGTGCCGTGCGAGGAATGCGGCGACCGATCTGCCTTCGACGCCAAGCTTTTCGCCGAAATCACGTGCGGTGCGGGTGGCGATGGCCAGCGCATGCACCGGTTTGCCCTCGTCGCGCAGAAGCGCCGCGACTGGCACCAGCGCCGCCGATTTGCCTGTACCAGCTCCGCCTTGCACCAGATGGACCCGGTCATTGGTCGCAAGAACGTCAACAGCGGCGCGCAGCTGCCCCGTGTTGAGCGGCCGCATGCCGAGGTTCGCCGCCGCTTGCTGAACCCGCAACGCCGCTGTCGGCCGGTCAGCGAAGGCTCCAACCGCTCCACGCCCTGCCGCGATTTCATGCGCGGCGCGTTGCTCCAGCGCCAGCATGCTGGCGGGCGTTACCATCCGTTCATTGCCGAGCAGCAGGCCATTGTCCTGCAATTGCGCGATGCGCGCTTCCACGACATCGGCATTGATGGGCCCGCGACGCTCGAGGGCTGCGCGCACAAGATCGAGGCGGCTGAACCCGGCTTCGTTCTCCCCGAGATCGCGGACGGCAGAGGCCACGGCGTGGGCCGCCGCGAAGGCCTGCGGACTGAGGGCCCCCTTGCGCTCCGGCACCAGCGCATCCCCAGAGCGCGGGGTCAATCCCATTGCTGCTGCCACCTCCAGACCTCTTGCATGGATGCCGCGAACCCCCTCAACCATCCGCGACCAGAACGTTTCTCCGCGCGCCGATCGCTCCATCGCTGCCGCAATGATCGGCTGCAGATTGAGCCCCACCCGCGCCGCCTTCTCCGCCCACACCTTTCCGCGCTCTTCACGATCCATTGCGGGTTCCTTGTCCCGCCGCGTCGCCAGGGCGGCGATCTCCCGTTCTCGCGGGGAGGAACGGCCATCCTTGTCCAGCGCGGCGAGGATCTGCGCGCGGCGCTCGGAGAAGGCCTCGACCTGGGCGCGCGAGATACCTGCGATCTCGAACTCCCCCAACACGGGATTGTTGCCCGGCACGAGTTCGTAGCCGAGTTTCTCCAAACCCTCGCGCAGACAGGCATTGTGCACGGCGCCGAGGGTGCGCTGATGCTGATAGATCTCGTCATTCTTGAGCGCATGCCATTTGCCGTCGCTGGCCAGCGTTGCACCGGCCACCACCGCGTGGACGTGCAGCTGCGGGTCCAGTTGGCGGCTGACGTCATGGGTGAAGGTCGCAACGAGAAGGTTCCCGGTATTTTCGGTCACCTGCCTACCGTCCCGCCAGACGCGGGCCTGCGCGAGATTTTTCTCCGCCCATGCGAGCGTTTGGGCGACAGAGGCGCGAAACGCTTCCACCACCCGGTGATCCTTGCCGACGAGCGCGACCAAGCTGACTGATTTTGGCGCGCTGAAGGTGAGATCGAGGCCGGCGCGGTGCTCGCCGCGACTGGCATTGATTTCGCTGCCGTCGGGCAATTTGCCTTCCAGAATGCGCTCGAAGGTGGCGGTTTCGACCTTGCCCTCAAGGCCCAGCGCCCGCGCGCCGCTGCCCAGCCAGAGGCTCTGGTCGGTGCCATTCTCCAGCGAGTAGTAGTTATCCGAGGCGTAGTACTCGGCGGCACCGGCAGATGCGACGGGTCCGAGCGACATCATGGCTTCGGCTTGTCCACCATAGGCACGAGCACAGGACAGGCTTTGGCACCATGCTTGGCCTTCCAGAGTTCGCACATGGCCTGATCAGCGCTACCATACATCGCGCGGGCCATCGGATTGGCGATCCAGGCATCCGGAGTGAGACGCGCGAGCGTTGTGATGACAACGGCTGCCGCGAACAGGGCAGTGATGGCACCCACGCAGAGTTGCCAGGCAGGCATGCGCCAGTCCGGTGCGATTTCATACCGGTGCACGCTGCGCGGGGCCTTCGCTGCGGCTTCGATGACGTCGAGCCTTGCGTTGAACCCGGCGATCCAATCCGGCGAGATTGCCGCCGACATGATCTGTTTGTACAGGTCTTCGACCGCTTCCAGATGCCCATCCAACAACTCTGAAAAGGGCGTTGCGCCTTGCGCGAACCGGGCTGCGAGCATTTCGCCGAGCCTGTTCATCGCCTCTCGGTTCGCTTCATCGGTCGCGTTGAAGGCTTCCACCAGCCTCTTTTCACGTCGCTCCGCCGCGCGCAGGATGCGATCGAGGTCGATGCTGATTTGCTCGACTTTCAAGGCGAGGGTTACGGCTGTGCCCGGGTCGATCGGCAGTTTCGGCGGCTCGAACATCGCTCTGCCCTGTTCGCCGGCGCGCACCGCCTCCTCCGCAATCGCGCGCAGCAAGTCGGGACGAGACAGGCCGCGACCTTCCGCGACCGCGTCTAGGTGGGCGAGCAACCGGTCCTCGTAGGCGACATTTACCTGTGCCACCGCGCGCGCTCCCAGTTCACCGAAATAGGCGAGAGATGGCGGAAATCCGGGCTTCTACGAGGGTAGTAGGCGCAAGCTCTACGCCGCCGCCGCAAACCGCAGAGCTTTTGAGGGCAACCTAGAGTTCTACCTAGGCCGTAGAACCGCAGAATTCCGGGACTTTCTGCTGCCATTGGAGCAGCTAGCCAGTAGCGTGGTGCGTGCAATTCACTTTGCTCACGCAAGTCATGTGAAGTTGGTCTTTGGGGGTCTTGGGAACGTCTGGATTTCCCGTGGGGGTCACGGCGGCTGTTACGCCGCAACATACAGCCACCTGGCCAGACACCTGTGCTGCGAGGCAGCCTCATTGGCCCAGTCATTGGATTGTCGGCTTCACGGGCAGGGGGAGCGTCCCCAGAACGGTCGCATCGATGGCCTCGCGGATCCTTTCGGCCAGGTTCTGCGCATGGGTGCAGCTGAGCGCGACCGAGACGTCTCCGATACGCAAGATTCCACCGCGGCAGTCAGCCGGGCAGGCGATCTGACGATCACAGATCACCGTGAGCGAGGCGACGTTGCCGATCAATAGGATCGAATGCGTCGGGACGCTGAAAAGCGGCAACCGGGCAACTGGCTCCGTCATCACAGGAGCCTCCCAAAATCGCGCGGGCTTGGCGGCGGCGGCGCGACAGGGTCACGCGTCGGGAGCTTTGCGACCCAATCGTCTATGTCGCGCCGCTTCCAACGCAACTGCCCGCCAAGCGCGCAGGGCTTCGGAAAGCCGCCCGCCGCCCGCTTGCGCCAGATCGTGACCCTGCTCATGCGCAGGTGCCGGACGAGATCGTCCGTGGTCATCAGAGTGCTTGTTTCCTCGCGTTCCATCGCCGTTCCTCCACGTCGCAATGCGTGCAGAGGCTTTCACAGGGCGGGGAGCGGACGAAGCCGTTTCTGGGGATTCCTCAGAATTTCTCGGAATTCATGACGCGGGACCACTTGCTGTCCAGCATTCGGAGTTCACGCCATTCGTCATCGGGGGAAAGGGGCTGTTCCAGATCAACATCGGTGTCACCCACAAGCGCCTTGAGCCGGTCGTGCATCGCACTGCCGAAAACGCGAATGCGTTCTGGATGCGCCATGATGTCAGCTTCAACGGAGTCGAGGAAGGCTGTGATCACGGGGTCGCCACCTTCGTCGCGAACGGGCTCGATATAGACGCGCCCATCGGCGTCGATCCCGAAGCGGATATGGTCGCCCTTGTTGAGCTTCAGTCGTTTGCGCACGGCGCTGGGCACCGTCGTCTGATAGCGCTCAGCGAGCTTCGATATATGCTGAGTGAGTGCCATCATCGGGATTCCTGAAAGCGCGCGCTGGACCACAAATGATGAGCTAATGCATTAGCTTTCTATCGCCAAGCACGAGTAGCAAGTGTCCTTTGGAATATGATTTCCGGAAGAGCGCCGAAGTGCTGCATTGAGACTTGCGCTCAAATGAGCTATGTGAATGCTCAAAGGAGCAATCATGGCCACCTCTGCGACCTATAGCGACAACGTCAGAACAGCGCGCGGCAGCAAGCCTGCAAAGCCCAAGACAGGCGGTGGCTATCGCGAGCTCTTCGCCGCCTCACCTCAGGCGCGAATTGCAATGATTCGGCAGGGCGTACCCGCCATCGAAGCCAAGCGGCTGGTGCAGGCGCTCGGGGTCGAGCAGAAGGTGTTCTATCAGGCGCTCGGGCTGAAGACTGCCACCGTCAACCGCAAGATCACCCAGAGCGAGCAGCTCGCCAGCGATGAAAGCGAGCGCCTGCTTGGCGTTGCGCGGCTGATCGGGCAGGTCGAGGCAATCGTGGCCGAGTCTGGCGATCCCAAGGGCTTCGATGCGCCCGAATGGCTGTCGCGCTGGCTGCGTGAGCCACTGCCTGCGCTTGGCGGCACCCCGCCGATGGCGCTGCTCGATACGATGGAAGGTCAGGCCATGGTCGCCGAAGCTCTCGCCCGCATCCAAAGCGGAGCCTATGCGTGAGTGTATCGGTCTGGCGGATTGCGACTGACACGAAGGACTACGAAGCGTACGATCTCAGCGGCAAGGGGGCCGAGATCACCGGCGGGCGCTGGAACGACAAGGGCACGCCGCTGGTCTACACCTCGACGAACCGCGCGCTCGCCGCGCTTGAGACCATTGTGCACCTCAACTCGGGCGGTCTGCCGCTCAATCGCTATCTCGTCGAAATCGTCATCCCGGATGATGTCTGGAACGCGGCGGAAGAGATCGACCACACGACCGCGCCGGTCGGATGGGACGCCGAACCGGCGAGCCGCACATCATCGGACTTTGGCACTCGCTGGGCCAGAGCTGCGACTAGCTTGCTGCTACGCGTCCCCTCGGTGATCGTGCCGGAGGAAAGCAATGTGCTTATCAACCCGCGACATCCCGATATCGCGGCGATCAATGCCCGCAAGGTGCGCAAGTGGATCTATGATCCGAGGATCGTGCGGAGCATGTGACCTAGCGGACCAGACCCTGCTTGATCAGGAAGGCCTTGAACGCTCCATAGGTGCCGCTGGCTGACCTGCCGACGATTTTCCCGAGCACGTCGTCGGTGTAGTCGATGTGACGACCGCGCTTCTCGGCGTTTTGCCTGACCCTGGCGGCGATCTGACCGGTCTGGAGGCAAGGATCCCGCTGAACGAATTTCCAAGTTTCTAGGTTCACATAGCGGAACTGGTCCTTTTCGCTCAGGGATTTCGGTGCGGCCTCGAGGTACGCATTTAGGGCGTCGGTGAATGCGACTTCCGCGATGCCGGTAAAGGGGTGATCGGCTTCGCGGACCGGTGAAACAGGGACAATGCTGAGGCCCAAGTCATGCTCGTCACCACGGATCTGTGGCGTCGGTGAGGCGGCGGTGTCGCGCGTTCCCACCCGCTCGTCCAAGACCACCCTCGGCACCTCGACGAACAATTCCTGCGCCTTCGCACGGGCGTCAATCGCCCCGCTGCGGACGATCAGCCGCAGTCCGTTCAATCCTGCAAATTCTTCCTTCGCGATGACGGACGCGCCGTCACCACGTTGGCGCATGGCGCTGCCTTTGCCCGCTTCGAACTTTGCCCGGCAGGTTTCGAGCCGGACGAACCACTTATGCTGATCAGAAGTCCGTAAGGGTGCCTGAAGCTCCCGGTGGCTCGGTTTGCGCAGCCGCCGGTCACATTCCCACGCGGCCGCGCCAGTCAGGGCCGCCAGATACAGCCAAAGAACGGGATTGCCGTCTCCGACCATTGCCAGAACCGAGAGGGCTGCGCCTACCACCGCCAGGCCAGCACTGGCCCATTTGCCCAAATAGAGCCACGTCCACTCGCCTTGCTCAGGATCGAGCCGCTCAAGAAATGCGATGCCAAGGACCGATTCGGGGGTTTTTTGCTGATCTTCACCGTGCTCTTGAAGGAGGGCGGACCAGAGCGTGGGGAAGCGCTCCTCGCCCGTCCGCAAATCGAATGTGGCCATCGATGATTGGTCCACAGGTCCCTCCTGCTTCAGGTCCTCGCTAGAGCGCAATATTCAGCCCAAAGATTCATCAGCTTGCGCCGCTTTTGCAAGAGCTTTCCGCGCCGATAAGCCGCTTCAACCGGGTTCGCTATTGTGTGCGCCAGAGCCATCTCGGCAACGTCGCGGTCAAAATCGGTCTCTTCTGATACCCAGTCACGAAAACTGCTGCGGAACCCGTGCGGGACAGCATCAACCTCGGCGTCGCGGCAGATCTTCGTCAGGGTCATGTCAGACATTGGTTTGCCATGGCGGGTGCCTGGAAACACAAGGTCATTGCCATCTTGCTTGTGAACGCGCGCCCGTTTCAACACATCCAGCGCGGCGTCGGACAAGGGCACGATGTGTTCCACGTCGGCTTTCATGCGCTCGGCAGGGATCGTCCACGTGCGCTCCGTGAGATCGATCTCTGACCAGAGCGCTCCGCGCACCTCGCCGGAGCGGGCCGCTGTTAGGATCTGGAACTCGAAAGCGAGGCGCCCGACGCTCTCACGTTCGCGCAGTTTCCCGACGAAAGCTGCCAACTTGGAATAGTGCAAGGCCGCGAGGTGATCCTGGCGATTGCGCACTTTTGGAAGCGACTTATTGATCGCATTCATCGGCAAGGGGTGCGCGCGATAGTTCTTCGCGATCGCCCAATCGATCACCATCCCTATCCGCTGACGCACCCGGCGCGCGGTCTCGTTCTTTTCGAGCCATATTGCGATCAGCACATCGCGGACGTGCGAACTCTCGATGTCGCTGACAGCGACGTCGCCAATCTTCGGAAAAGCATAGGTCTGAAGCGAGGTCAGCCACTGACCCCGGTGCTTCTTGTTCTTCCAGCTCTTTTTGTTCTCGGCATAGACGGCAGCGGCAGCCTCCCGGAAGGTCGGGATGCCTTCGGCCTTCTTCCGCTGAAGCACGGGGTCGATCCCTGCCTCTACCTGCGAGCGGACTTCGGCTGCCCGCTGCCGGGCCTGGGCGAGACTCACTTTCTTCGCGCTGCCGAGTCCTATATCCCTGCGGCGGCCATTTTTCTGGACTCGGCAGATCCATGAACGGGCACCGGTCGGGGTGACGTTCAGGAACAGCCCATCGCCGTCGTGATGGCGTCCCGGCTCAAGCGATCCCCGGAGCATGTTGGCGGTGAGATTGCCCATTTTTCCTTCCCCACACGAGATTGCAACGAATCGGATCGGAATGCAATAGCCCGAAACACATAGGGCACCCTAAGGCGCTGTTTTTGTGTGATTTTGAAGCGGGAAGAAACAGCCAGAAAGGCGTTGTTGGCGGAGACGGAGGGATTCGAACCCTCGGTACCCTGATAGAGTACGGTTCCTTAGCAGGGAACTGGTTTCAGCCACTCACCCACGTCTCCGGGCATCAGCTTGGGCTGCGAGGGCGGGGCTATAGT
>Ga0209278_1000412_pt1 | contig 35469 bp, 35 predicted proteins | sample JI81BgreenDNA_FD_187504 | JGI IMG/M metagenome (GOLD analysis project Ga0209278, IMG submission 187504) | Wastewater effluent complex algal communities from Wisconsin, to seasonally profile nutrient transformation and Carbon sequestration -... | ecosystem: Engineered > WWTP > Effluent > Algae...
CCGGCCTCGATGGTGAAATTGGTAGACACAGCGGACTTAAAATCCGCCGCCACCCGAAAGGGAGCGTACCGGTTCGACCCCGGTTCGAGGCACCAGTCCCGCGGGACCCAACGCCGGCCACGAGCCGGCCAAGTGAGATGGCATGAGCGACACCGACGCCCCCTTCGAAATTCACGTGCACGGCGACGTACCGCTGCGCGATGACGTGGCCTACGAGCAGATCCAGGAGGCGCTCAAGCCGATGTGGCAGTACGTCGGCGCGCGCTCCCTGGCGGCGGCGGCCGAAAGCAACTACGAAGACGAACCCGGCATCCGCTTTGATGCCGAGGCCCACCAGTTGCAGGTGTGCTGGACCATCGACGGCGACGACGATTTCCGCCAGGCCATGGAAGACACCTGCATGGGCCTGAACGACATCGCGGCCAACGGCGCGCCGCTGGAGGTGTCGTTCTACGACACCGAGTTCGATGACGAAGACGAAAACGCCGAGGGCGAGGCCCGCGACGACTTCGTGATGTATTTCGTCGGTCCCACGCCGGCCGCCATCATGCAGGTGCAGCGCGATCTGCTGGTGCAGGATGTGGTGCAGGTCATGGAGCGCCACTTCGACGCCGCCGAACTCGGCGAGGTGGTCGGGGCTATTGACCGCCTCTTCCACCAGCGCTTCGACGCGCTGGTGAACTCGATGCAGCTGGGGCGCCCACCGCGCGGCCACGGCGGCGCCCCCGGCCACGGCGGACCCCGCAAGCCGCGGCATCTGCACTGATCGGCCCGCCGACGGCGTTGCGCGTGAAGTCAGACCTGGCCAACGTCCTCAACCCCGGCGTGTGCCGGCGTGAGGTATTCGGCTGGGCCATGTTTGACTTCGCCAATTCCGGCTACACCACGGTGGTGTTGACCGCCGTGTTTGCCGCGTACTTCGTGGGCGCGGTGGCCGGTGGTGCACCCTGGGCCACGTTTGCCTGGACGGCGGCGCTGAGTGCGTCGCACCTGATCGTCATGCTTTCCATGCCCGTGATCGGGGCCTGGGCCGACCGCCACGGTGCCAAGAAGCGGGCGCTGCTGTGGGTGGCCGCCGGCAGCGTGGTCAGCACGGCGGCGCTGGCGATGGTGGGGCCGGGCGCGGTGGCGCTGGGGGTGGCCCTGATCATCCTGTCCAATGTGTTCTTCGCCTGGGGTGAATCGCTGGCGGCGGCTTTCCTGCCCGAGCTGGCCCGGCCCGCCGCCATGGGCCGCGTCAGTGGCTGGGGGTGGGCGCTGGGCTACGCCGGCGGCATGCTCACGCTGGGCCTGTGCCTCGCCCATGTGCTCAGCGCGCAGGCGGCGGGGCAGGGCGCGGCCTCGTTCGTCCCCGTGACGATGCTGATCACGGCCGGCATGTTCGGGGCGGCTGCCGTGGTCACCGCCGTGCTGCTGCGGGAGCGGGCCGTGCCACAGCCCGCCGCGCCCGGGGGGGCCGCGAGCCTGGCCCGAGCCTGGCACGACCTGCGTCGCACCTGGCGCGACGCCCGACAGTACCCCGATCTGGTGTGGATGCTGGCGTGCACGGTGGCCTATCAGGGCGGCGTGGCGGTGGCGATCGCGCTGGCGGCGATCTACGCCGAACAGGTGGTGGGCTTCGCGCCGCAGGAGACGATGGCGCTGATCTTCGTGCTCAACATCGCCGCGATGCTCGGCGCGCTGGCGTTTGGTCACTGGCAGGACGCCATCGGCCACCGCCGCGCGCTCGCCATCACGCTGGTGGGCTGGGTGGCCACCTGCCTGCTGGCCGCGGCCAGCACCGACAAGGCGGTGTTCTGGGGGGCCGCCACCCTGGCTGGCGTGTGCATGGGCTCCAGCCAGTCGGCCGGCCGCGCGATGGTGGGCCTTCTGGTGCCGCCGGCGAGGCTCGCCGAGTTCTTCGGTCTGTGGTCTTTTGCCACGCGCGTGGCCAGCATCCTGGGGCCGCTCACCTACGGCGCCATCACCTGGGCCACCGGCGGCAACCACCGGTTGGCCATCCTCTCCACGGCGGCGCTTTTCGTGGCCGGGCTGTGGCTGCTCTCGCGGGTGGACATGGCCCGCGGTCAGGCGCGCGCGGTGCGCTGACCCTGCGCGCGTCGCCCTGGGGCTGGGGCTGTCCATGGGCGAACGAGCCCATTGGTCTGTGCGGCGGTGTTCCCAAGAATGCGGTGGCTCGACTGCCGCTGATCTGGAGCCCCCATGCCAACCCGCTTTGCCCGTCCCCCGTCGATCCGAACCGGCACGACCCGCCGGCGTGTCATGCTGATGCTCGGAGCCGCCGGCGTGGCGTGGCCCGGTGTGGGTGGCGCCCAAGGCGCGCCACGCTGGGTGATCGGCCAGTCGGCCGCCCTGTCCGGCCCCTTGGGACCGCTGGGTGCTGAGATGCACCACGGCGCCCGCGTCGGCTTTGACGCGGTCAATGCCCGCGGCGGCGTGCACGGGCGCCTCATCGAACTGAGGGTGGCGGACGATGCCTACAGCGCTCCCCGGACGGTGGAAAACGTCAAGGCCCTGATGGCCGACCGGCAATTGCTGGCCCTGTTCAACTGCATGGGCACGCCCATGATCGAGGCGATCCTGCCTGCGGTCACCCAGACGGGCATCCCCTTCTTCGCCCCCTTCAGCGGCGCCCTGTCGATCCGCCCGCGCGGGGCGCGCAACGTGTTTCCGATTCGCATGAGTTACCCGGAGGAGGCCGAGGCGCTGGTGCATCACCTGCACACCATCAGCCTGCGGCGCCTCGGCGTCGTCTATCAGAACAATTCCTTCGGCGCGGAAATCCTCGAAGGCGTGCGACAGGCCCTGGCCAAGCGAGGGTTGCCTGAAGCGGTGGCGGCGCCGGTCGAGAGTTCCGGTGACGGGGCCGATGCCGCCGCCCAGACCATGGTCTCGGCCGGCCGGCTGGAGGCCGTGCTGATCGCCAGCGCGGGCAAACCGGCGATCAACACGGTCCACGCGCTGCGGGCCCGTTCACGCGGTCTGTCCCTCTACGGGCTGTCGGTGTTGAGCTCGTCGTCCACCGTGAAGGCGCTGGGTGAACAGGGCGTTGGCATGGCGGTGTCCCAGGTGATGCCCTCGCCGGACAGCACCACCATGCCGGTGGTCCGCGCGTACCGCGAGGCCTGGGCGGCCTCGGGCACGGAACTGCAGCCGTCTTACCTGGGGCTGGAGGGATTCATCAACGCCAAGGTGTTCGTCGAGGCCTTGCGTCGCGCCGGGCCAAAAGCCGACTGGGCGACCTTCAACGAAGCCGTGTGGAGCGTGCGGCGCTTCGACGTCGGTGGCTTTGAGGTCTCGTTCACCGAGCCCGGCGCCAGCGCTTCGCGCTTCATCGAACTCACCATGCTCTCGCGCAACGGCCGGTTTCTGCGTTGAGCCGCCGCGGTCGCTTCAGTGGATCGGGCCCAGCCAGCGCCGCGCCGCGCCGAGCAGGGCTTCGCGACTGCCGTTGCCGGTGAGAACCAGCGAGCCCGGCGCGCCCATCGGACGCAGCAGGGCCGACGCTTCCAGCAGGCGATGGGTCTGGCGGGCCACCGGCTCGCCGGTTTCCACCAGCCGCACCGACGGTCCGGCCAGCGCCTGCAGTGTGGCCTGGGCGAAGGGGTAGTGTGTGCAACCCAGGACCACCGTGTCGATGGCCGACCCGCCCTGGCCCAGCGGTCCGAGAGCCCCCAGGTAGCGCTGACACAAGGCGGCGATGCGCTCCCCATCGTCGCGCTCGATCGCATCGGCCAGACCGTCGCAGGCCTGCAGGTGGAAGTGAGCCTGATCCGCCAGCCGGTCGTGCAGGGCGCGAAACTTGGCGCTGGCCAGGGTGCCGCGCGTGGCCAGCACGCCGATCTGGCGCGTCTGGCTGAGCTGGGCGGCGGGTTTGAGCGCGGGCTCCACGCCCACCAGCGGCAGTTCGGGATAGCGCTCACGCAGCAGGTGGATGGCCGCGGCCGTGGCGGTGTTGCACGCCACCACCAGCGCCTTGATGCCGTGCTCGCGCCGCAGCTGCTCGGTCACGGTGAAGCTGCGGTCGATGACGTACGCGTCACCGCGCTCGCCGTAGGGCGCGTGGGCGGTGTCGGCCCAATAGACCATGTCCTCCGCCGGCAGGGCTGCCCGCAGCGCGCGCAGCACGCTCAGGCCGCCCACGCCGCTGTCGAACACGCCGATGGGGCGGGGATCGCTCAAGCGCTGGCCACCGGGATGGTCTTGAACGCGCCGGAGGCGATCTTCTGCTGCCACTCCGCCGGGCCGGTGATGTGGGCACTGGTGCCGCCGGCGTCCACGGCCACGGTCACCGGCATGTCGACCACGTCGAACTCGTAGATGGCTTCCATGCCGAGGTCCTCGAAGCCGACCACGCGGGCCGACTTGATCGCCTTGGACACCAGATAGGCCGCACCGCCCACGGCCATGAGGTAGGCGCTCTGGTGCTTCTTGATCGCCTCGATGGCCACCGGCCCGCGCTCGGCCTTGCCGATCATGGCAATCAGGCCGGTCTCGGCGAGCATCATGTCGGTGAAGCCATCCATGCGCGTGGCCGTGGTCGGACCCGCCGGCCCCACCGCTTCGTCGCGCACCGGGTCCACCGGGCCGACGTAGTAGATCACGCGGTTGGTGAAGTCCACCGGGAGTTTCTCGCCTTTGGCCAGCATGCCCTGGATGCGCTTGTGCGCGGCGTCGCGGCCGGTCAGCATCTTGCCGTTGAGCAGCAGGGTCTGGCCCGGCTTCCACGAAGCCACCTCGGCCTTGGTCAGCGTGTCGAGGTTCACGCGCGTGCTTTTCTGCGTGTCCGGCACCCAGTTCACGTTCGGCCACAGGTCCAGGCTCGGCGGGTCGAGGTAGACCGGACCGCTTCCGTCGAGCACGAAATGGGCGTGGCGGGTGGCGGCGCAGTTGGGGATCATGGCCACCGGTTTGCTGGCGGCGTGGGTGGGGTACATCGCGATCTTCACGTCCAGGACGGTGGTCAGGCCGCCGAGACCCTGCGCACCGATGCCCAGGGCATTGACCTTCTCGTACAGCTCCAGGCGCAACTCTTCGACCTGGCTGAGCTTGTCGCCCCGGGCGGCCTTGGCCTGCAGCTCATACATGTCGATGTCTTCCATCAGCGACTGCTTCGCCAGCAGCACCGCTTTCTCCGCCGTGCCGCCGATGCCGATGCCCAGCATGCCCGGCGGGCACCAGCCGGCGCCCATGGTCGGCACCGTCTTGAGCACCCAGTCCACCACCGAGTCACCGGGGTTGAGCATGACCATCTTGCTCTTGTTTTCCGAGCCGCCGCCCTTGGCCGCCACGGTGACTTCCACCGTGTCGCCAGGCACGAGCTCCGTGACGATGACCGCCGGCGTGTTGTCCTTGGTGTTCTTGCGCAGGAACTGCGGGTCAGCCACGACCGACGCGCGCAACTGGTTGTCCGGGTGGTTGTAGCCGCGGCGCACGCCCTCGTTCACCGCGTCTTCCAGCCCGCCGCTGAAGCCTTCCCATCGCACATTCATGCCCACCTTGAGGAACACGTTGACGATGCCGGTGTCCTGGCAGATCGGCCGGTGGCCGGTGGCGCTCATCTTGCTGTTGGTGAGGATCTGGGCGATGGCGTCCCGCGCGGCGGGGCTCTGCTCGCGCTCGTAGGCGCGGGCGAGGTGGGCGATGTAGTCGGCCGGGTGGTAGTAGCTGATGTATTGCAGCGCGGCGGCAACGGACTCGATCAGGTCTTCCTGGCGGATGGTGGTCATGGGGAGGTCTCCGGCTGGCGGCGCGGATCGCCGCGACTGATTGAAATGAGAGCTGGGATGCGGGGGAAAACGGGCGAGTGGGTCAGTGCTTGTCGCCGCTCATGATCCGGTCGGCCAGCGCAATGGCCAGCGCACTGAACAGGAAAGCGATGTGGATGATGGTTTGCCACATCAACACCTTCACCTCGTAGTTGCCCGCGTTGATGAAGGTTTTGAGCAGATGGATGGAGCTGATGCCGATGATGGCGGTGGCGAGCTTGACCTTGAGGACACTGGCGTTCACGTGGCTCAACCATTCGGGCTGGTCCGGGTGGTTTTCCAGGTGCATGCGGCTGACAAAGGTTTCGTAGCCGCCGACGATCACCATGATCAGCAGGTTGCTGATCATCACCACGTCGATCAGCGCGAGCACCACCAGCATGATGATGGTTTCGTTCAGCCCGGTGAGCTGCACGTCGCTCTTGTAGCCAATGCTGGTGACCAGTTTCTGCAGCGCGGTCTGGCTGCCAAACGCGGCTTCCACCAGGTGGACCAGCTCGACCCAGAAATGGAAGACGTAGATCGCTTGCGCCGCGATCAGACCGATGTACAGCGGCAGTTGCAGCCAGCGGCTGGCAAAGATCAGGTTGGGCAAAGTCCGGATCGGACCCTGGGTTTTGACGGGATCGGTCATGGGCAGTGAGAATGGCGGCGCGCTGCGCCCGGAAGCCCCCACAGCCGTGGCGGCCAGCCGAGTATTGTAGGTGTCGCCCCTGTGTCAGTGGCTTGTAAGAGCGCCTGCGCACAGTGCCCGCCGATCCGGTTTTTCACAACACCCGAGGAGACAACCCATGTCCGTGCCTTCATCGTCCATCGAATCCGTCCTGGTCGAAAACCGCGTCTTTGAGCCCAGCGCCGCCACGGTGCAGGCCGCGCGGGTGTCGGGCATGGCCGGCTACCAGGCGCTGTGCGACGAGGCCGAGAAGGACTTCGAAGGTTTCTGGGCCCGCCTGGCCCGCGAGACGCTGACCTGGCACAAGCCGTTCACCCAGACGCTGGACAGCTCCCAGGCCCCGTTCTACAAGTGGTTTCAGGACGGCGAGCTCAACGCGTCCTACAACTGCCTGGACCGCCACATGGGCACGCCGGTCGAGCACAAGACCGCGATCATTTTTGAGGCCGATGGCGGCGAGGTGACCCGCGTCACCTACCGCGAGCTGCTCGGCAAAGTGTCGCAATTTGCGAATGTTTTGAAGGCCAAGGGCGTCAAGCGCGGCGACCGCGTGGTCATCTACATGCCCATGACCATCGAAGGCGTGGTGGCCATGCAGGCCTGTGCCCGCATCGGCGCGACGCACTCGGTGGTGTTCGGTGGTTTCTCGGCCAAGGCCCTGCAGGAGCGCATCCAGGACGCCGGCGCCGTCGCGGTGATCACCGCGAACTACCAGCTGCGTGGCGGCAAAGAGCTGCCGCTCAAGTCCATCGTCGATGAAGGCATCGCGCTGGGCGGCTGCGAATCGATCAAGAGCGTGATCGTGTTCCAGCGCACGCCCACGGCCTGCAACATGGTCGCCGGCCGTGACACCTGGATGCACGAAGAAATGGCCGGCCAGTCGACCGAGTGCCCGGCCGAAATGGTGGGCGCCGAGCACCCGCTGTTCGTGCTCTACACCTCGGGCTCTACCGGCAAGCCCAAGGGCGTGCAGCACAGCACCGGCGGCTACCTGCTGTGGGCCAACCTGACCATGAACTGGACCTTCGACCTCAAGGCCAGCGACATCTTCTGGTGCACCGCCGACATCGGCTGGATCACCGGCCACAGCTACGTCGCCTACGGACCGCTGGCCGCCGGCGCCACGCAGATCGTGTTCGAGGGCGTGCCCACCTATCCCAACGCCGGTCGCTTCTGGCAGATGATCGAGAAGCACCAGTGCACCATCTTCTACACCGCGCCCACGGCCATCCGCTCGCTGATCAAGGCGGCCGAGGGCGACGAGAAGGTGCATCCGAAGAACTGGAACCTGGGCTCGTTGCGTCTGCTGGGCTCGGTGGGCGAACCGATCAACCCCGAGGCCTGGATGTGGTACTACCGCCATGTGGGTGGCGAGCGGTGCCCGATCGTCGACACCTTCTGGCAGACCGAAACGGGCGGCCACATGATCACCCCGCTGCCGGGCGCCACGCCGCTCGTGCCCGGCTCGTGCACGCTGCCGCTGCCCGGCATCCAGACCGCGATCGTGGACGAGGCCGGCAATGACGTGCCCAACGGCTCGGGCGGCATCCTGGTGGTGAAGAAGCCGTGGCCGTCGATGATCCGCACGATCTGGGGCGATCCGGAGCGCTTCAAGAAGAGTTATTTCCCCGAGGAACTCCGTGGCTACTACCTGGCCGGCGACGGGGCGGTGCGCAGCGCGGACCGCGGCTACTTCCGCATCACCGGGCGCATCGACGACGTGCTCAACGTGTCGGGCCACCGCATGGGGACCATGGAGATCGAGTCGGCGCTCGTGGCCAAGACCGATCTGGTGGCCGAGGCCGCGGTGGTGGGGCGCCCGGACGACCTGACAGGCGAGGCCATCGTGGCTTTCGTGGTGCTCAAGCGCTCGCGCCCCACGGGCGACGAGGCCAAAGCCATCGCCAAGGAGCTGCGCGACTGGGTGGGCAAGGAGATCGGCCCGATCGCCAAGCCCAAAGACATCCGCTTCGGCGACAACCTGCCCAAGACCCGGTCCGGCAAGATCATGCGCCGGCTGCTGCGGGCCATTGCCAAGGGCGAGGCCATCACCCAGGACACCTCCACGCTGGAGAATCCGGCCATCCTGGATCAGCTGTCGCAGAACAACTGACGCGGGCGAAGACGTTCGGCCACGAAAAAGCCCGCGCGTGCGCGGGCTTTTTGCTGCAGGGAGGGCGACCAAAGGGCCGCCGCCAGAACTCACTTCATGCCCAGAATCCAGGCGGCCAGCTTTTTGGCCTCGGCGTCGTTCACCTGCGGGTTCGCCGGCATCGGGATCGCACCCCACACGCCCGATCCGCCCTTCTGGATCTTGACCGCCAGCTTGGCCACCGCGTCCTTGTCACCGGCGTACTTTTTCGCGATCTCCTTGTAAGCCGGACCAACCTGCTTTCGTTCGACTGCGTGGCAGGCCATGCAGTTCTTGGCCTTGGCGAGGGCTTCATCGGCCATGGCGGGGGCAGACAAGGCGGCCAGCGAGGCCATAATCAACAGCGCACGTTTCATGGGAGTGGGTCCTTGGGAGGTGAGTTGCCAACGCGATTCATTCTACCGAGGCCCACCGGACGTGCGGTGGAAAACGGTCCGCGCTCACAGGATTTGCGCGGGCTTCATGCTTGTTGACGGAGCGTCGTATGTACCTGCTGGGCCTGGGCATCCTGCTGTTGCTGATGAAGTACCTGGAGGTCGATCCGGTGGCGGCCTGGTCGTGGTGGGTGGTGCTGGCACCGTTCGCTGGCGCCGTGGCCTGGTGGGCCTGGGCTGATGCGTCGGGATACACGCGCCGCAAGGCCATGGAGCGGATGGACGCCAAGAAGAAGGCCCGCATCGACAAACAGCGCGAAAACCTCGGCATCCAGGGCAAGCGCCGCTGACGCAGCGCCGGCCCCGGAGCCGGCTTCATCAGAAGTTGTCGAGCACCGCGCCCTTGCTGGCGCTGGCGGCGTTGAACGCGAACTTCGCTTGTACGCCGCGGGTGTAGCGCGGCGCCGGTGCGGTCCAGGCAGCGCGGCGGCGCGCCAGCTCGTCGTCACTCACGTTCACCTGCAGCAGCAGCTGGTGGGCGTCGATGGTGATCGAGTCGCCTTCCTGCACGAGTGCGATGTTGCCGCCCGCGGCGGCTTCCGGGGCCACGTGACCCACCACCATGCCCCAGGTGCCGCCCGAGAAGCGGCCGTCGGTGATGAGACCCACGCTCTCGCCCAGGCCCGCGCCGATCAGCGCGCCCGTGGGCGCCAGCATTTCGGGCATGCCCGGGCCGCCCTTGGGGCCGAGGTAGCGCAGCACCATCACGTCACCGGCCTTGATCTTGCCGTCCAGGATGGCCTGCAGCGCGGATTGTTCGTCTTCAAACACGCGCGCCGGGCCGGTCATCACCGGGTTCTTCAGGCCGGTGATCTTGGCCACCGCGCCCTCAGGCGACAGGTTGCCTTTGAGAATCGCCAGGTGGCCCTGGGCGTAGATCGGGTCGCTGATCGGGCGGATCACGCTCTGGTCGGCGCGCGGCTGGTCCGGCACGTCCTTGAGCACCTCGGCGATCGTCTGGCCGGTGATGGTCAGGCAGTCGCCGTGCAGGAGGCCGGCGTTGAGCAGGATCTTCATGACTTGCGGAATGCCGCCGGCCTTGTGCAGCTCCACCGCCAGCGACTTGCCGCTGGGCTTGAGGTCGCACAGCACGGGCACGCGGCGGCGCACCCGCTCAAAGTCGTCGATGGTCCATTCCACGCCGGCGCAGTGCGCGATGGCCAGGAAGTGGAGCACGGCGTTGGTGGAGCCGCCGGTGGCCATGATCACCGACACCGCGTTTTCGATGCTTTTGCGGGTGACGATGTCGCGCGGCTTGATGTCTTTCTTGATCGCTTCCACCAGGACCGCGGCCGACTCGCGGGCCGAGCGCACCTTCTCCTCGTGCACGTTGGCCATGGTGCTGGAGTAGGGCAGCGAGATGCCCAACGCCTCGAAGGCCGAAGACATGGTGTTGGCGGTGTACATGCCGCCGCAGGAGCCGGTGCCGGGAATGGCGTGCTTCTCGATCTCGGTCAGTTCTTCGTCGCTGAGCTTGCCCGCGGCGTTCTGGCCCACCGCCTCAAACACGCTGACGATGTTGAGTTCCTGTCCGTTGTAGTAGCCCGGCAGGATGGTGCCGCCGTACACGTAGATGGCCGGCACGTTGGCCCGCAGCATGCCCATCAGCCCGCCAGGCATGTTCTTGTCGCAGCCGCCGATGACCAGCACGCCATCCATCCACTGACCCTGCACGCAGGTCTCCACGCAGTCGGCGATGACCTCGCGCGACACGAGGCTGTATTTCATGCCCTCGGTGCCCATGGCCATGCCGTCGCTGATGGTGGGCGTGCCGAAGATCTGAGCGTTCGCGCCCGCTTCCAGGATGCCGGCCACGGCGGCGTCGGCGAGTTTCTGCAGACCGCTGTTGCAGGGCGTGATCGTGCTGTGGCCGTTGGCCACGCCCACCATGGGCTTGCTGAAGTCGCCCTGCTGGTAGCCCATGCCGTAGTACATGGAGCGGTTCGGCGCCCGGGACTTGCCCTGGGTGATGTTGGCGCTGCGGGCGTTGGCGGGACGGATGGGGATGGTCTTGTTGTCGTTGGCCATGATGGAAGAGGGGGGTGAGTGGGCGATGAGGGCGCCAGTATGCGCGAGGCCGCCCCGCTGACGCCAATTGATTCGGGCGTTTCGATTGATACGATCAGCGTATGGAAAAGAGCGAAATTCGCGTCCGGGCTGAATTGCGACAGTGGCGCCAGTTTCTGGTGCTGGCCGAGGAGTTGCACTTCGGTCGGGCCGCGGCGCGCCTGGCCATGACGCAGCCGCCCCTGACGCAGGCGATCGCCGCGCTGGAGGCGGCGCTGGGCGTGCGCCTGTTCGACCGCACGCCGCGCAGCGTGCGGCTCACGGCGGCTGGGCTGGCGCTGGTGCCGGAGGTGCGCGAGCTGCTTGCGCGGGCCCAGGCACTGCCGGCGCTGGCGCGTGCCGCGGCGCAGGGCCAGACGGGCCGTTTGCGGGTGGCCTTCGTGTCAACGGTCGGGTACGAGCTGCTGCCGCGCTGGGTGCGGGCCTTTCGCGAGCGCTGGCCCGACATCGCCCTGGAACTGGAGGAGGCCACGGGCGATGTGCAGCTGGAACGGCTGGCCCGCGGCGAGATCGACGCCGGCTTGATGCTGCACCCGCCGGGTGAAGTGGCGGGGGCGCTGTCGGTGCTGCCGATCGCGACCGAACCGCTCGTGCTGGCCCTGCCGCACCATCACCCGCTTGCCCTGGCACCACGGCTGTCGCTGGCGGCGGTGCTGCGTGAGCCGGTGGTGCTGTTTCCGCGGCGAATCCTGCCGGCGGTGCACGACGCCCTGGTGGCCCTCTACCGGGCCCACGGCCAGGAGCCCCGGGTGGCGCAAGAGGCGATCCAGATGCAGACCATCGTCAACCTCGTGTCGGCCGGGCTGGGGCTGGCGTGGGTGCCGCAGAGCGTGAAGCAGTTTCAGCGACCGGGCGTGGTGTACCGGCCTGCGCCCGCGCGCCGCGGCGCCGAGCTGCCGCACTGCGACACCAGCCTGGTCTGGCGCGCGCAGCCGGCCTCGCCGGCGCTCGGGCAATTCATCGACTTCGCCCGCGCGCAGGTCGCCCACGCGGCGCTGCGACAATGACGCCATGCTCCAGCACCCCCAGATCGACCCCGTTGCCCTGCAACTCGGCCCCCTGGCCATCCACTGGTACGGCCTGACCTACCTGGCCGCGTTTGGCCTGTTTCTCTGGCTCGGCACGCGCCGTCTTGCGCACCCGCCGTTCGCGTCGCTGGCCGGCACCGGCGGCTGGCAGCGGCGCGATGTGGAGGACATCTTGTTTCTGGGCGTGGTCGGCGTGGTCGCGGGCGGGCGGCTCGGCTATTGCCTGTTCTATCAGCCGGCCTATTACCTGCAGCACCCGCTGGAGGTGTTTTTCGTGTGGCAGGGCGGCATGAGCTTTCATGGCGGGCTGCTGGGGGTGATCGCGGCCATGGCCTGGTTTGCCCGGTCGCGACAACGACCCTTCCTGGAGGTGATGGACTTTGTGGCTCCCTGCGTGCCGACCGGTCTGGCCGCGGGCCGTCTGGGCAACTTCATCAATGGCGAGCTGTGGGGGCGCGTGGCCGATCCCTCGCTGCCCTGGGGGATGGTGTTTCGCGGCGCGGGCGAGTTGCCGCGCCACCCCTCGCAGCTCTACCAGTTCTGGCTGGAAGGGGTGATGCTGTTTGTGCTGCTGTGGCTCTACGCCCGCCGGCCCCGCGCCACCGGGCAGGTGTCGGGCGCGTTCCTGGCGGGTTACGGCGTGTTCCGCTTCGTGGCGGAGTACTTCCGCGAGCCCGACGCCCACCTGGGCCTCCTGGCGCTGGGCCTGAGCATGGGGCAGTGGCTGTGCGTGCCGATGATCGCGGGCGGTGTGGCCCTGTGGTGGTGGAGCGGTCGACGCCCGGTCTGAACGGAATTGCCCACGGCGGGCTGGGGGAAATCCCCAGCGGCACGGCCGCCCGGCCGAGGTACCGTAAGCTGCCGCCCCGTGCCGGAGCGTCCAGGCGCGATCCATAACCAGAACCGGAGACACCATGACCCCACACTTCAACCGCCGCGCGCTGCTGCGCGCCGCCGCCGCCTGCGCCGTGCTGGGCCCGGTGGGCGCCCGCGCCCAGGCCTGGCCGGCCCGCCCCGTCACGATGATCGTGCCCTTCCCGGCCGGGGGCGGCACCGACGCGTTCGCCCGCCCGCTGTCGGCCGCGTTTGCGCGCACCGCCGGCAAGACGCTGGTGATCGACAACCGCGGCGGCGCCGGGGGCACGCTGGGCGCCGGCATTGCCGCCAAGGCGCCGGCCGACGGCTACACGCTTTTCATGGGCGCGGTGCATCACTCGATCGCCCCCAGCATGTACCCCAAGCTGGAATACGACATTGAGCGCGACTTCGTGCCGCTGATCCTGGTGGCCAGCGTGCCGCAGGTGCTGGTGGTCAACCCGCGCAAGGTGCCGGGCAACTTCGCCGAGTTCATCGCCAATGTCCGCGCCAATCCCGGCCGGCTCAACTACGGCTCGGCCGGCGGTGGTACCTCGCACCACCTGGCCGGCGAATTGTTCAAGCAGCAGACCAAGACGTTCATCACCCACATCCCGTACCGCGGCGCCGGTCCGGCGCTGGCCGACCTGATTGCCGGCAACGTGGACATGATGTTCGATGGCCTGGGGTCTTCCGCGGGTCACATCAAGGGCGGCCGCATCAAGGCGCTCATGGTGGCGGGGAACAAGCGCAACCCGGCTTTCCCGGACGTGCCCAGCGCCGCCGAGGTGGGACTGCCGGAGTACAACGTGACCACCTGGTACGGCGTGTGGGCCCCGCGCGCCACGCCGGCCGACGTCCAGCGTGCGGCCATTGAGGAGATCCGCAAGGCCGTCAACACCGACGAGGCCCGCGCCGTGTGGAACGCCCAGGGTGCCGACTTTCCCGACCTCAGCGGCAACGCCTTCGACAGCTTCGTCAAGGCCGAGGTGCGCAAGTGGGCGCAGGTCGTCAAGGCTTCCGGCGCGAAGCTGGACTGAGCGGATGCCGGGGACCGTGCACTGCCGCGTGGACGGCGCCGTCGCCCGCGTCACGCTCGACCACCCCGGCCGCCTCAACGCCATGTCGCGCGCCATGTGGCGCGAGCTGGCCGCGGTGTTCGCCGACCTGCCGGCCCGCCCAGGCCTGCGGGCGGTGATCGTCGCCGGCGCGGGCGGCGCGTTCTGCGCGGGCGGCGACATCGCCGAGTACCCCGACTTCCGGTTTGACGAGGCGGCGCTGCGCGCCTTCCACGAAGACGATGTGTGGGGTGGCCTGTCGGCCATCCTGGCCTGCGACCTGCCGGTGATCGCCCAGATCGACGGTGCCTGCATGGGCGCGGGCGTGGAGATCGCCAGCTGCTGCGATCTGCGCGTGGCCGGCCAGTCGGCCCGCTTCGGCGCGCCGATCGCCAAGCTCGGGTTCCCCATGGCGCCTCGCGAAGCGCAGCTCGTGGCGCGCGAGGCAGGCCTGGCCACCGCCCGCGAAATGCTTTTGCAGGCCGCCGTGCTCGACGCGGCCACGATGCAGGCCCGCGGCTTCCTCCACGCGGTGGTGCCCGACGATCGCTGCGCCAGCGAGGCCGCAGAGCGCGCCGCGCGCATCGCGCTGCTCGCTCCCCACGCCGCCCGCCTCAACAAGCAAACCCTGCGCGCCCTGGCCGGCGACGGCCCGCCACCGGCCCTGATCGACACCGCTTACGCGTACGCCGACAGTGCCGAACACCGCGAGGGCATCGACGCCTTTCTCGCCAAGCGTCCCCCGCGCTTCGGCGCCCCCTGATACCGTTCCCACGACACCATGAGCAACGCCAACCTCTACGCCGCCCTGCGCGCGGCCTTTCCCGCTGACCTCGACGCGACCGCGGTGGAAACCGTGGGCGCCGGGGGTGGACTGCACTACAGCTGGCGCGACCTCGACCGCGCCAGCGCCATGATGGCCAACCTGCTGGAGAGCCTGCGTCTGCCGGCCCGCTCTCGCATCGCCGTGCAGGTGGAGAAATCGGTGGAGGCGCTCATCCTGTACCTCGCGGTGCTGCGCGCCGGCCATGTTTTTCTGCCGCTGAACACCGCCTACCAGGCCGGTGAGATCGAGTACTTCGTCGGCAACGCCGAGCCTGCGGTGGTGGTGTGCAGCCCCGGCAACTTCGGCTGGGTCAGCAAGATCGCCTTCCAGGCCGGCACCCGCCACGTCTTCACCCTTTCCGACGAGCGCAGCGGCAGCCTGCTGGAGCGCGCAGCCCACCACGCCGACACCCACACCCCGGCGGTGTGCACCGACGACGACCTGGGTGTCATCATCTACACCAGCGGCACCACCGGACGCAGCAAAGGCGCCATGCTGTCGCACGGCAACATGCGCAGCAACGCCGAGGTGCTGCAGCGCTACTGGGGCTGGCGGGCGGATGACGTGCTGATCCACGCGCTGCCGATCTTCCACGTCCATGGCCTGTTTGTGGCCATCCACGGCGCTCTCATCAACGGCAGTCCGATGCTGTGGCTCAACAAGTTCGAGCCGCGCGCGGTGATCGACCTGATGCCGCGCGCCACGGTGTTCATGGGCGTCCCCACCCTCTACACCCGCATGCTGGCCGAGCCCACGCTGACGCACGAGCAGGCCAGCCACATGCGCCTGTTCGTGTCCGGTTCGGCACCGCTGCTGATTGAAACCTTCCACGCCTGGCAACAGCGCACCGGCCACACCATCCTGGAGCGCTACGGCATGAGCGAAACCATCATGCTGACCTCCAACCCGTACGGACCGGACCCCCGCCACGACGACCAGAGCGAGCGCCGCGGCGGCACGGTCGGGTTCCCCCTGCCGGGCGTCGCGCTGCGGGTGGTGGGCGAGGGCGGTGCGCCCCTGTCGGTGGGGGAGATCGGCGGCATCCAGGTGCGCGGGCCCAACGTGTTTGCCGGCTACTGGCGCATGCCGGAGAAGACCGCCGAAGAGTTCACCGCCGACGGCTACTTCAAGACCGGCGACGTGGGCCGGATTGACGAGCGCGGCTACGTGACCATCGTCGGCCGCAGCAAGGACCTCATCATTTCCGGGGGGTACAACGTCTACCCGGCCGAGGTGGAGGGCCAGCTCAACGAGCTGCCTGGCGTGGCCGAGAGTGCGGTGGTGGGCGTGCCGCACCCGGACTTCGGCGAGGTGGGCGTGGCGGTGGTGATTGCCCGCCCGGGCGCCGAGCCGCGGCCGGAAGACCTGATCGCCGCCCTGAAGACCCGGCTGGCGAACTACAAGATCCCCAAGCGGTGCGAGGTGGTGGCTGAGCTGCCGCGCAACACCATGGGCAAGGTCCAGAAAAATCTGCTGCGCGAGCGGTACAAGGGCTTGTTCAGCTGACGGCGCTGGCGCCCTCGCGCGCCAGTCGCCCCACCACGCGGAAGGCCAGCCACGCGCCGACCGCGCCAAACAGCACCACGCCCAGCCCGTAGCCCGCCAGCACGCCGGTGGCACCCGCCAGCTGGGAACCCACCGCGATGAATGGCGCCACACCCAGCGTGGCGCGGCCCCAGTTCAGGGCGGTGGAATAGAACGCAAAGCCGAGGTTGTTGAAGGCCGCGTTGGCCACAAACAGCGCGCCGTTGAACAGGAAACTGCCCGCCACGAACAGGCAGAAGAAGACGATGAGTTCGCGCGCCTGGCCGTGGGCGTCGAACGCGCTGGCGATCGCGCCGCTGCCCACCGCCAGCAGCGCCCACACCGCCATCACGTACAGCAACACCACCAGCAGGCTGTCCCGCAGGGTGCTGTGCAGCCGGTCGTAGCGCCGCGCGCCCAGGTTCTGGCCGATGATGGGGCCGATCGAGCCCGACAGGGCAAACAGCACGACAAAGGACACCGGGATCAGCCGCACGATCACCGCCCAGGCCGCCACGGCGGCATCGCCGTGGGCGGCCATCGCGTGGGTGACGAGGGCGTTGCCCACCGGGGTGGCGATTTGTGTGAGGACCGCCGGCACACCGATGGCCAGATAGGGCCTCAGCGTGGCCAGCAGCAGGGCCCGGTCTGGCCAGCGGAACAGGTCGTGGGCATGGCGCAGGGCGCGCCAGCCGATCCACACCATGGCGCCGCGCGTGAGGTAGGTGGCCCAGGCGGCGCCGTCGAGTCCCCAGCCCAGACCGAGGATGAACAGCGGGTCCACCACCGCGGCCACACCGCTGGCTCCGAGCGTGACCCACATCGCGCGCCGGGCGTCACCGACCGCCCGCAGCAGTGCGCCCAGGCACATGCCCAGGCCCAGCAGCGGCAGGGACGGCAGCAGGATCAGCAGAAAGCGGTGCGCGTGGGCGGCGGTCTCGCCGGTGGCCCCGAGCCAGCCGAGCAGGGGGCCGGCCAGCGGCGCGACCACCGCCGCGGCCAGGGCCATGGCGGCCGCCATGATCACCAGCGAGGCGCCGGCCAGCTGGCGGGCGTGATCGCGGTCGCCGGCCCCGAGCGCGCGCGCCGTCAGGGCGGTCGCGGCGATCGACAGCCCGATCGACAGCGACACGATGAAAAACAGCAGCGTGCCGGCGTAGCCGGCGGCGGCGGTCAGGCTGGGTTGGCCGAGCCGCGCGATGTAGAACAGGTTGAGCACATCCACCGCGAACAACGCGGCCAGCCCGACCGATGCCGCGGCCGTCATGCGCACGACGTGGCCGAGGGTGGACCCCGAGGTGAAGGCGGCGGTGGGCGCGGTGGCGGGGCGGGGGGGCGACATGGGCCGCGCATTGTCGCGCGGCCCGGCCGGTCATGCCGGGGCCGGGTTGCCGCGGGCCCGCCGTGGGGTCAGCGCAGCACGAGCACCGGCGTGTGCGAGTGCGTCAGCACCTGCTGGGTCTCGCTGCCCAGCAGCAGCCGCTTGATGCCTTTGCGCCCGTGGGATGCCATGACGATCAGGTCGCATTTCTGGCGCTTGGCGGTGCTGATGATGGCGTCGGACACGAGGTCGGATCGCGCGGTCACGGGTTTGACCTTGATGCCGCGGGGCTGACCGGCGTCCTTGATGGCGTTGACGGTTTTCATCGCATCGTCCTGCCACTGCTTCTCGATGCGTTGCACCTCGGACGCCGCCAGTGCGACACCGCCTTCGAAGTAGGTCTGCGGGTAGCGCGGCACGACCTTGAGCGCCACCAGGGTGGCGCCGGTCAGGTCGGCGAGGTTGAGGGCGTGTTCGACCGCTTTCTGGGCGAGCTTGCTGCCGTCGGTGGCGACGAGGATGCGCTGGTACATGGTGGTCTCCGGTGGGTCGTGATGGGGTCAGCGTAGCGCGCGGGGCGGTGCGTGGGTTGACGTGGGTCAAGGGCGCGGCGGATGGTGCGTCGTAAGCTGCGCGGCATGACAGCGTCACCCTGGGTCAGCGACCACCGCGGCCCGCTCACCGTCACCGATGATTTCGCCGTGCTCGATGACCCGGTGGAGCAGGGCGCGTTCACGCGCGCGGCCGAAGGGGTGGGCGAGGGCGCGCTCAACGAATCGACGCTGGTGGTGCAGGGCATGTATTGCGCTGCCTGCGCCGATGCGGTGGAGGGCGCCTTGCTGGGGCGACAGGGCGTGGCGGGCGCGCGGGTGCACGCCGCCACGCGCCGACTGGTGCTGCGCTGGGACCCCGCGCGCACCACGCTGTCGGCGCTGGCGCGGTCGGTGGGTGACACCGGCTACCGGCTCTTGCCGCTGCAGCAGGCCCTGGGCATCGACGAGGGCCTGCGCCAGACGAGGCAGGCGCTGTGGCGCCTGTTCGTGGCGGGGCTGTGCATGATGCAGGTGATGATGTACGCGTGGCCAGCCTACGTCACGGAACCGGGGGACATCCCGGCGGATATCGAGCAGCTGCTGCGCTGGGCCAGCTGGATTCTGAGCGTGCCGGTGCTGGTGTTTGCCTGCGGCCCGTTCTTTCGCAACGCCTGGGCCGATGTGCGCCGGCGTCGCGTCGGCATGGACACGCCGGTCACCCTGGGCATCCTGATCACGTTCATCGCCAGCACCGGCGCCACCTTCGATCCCACCGGCCCCTGGGGCCACGAGGTGTGGTTCGACTCGCTCACCATGTTCGTGTTCTTCCTGCTCGGCGGGCGTTACCTGGAGGCGCGCGCGCGCGAACGCAGCGCCGGCGCACTCGACCAGTTGATGAACCGCCTGCCGCCGGCCTGCGCGCGCGAGCGGGCCGATGGCTCGGTGGAAACCGTGTCGGCCCGCCGCCTGACCGAGGGTGATGTGGTGCGCGTGCCGGCCGGCGACGCCTTTCCCGCCGATGGCACCTTGCTGGATGGCGTGGCCACCGTGGACGAAGCGCTGCTCACCGGGGAGTCGCACCCGCGCACCCGGCGCACGGGCGAGTCGCTGGTGGCGGGCAGCATCAACCTGGGCGGGCTGGTGCGGCTGCGTGTGTCGCGCGTGGGCGAGCAGACGCGGTTCGCGCAGATCGTGCGCCTGATGGAGCGCGCCGCCACCGACCAGCCGCGGCTGGCGCAGCTGGCCGACCGCATCGCCGGGCCGTTCCTCATCGCGGTGGTGATCGCGGCCGCGATCGCGGCGGTGTGGTGGTGGCCCATCGACCATTCGCGCTCGCTCGCGGTGGCGGTGGCGGTGTTGATCGTCACCTGTCCGTGCGCGCTCTCGCTGGCCACGCCTGCGGCCATGCTGAGCGCGGCCGGGGCGATGGCGCGTCGCGGTGTGCTGGTGCGCCGCCTGCAGGCGTTCGAGGCCTTGAGCGGCGTGGACACCGTCGTCTTTGACAAGACCGGCACGCTCACCGAAGACCGCCTCGATGTGGACCGGGTGCTCACCCGGCCGGGCGTCTCGCGCGAGCAGGCGCTGGCCTGGGCCGCCGCGCTGGCCCAGGGTTCGCTGCACCCAGTGTCGCGCGCGATCGTGGCCGCCGCCGGCGCAGACACGGCCCTGCCCGGCTGGGCGTCGGCGGGCGAGGTGGCTGGCCAGGGTGTGGCCGCCACCGATGACCGCGGTGTGCCGTGGCGCCTCGGATCGGCGGCCTTTGCCCAGATCGACCCCGCGACGGCCGATGCCTTGCCGGCCGACGCGCCGCGTGTGTTTCTCAGCGACGGGACCGGCTGGGTCGCGTCGTTTGGCCTGGTCGAGACCTTGCGCGAAGACGCGCGGGACGCGGTGCAGGCGCTGCACGCCGCAGGGCTGCACACGATGCTGCTCACGGGCGACCGCCCGGCCGCGGCCGCGCGCGTGGCGAGCCGCCTGGGCATCGCGCGGGTGCAGGCCGAGGCGACACCCGAAGACAAGCTGCGCGTCATCGCACAGCTGCAGGCCAGTGGCCACCGCGTCGCGATGGTGGGTGACGGCCTGAACGATGGACCCGTGCTGGCGCGCGCCGACACCGCGTTCGCCATCGGCCGCGCAGCGCCGCTCACGCAGGCGCGCGCCGACTGGGTGGTGCAGGGCGGCGCGCTGATGGAGGTCGTGCAGACGTGGCGTCTGTCGCGCCAGACCTTGCGCGTGGTGCGTCAGAACCTGATCTGGGCCGCGGTGTACAACGCCGTGGGTGTGCCGCTGGCGATCGCTGGCTACATGCCGCCGTGGCTCGCCGGTCTTGGCATGGCCGCCAGCTCCCTGCTGGTCGTGGGCAACGCCATGCGCTTGTCGCAGCCCCTGTCCCCCGATGAGGCGAACGCCGCCGCGCCATCGCCACGCCCTGCGGCGCAGACCTGACCGCCGATCGCCCGTTTGTCATGGACATCCTCTACTTGCTCATCCCCTTGTCGGTGGTCATCGTCTTCGTGATCCTCGGCGTGTTCTGGTGGGCACTGCAGACCGGGCAGCTCGACAACATCGAGCGCGAGGGCCATCGCATCCTAGGCGACGAGTGATCGGTCGCACCATCCTGCAGGACGCTTGACCTGCATCAACCCCGCCGGCTCCTCGCCTGCGCACACTCGGCGCAGTGACATTGAAGAGGAGTAGCACATGTCCGTGAGCAACCCGGCCGCTGATTCGGCGGTCTACAACGACAGGGTGGTCAGGCAGTTCGCCCTGATGACGGTGGTGTGGGGAGTGGTGGGAATGCTGGTCGGCGTGATCATCGCCGCGCAGCTCACTTGGCCTGCACTGAACCTGGGTATCGAGTGGCTGACCTATGGCCGCTTGCGCCCGCTGCACACCAACGCGGTGATCTTCGCGTTTGGCGGTTGCGGTCTGTTCGCCGCGAGTTACTACGTCGTGCAGCGCACCTGCCAGACGCGCCTGTTTGGCGGTCCGCTCGCCGCGTTCACCTTCTGGGGCTGGCAGATCGTCATCGTGCTGGCGGCGATCACGCTGCCGCTGGGCATCACCTCCGGCAAGGAATACGCCGAGCTGGAGTGGCCGATCGACATCCTGATCACGCTGGTGTGGGTTGCCTACGCCATCGTTTTCTTCGGGACCGTCGGCCAGCGCAAGGTGCGCCACATCTACGTGGCCAACTGGTTCTTCGGCGCCTTCATCCTGGCCGTCGCGGTGCTGCACCTCGTCAACAGCGCGGCCCTGCCGGTGGACCTGTTCAAGAGCTACTCGGCCTACGCAGGCGTGCAGGACGCCATGGTGCAGTGGTGGTACGGTCACAACGCGGTGGGCTTCTTCCTCACCGCCGGCTTCCTGGGGATGATGTATTACTTCATCCCCAAGCAGGCCGAGCGCCCGGTGTACAGCTATCGCCTGTCCATCGTGCACTTCTGGGCGCTGATCTTCACCTACATGTGGGCTGGTCCGCACCACCTGCACTACACCGCGCTGCCGGACTGGACCCAGTCGGTCGGCATGGTGTTCTCGCTGATCCTGCTGGCCCCCAGCTGGGGCGGCATGATCAACGGCATCATGACCCTCTCGGGCGCGTGGCACAAACTGCGCGATGACCCGATCCTGCGCTTCCTGATCGTGTCCCTGTCGTTCTACGGCATGAGCACCTTCGAGGGCCCGATGATGTCGATCAAGACCGTCAACGCCCTGAGCCACTACACCGACTGGACGGTCGGCCACGTGCACAGCGGCGCCCTCGGCTGGGTGGGGCTGGTGACCATGGGCACCATGTACTACCTGATCCCGCGCCTGTATGGCCAGAAGAAGATGTATTCGGTGCCCGCCATCGAACTGCACTTCTGGATCGCCACCATCGGCATCGTGCTCTACATCGCCGCGATGTGGATCGCTGGCGTGATGCAGGGCCTGATGTGGCGCTCGGTCAACCCCGACGGCAGCCTGACCTACACCTTCGTGGAGTCGGTCAAGGCCACGTTCCCCTTCTACGTGATCCGCCTGGCCGGGGGCCTGCTGTACCTCGGCGGCATGGTCGTGATGCTGTGGAACGTGATCATGACCGCCCGCGCCGGCCGCGCCGAGACGGTGCGCATCCCCGCGGTGAACCCCGCCCACGCTTGAGGTGAACCCCATGGCCAACGCTGAAAAATCCACCGGTTTCACCCACGAGCGGATCGAGACCAACAACTTCCTGATGATCGTGCTCATCGTGCTGGTGATCGCGGTCGGCGGCCTCGTCGAGATCGTGCCGCTGTTCTTCCAGAAGTCGACCACGCAGCCGGTTGAAGGGCTCAAGCCCTACACCGCGCTGCAACTCGCGGGGCGCGACGTGTACGTCCGCGAGGGTTGCTACAACTGCCACTCGCAGATGATCCGGCCCTTCCAGGCCGAGACGCTGCGCTACGGCCACTATTCGGTGGCGGGCGAGTTCGTGTACGACCGCCCGTTCCAGTGGGGCAGCAAACGGACCGGTCCGGACCTGGCCCGCGTGGGCGGCCGTTACAGCGACGAGTGGCACCGCGCCCACCTGATCAACCCGCGCGACCTGGTGCCCGAGTCCAACATGCCGGCCTACCCCTGGCTGGAGAAGCGCACCGTGGCGGCCGATGGCCTGCCCAAGCGGATGCAGGTGCTGCGCACGCTGGGCGCGCCCTACAGCGACGATGAGATCAAGCAGTCGGTCGCCGACGTCAAGGGCAAGACCGAGATGGACGCCCTGATCGCCTACCTGCAGGTGCTCGGCACCGCCATCAAGTAAGGAGCGCGCCATGGACATCAACGACCTGCGCAGCATCGTGACCGTCGTGAGCCTGCTCACCTTCCTGGGCATCTGCGCCTGGGCCTGGTCGCGCCGCAACAGCGCGCGCTTCGACGAGGCCGCGCAACTGCCGTTCCGCGACGAATGAAACCGATCCGATCGAGAGCCCCATCATGAGCGACTTCACCAGCGACTTCTGGCACCTCTACGTGGCCGGGCTGACCCTGGTCAGCATCCTGGCCTGCGCTGTCCTGCTGTGGGTCAGCGGCACGACCAAGGTCAAGGCCCACCACGACAACACCACCGGCCATGTGTGGGACGGTGACCTGCAGGAACTCAACAACCCGCTGCCCAAGTGGTGGGTCTGGCTGTTCATCATCACCGTCGTGTTTTCGCTGGTCTACGGCCTGCTGTACCCGATGTTTGGCCGGTACGCCGGCGCCCTCGGCTGGTCCTCCCAGGGGCAGCACACCGCGGAGGTCAAGAAGCTGCAGGACAGCATTGCCCCGCTGTACGCCCGTTTCAACGGCATGGCCGCCCCGCAGCTGGCCGGCGACGCCCAGGCCATGGCCATCGGCGAGCGGCTGTTCATGAACAACTGCGCGCAATGCCATGGCTCCGACGCCCGCGGCGCCAAAGGTTTTCCCAACCTGACCGACGCCGATTGGCTGTATGGCGGTGAGCCCGACATCATCAAGACCAGCATCACCCAGGGCCGCAACGGCGTCATGCCACCGATGGCCGCTGCCGTCGGCTCGGCCGAGGACGTCCGCAACGTGGCGCACTACGTGCTCAGTCTCTCGGGCAGCCCGCACGACCGGGTGCGTGCCTCGCAAGGCAAAGCCAAGTTCGGTGTCTGCGCCGCCTGCCACGGCCAGGACGGCAAGGGCAACACCGCCATGGGCGCCCCGAACCTGACCGACAACACCTGGTTGCACGGCTGGGGCGAGGAAGCCATCGTGCGCGCCGTCGCGCAGGGTATCAACAACAACATGCCGGGCCAGTCGGTCAAGCTCAACGCCGACCAGATCCACGTGCTCAGCGCGTATGTCTGGGGCCTGTCGAACAAGCCCGCGCTGACCGCTGCGCCGCAGTGACGGGTGGCCGACGAACCGCTCCACGATCCATGGCCGAACCGCGCTCCGTCATTCCCATCGTTCCTGCCCCCGCGACCCCAACCCCGGCCGCGGCGGGCGATGACGAGGTGATGATCTCCCTCTACGCCGCGCGCCAGAAGATTCACCCGCGGTCGGTCTCGGGCCTGTTGTCGCGGTGGCGCTGGGCGCTGGTGTGGGTCACGCAGATCGTGTTCTATGGCTTGCCCTGGCTGGTGTGGAACCAGCGGCAGGCGGTGTTGTTCGACCTGGAAGCGCGGCGCTTCTTCCTGTTCGACTTCGTGCTGTACCCGCAGGACTTCATCTACCTCACCGGCCTGCTGGTGATCTCGGCCCTGTCGCTGTTTCTCTTCACCGCCGTGGCCGGACGTCTGTGGTGCGGCTACGCCTGCCCACAGACCGTGTACACGGAGATCTTCCTGTGGATTGAGAAACAGGTGGAAGGCGATCGCTCGGCCCGGTTGCGGCTGGATGCCGCGCCGTGGGGCCTGGCCAAGCTCGGCAAGCGGGCCAGCAAGCACGGCCTGTGGGCGGCGGTCGGACTGTGGACGGGATTCACCTTCGTGGGCTACTTCACACCGATCCGCGAACTCGCGGGTCTGGTGGCCAGCGTCTCGCTCGGTCCTTGGCAGACCTTCTGGATCCTGTTCTACGGATTTGCCACCTACGGCAATGCCGGCTTCCTGCGCGAGCAGGTGTGCAAATACATGTGTCCCTACGCCCGCTTTCAAAGCGCGATGTTCGACAAGGACACGATGATCGTGACCTACGACGCCGCGCGTGGCGAGCCGCGGGGCGCCCGCAGCAAGAAGGCCGATCCGGCGGCGCTGGGTCTCGGCAGTTGCGTGGACTGCACCCTGTGCGTGCAGGTTTGCCCCACCGGCATCGACATCCGCAACGGGCTGCAGTACGAATGCATCGGCTGCGGCGCCTGCATCGACGTCTGCAACGAAGTCATGGACAAGGTTGGCTACCCGCGCGGTCTGGTGCGCTACGCCACGCAGAACGGTGTGGCCCAGGGCTGGACCCGCGCGCAGATGCTGCGCCGGGCGCTGCGCCCGCGGGTGCTGGTGTATGGCGGCATCCTGCTGGCCATCACCGTGGCGGTGTTCGCCAGCCTGTGGCTGCGCACGCCGCTGAAGGTGGACGTCATCCGCGACCGCGGCGCCCTGGCGCGCGAGGTCGGGGCCGGGCGCATTGAAAACGTCTACCGGCTGCAGATCATGAACGCGACCGAACAGACGCAGCGCCTGCGGGTGAGTGTCGAGGGTCTGCCGGGGATCGCCATCGATCCGGCCACGCCGGTCGAGGTGTTGCCCACCGAGTTGCGCTCAGCCGCCGTGCGCGTGCAGATCCCGCCCGGTGTGGCCGCCACTGGCTCGCACCCCATCACGTTTGACATCCGCGCCGATGGCGACGAACGCCTGAGCGTGCGCGAAGCCTCGACTTTCATCGTGCCGCGTTGAGCGGCTTTCAGGAGCCATCCATGAGCAACACCAACGCCCTGACCCCCGCCATCGTCCCACCCGAACCGTGGTGGCGCGTGAAAGCGATGTGGCTGGTGGTCGGGGGGCCGGCCGCCGTGGTGCTGGCCTGCATCGCCACCGGCGTGATCGCGGTGAAGAACGCCGATCCGGTGTTGGACAAGGCGGCTTACTCGGCGGAGCTGGAGGCTGCACGCCGCCTGCCGCCCGGCGAGCGCGAGGCGGCCCTGCTGCGCCTGCAGCCGGCCCACCAGGCCCGCAACCACGCGGCTTCCCCGGTGGTGCCGGCGGAGCGGTGAGGTGAACGCCCGGCTGTGGATGGGCATTGGCTGGCCGGCCTTTCTGGTGGCGGGCCTGCTGGAGATGGTGGTGTTCGCCCTCGTCGATCCCGGCGAGCTGCACTGGGGCGGTGAGCCGCTTCCGTTGTCGGCGCAGGCGGTTTACACCCTGGCCTTCTTCGTCTTCTGGGGTCTGTGTCTGGTGGCCTGTGGCCTGACGGCGCTGCTGATGAACACGCCCGCGCCGGACGAACCCCTCACGCGCAGGTCTGCGGATTGACGATGCGCTTGAGCGCTTCGGTGTCCTTGATGTGCACGTAGCGCTGCTTGACTTCGATGATCCCGTCCTCGACAAACTTCGAGAACGTGCGGCTCACGGTTTCGAGCTTCATGCCCAGGTAGCTGCCGATTTCCTCGCGCGTCATGCGCAGGTTGAACTCGGACTGCGAAAAGCCGCGCGCGTGCAGGCGCTGCACGAGATTGAGCAGGAACGCGGCCAGCCGCTCTTCGGCGCGCATGCTGCCCAACAGCAGCATCACGCTGTGGTCGCGCACGATTTCCCGGCTCATGATTTTGTGGACGTGGTGCTGCAGCGTGGTGAACTCGCGCGAGAGTTGCTCCACCTGATCGAAGGGCATCACGCAGACCTCGGCGTCCTCCAGCGCAATCGCGTCGCAGGAGTGGCGGTCGTGGACGATGCCGTCCAGGCCAATGATTTCGCCCGTCATCTGAAAGCCGGTGACCTGGTCGCGGCCGTCCGGCGTGGTGATGGTCGTCTTGAAAAAACCCGAACGCACGGCATACAGCGAGGTGAACGGGTCGCCCGCGTTGAACAGCGATGAACCGCGCTTGACGCGCTTGCGCGTGGAGACCACGCGGTCAAGCTTGGTCATTTCATCGGGGTTGAGCCCCATGGGCAGGCACAGCTCGCGCAGGTTGCAACTCGAGCAGGCTACTTTGATGGCGTGGGCGTCCATGGTCGGCAGACAGATGTTCCAGCCCCGAGGATACCCCCACCGGTGGGGGCGGCGTCAAATGCCCATGACTTGATCCGCGTCAAGGGAGCGCGTCAGTGGCTGCGTCACAGTGGCAGCCACACCGGAGAAAGCCTTGAGCCACGCCATTCCCGACGACCTGCTGCAGCGTTTTGATGTCCCCGGACCGCGCTACACGTCCTACCCCACCGCCGACCGTTTTGTCGAAGCCTTTGGCGAGCGCGATTACGTGCAGGCGCTGGAGCAGCGCCGCGCGGGTTCGATGTCGCTGCCGCTGTCGATCTACGTGCACATCCCCTTCTGCGAGTCGGTGTGTTACTACTGCGCGTGCAACAAGGTGATCACCAAGCACCACGAGCGCGCCGCGGAATACCTGCGCTACCTGTCGCGCGAGGTCGAGCTGCAGGTGCAGCACCTCGGCGCGGGTCAGTCGGTCTCTCAGTTGCACCTGGGCGGCGGCACGCCCACCTTCCTCAGCGACGGCGAGCTCGAGGACCTGATGCACATGCTCAAGCGGCACTTTGCGTTCGTGCCGGGCGGCGAGTACTCGGTCGAGGTCGATCCGCGCACGGTCACGACCGAGCGCCTGCAGGCGCTGCATCGGCTGGGCTTCAACCGCCTGAGCTTCGGCGTGCAGGACTTCGATCCGGCGGTGCAAAAGGCGGTCCACCGCATTCAGCCGCCCGAGCAGGTGTTTGCCCTGGTGCAGGACGCCCGCCACATCGGCTTCGAATCGGTCAACGTCGATCTCATCTACGGCCTGCCGCTGCAGACGCCCGAGAGCTTCGCCCGCACGCTGGAGCAGATCAACCGCTTGCGGCCCGACCGGGTGGCCCTGTACGCCTACGCCCACCTGCCGTCGCGCTTCAAGCCCCAGCGGCGCATCGTCGCCGCCGAGTTGCCCAGCCCGGGCGACAAGCTCGCCATGCTCAGTCAGTCGCTCGACGCGCTGGGCGATGCGGGCTATGTCTACGTGGGCATGGACCATTTCGCCCTGCCCACCGACGCGCTGGCCGTGGCCAAACGCCAGGGCCGGCTGCACCGCAACTTCCAGGGCTACAGCACCCAGCCCGACTGCGATCTCATCGCGCTCGGCGTGTCGGCGATCGGGCGCATCGGGGCCACCTACAGCCAGAACGCGAAGTCGCTCGACGACTACCGCGATCTGCTCGACCAGGGTCGCCTGCCGATCGTGCGCGGTCTCGCGCTCACGCGCGACGACCTGTTGCGCCGCTCCGTGATCATGTCGCTGATGTGCCAGGGCGAGTTGCTGTTCGAGTCGATCGAGCTGGGTCACCTGATCGACTGCAAGTCCTACTTCGCGCGGGAGCTGGAGCAGCTGCGCGAACTGGAGCAGGCCGGTCTGGTCAAGCTCAGCGACCACGGCGTGCAGGTCACGCCGCGCGGCTGGTACCTCGTGCGGGCGATCGCCATGGTGTTCGACCGCCACCTGCAGGTGGACCAGGACCGGGCGCGCTTCTCCCGCATCATCTGACCGCCCGAGCCCGCGACACCATGCAGACCTCGCTCGCTCTCACCGCCTTGTTCATGGGTGTGGTCGGCGGTCCGCACTGCGTGGCCATGTGCGGCGCGGCGTGCGCGGGCATTGCGAAGGCCGGTGCGCCGCGCACCACCCGCGCGCTGCTGGCGTTCCAGGCCAGCCGGCTGGTGGGCTATGCCGCGCTGGGTGGCGTGGCGGCGGGTTCGGTGGAAGCCTTGGCATGGCTTGGGGCGCAGACCGCGGTGCTGCGTCCGGTGTGGACGATGTTCCATGTGGCGGCGCTCCTGCTCGGGGCGGTGTTGCTGTGGCAGGCGCGGCAACCGGCGTGGATCGATGGCCTGGGGCAGGGCGTCTGGCGCCGGGCGCGGCCGGTGATGGCGGCGCTGGGGCCGCGCGCGCCTTTCGTGCTGGGAGCGGGCTGGGCGCTCATGCCCTGCGGCTTGTTGTATTCCGCGCTGCTGGTGGCGTCGCTCACGGGCAGTGCCCTGAATGGCGCTGCGGTGATGGCCCTGTTTTCGCTGGGCACTTCGGTGACCCTCACAGTCGGGCCCTGGCTGATGCTCCGTGTGCGCGGTGGCCGGTCTGGCGCCTGGGGCATCCGGCTCGCCGGTGCGGCCTTGCTGTTGACGTCCGGCTGGGCCTTGTGGATGGGGATGACGCAGCCGACCGGTCTGTGGTGCGCCTGAGCGGGTGGTGGCGTCGGATCAAGGCGCGCTGCGGCGCTCCGGCAGCGTTGCCAGCACCAGACCGAGCAGGGCGATGCCGAAGGCCAGCGCCTGCAGCGCTGTCAGGCTCTCGCCCATGAACATCACGCCAATCAGCGCCGCGCTGATGGGCAACATCACGGTGAACACGCCGGCCTGCGACGCCGGGACGCCCTTCAGGCCGGTCATCCACAACCAGACCGTCCACACGCTGGCTGCCAGCCCGTAAAACACCAGCAGCCCCCAGATCGGCGCGCTCACCACCGCGAAGTCGAAACTCAGCGCCGCCCAGAGCCCAAAAGGCGTGACCAGCGCCAGACCCACGAGGTTGATCAGGGCCGAGATGCGTTTGGGGCCCAGGCCGTCGGTCAGCCGCTTGCCGATCACCACGTAGCTGGCCTCGCACACCACCGCCGCAAACACCAGCAGGTTGCCCAGCCACGCGCGGTCGCCCACCGGCGCGCCGCCGTCTCCCTTTTGCAGTGAAAACAGACCGATACCCACCGCCGCGCACGCGATGCCTGCGGCGCTGCGCGCCCCGATGCGCTCGCGCAGGAACACCCAGCTCAGCACCGCCACCACCGCCGGGATGGATGACATGACCACGCCAGCAGCCACCGCCGTGGTCATGCTCACGCCAAAGAGCATGCAGATCGAGAACAGGAAGTTGCCGAGAAACGATTCCAGGAAGAGCAGGCCGCGCGTGCGCGCCGACAGCGGTGGTTCGCCCGGCGGCTTTTTCAGCCAGGTCGCCATCGCCACCGCGCCAATCCCAAAGCGCAGCCACGCCAGGAGAAACACCGGAAACACCGCCACCAGCGGTTTGGACAGGGCGACGTAGCTGCCGACGAGCGCCATGCTCAGGGCCAGGCAGGCGCAGGCCGTCCAGGGATTCAGGGCGCTGGGGGTGGATGTCACGGTGATTCGGCGGGCGGGTCGGGATCCTGTTGAGTGTGCCTCAGCGTGGTTCGGGGATTTTTACAGCGTGCAATGTGAATTCCGCATAGCGAAAGGTGCTGCTGTTGCGCTGCAAAAAATTTTCTCAATCCAAGAAAAATAATTTTGTATTGCGGAAGTTGATCTGGAGAGCATTGAATTTAAACAAGAAAATTTTGTCTCTTATATAAGACATAAGAGCTTCCCATGGTCTTCTATAAGACCTACATTTGTCCTCACGGCGGCACGCAGTCGCGGCGCCGCCTCCGTTTGATGAACCACCGCCAAGGAGCCCTTCCATGCCGCAATCCCTGAACCAACAGCTCAGCCGAGCCCAACAGATCGAAGCCCTCGAAAAAGACTGGGCCACCAACCCCCGCTGGAAGGGCATCAAGCGCGGCTACAGCGCCGCTGACGTGGTGCGCCTGCGCGGCAGCCAGCCGATCGAGCACACCCTGGCCACCCGCGGTGCCGAGAAGCTGTGGGAAAAGGTCAACGGCGGCGCCAAGAAGGGCTACGTCAACGCCTTCGGCGCCATCACCGCCGGCCAGGCCATGCAGCAGGCCAAAGCCGGTCTGGAGGCCGTGTACCTGTCCGGCTGGCAGGTCGCCGCCGATGGCAACACCTCTGAGACCATGTACCCCGACCAGTCGCTGTACGCGTACGACTCGGTGCCGACCATGGTCCGCCGCATCAACAACACCTTCAAGCGCGCCGACGAGATCCAGTGGTCGCGTGGCATCGAGCCGGGCTCTGCCGAGTTCATCGACTATTTCCTGCCGATCGTGGCCGACGCCGAAGCCGGTTTCGGTGGCGTGCTCAACGCATTCGAGCTGATGAAGAACATGATCGCGGCGGGTGCCGCCGGCGTGCACTTCGAAGACCAGCTGGCCGCGGTGAAGAAGTGCGGCCACATGGGTGGCAAGGTGCTCGTGCCGACGCAGGAAGCCATCGAGAAGCTGATCGCCGCGCGTTTCGCCGCCGACACCATGGGCGTGTCCACCCTGATCCTGGCCCGCACCGACGCGGAAGCCGCCAACCTGATCACCAGCGACCACGACGCCAACGACAAGCCCTTCCTCACCGGTGAGCGCACCCAGGAAGGCTTCTACCGCGTCAAGAACGGTCTGGAGCAGGCCATCAGCCGTGGTGTGGCCTACGCCCCCTACGCCGACCTGGTGTGGTGCGAGACCGGCACGCCCGACCTGGGCTTCGCCCGCGAGTTTGCGCAGGCCGTGCACGCCGCCTGCCCGGGCAAGCTGCTCTCCTACAACTGCTCGCCGTCGTTCAACTGGAAAAAGAACCTCGACGACAAGACCATCGCCGCCTTCCAGGACGAGCTGTCCGCGCTGGGCTACAAGTACCAGTTCATCACCCTGGCTGGTATCCACATCAACTGGTTCCAGACCTTCCAGTTTGCCCACGCCTACGCCCGTGGCGAAGGCATGAAGCACTACACCGAAATGGTGCAGGAACCCGAGTTCAAGGCGCGCGAGAAGGGCTACACCTTCGTGTCGCACCAGCAGGAAGTGGGCGCCGGCTACTTCGACGACGTGACCACCGTCATCCAGGGCGGCTCCTCCAGCGTGAAGGCGCTGACCGGCTCGACCGAAGAAGAGCAGTTTCACTGATGCCGGCGCCGCTCTCGGGCGGCGTTTGCGGCACCGCAGCCCGGGCGAGCCCCGGGCTTTTTTTATGGGAAAATCGCGGCAGTTTCATCAGCAAGAGCAAGAAAGGCGCGCCGGTTATGACACCGCGAACTCAGGCAACACCGCTCCTGGCCCCTTGAGGCCTGCAGACCGCGCCTGCGTCCCCGTCTTTCCAGCACCTTTCTCCAGCGCGGCCCCGGCCGCGCTTTTTGTTTCTCCAGCCTCACCCGACCATGCCCCAGATCACGCTTCCTGATGGTTCGCAACGCCAGTTTCCCGGTCCGGTCACGGTGGCCGAGGTGGCCGCTTCGATAGGCGCCGGCCTGGCCAAGGCCGCGCTCGGCGGGAAGGTGGACGGCAAGCTGGTCGACACCAGTTTCTCGATCGAGCGGGACGCTGCCCTGTCCATCGTGACGGCGAAAGACGCCGCCGGTCTGGAGATGATTCGCCACTCGACCGCCCACCTGCTGGCCTATGCGGTCAAGGAGCTGTACCCGGACGCCCAGGTGACCATCGGCCCGGTCATCGAGCATGGCTTCTACTACGACTTCTCCTACAAGCGGCCCTTCACGCCGGACGACCTCGCCGCGATCGAAAAGCGCATGACCGAGCTGGCCGCGAAAGACGAGAAGGTCGAGCGCCGGGTGCTGCCGCGCGACGAGGCAGTGGCGCATTTCAAGGCCATGGGCGAGCACTACAAGGCCGAGATCATCGCCAGCATCCCCGCGAATGAAGACGTGAGTCTGTACCGCGAGGGCGGTTTTGAAGACCTGTGCCGCGGACCGCACGTCCCGTCCACCGGCAAGCTCAAGCATTTCAAACTGATGAAGGTGGCCGGTGCCTACTGGCGTGGTGACCACCGCAACGAGATGCTGCAGCGCATCTATGGCACCGCCTGGGCCACCAAGGAAGACTTGCAGCAGCATCTGACCATGCTGGAGGAAGCCGAGAAGCGCGATCACCGCCGCATCGGACGCGAGTTGGACCTCTTCCACCTCGACGAGCACTCGCCCGGCACGGTGTTCTGGCACCCGAAGGGCTGGACGCTGTGGCAGGAGGTCGAGCAGTACATGCGACGCGTGTACCGCGACAACGGTTACCTGGAAGTCAAGGGGCCGCAGATCCTCGACAAAGCGCTGTGGGAGAAGACCGGCCACTGGGACAAGTACCGGGAAAACATGTTCACCACCGAATCGGAGAAGCGCGACTACGCGCTCAAGCCGATGAACTGCCCCGGTCACATCCTGATCTACAAGCAAGGCATCAAGAGCTACCGCGATTTGCCGCTGCGCTACGGCGAGTTCGGCCAGTGCCACCGCAACGAGCCCACGGGTGGCCTGCACGGCATCATGCGGGTGCGTGGCTTCACCCAGGACGACGGCCACATCTTCTGCACCGAAGACCAGATCCAGGCGGAGGTGACCGCCTTCACCACGCTGTTGCAGAAGGTTTATCGCGATTTCGGGTTCACCGAGATCCTCTACAAGCTGTCGACCCGCCCTGAAAAGCGGATTGGCAGCGAAGAGAGCTGGGACAAAGCCGAGGCGGCGCTGGCCGAGGGCCTGAAGGCCTCCGGCTGCGACTTTGAGTACCTGCCGGGCGAGGGCGCGTTCTACGGCCCCAAGATCGAATACACGCTCAAGGACGCGTTGGGCCGCCCGTGGCAATGCGGAACGATCCAGGTCGATCCCAACCTGCCCGAGCGGCTCGATGCCGAGTTCGTCGGCGAAGACGGTGCGCGCCATCGCCCGGTCATGTTGCACCGCGCCATCGTTGGCAGCCTGGAGCGTTTCATCGGCATCCTGATCGAGCAACACGCCGGCGCGCTGCCCACCTGGCTCGCGCCGGTGCAGGTGGCGGTGCTCAACATCACCGACGCCCAGGCGGATTACTGTCGCGAAATCGCGAAAACGCTGCAGAATCAAGGGCTTAGGGTCGTGACCGACCTGCGCAACGAGAAAATCACGTATAAAATACGGGAGCACGCGTTGCAAAAGCTGCCTTTCATTGTTGTCGTGGGCGACAAGGAGAAAGAAGCTGGTGCGGTGGCTGTGCGGGCCCGGGGCAACAAAGACCTCGGGGTCATGCCGCTGCAGGCTTTCGCCGAACGCGTCGCGGCAGACATTTCTTCCAAGGTCTGATGTCCCCCGTCACCCTGCGTTGAAACGCCCGTCGGCTGCGGCGCCCATGGCGCGTGGCAGCCGCCTCTTTATTGCCCACCCAAGGAACGAACCATCGCTACCAACTTTCGCGACCGCCGCCAGCGTGAAGAGCGTGCACACCGCCTGAACCGGGAGATCATGGCCCCCGAGGTCCGCCTGAACGGACCGAACAACGAGCCGCTGGGCATCGTGAGCCTGCAAGAGGCGCTGCGCATGGCGGGCGAGCTGGATGTGGATCTGGTCGAGATCGCGGCCACGGCAAGCCCGCCGGTGTGCCGGTTGATGGATTACGGCAAGTTCAAGTACCAGGAGCAGAAGAAGGCCGCCGAGGCGAAAGCCAAGCAGACCGTCATCGAGATCAAGGAGGTGAAATTCCGCCCGGGTACCGATGACGGTGACTACAACATCAAGATGCGCAACATCCGTCGTTTTCTCGACGACGGAGACAAGTGCAAGATCACGCTGCGCTTCCGCGGCCGCGAGATCACGCACCAGGAGCTGGGCTTGGCCCTGCTCAACCGCATCCGCGATGAACTGGGTGACGCGATCGTGGTCGAGCAGTTTCCCAAGCTCGAGGGTCGCCAGATGATCATGATGATCGCGCCAGGTCGCAAAAAGAGCGGCGCGTCATCGGGCAAACCGGCCGAGGCGGCAACGCCGGCGGCCAGCCAGACGGCCGCCTGAGCGGGCGTCGGCGAGCGGTTGGCGTGGTTGGGGTTGGTCCCCCGGCCGCCCAGTCCGGGCCGCGGCGCAAGTCGCGCGACCCGCAGGCACCTTTCGGGGGCCTGAACAAAAGTGGCTCGGGGCCAACAAGTCCGGGGAAGGTTTCCGCGGCGCCTCACGAGCACAACGAAGAAGGAGCATGAAGATGCCCAAAATGAAGACCAAGAGCAGCGCGAAAAAGCGTTTTCGCGTCCGTCCCGGTGGCACCGTCAAGCGCGGTCAAGCCTTCAAGCGTCACATCCTGACCAAGAAGACCACCAAGAACAAGCGGCACCTGCGTGGCGCGGTGAATGTGCATGAGACCAACATGGGTCACATGGCACAGATGCTGCCGTTCGCTGGCCTGTAATTTCTGACGGACAAGGAGAACACACATGCCTCGCGTCAAACGTGGTGTCACGGCTCGCGCCCGACACAAGAAAGTCCTGGCTCTGGCCAAAGGTTTCCGCGGCCGCCGCGGCAACGTCTTCCGTATCGCCAAACAGGCGGTGATGAAGGCCGGTCAGTACGCATACCGTGACCGCCGCACCAAGAAACGCGTGTTCCGCCAGCTGTGGATCGCGCGTATCAACGCCGGTGCCCGCGCCTGCGGCCTGACGTACAGCCAGTTTGCCAACGGTCTGAAGAAGGCCCAGATCGAGATCGACCGCAAGGTCCTCGCCGACCTGGCCGTCAACGATCCCGCGGCCTTCGGCAGCATCGTGGAGCAGGTCAAGGCCAAGCTGGCCGCTTGATCCACGGACCGGCGGCTTGTCCGCCGGCCGCTCAAAGGGATTGGGGCGGCGGGCTTCCCGCGCGGCTTCAATCCCTTTTTTATTGGCATTCGCACGAGCACACCCATGAACGAGTTGGACGCCCTGGTTGACAGCGCCCGCGCCGCCTTCGCGCAGGCCCCGACCC
>Ga0209278_1000414_pt1 | contig 35405 bp, 29 predicted proteins | sample JI81BgreenDNA_FD_187504 | JGI IMG/M metagenome (GOLD analysis project Ga0209278, IMG submission 187504) | Wastewater effluent complex algal communities from Wisconsin, to seasonally profile nutrient transformation and Carbon sequestration -... | ecosystem: Engineered > WWTP > Effluent > Algae...
GGCGTGATCACCCGATATTGCGCGTCGATCATGGTGGCGCAATCGCTGTTGGGCGTCACCTTCATCACCGTATCGGCCAGCTTCAGCTTGGGCACGGCCACGCCGTTCAGCCACAACTGGCCATCCTTCATCTGCACGGTATCGCCGGGCAGGCCGATCACCCGCTTGATCCAGTCATCCTGGGCGATGGGCGATTTCAGCACGACGATATCGCCGCGTTCCGGCAGGCTGCCGAACAGCCGGCCATCCATCTTGGGCAGCACGTTCAGCGAGGGTGACAGATAGCTATAGCCATAGGGATATTTCGACACGATCAGCCGATCGCCCACGAGCAGCCCGGGCAGCATGGAGCCAGACGGGATGTAGAAGGGCTTGGCCACCGCCGTGTGGACGGCGAGAACGGCTAGCGCCAGCAGGAACAGCTGCCAGGCTTCCTCCGCCCAGTTGATCTTCTTCTTGGTCGCCACAGCTTCGCTCATTCCACACTCACGGTAATCAGCACGATGGCCTGCGCCCAGGGATGGTCGTCAGTCATCGTCAGATGAATCGCCGCCTTATGCCCGCTGGGCGTGATTTGTGCCAGCCTTGCCGCCGCGCCGCCGGAAAGCTGCAGGGTGGGTTGTCCGCTGGGCAGGTTGACGACGCCCATGTCGCGCCAGAACACGCCGTGGCGAAAACCAGTGCCCAGCGCCTTGGCGCAGGCTTCCTTGGCGGCAAATCGCTTGGCGAAGGTGGCAGCGCGGGTAAGTTCGCGGCGGTTGGCCTTGGCCTGCTCGGTCTCGGTGAAGATGCGATTGATGAAGCGATCACCAAAGCGATCGATGCTGCTGGCGATGCGTTCGATATTGCACAGATCGGAGCCCAGGCCGATCAGCGCCAGGCCCGATGGCACCAGCAGGCCGCTCAAGCGCCAGAGTCCTGTCGGGCATCATCCATCAGGCCACGCATCCGGCGGATGGCCGCATCCAGGCCCACGAACACCGCTTCACCGATCAGGAAATGGCCGATGTTGAGTTCGGCCAGCTGCGGCAGCGCCGCGACGGGCAAGACATTGTCATAGGTGAGGCCATGGCCGGCGTGCATTTCGAGGCCCAGCGCCGCACCGGTTTCGGCCGCGCGGGTCAGCCGGGCGAGTTCGCGCTCGATCTCATCGGGCGTTTCGGCGTGGGCATAGGGGCCGGTGTGCAACTCCACCACCGGCACGCCCAGCCGGGCAGCCGCTTCGAGCTGGCGATCATCCGGCGCAATGAACAGCGACACGCGGATGCCGGCATCCTGCAGCCGCGCCACGATGGGCTGTAGCGTGTTGTGCTGGCCGGCGGCATCCAGCCCGCCTTCGGTGGTGCGTTCGGCGCGGCGCTCCGGCACGATGCAGGCGGCGTGGGGCTTGTGGGCGAGCGCGATGGCCAGCATCTCGTCAGTTGCGGCCATTTCGAGGTTGATCGGCAGCGAGATGGCACCGGAAAGCCGGATCAAATCAGCATCAGTGATGTGGCGGCGATCTTCGCGCAGATGGATGGTGATGCCATCGGCACCGGCGGCGGCGGCCACTTCGGCGGCGCGCAGCGGGCAAGGATGCAGGCCGCCACGCGCGTTGCGGATGGTGGCGACATGATCGATGTTGACGCCCAGTCGGAGGTGCGTGCTCATGCGTCCACCGCCTTGCAGGCGGCCGCGCTGAGCAGTTCGTAGCCCAGCCCGGCACCCTGCCAAAGTTCGCCAAATTCGGTGTCGGAACGGTTGGTCATGGCAATCAGCACGATTTTGCGGTCGGGCAGGATATAGTTACGCACCTGCACGCCGCCAATGGCACCACGCCGTTCGATGATGCGCTGGGCGCTGTCGCAGCCGCGCAGCGGCACCGTGTAGGCCCATTGGCCAAGCGCGGCGTAGCCATATTGCGGCCGGCCTTCCCACATTTTCGCGCGGGCCGTGGTGGGCAGCAGTTTCCCGCCCAACAGCGCCTGATCGAAGCGCCACAGATCGCGCACCGTGCCCGTGATCGCGCCGGCCGCGCCATAAGCCGCCAGATTGATCGGCGCTTCGCCCAGACCGGCAACATGCGGGCCAGCGATGCGAACGCTGGTCATGCCGAGCGGGCGGGTGATGCGTTCGGTGAGCAATTGCGCATAGGGCTTGCGGTTCACGGCCTCGAGCACGCGGCCGGCCATGATGTAATCGCAATTGTCGTAGTTGAAGCTTTTGCCCGGCTGATCGCGCACCGCGCCGGCGCACACGGCTGCGGGCAGCACCCGCGCGCCCGGGCGGAAGGCCGCGCCATCACCCGCATTACTGTCGGGCAGGCCCGATGTGTGACCCAGCAGCATGCCTACGGTGATGCGCTTGCCTGTCGGCCCCTTGAAGGCCGGCAGATAGCGGGTAATCGGTGCCTCCAGATCAAGCCGGCCGGCTGCCACATCCTGCATGGCAATGGTGGCGGTGATCTGCTTGGTCACCGATGCCCAGCGCCAGCTGTCGCCGGGCAGGAAATCCGATGGCGTGCGGGCGCGGACCATGCGCTGCGGCACCTTGGTGCCAAAGCCCTTTTCCAGCGTGACCTTGCCGCCTTCCGAAAGCAGCACGATGCCAGCAAAATTGGCCATATCCGCCGTTTCGGCGACCCTGCCGGCGGGCTCTGGTCCGTAAAAGGCGGCGATCATGGCGATCAGCGGGATCATGCCGCGCGGCTGCCCGGCTTCACGGCGGGCAGCGCTTCCAGCTCGGGCGGCAGTTCATCGGGTTGATAGCTCGGCACATCCAATCGGATCAGCGGCGTGAACGGCACACCCAGATCGGCCTTGCCGTTTGAACGATCCACCAGCGAGGCAGCATGGATCACCACGCCACCGGCCGCGGTGATGGCGGCGATGGCCTCGCGGCTGGACAGCCCGGTGGTGACGACATCTTCCATCAGCAGTACCTGCTGCCCCGGTTCCAGCCGGAAGCCACGGCGCAGTTCGAAGGTGCCGGTCGGCCGTTCGACGAACATGGAATCAACGCCCAGCGCGCGCGCCAGTTCATAGCCACAGATCAGCCCGCCCATCGCTGGGGCGATCACGGCGGTGATGCGGGCCTTCACGTCGGCGGGGATCTTCGCGGCCAGCGCCTGCGCCAGCCGTTCGGCCCGCGCCGGGCTCATCAAAACGCGCGCGCATTGCAGATAGCGGGAGGAACGCAGGCCCGACGACAGGATGAAATGGCCTTCCAGCAGCGCTTCGGCAGCACGGAATTCGGCCAGCACGTCATCATCAGTCATCGTCTTCACTCCAGTCGCGCCCGCATTGGCAGTGTGCCGATGGCAGCGCAAGCGGCCTTACAACCGCACCCTGTCGGCCGATACCACCGCCTTCACCTGGCGCAGCGCGCCAAGGATGGTGGCGAGATGGCTCACGCTTTCCACTTCGATATCAACGATGTCGGTGTGGAATTCGCGGTCGCGGTGCTTCAGCGCCAGGCCAACGATATTGGCGTTGTGCGCTGCGATGCTGGCCGCCAGGCTGGCGAGCGCGCCGGGCTGGTTGTGCACGACAACGGCAATGCGCGCTGCGGCTCCGGCGGTTTCGGCGCCCCACTTCACATCCAGCCACTCGCCGCTTTCATCGGCAAGATGATCGCAATCGATCACGTGCACCGAAATCGGGCCATCGGGTTCGCGCACGCCCACGATGCGATCCCCAGGCACCGGCCTGCAATGGTCGCAGAGCAGGAAGCCAACACCCGGCGTCAGCCCCTCGATGGAAATGCTTGCCGCTGCCTTGGCCTTGGCACCACGCGGCCGGCTGGGCCGAGTCGAAGCGCCTGGCACCAGCGCTTCGGCGACCTGATCATCAGACAATCGGTTTTCCGCCATCGCCAGTTGCAGGGCTGCGCGCTCATGCAGCTTCAGCCGGCCCAGAGCCGGCCCCATGATCTCGTCGTTCAACGTCACTTTCAGCCGGCCTGCCACCGCGTCCAGCAGCTTGGCCCCCATGGCCAGCAATTCCTCGCGGCGCTTGTGGCGCACATGGCGACGGATGGCGGCGCGGGCCTTGGCGCTGGCCACAAACGCCTCCCACGCTGGATCGGGCGATTTCACCTTGCCCTTCAAGATCTCGACCTGATCGCCGTTTACCAGCCGCGTGCGCAGCGGCACGGCGCGGCCGTTGACCTTGGCGCCCACGCACCGGTCCCCCAGGTCGCTGTGCACGGCGTAGGCAAAGTCCACCGGGGTGGAATCGCCGGGCAGTTGGTACAGCTCGCCCTTGGGGGTGAACACGAACACCTGATCCTGGAACATCGCCAGCCGGGCGTTTTCCAGCAATTCTTCCGGGCTGGCGGCATCCTGCAGCACGTCGAGCAGATCTTCGATCCATGGATAGGCCTCGCGTGCTGGGGCGCCATCCGTGCCCTGTTTGTAGGCCCAGTGCGCGGCGACGCCGTACTCGGCTTCCTCGTGCATCAGCCGGGTGCGGATCTGCACCTCGATGCGTGCCGCCTCGCCGCCGAGCAGAACGGAGGTGTGCAAGCTGCGATAGCCGTTGGATTTGGGCGTGGAGATGAAATCCTTGAAACGGCCCGGCACCATCGGCCAGCGGCCGTGCACGATGCCCAGCGCGCGGTAACAATCACTTTCATCATCCAGGATGACGCGGAATGCCATGACGTCCGACAATTGTTCAAAGCTCATCTGCCGCGCCGCCATCTTGCGCCAGATGGAGTAGGGGCGTTTTTCACGGCCGGTAACGGTGGCGGCGATGCCCTTGGATTTCAGCAGGCCTTCCAGCGCGCCGGTGATGCGGTGGACATTGGCGCCGCTGGTATCGCGCAGCCGCGCCATGCGCTGGCTGATCATCTGGCTGGCTTCCGGCTCGAGATGGCTGAAGGCCAGCTCCTGCATCTCTTCCATGAAGCCGTACATGCCGATCCGCTCGGCCAGCGGGGCATAGATGTCCATGGTTTCGCGGGCGATGCGGCGGCGCTTTTCCTCCTTGCCGATATGGTGCAGCGTGCGCATGTTGTGCAGCCGGTCGGCCAGCTTGACCAGCAGCACGCGGATGTCGGTCGACATCGCCAGCAGGAACTTGCGCAGATTCTCGGCCTGGCGCTCGCTCTCCGTCTGCGTCTCGATCTTCGACAGCTTGGTGACGCCATCGACCAGCCGGGCCACATCAGCCCCGAACAATCGCTCGATCTGCTCCTGCGTCGCCACCGTGTCCTCGATGGTGTCGTGCAGAATGGCCGTCGCGATCGTCTTGTCGTCAAGCTTCAGATCGGTGAGGATGCCTGCCACTTCGACCGGGTGGCTGAAATAGGGGTCGCCACTGGCGCGCAACTGGCTGCCATGCGCCTTCACCGAAAACACATAGGCGCGGTTGAGGAGGTCCTCATCCGCGTCCGGGTCATAGGCTTTGACCCGCTCGACCAATTCATACTGGCGCAGCATAGCCGACTATCTTGGGGGGGATTGGGGGTGAGGGCAAGCGTGAAGGGGGCGCTCTTTGCAGATAAGCCTGAACCCGCTCATGCCGAGCTTGTCGAGGCACGCACGGACTGTGGAGCGCGTGCTGGCCGGCGCGGCCGGCGGCGGAGCCGCCGAGTCCGCTGGGGGAGAGAAGGAAGGAAGAAGGGAGAAAGTGCGCGGCAAAGCCGCGTCGTCGGACGACTCACGAAAAAGGCGACCCGAAGGTCGCCTTTTTTGGTCGCCGGCCGGAATTCGCCGAGTCAGCAAACAACGCTGTGCGTTATTTGCAGCCGGCTCATTCGTAATCGCCACCCATATTCTGATTCCGCGGCGGCTGCGCAGCGGTGATGCGCAGCGCTTCGGCGGAGGCCGACAGCGAACCGATCACATCGGGCGTGTCGTCATCTTCGGCCTGCACGCGCTGCATGCCCTGCACCATCGTTTCGCGCAGATCGGCCGGCTTGATGGTCTCTTCGGCGATCTCGCGCAGCGCCACGACCGGGTTTTTGTCGCGGTCGCGATCGATGGTCAGTTCCGAACCCGACGAGATGTTGCGGGCGCGATGCGCGGCCAGCAGCACGAGGTCGAACCGGTTGGAAACCTTGTCGACGCAATCTTCAACAGTGACGCGTGCCATGAATTGGCTCCAGCAATGATGGAATGGGAATGGCGCTCCCTGACGATTCGGGGGCGCAAAGTCAAGGAAATTGCCCGTTCACGATGGTGGCGTGTCTTGACTCTGTGGGCGCACCCCCCTAACGCACCCGCTTCGCATCTGGCCCCGCACCCCGGTGAAGCGGCGGCCCACTCTGGCAACAGGCCTTTGTGGCGAGACCGGGTAGACCCGCCAATTCCGGCAGGTCGTCAAAGCTGAGGTGAACAATGTCAAAGCGTTCAAACGCCAAGTACAAACTCGATCGCCGCATGGGCGAGAATATCTGGGGTCGTCCGAAGAGCCCGGTCAACAAGCGTGAATATGGCCCCGGCCAGCACGGCCAGCGCCGCAAGGGCAAGGTCAGCGATTTCGGCATCCAGCTGCGCGCCAAGCAGAAGCTGAAGGGCTATTACGGCGACGTCACCGAAAAGCAGTTCCGCAAGGTCTATGCCGAAGCCGTCCGCATGAAGGGCGATACCTCGCAGAACCTGATCGGCCTGCTCGAACAGCGTCTGGACATGGTGATCTATCGCGCCAAGTGGGCGCCGACCGTGTTCGCTGCCCGCCAGATCGTCAACCATGGCCACATCTGGCTGAACGGCGTGCGCTGCAACATCGGTTCGGCCCGCGTGAAGCCGGGCGATGTGCTCGAACTGGGCCCGAAAGCCCGCGAAATGGCGCTGGTGCTGGAAGCCCAGAGCCTTTCGGAGCGTGATGTGCCGGAATATGTGTCGATCGATGGCAACAAGGCCACCTATGTCCGCGTGCCGACGCTGGACGAAGTGCCGTACCCGGTGAAGATGGAACCGAACCTGGTCGTCGAGTTTTACTCGCGCTGATCGTTCGGCCAATGCCAACACGAAAGGGCGGTCCCTCGGGGCCGCCCTTTTCTTTTGCCACCAGCACCAACCCGCTCATGCCGAGCTTGTCGAGGCACGCACCACTGTCAGCGAGTGCCTCGACAAGCTCGGCATGAGCGGGTTTGGGCTTTGATCAATACCCCGTGGGCGCCACCGTCCGCCCCAGGAACTTCAGCCGCGTGATCCACGTATGCACTTCCAGCCCCGGCGTCGCATGGGTGGCGCCGGGATAGACCATCAGGTCAAACGGCTGTTTCGCCCGCTGCAGCGCTGTCATGAGCGCGGTGGAGTTTTCGAACACCACATTGTCATCGGCCATGCCGTGGATCAGCAGCAGCGGATCCTTGATCTTCGCCGCGTCTCCAAGCGCGCCCGACTTGGCATAAACCGCAGGCTCCGTGACCGGGTTGCCGAGGTAACGCTCGGTATAGGCGGTGTCATATAGTTCCCAACGTGTCACCGGCGCACCGGCAATGCCCGCTGCAAACCCGCCCGGCGCGGCTTCCAGCAGTTTCAGAACCATGTAACCGCCATAGGACCAGCCGTTGACGGCCACCTTGCCCGCCCAGGGTTGTGCCTTGATCCAGTTCAGCGCCTGCACCTGGTCCTGCACTTCGACGCCGCCCATGGCGCGGAAGATCGGCGCTTCAAAGGCCATGCCGCGGTTGTTGCTGCCGCGATTGTCGAGCTGGAATACGGCCCAGCCCTTTGACACCAGATACTGCTCGATCGGCGCGGTGAACCGCTTGTGGACATTGTGCGCGTGCGGGCCGCCATAAACCTGCATGAGCACCGGGAACGGGCCGGGGCCGGCGGGCTTCAGCAGCCGCCAGTCCATCGCCTGGCTATCGGCGGCAGTGAGCGTGCCGAATTGCGGCACCACATGGCTGGCGAGATAGGGCGCGTAAGGATGGCTGGCGTCGAGGCGATTCTCTTCGATCCAGGCCAGCCGCTTGCCCGCACCATCGCCCAGCCACACCTGTGCCGGCTGGCTGGGGGTGGAACTGGTAACGATCAGGCGCTGGCCGGCGTCGTCCATCACCGCTTCATGCCAGCCGCCGGGCGCGGTCAGCCGGGCCGGTTTCGCACCGGCTTTGCGAAAATCGAGCGCATAGACATGTTTTTCAAGCGTGGAATCGGCAAAGCCGGTGAACCATAGCCGACCGCGCTTTTCATCGACGCCGACCAGTTCATCCATCACCCAGCGTCCCCGGGTCAGCTCGGTGGCGGTGCCGCCAGCCAACCGATAAAGGTGGCGATAGCCATCGCGTTCGCTGGCCCACAGGATGCTGCCGTCTTTCAGCGGACGGAAATTGTCGTGGACATTGACCCAGGTCTTCGCGGTCTCGCTGGCCAGCACGCGCGACGCACCGGTGGCCGGATTTACAGCAAGGATATCGAGCCGCTGCTGATCGCGGGCCAGGCGCTGCACATAAAGCGTCTTGCCGTCCACCGCCCAGGCGACACGGGCGACATAGATATCGGCGGACGGGCCCAGATCGACCTTCGTCTTGCCCGATCCATCCGGGTTGATCAGCCACAGCGAAACATCCGCATTGGCAGTGCCGGCCGCCGGATAGGCCTGGGTGAACAGGCGGGTGCCATCTGCCCCGATCGCAGCACGCGTCACTTGGCGAACCGGGGCTTCGTCCACGCGCGCCACGGCGATGCGGCTGTCGTCCGGCGCCCACCAATGGCCGTCGAACCGGTCCAGCTCTTCCTGCGCGATGAACTCGGCGACGCCCCAGCTCACCTTGGGCGTGTTTTCCCCGGCCACCTCGCGCGCGGCACCGCCGGCCAGGGCTTGCACGAACAGATGGCCATCGCGCACGAAACTGGCAAAGCCGCCCTTGGGGCTCAACTGCGCATCGGTCTCGGTTTCCGGCGTCTGCGTCAGCCGGGAAACGCTGCCATCAAGCGCGGCCACCCACAGATCGCCGTCCACTGGCACCAGCAGGCGTTTCGCATCGGGCGCCCAGGCATAATCGGTGATGCCCTTCACATCTGCGATGCGCCGGCGTTCACGGTTCATGCGCTCGGCTTCGGACAGCGCGCCGCCGCTGGAGAGTTTTTCCGAATCGACCAGCATGCGGCTTTGCCCAGTGGCAGTGTCCACCGCCCACAGATCAAACCGGTCCTTGTCGCTGGGCCGGCTTTTCAGCAGAGTCGCCAGCCGGCCATCGGGCGCCAGTTTCAGCACGCGCGGGCGCGGGCCGCCCAGTGAAGGCGAGGCATAGACGCGTTCCAGCGTCAGTGGCTGTGCCTGCGGTGTCTGCTGGGCCATGACGGGCACACCAACCAGCAGAGCCGTGGCCAACAACGCATGCTTCATTCCCATTCCCCCAAATTCACGCCCAGGCCGGCATTTCCGCAGGCTGCGCATATATGACAATCGTGCGTCATTGCCGCACCCTTGCTCCTGCGCCAAGTGGCTGCTAGCAACAACTTAGCAGCGGTGTTTCCGTTGCCGTTTTCTGGGTAATCTCGCGCTGCCGCCGCACATGCTGGCCGGTGTTTCGCGGAACAACCGGGAAATCATGGTTGCCACCTTGCGTCCTGCAAGCCGGGGCGACCGCCGAAAAAGACACGTTAGGACTCGGATGACCGGATTGATCGAACTGGCGAAAGGACAGCGCTTCATGCGCCGTCTGGCCAGCGGTCAGGCCGCCGCGCCTGCTGATTTCACCTGCATTTCCTGCATCTGCCGGCGCCATCATTCCGATGCTGCCGGCCTTTTCATATCGCGTCACCCAGTTGCCGCCCGCTTGTCGGGTGTGGAGGCTTGGGTTGGCGCCACGGAGACCATCAATGTCCAATCGCATGCTTATCGACGCCCGCCACCCGGAAGAAACACGGGTGGCCGTGGTCAACGGCCAGCGCATCGAGGAATTTGATTTCGAAGCGGCTGACAAGCGTCAGCTCAAGGGCAATATCTATCTCGCCAAGGTGACCCGGGTTGAACCGTCGCTGCAGGCGGCGTTCGTGGAATATGGCGGCAACCGCCATGGCTTCCTGGCCTTTTCCGAAATCCACCCCGATTACTACCAGATCCCCAAGGAAGATCGCGACGCCCTGCTGCGCGAGGAAGCCGAACTGGCCGCCGACGATCATGGCCACGATGGCGAAGAGGGTGATGAATCCGATGATGTGCTGGAAACCGGCGGCCATCATGACGAACCGTCGGATGCGCTGCGCCGCAAGCGCATGGCGCTGCGCCGCCGTTACAAGATTCAGGAAGTCATCCGCCGCCGCCAGGTGATGCTGATCCAGGTGGTGAAGGAAGAACGCGGCTCCAAGGGTGCGGCGCTCACCACCTATCTGTCGCTGGCAGGCCGTTATTGCGTGCTGATGCCCAATACCGCGCATGGCGGCGGCATTTCGCGCAAGATTTCCAACCCGGCCGATCGCAAGCGCCTGAAGCAGGTGATGGCCGATCTGCACCTGCCAAACGGCATGGGCGCCATCGTGCGCACCGCCGGCCTGAAGCGCAGCGCCGTCGATATCCGCCGCGATTTCGATTATCTCACCCGCCTGTGGGACGAGATCCGCGAAAAGACCCTGGCCAGCCAGGCCCCGGCCCTGATTCATGAAGATTCGGGCCTGATCAAGCGCGCCATCCGTGACGTGTACAATCGCGAGATCGATCAGGTGCTGGTGGAAGGCCGCGCCGGTTTCGAAGCCGCGCACCGCTTCATGTCGATGCTGATGCCCAGCCACGCCGCCAAGGTGGTGGAATATGAAGGCAGCGTGCCGCTGTTCCAGCGCTTCGGTGTCGAGGATCAGCTGGAAGCCATGTACCAGCCGGTGGTGCAGCTGAAATCCGGCGGCTATCTGGTCATCAACCCAACCGAGGCTTTGGTGTCGATCGACATCAACTCCGGGCGCTCCACCCGCGAATATGGCATCGAGGAAACCGCCACCAAGACCAACCTTGAAGCCGCCGAGGAAATCGGCCGCCAGTTGCGCCTGCGTGACATGGCCGGCCTGGTGGTGATCGATTTCATCGACATGGAAAATGGCTCCAACATCCGCAAGGTTGAAAAGGCCATGAAGGAGGCGCTGAAGAATGATCGCGCCCGCGTGCAGATCGGCCGCATCAGCAGCTTTGGCCTGATGGAAATGAGCCGGCAGCGCCTGCGCACCGGCATCCTGGAAGCCTCCACCCATATCTGCCCGATGTGCGAAGGCACCGGCATGGTGCGTTCGGTGTCGTCGGCGGCGCTGGCCGCCCTGCGCGCGCTGGAAGCCGAAGCGCTGCGTGGTCGCCACAGCGATCTGGTGCTGCGCGCCAGCGAGGAAGTGGCGGTCTATCTGCTCAACCGCAAGCGCATCGAACTGGCCGAGCTGGAAGAGCTGTATGGCGTGACCATCGTCACCCGCCCGGATGATTCGCTGATCGGCCCCAATTTCGAGATTGATGCCGGCGGCCCGCCGCCTTCGAAGAAGGTGGAAATGGTGGCGCTGCCGCCGATCGTGAAGATCGTCGAGGAAGGCGATGCCGACGAAGCCGACGAGGACGACGGCGAAGAGGGTGAAGAGCGCAGCGAAGAGCGTGGCGAAGATGGCCGCCGTGGGCGTGGCCGCGGTCGCCGCCGGAGCCGTGACGGGCGGGGCCGTGATGGCCGTGGTCGCGACAAGGCTGAAGAGCGCGACGAAGAGCATGCCGAGGACAAGGCCGACGCGCATGAGGACGAGCACGGCGACGATCGGGGCGACGACGCTTTGGACGAAGCGGCCGATGAGGCCGAAGGCGCAAGCGTTGAGGCCAGCGAAAATGGTGAAGCCGGCGAGAATGGCGGTCGCCGCAAGCGCCGCCGGCGTGGCCGTCGCGGCCGCCGTGGCGGCGCCGAGCGCACCAACGGTGCAGCAACAGATGAGGCTTCCGAAGCCGCACCGGCCGCGCCGGATCCGGTGGCCGAGGAAGCGCCCGCCAAACCCAAGCGCAGCCGCCGCAAGAAGGCCGATGACGCGCCGGTGAGCGAAGCAGCACCGGAAGCAGTTGTTGAAATTGTGCCGGAGCCGGTGACCGAAGAGCCAGCTGCCAAGCCCAAGCGCAGCCGTCGCAAGAAGGAAGATGCTGCGTCGGAACCGGCGATTGAAGCGGCACCGGAACCCGCACCGGAACCGGTTGCCGAAGAACCCGCAGCCAAGCCCAAGCGCAGCCGCAAGAAGCCGGCCGCTGAAGCTGTTGCCGAACCGGTCGCTGCCGCTGCCGCGCCAGTTGCGGCCGAGGAACCAGCCGTAGAAGCCGCTGAGACTGCCGAACCCGCTGCGCCGGCCCGTAAGGGCTGGTGGCAGCGCACCTTCGGCAACAACTGACCAAAGCCGGCCTAGGCCGCACACAAGAAAGCCTTTCTCCCCCCTTGCCGCACGATGCGGCAAGGGGGGGAGCATGGATTTTCACCCCAACTCTGGCCGCATCCTTCTGGTCGGCGCCGGCCCCGGCGCTGCCGATCTGCTTACCCTGCGCGCCGTGCGGGCGCTCGCCGCCGCCGATGTCGTGGTCCACGATGGGCTGGTGGGTAAAGAGGTGATGGCGCTGATCCCGGCCCACGCCCGCCGCATTTCGGTGGCCAAGCGCCGCGCCCGCCACACACTGGCGCAAGATGCCATCGGCGATCTGCTGGTCGCCGAAGCCCGCGCTGGCCACACCGTGGTGCGATTGAAGGGCGGCGACCCGTTCATCTTTGGCCGTGGCGGCGAGGAAGTGGATGCCGCACTCGCCGCTGGCGTGCCGGTTGTGGTGATCCCCGGCATTTCCGCCGCCAATGGCGCGGCGGCGTCCACGCTGATGCCGCTCACCCACCGTGATCATGCCTCGATGGTCAGCTTTGTCGCTGGTGAATGCCGGGGTCTCGCCGAGCAGAATTGGGCTGGCCTTGCCGGCAAGGGCCGCACGTTGGTCATCTACATGGGCCTGGCGGGTGCCGGGCCGATTGCCGAAAAGCTGATGGCCGATGGCCTGGCGCCTGATACGCCGGTCGCCGTGGTCGAACGCGCCACCCAGGCCAACGAACGCCTCGTCTCCTCCTTGCTCGCCGATCTGGCCGAGCTGGTGGCGCGCGAGGCCATCGCTTCCCCTGCTCTCATCATCGTTGGCGATGTGGCGGTCCTGCCCGCTGCTCGTGCCAAAGCCAAGGAAACCGCATGCCTCGTTTGCTGACTGGAAACCGCCTCGAAACCGGCGACGTGCTGTGGTGGGCCGGCTCTGACTGGAGCCTCCACCTGAAAGACGCCGTGGCCGTGGACGACGAAGGCGAGGCGCTGATTGCCCGCCTGGCGCCGCAGGAACGCATCAACGATCTCGTGCTGATCGACGTGGACGCCACCGAAAACGGCTGGCGCCCGCGCTCCACCCGGGAACGCGTGCGGGCTGTTGGCCCCAGCGTCCGCCCCGATTTTGCTTTGCCCTCCCTGCCTGTGGAAGCCATCTGATGTACCGTTACGATGAATATGATCAGGCGATCGTGGATGCCCGCGTCGCCGAATTTCGCGACCAGGTCGAACGCCGCTTGAAGAACGAAATCAGCGAGGAGGCCTTCAAGCCGCTGCGGCTGATGAACGGCCTCTATCTGCAGCTGCACGCCTATATGCTGCGCGTCGCCATTCCCTATGGCACGGTGGATTCGCGCCAGATGCGCATGCTGGCCCACATCGCCCGCCGTTATGATCGCGGTTACGGCCATTTCACCACGCGCCAGAACATCCAGTATAACTGGATGAAGCTGGAGGAGATGCCGGACCTGCTCGCCGATCTGGCGAGCGTGGAAATGCACGCCTTCCAGACCAGCGGCAACTGCATCCGCAACATCAGTTCCGATCAGTTCGCCGCCGCCGCTGCCGACGAAATCGCCGATCCGCGCCCCTATGCCGAATTGCTGCGGCAATGGTCGACGCTGCACCCGGAATTCTCGTTCCTGCCGCGCAAGTTCAAGATTGCGGTGACTGGCAGCACGATCGATCGCGCCGCCATCAAGCTGCACGATATCGGGCTGGAACTTGTGCAGAACGATGCCGGCGAAATTGGCCTGAAGGTGCTGGTGGGTGGCGGCATGGGCCGCACGCCGATGTTGGCGCACGTGATCCGCGAGTTTCTGCCGGTGGCGGACTATCTCAGCTACATGGAAGCCATCTTGCGGGTCTATAACCGCCACGGCCGGCGCGACAACATCTACAAGGCGCGCATCAAAATCCTGGTCAACGATCTGGGCGCTGCCGAATTCGCCCGCCAGGTGGAGGAAGAATGGGCGCTGGTAAAGCCGCTCGGCCTTGATCCGCCGCCGTCCGAACTGGCCCGTATCGCCGCCCACTTCGCGCCGCCGGTGCTCGATGCCAACGCACCGGTCTCCATCGATCTGTCGAACCCCGATTTCGCCAACTGGGTGACGGTCAACACGCATCCGCACAAGGCACCCGGTTATGCCATTGTCACCATCAGCCTGAAGGCGCCGGGCGAAATCCCCGGCGATGCCTCGGCCGATCAGATGGATATCATCGCCGATCTGGCCCAGCGTTATGCCGGCGACGAAATCCGCGTGACCCACGCGCAAAACCTGGTGCTTCCGCATGTGCGCCGCGCCGATCTGTTCGATGTGTGGCAGGTGCTGGTCTCCGCCGGGCTGGCCACCGCCAACCTCGATCGCGCGTCGGACATCATTTCCTGCCCTGGCCTGGATTATTGCACGCTGGCCAATGCCCGCTCCATTCCCATCGCCCAGAAACTGGCAGTGAAGCTGGCGCCGCAGGAGGCTGATCTCGGCGAGCTCAAGATCAAGGTTTCCGGCTGCATCAACGGCTGCGGCCACCACCACGCCGGCCACATCGGCATCCTGGGCGTCGATCGCAAGGGTGAGGAGAATTACCAGCTCCTCCTCGGTGGCTCCGGCGCCGAAGATGCGACGCTGGCCAAGATCCTCGGCCCCGGCTTCGATGAAAATGGCATTGTCACGGCGGTGGAAAAGGTCATCACCCGGTACAAGACGCTGCGCGCCGATCCGGCCGAGCGTTTCCTCGACACCTATCGCCGCGTCGGCGCCGAACCCTTCAAGGAGGCCGTTTATGGCTGAAGTCTATCGTTTGCGCGCCGATCCGGAACACACCGCCCCGGCCGTGCCGTTGGCCGAGTATCAGCCCGGCGGCACCGCCGTGCGATTGGAGGCCGGCGATGATGCGCGGCTGCTCATCCCGCATCTGGGCGCCCTTCGCCGCATCGATATTGCTTTTCCGAAATTCCGCGAAGGCCGCGGTTACAGCAGCGCGCGTATCCTGCGCGAAGCCGGATTCATGGGCGAAATCCGCGCTTTTGGCGTGCTCTATGTCGATCAGCTGATGTTCCTCGTTCGCGCCGGTTTCGATGCGGTGCTGCCAGAAACGCCGATCGATCCGGTGGTGGCCGAGCAGACGTTGAAGCGCTTTCCGTTCGTTTACATGAAGGCCACCGACAAGGCGCAGCCGATCTGGGCGCTGCGGAACCGCGCCGGCGCATGAGCGCGCCGGCGCGCCAGGTCGATCTGATCGACACGGCCCCGGCCTTCACCGCCGAGCAGGTGGCGGCCCTGAACGCGCGCTTTGCCGGCCGGCCAACGGCGGAGATGCTGGCCGAACTTCTCACCGGCGAGCTGAAAGGCCGCATCGCCGTCGTTTCGTCGTTTGGCGCGGAATCGGCCGTGCTGCTCGATCTGGTCGCTGCCGTTGATCGCAGCGTGCCGCTGATCTTCATCAACACCCAGAAGATGTTCGGCGAAACCCTGGCCTATCGCGACAGCCTCGCCGAACAACTGGGCTTCACCGATCTGCGCGTCTATCGCCCCGATCCCTATGAAATCGCTGCCCAAGACGACAAATCGCTGCGCTGGGCCTATGATCCCGATGGCTGCTGCGACCTGCGCAAGGTCGAACCGCTCCGCCGCGCGCTGGCCGGCTTTGACGCGTGGATCTCGGGCCGCAAAGGCTTCCAGGCCGGCCGCGACGGCCTGCCACGTTTCGAACTCGACGAAGGCCGCCTGAAGATCAACCCGCTCGCCGATTGGGACAAGCCCACCATCGACGCGCACTTCACGGCCCGCAAACTCCCCCGCCACCCACTCGAAGCCGCCGGCTACCCTTCCATCGGCTGCCAACCCTGCACGTCGCAAGTCCAACCCGGCGAAGACCCCCGCGCCGGCCGCTGGCGCCATTGGGACAAGACCGAATGCGGAATTCACAATCAGCCGGTGTTTTAGGCTGAAGGCAGCTCCGGAATTCCGCAAGCCGCCAGCCAGTCTGCTATAGCGTCATAGTCGGCTGGCGGCCGCGTCGTATCGGCGGCGTCGCCCCTTGGTACAAAGATCACCATCCCTTGCCGGGCACGTGTGAGCAACACGCGATAGGCGTTGCGCACATAGTCGGACTTGCTGATCCCGCTGCTGCTCTGGCTGACCTGTCGCCATTTTGTACCTTCAAATTCGCGAGCATGCCAATGGCCGGCGCGGCGCAGGTTCAGGTCCCACGCGACACAGGTCCAATCCAACTCAAGGCCTTGGACGTCAAACTCAGTTGCAACCTCTTCAAGCGCGGAGGAGGAGCGAATGTCGTGAGCCGGATTCAGAAACCAAACAGGCCCATCAATCCGGGCTTTCACGAACAGGCCTTCCGGCTTCAAACGCAGGCCGTTGGATGACGCGAGGAGGCCAGATCGCTCATTTGGTCTGCGGTGCGCACGCAGCCATTGGCGTGCCTTGCCCACCGAACGGGTCATGTAAATTGGGTAGTCACTGGCATCCGGTCGGCATGCGACCGCCGCACTTGAATCTTCGGCCAGGACTGCTGCGACGAACCGGGCAACCTTGTCTGAACGGAACGAGCGTACTGGGACGTCAAGATGCAGCCGGGGATCTGGCGCACGCCCGGAGTGTCGAAGGTAGTGGATCAGTGTCGCATCAAGGGGTCCGGCACTGTCCAGCAGATTGGGTGGCGCGAAAATCTGCCAGTGACGCCGGTCAGATTGCAGCGCACGCAGCCATTCTGCCACGCCTGCCTCGCCATCGTGAATCTCCTGCCCTTCACCAATCAGGCAAACCAACACGCACCAATCCGGCCGGCGGTCCATGACGGATAGAAAGAATGCTGGTTCTGACTGATCAAAATCGTGATGGCCCTTGCCAGCCATGTACCGAGTGGCCTTTGTGCGCCCCCAGGCTCGCTGGGCCTCGTCGAAAATGATCACATGCTCAGGAGGAGGACCAGCATCCTTCAGATAGTCTGAACGGAAACGGTGCGCGGCCTGAATCAGTTTGTCGGGGGCACGACCAAGTAGATGCAACTCTTCTTTTCTGAGTCCTCGTCGCTTGGCCCGGTCGCGAAAGTCACGCGTGAGGGCCGTGGCAAGAACTTCAACCAAGGGCCCATTGCCCGATAGCAGTGCGGAATCTTCGCCAATGTCGTGCTTCAAGCGCCCTGCGGCGATGTTGAGTCCCGCCAGCGTCTTGCCTGCTCCAGGTACGCCCGTGACAAAGCAGATCGCCTTTTCGCCGGCACTCTTCATCTGGTTCACTATGGCTTCAATGGCTGTCGAAGTGCGGGCCAGATTCTCCCGTCCAGCCTCATGGCGTGAAATGTCGGCCACATCGTGCCCGGCATAAAGAGCTTCGGCCGCTTCAATGATGGTTGGCGTTGGAGCGTAACTGCCGGCTGCCCATCTGACAGGGTCGATCGCAGGTGAGGAGTCCATCGCGATGAATCGCTGCAGCGTAGGCAAGACATCCCGCGGCGAACAGTTGATTGGCGCCAGCACGCCGTCCTCGTGAGCAAACCCAAGTTCGATGGGTTGGGACGGCGCCTTGGTGGAAATCAAGATTGGAATGATGGTCTTATCATGGCTGGTTTGGTGAAAAACCTTCAAATCAAAGCCATAGCCGTGGACCTGTTCGCGCGCGTGGATCGGAAAATCACGCCTGCCGACCTTATACTCGCGCACGAAAATCAGACTGCCTGCAACGATAATGGCGTCGGCGCGTCGCCCCATGCGAGGGATACCAAACTCAAGAAAGATATGAGCATTAGGTAGCATCGCTGCAATGGGTTGAAGATGGTCTACCTCGAACTGCCAAGCGGATTTTTGTGCCGGCTCATCGGCGAATGGTGACAGCGACAATTCCCCGAGAATCGTCACCTGCTTCAATTTGGCGAACACATCGGCGGGAGCATCAAACCAGGCGCGTTTCATTGTGTCAGGCTGCCAGGCTAATCCTTGATCCGCAACGAAAAAGGGCGGCCTTCGCGGGCCGCCCTCATCTCATCGCTCTGCCCGTTCAGGCGGCTTTTGGTGCCGAATCCCGCACGCTGGCGTCCACATGGGCTTCGAATTGGGCGAAATTGGCGATGAACATGCCAACCAGCGCCTTGGCCTTGGCGTCATAGGCGGCCTTGTCGGCCCAGGTTTCGCGCGGGTTGAGGATGGTGGGTTCGACGCCCGGCACGGAGACGGGGACAGCAAAGCCGAAATTGTCGTCGGTACGGAACTCGGCGTTCTTCAGGCTGCCGTCCAGCGCAGCGTTGAGCAAGGCGCGGGTCACCTTGATCGGCATGCGGGTGCCGGTGCCGCCGGTGCCGGCGCCGCCGCCGGTCCAGCCGGTGTTGACCAGCCACACGTCCACGCCGCCCTTGGCGATGCGTTCCTTCAGCAGATTGCCGTAAACCGAAGGATGGCGCGGCATGAACGGCGCGCCGAAGCAGGTGGAGAAGGTGGCATCCGGCTCGGTCACGCCGATTTCGGTGCCGGCCACGCGCGCGGTGTAGCCGGACAGGAAGTGATACATGGCCTGATCCGGCGTCAGCTTGGCGATCGGCGGCAGGATGCCGAACGCGTCTGCCGTCAGCATGATGATGTTGCGCGGCACCGGGCCCATATTGTCGGCCGATGCATTCGGGATGAAATCGATCGGATAGGAACCGCGGCTGTTTTCCGCCAGGCTGTTGTCGTCCAGATCGATGACGCGCGTATCGGGATCCATCACGACATTTTCCAGCACCGTGCCGAACCGGCGGGTGGTGGCGTAAATCTCGGGCTCGGCTTCGGCGGAAAGCCGGATCATCTTGGCATAGCAGCCGCCTTCGAAATTGAAGACGGCGGTATCGGACCAGCCATGTTCATCATCGCCGATCAGCGTGCGGCTGGCATCGGCAGAAAGCGTCGTCTTGCCGGTGCCGGACAGGCCGAAGAAGATGGCGGTATCGCCATCCGCGCCGATATTGGCCGAACAGTGCATCGGCATCACGCCCTTCAAGGGCAGCAGATAATTGAGGATCGAGAAGACCGACTTCTTCATCTCGCCAGCGTATGCCGTGCCGCCGATCAGGATGGTCTTGCCTTCGAAATCCACCGCCACGATCGTTTCGCTGCGGCAACCGTGGCGGGCCGGATCGGCCTTGAAGCTGGGCAGATCGATGATGGTGTATTCCGGCACGAACGCTGCCAGATCGGCCAGTTCCGGGCGCACCAGCAGGGTGCGGATGAACAGGCTGTGCCAGGCATATTCGGTGATCACGCGCACGTTCACCCGATATTCGGGCTGGCTGCCACCATAGAGATCCTGCACGAACAGATCGGCTTTGCCCTTCAGCGCGGTTTCGAAATCGGCCTTGATGGCGGCGAATTGCTCCGGCGTGACGCTCTTGTTCTTGTCCCACCAGATGGTGCCATCGGTGGCGGCGTCGCGCACGATGAACTTGTCATTCGCGCTGCGGCCGGTGTGCTTGCCGGTCTTCACCACCAGCGCGCCATGTTCGGAAAGCAGGCCTTCGCCGCGCTGCACGGCCAGTTCGACCAGCGGGCCGGTGAGCAGATTCCAGTGCAGGGCGGCCGGGGTGGCGAGGCCCTGTTGGTCAAGGCCATGGGCGGGAACAACAGTCGACGGCACAGCGGATACTCCCAAGAAAACGGTGCGGCCTTTGCCCCCCGGATTTGCGAATCCGCATAGCCGACACAGCCATGTTCGTCAAAAAGCCACCGCGCCGCCTGGCGCATGGCTGCCATGCCCTGTCGTGCGAGGCGAAGGCGCGCCACCCTTGCCACAGGGCGGCAGAGGTTCCACATAGGCGGCTGATGGATATCGAAACCCCGCCATCCCCCACAATCGCCCTGGTTGATGATGATCGCAACATCCTCACCTCGGTGTCGATTGCGCTGCAGGCCGAAGGCTTTGCGGTGCGGCTCTATTCCGATGGGGACAGTGCGCTTAAGGCGCTGATCGAAAATCCGCCCGATCTGGTGGTGCTGGATATCAAGATGCCGCGCATGGACGGGATGGAAGTGCTGCGCCGCCTGCGGGAAAAAGTGCAGGTGCCGGTGATCTTCCTGACCAGCAAAGATACCGAGATCGACGAGGCGCTGGGCCTGGCCATGGGCGCCGATGATTATATCGGCAAGCCGTTCAGCCAGCGCCTGTTGATCGAGCGCATCCGCGCCGTGCTGCGCCGCACCGCCAACCGCCGCGTGGCCCCCGATGCCGAAGATGAAGCGCCGGCTGTTGATCCGATCGTGCGCGGCCGGTTGACCATGGATCCGGCGCGGCACCGCGTGTTCTGGGATGCCGGTGAAGGCCGCCGCGGCGATGTTGCGCTCACTGTTACTGAGTTCATGATCCTTGAAACGCTGGCGGCCCGCCCCGGCTTCGTGAAGTCACGCGATCAGCTGATGGACGCGGCGTACAGCCACGATGTTTATGTGGATGATCGCACCATCGACAGCCACATCAAGCGCCTGCGCAAGAAATTCCGCGCCGTTGATCACCAGTTCAAGGCGATCGAGACGCTGTACGGCGTCGGCTACCGCTTCAACGAGGAGTAGGCCGGCGTGAAGGCCGAGGAGGCCGTGCAGGAATGGCGCCGCGGCCTGGGTTTTGGTTCGCTGCGGGCCCGCATCTTTGCCGTGAACCTGCTGGCCGTGATCGTGCTGGCGATCATGCTGCTCTATCTGGACACGGTGCGATCGCGCCTGCTCGATGAACGCACCGCCAGCCTGGCGAATGAAGCCATCACCGTTTCGCGGCTGGTGACCGATCTGCCGCCAACGGCGCGGGCGGGCAGCATCATGCGGCTGGGCATGGAACGCGGCACCCGCGTGCGGCTGTTTGCCGAAAGTGGCGAGCGGCTGGCCGACAACTGGCAAAATCCGAAGACCCCGCGTTTCGTGATCGAAGATCCGGCCGCCTATGGCTGGCGGCGTTCATCGGCCAAGGCGATCGATCGGGCGCTGGATGCGGTGCTGGGGTTTCGTACCCTTGCAGCCTATGTGGAACCGGCGGTGGACACGGCCAGCGTGTGGCCGGAACTGGCGCGCAGCAGCAGCGCCGCCCAGCCGGTCACCGATCTCAGGCGCGCCAATGATGGCAGCCTGATCGTCACGGCCGCAGCGCCAGTGCCGGGGGTGGGCCATGTGCTGCTCACCGATTCGGCGGACGATCTGGCCAGCATCCTGCGTCGCGAACGCCTCACCTCGGCGTGGCTGCTGCTCAGTGTGATGGCGCTCACCCTGGGCCTGTCGCTCTATCTGGCGCGCACCATCGTGCGGCCCTTGCGGATGCTGGCGATTGCCGCGCACCGGGTGCGGCTGGGGCGCAGCCGCGAAGTGGTGGTGCCGCGCTTGCCGGAACGCAAGGACGAGATCGGCGCGCTGGCCCGCGCCATTTCCGACATGTCGACCGCATTGCGGCGCCAGATCGACGCGACCGAGGCTTTTGCCGCTGATGTGGCGCACGAACTGAAGAACCCGCTGGCCTCCCTGCGTTCCGCTGTGGAAGTGCTGGACCGAGTGGAAAAGCCCGAACTGCGCGCGCAATTGCTGGGCGTGATCCGCGACGATGTTGGCCGCATCGATCGGCTGATCACCGATATCGCCGATGCCAGCCGGCTGGATGCCGAACTGTCGCGCACCGGCTTTCAGGCGCTGGATGTCGCGGCGCTCGCCGATGGCCTGGTGGCGGCCTATGCCATTGCCAGCAGTGCGGCCAACCGCCCGCGCACGGTCAGTGTCGTGCGCGATGGTCTTGCCGGCCCGGTGCTGATCGAAGGCGATGCCGGCCGGCTGGCGCAGGTGCTGCGCAACCTGATCGACAACGCCATCAGCTTTTCCCCCGATGGTGGCCGTGTGACGCTGGCACTGGCCCGCGCTGGCGATCAGATCGAGCTGGCCGTAAGCGATCAGGGCCCCGGCGTGCCGCCCGCCAACCGCCGCGACATTTTCCGCCGTTTCTATTCCGAACGGCCGGCAGGCGAGGATTTCGGCCGCCATTCCGGCCTGGGCCTGTCCATTGCCGGCGCCATTGTGGTGGCACACGGCGGCCAGATCATCGTGGAGGATGCGCCCGGCGGCGGCGCCATGTTCCGCGTCTTGCTGCCGGCGGCCTGAGCCGTGGAAACGATCCACGCCACCGCCGTTGCGCTGGATGGCCGCGCGGTGCTGCTGTTGGGGCCGTCGGGCGCCGGCAAATCCGATCTGGCGTTGCGGCTGGTGGCGGCCGGCTGGCGGCTGGTGGCGGATGACCGGGTGGTGGTGACGGCCGAGGGCAGCCGCGTCATCGCCAGCGCGCCACCGCGCCTTGCCGGCCTGCTGGAAGTGCGCGGGGTGGGCATACTGCCAGAGCCCACCGCGCCGGCCGCCATCGCCGTCGCGCTCGACCTTGCGCGCCCTGCTGATCGCCTTCCCGAAATCGAACATCTCCTGCTCGCCGGCCAGACCGTGCCGCTGCTGCCGTTCGATCCGTTCGGGGAATCCGCGCCTGCCCGCGCGGCCCGGGCCTTGGCAATGCACGGACTTCCCGGCACAAAAGGCGCGATGAAGCCGCCGATCCTGATCATCTCCGGCCTGTCCGGCGCGGGCAAATCGACAGTGCTGCGCGCGCTGGAAGATGCCGGCCATGAAGTGGTGGACAATCTGCCGCTCTCGTTGTTCGACGCGTTGATCGCTGGCGCCACCAGCCGCCCGCTGGCGCTCGGCATCGACAGCCGCACCCGCGCTTTCGATGCCGCCGCCCTGGGCCAGCGCGTCGCTGCCCTGCGCGATTCGGGCCGTGATGCCCGATTGATCCTGCTGGAATGCGGCGATGATGTGCTGATCCGGCGTTTTTCCGAAACCCGCCGCCGCCACCCGCTGGCGCTGGACCGTCCCGCCATTGATGGCATCCGCGCCGAACGCGAATTGCTCAGCCCGCTGCAACGCTGGGCTGATCTGGTCATCGACACCGCCGATCTGTCGGTCACCGATCTGCGTGCCCGCATATCGGAACGCTTTGGCGGTGGCTTCTCGCCTGGCCTCACCGTCACCGTGCTCAGCTTCGGTTTCTCCGCCGGCCTGCCGCGCGATGCCGATCTGGTGTTTGATATGCGGTTCCTGTCCAATCCGCATTGGGACATCACGCTGCGCCCGCTCACCGGCGAGGACAGCCAAGTGGCGGCGCACGTGGCCGCCGATCCGCTTTATGCCCCCACGCTCGACAAGATCGACGATCTGGTGACCAGCCTGCTCCCCGGCTATGCCCGCGAAGGCAAGGCCTATCTCACCATCGCCATCGGCTGCACCGGCGGCCGTCATCGCAGTGTGGCCGTGGCCCGCGCACTGGCAGCGCGGCTGGAGGCTGCCGGTCAGAATGTCGCTCTGGTGCATCGGGATATCGCTAAACAGGCAGGCGATGCGGCCGTGGTCGCAGGCGACCCATTGACAGAATCGCCAAAAAGGCGTGACGGCGGCGGGCAATGATTGGACTGGTGTTGGTAACGCATGGGCGTCTCGCGGCCGAATTTGTCGCGGCGATGGCGCATGTCGTTGGCCCGCAGGAGCGGGTTGAAGCCATCTGCATCGAAGCCGACGACGACATGGAACTGCGCCGCGCCGATATCGCCGCCGCTGTCGGCCGCTGCAACGCCGGCCAGGGCGTCATCATCCTGACCGACATGTTTGGCGGCACCCCGTCCAACCTCGCCATCTCGCTGCTTGGGCCGCAGGTGGAAGTGATTGCCGGTGTGAACCTGCCGATGCTGATCAAGCTGGCCAGCGTGCGCAAGACTGCCACGGTGGAAGCCGCCGTGCAGGCCGCGCAGGATGCCGGGCGAAAATATATCGCGGTCGCCAGCCGCATGCTGGGCGAGGCCGCTTGAGCGAGACGGCTGGCCCTGTTGAGGTCCCGATCACCAACCGGCGCGGGCTGCACGCGCGCGCCAGTGCCAAATTCGTGACGGTGGCCTCCAGCTTCGATGCCGAAGTGACGGTTTCGCACGATGGCTCGTCCGTCACTGGCACCTCGATCATGGGCCTGATGATGCTGGCCGCCGCCATGGGGGACAGCATCACCATCAGCGCCACCGGCCTGGAAGCGGAGGCTGCCGTGTCGAAACTGGCCGGGCTGGTGCTGGACAAGTTCGGCGAGGACTGAGGGGGGCACCGGCCCGTCTTCCTTGCAACAATTCCGAACCCGCTCATGCCGAGCTTGTCGAGGCACGCGCCACAGTCCGTGCGTGCTTCGACAAGCTCGGCATGAGCGGGTTCGGTGCTTGCGGGAAGGGGTGCGGGTCGCCATGCTGCCCAGATGCGCACCTTCCTCCTCGCTACCGCCCTTCTCGCCGCCCCGGCGCTCGCCAAGCCCGACGCCGATACCAAGGCGTGGTTGGCCCGCACCGCCGAACTCAGCAGCGATGCGATGGAAGGCCGCGATGCCGGCAGCCCCGGCCACGCCCGCGCCATCACCCTGGTGGAACGCTGGTTCAAGGCGGCGAAATTGCAACCGGCGGGGGAGGGCGGCACATTCCGCCAGACCGTGCCGCTGCACGAAGTCGCGGTGACGGCCGCCGAAATGCGCGTGGTGGCGCCCGATGGCAGCGCGGTGCCGCTGAAGTTCCTGCATGATATCACGCCGCGCCCTGCCACCGATCTGCCGGCCACGCTTTCGGGCGCGATGCGCTTCGCCGGTTACTGCAGCAAGGCCGAGGCTGGCCCCGAACTGAAAGGCAAGATCGCCGTCTGCTACGGCAGCCGCCGTGCCGGGCGGGCGAACGCCGCGGAACGGCTGGCGGCAGTGACCGCGGCGGGCGCGGTGGCGCTGCTCACCATCGATGATGTCGGCTTCACCGTCGAACCGCCGCGCTGGCCCGATGCCTATGCCCGCGCGGTGGCGCATGACGGCACGGCGCTGCCTGCCGGCCTGCCGCAGTTCCGCGTCAACGGCGCGGCCATGGAGCGCCTGCTGGCCGGGACGGGCCGGCTGTCGGCGACCCTGCTCACCGAGGCGACCTATCATCGCGATCTGGAAGCCTTCGATCTGCCCGGTCGCTTTGAAGCCGCGCTGACCACGGCGCAGCGCCGCTTCACGTCACAGCAGGTGATCGGCCTGCTGCCGGGCACCGACAAGACCAAGGCTGGCGAGCATCTGCTGCTTGGCGCCCATATCGATGGCTATGGCTTTGGCGAACCGGTGAACGGCGATGCGCTCTACAATGGCACGCTGGATGATGCCGGCTATGTGGCGCTGATCAGCCAGTTGGCGGCACGGCGAAAGGGCAAGGGCTTTGCCCGGCCGGTCCTGTTTGCGGCATGGACGGCAGAGGAGAAGGGTCTGCTCGGCGCGCGCTGGTGGCTGCAGCACCCAACCGTGCCCAAGGAGCAGCTGGTGGGCGTGATCAATCTCGATCAGCTGCGGCCGCTGTTCTCGCTAAAGGCGCTCACCCTGCACGGACTGGGCCAGAACACGCTGGCGGATACGGCGAAATCCGTCGCGGAGAGCCTGAAGATCGAAATCCGACCCGATCGCGAACCCGAACGCAACCTGATCCGCCGCGTCGATTCATGGCCGTTCATGGAAGCCGGCATCCCGGCGGTGAACTTCATCTTCGCCTACAACCCGCGCACGGAGGAAGAGCGTATCTACCGCGACTGGTACCAACGCCGTTACCACCGCCCGCAGGACGATATTTCGACGCCGATGGACCTGGACGCGGCGCGGGATTTCAACCGGTTTTTCTATACGCTGGTGGAAACGGCGGCGAATGGGGCGGGCAAGCCGGTGATGAAGAATGCAAGCACCACCCCCCAATAGCGACTTCGTCATGCTGAACTTGTTTCAGCATCCATGGGAGTGCGCCCCACAAGCGCGCTTTACGAGGCATGCCCCCATGGATGCTGAAGCAAGTTCAGCATGACGGGTCAAAGGCGGGGAGGGAGCCCCTCACTCCCCCGGCCGGTACGTCTTCTCCACATGGCCCTGCAACTGCGCGTCGGTGAAGTACACCGGGCGGAAATCATGCGTGCGATAGCGTTCGGCCTGATCGCGGAAGTGGGGACTGGCGGGGTTGCTGTTCAGGCCGCCAGCGTGCACCGCGCGCGCCTCCGGGCCGTCCTTGCCGAAGCGCACCACCGCCACGAAGCTGTTGCCGTAATCGCCATACCAGCGCTTGGTGCCGTCGCGCTGGCGGGCGCCGAAGCTAGCGAGGCTGCCCCAGTTGCCGCTGGCAAAGCCGATCGGGGTTGAAGGCAGCTTGTCGTCATAGGATTGCGTCACGTTGGCGGTCAGCCGCTGGAAGCGGTTGATGTGGCCCCACGGCACATCCCAGCCGCCAAAATCCCCGGCCAGCTTGCCGACAGCGGAATCGAGCGCGGCCAAGCGATCGGCATCCGGCACCTTGGCGCTGGCGAGATAGGGCACGATGGCTTCTTCATCCAGCTTGGCGACCGGGCCGAAGCGCTTCACCATCTCATCGCCCCAGAACATGGCGAGGCTGGTGGGCACAGAGGCTTCGCTGCTGCGATAATCCCAGGCTTTCAGCGCGGCGATGGGCGCTGCGAGCCGTTCCTTCTGGGCACTGGCCGGCAACGCGTCCCACGCCTTCACCAGCGGTGGGATGGTATCGGCAAAGCCCTGCAGGAACGGATCATAGGCGACCGTCAGCAGGCCGGAGAGATCGAACTTCCGGTCGCCGCTCAGCAGGCGCAGCGCGTTCGGGCCGCGCGGATTTTCGCCGGCGGCATCCATATATTTGGCAAACGCCGCCTGTTTCGGGCTGTCCGCCCCGGCCGCGGTCCACGGCCAGTTGTTGACGTTGAAGGCAAAGCCGCTGGCCGGGTTCATCACGCTGGGCAGTTGATCAATTCTGTGTTCGCCCTGCCAATCGGTGGCGGGGTCGCTGCCGTCGACCGGCTTTCTCCAGTCAAACTTCGTGTCGCGGATCGGCACGAACTGCGGGTGGAGATAGGCGATCTCGCCCTTGGAACTGGCGAACAGCGTGGCGTTGGACGAATTGGCGCGGCGCGAGGCGACCTTCAGATAGGAAGCCAGATCGGTCGTCTTGGTGCGCAGGAAGCTCTGCTCCAGCGCGGCGACCGGGCGGTGCATGAGGGCAACGGCGATCCATTTCCCGTTGTCGGCGCGGATCACCGGGCCGTGGTGGGAACGCCAAGTGGTGAAGACGCGGGTTCTCATCGTGCCATCGGCGGCCTTGTAGGGCACTGTGATGCTCTTCTCGGCCAGCGGCCGCCACGTGGTGCCGTGCAGATAATGATATTTGCCGCCCTTCTTCTCAACGGTGAGCGCGAATTCGTCGATATTGTCGACGCCCGAAGAGGTGTGCATCCAGCCGGTATGGCGGTTGAAGCCCTGATAGACGAAGAATTGCCCCCAGGTGCTGGCGCCATAAGCATCGAGGCCCTGGCCGCTTTCGACCTTGGCTTCACTGCGGAAATAGAAGCTGGTGTGCGGGTTGATGAGCAGCAGAGCATCGCCCGACGTGCTGCGGCTGGGCGCCAGCGCCATGCCGTTGGAGCCGGCGGGTTCGAGCAGTTCGCTGCCCAGCTCGACGGCGGCCAGCTTCACGGCCTGGCCGGTGTAGAAGGATTCAAGGCGGCCGAGGTTGATGCTCTCGATATCGCCGCCGATGCTGCCTTCGGAGAAGCTGAGCGCCATCCATGGCTCAAAGCGGGTGATGACCCGCGGTTTCACCGTCGGATGCGTGGCGAGATAATAGTTCAGCGCGTCGGCCCAGGCCTGGCACAGCGCCTTGAGCCACGCGGGGGAGGCGGCAAACTGCGCCTTCAGCTCGGCTGGATCGATGAACAGCTTCATGCGCAGATCGCGCCAGATGGCGGCTTCGCCCTCGGTTTCGGCGAGGCGGCCTTGGGCGTTGATGAAGTTGGTTTCCACCCGGTTGAAGTCGTCTTCGGCCTGGGCATAGATCATGCCGAACACGGCATCGGCGTCGGTCTTGCCCTTGATGTGCGGGATGCCGAAATCATCGCGGGTGATGGTGACGGCGGCTCTGTGCTTGTCCCAGCGGGTGCTGTCAGGGGCGGCAAGGGCCGAGGTGGAGAAGAGGAGGGCGAGAGCAAGGCTGCGGATGATCATCCGCCAAGGCTAGAGCCCGCATCTTCCTTCGGCAAGAGCGCCAAGCCTATCACAGAGACCAGCGCCGCGCCGGCCAGATACCAGCCGACCGCGCCGATGCCATAACGCGCCGACAGTGCTGCGCCGATCACGGGCGTGAGGCCACCGCCGATGATGCCGCCCAGGTTGAAAGCGACTGATGCGCCGGTGTAGCGCACGCGTGCCGGAAACAGGCCGGGCAGGAAGGCACCCAGCGGGCCATAGACAAAGCCCATCACGAACAGGCCAAGCGACAGGAAAGCGAAGACGCCGCCGCTGCCGGCCTGCATGAGCGGGCCCATGGCCGTGCCAACGCCGATGCTGGCGATGCTGCCGATCATCAGCACACGCTGCGGGCTTGTGCGGTCGCTGAGCCAGCCGGCGATGAGGATGCCGGCGGCGAGGAACAATATGGCGCCCAGTTGCAGTTGCAGGAAGGCTTCGCGGCTGTAGCCCAAAGCGGTGGTGCCATAGCCGAGCGCAAAGGCGGTCGCGATGTAGAAGATGGCAAAGCAGGTGACGGCCGTCGCGATACCGCACAGCGTGGCGCGGCCATGATCGCGCACCAGTTCGGCGAGCGGCACGGCGGGCGGCTTTTCATGGGCCAGCATGGCGGCGAAGGCCGGGGTTTCGAGGATGGTGAGCCGCACCCACAAGCCGATGCCGACCAGCAGGATCGAGCCGGCAAAGGGCAGGCGCCAGCCCCATTCGAGGAATTCGCCATCGTCGAGCCACAGGCCGAGCGCCAAAAACAGGCCATTGGCGGCGATAAAACCCACCGGTGCGCCCAGTTGCGGGAACATGCCGTAACGCCCGCGCCAGCCCGGCGGGGCATTTTCCACCGCCAGCAGCGCCGCGCCGCCCCATTCACCGCCCAGGCCAAAGCCCTGACCGAACCGCAGCAGGCACAGGATGATGGGCGCCGCCACGCCGATGGCGGCATAGGTGGGCAGGAATGTGATGGAAAAGGTGGAGCCGCCCATCAGCAGCAGCGAGGCGACGAGCGTGGATTTGCGGCCCAGCCGGTCGCCATAATGGCCGAACACCAGCGCCCCGATCGGCCGGGCGACGAAGGCCACGGCAAAGCTGGCGAAGCTGAGCAGCAATTGCAGGTCTGCATTGTCGGACGGGAAGAACAGCGGCCCGAACACCAGCGCGGCGGCGGTGGCATAGATGTAGAAATCATAGAATTCCACCGCCGTGCCGACCAGGCTGGCGGTGAGGATGCGGCTGGCAGAGGGAGGCTTTAAAGCCACGGGGCCTTCGCATCCAGCGCCAGCATCGCGGCGGGCTGGTTGCGCTGGGACACGATGGCCCATTCATCGCCTTTCACCATCACTTCGGGCACCAGCGGCCGCGAATTGTAGGTGCTGGCCATGGTCGCCCCATAGGCGCCGGCCGTCATGAAGGCGACCAGATCGCCGATGCGTACATCTTCCATCTTGCGGTCGTCGGCAAAGGTATCGCCGGTCTCGCAGATCGGGCCCACTACCGTTGCGACGGTACGTGCATCCTTGGCCCGTACCGCAAGAATGTCGTGCCAGGCGCCGTAAAGCGACGGGCGCAGCAGATCGTTCATCGCGGCATCCACCACCACGAAGTGCTTGGACGCGCCCTCCTTGGTCAGGATCACCTCGCTCACCAGCACGCCGGCATTGCCCACGATCATGCGGCCGGGTTCGAACATCAATTGCCACGGCCAGCCTTCGGTGGCGCGGGCGACCATGGCGGCATAATCTGCCGGGCTGGGCGGCGCCGGTTGGTCGCGGCGGTAGGGCACGCCCAGGCCGCCACCCACATCGACGCGCTTGATTGAATGACCAAGTGCCTCGAGCTGGCGGGCGAGATCGCCCAGTTTGCGAATGGCATCTTCCACCGGGCCCAGATCGGTCAACTGGCTGCCGATATGCGCGGCGAGGCCCACCGGGCGCAGATTGGGATGGGCGGCGGCCTGCGAAAAGGCGGCGGGCAGCCGTTCCCACGGAATGCCAAACTTGGCATCTGCGCCGCCGGTGGAAATCTTGCCGTGCGTTTTCGGATCGACCGCCGGGTTGATGCGGATGGCGATCTCCACCGTCGCGCCCTTCGCAGCCGCAACTTCCGCCAGCATATCGATCTCGGCTTCGGATTCGACATTGAACTGCAGGATGCCGGCCTCGATGCCGGCGGCCAGTTCGGCGCGGGTCTTGCCCACTCCGGAAAACACGATGCGATTGGCCGGAACACCGGCGGCGAGTGCGCGGGCGAGTTCACCGCCCGACACCACATCGGCGCCGGCACCCAGCCGCGCCAGCGTCGCCAGCACGGCGAGGTTGGGATTGGCCTTCACCGCGAACGCCACCAGCGGCGCGCCGTTGCCGAGCCCGGCCACCGCATCGCGGAACACGGTGAAATGCCGTTCCATCGTGGCGCTGCTGTAGCAATAGAATGGCGTACCCACCGTCGCGGCCAGCATTTCAAGGCTGACGCCCTCGGCGTGCATCACGCCGTCCTTGAACTGGAAATGGTCCATGGTTCAGTTCCTGGGGGGCGGCAGGTTGAACGGGTCGTTGCCGCGTTCGGGCAGCGGGCCCTGGTTGTCGTCCACCCGTGTCGGCACGGCCTGTGGATCGAGCTTCAGCATTTCCTGCGGGGTGGCGGCGCGGGTTTGCGTTTCGGAGCGTTCCGGCGCGGGCCGGCCGGCGCGGGGTTCCAGCGCGCCCTGCTTGCCGCAGGCGCCCAGCAGCAACAGCACAGGCCAGAGCGCCCTCACAGCGTCTTCCGGGCCGCCGCAATCGCGGCGCGCACATTGGCCGGCGCGGTGCCGCCAAAGCTGATGCGGCTGGCCACGCTGGCTTCGACGCTCAACACGTCGCGCACCGCCTTGGTGATGCGCTTGTCGATGGCGGCCAGTTCGGCGTCGGTCAGGCCATTCAGATCCGTGCCCTTGGCTTCGGCGGCCTTCACACACTTGCCGGTGATCTCATGGGCTTCGCGGAACGGCACACCGCCGGCGCGCACCAGCCAATCGGCCAGATCGGTGGCGGTGGAGAAACCGCTGTTGGCCGCGGCGCGCATCTTCGCCTTGTTGAAGGTGATCGTCTCCACCATGCCGGTCATGCTCGCCAGGCACAGGCCCAAATCGTCGAAGGCGGCGAACACGGTCGCCTTGTCGTCCTGCATGTCCTTGGAATAGGCGAGCGGCAGCCCCTTCATCACCACGGAAAGCCGGGTGAAGGCGGCAAGGAATTCGCCCGCCTTGGCGCGCACCAGTTCGGCGGCATCAGGGTTGCGCTTTTGCGGCATGATGCTGCTGCCGGTGGACCAGGCATCGGGCAGGGTGATGAAGCCATAGGGCTGGCTGGCCCAGATGATGATTTCCTCGGCCAGGCGCGACAGGTGCAGCCCGGTCATGTGGGTGGCGGCCAGATATTCCAGCGCAAAATCCCGATCCGACACGGAATCGAGGCTGTTGCGCGTCGGGCCGCTGAAGCCCAGCGCCTTGGCCGTCATGTGGCGATCGATGGGGAAGCTGGTGCCGGCCAGCGCGGCGGCGCCCAGCGGGCTTTCGTCCATGCGCTTCATCGCATCGGCAAAGCGGCTGCGATCACGGCCCAGCATCTCGACATACGCCATCAGATGATGGCCCAGCGTGACGGGCTGCGCCACCTGCAGGTGGGTGAAGCCCGGCATGATCGTATCGGCATGTTCCTCGGCGCGGGCGAGCAGCGCGGTGATGAGGCCCTTCAACGCCAGATCGGCTTCGGCGCAGGCGGCCTTCACCCACAGGCGGAAATCCACCGCCACCTGATCGTTGCGGCTGCGCGCGGTGTGCAGCCGGCCAGCGGCGGGGCCGATGATCTCCTTCAGCCGGGTTTCGACATGGAGGTGGATATCCTCCAGCGCCAGATTCTCGACCAGCTTGCCGGCTTCATATTCGGCTGCGATCTGAGCCAAGCCCTTGTCGATGGCGGCGACATCCTCGGCCGAAACGATGCCCTGCTTGCCCAGCATGGCGACATGGGCGCGGCTGCCCTGGATGTCCTGGCGCCACAGGCGTTTGTCGACGCCGATGGAGGCGTTGATTTCCTGCATGATCGCCGAAGGGCCGGCGCCAAAGCGGCCGCCCCACAGGCTGTTTGCGGTGCCGGCTGGCGTTGTCGGGTCGCTGCTCATGGTGGTGGCCGATAGTGGATTGCTGCCGCCCCCGCAACCAGCCGCGACCGCGCCGCCCAATGCTGCCAGTTTGATCGCGTCGCGCCGTGAAACCGTCATCGTCTTGTCCCCTTTGCGGGGCTTGGTGCCACAGTGGGTTGGCAGTCGCCACTGCGCTGTTTATCGGGGCGACAACGAATGAAGGACTTTGACATGCGCAAGACCCTGCTGCTGCTTACCACGCTGGCGCTGGCCGGCTGCAACCAGGCCGCCCCCACGGCGCCCGAAAAGCCGGCTGCTGCTCCGGCAGCGAAGGCCGGCGAAGCGCCGATCAACACCATCGATCGCAGCCATGCCGGCGAACCCGGCCCGGCGGCGGTGACGTGGGAAATGAAGGGCGGCACCAAGCAGCAGCTGGCCGATCACAAGGGCATGAAGATGCTGGTCAATCTGTGGGCGACCTGGTGCGCGCCGTGCATCGCCGAAATGCCGGCGCTCGACAAGCTGGCGGGCGAGGTGCCGGTGATGGTGCTGCCGATTTCCGAAGACATGGAAGGCTGGCAGGCGGTCGACAAATTCTGGGGCACGGACAAGTTCAAGAATATCGAAACCGGGCTGGATCAGCCGGGCAGCTATGCCGAGGCGATCAAGGCCAAGGGGCTGCCGGTGACGATCCTGTATGATGAAGAGGGCAAGGAGATCTGGCGGGTGTCGGGGACGCTGGATTGGGGGTCGGCTGAGGTGCGGAAGGCGATTGTGGGGTGAGGGTGCTCCCCTCCCGCTTGCGGGAGGGGCTGGCGTCATAGCCGCCGAGTCCGCTTCGGATACCGAAGGAAAAATTATCTGTTCGTTCCGACAGGAAAGATTCTATCTTAGCCTTGATAGATCGGACCTTCAGAATGATGATACAATTTTTAATCTCGTCGGCCATATATGGTGTATTGAGCCTCATCATGCCCGGCGGGTATGCAGTACTTCTGCGAGTTGGGCAGTTCATATCAAAAGATACTGCTGATGAGATGAGAAATGTCCAGGCGAAAATTTTAGTCTTGTATGGGTTTCTAAATTTCGTTGCGATGTTTTTATTTTTGTCTAGGGCGCAGCTGGCTGGAGAGATCGAAAGAATCGCATACTCTTTGGTTTTGCCGACGCTGTTGATTGGTGGGATGTTTATTTATCGTCTTGGAAGGGCTGGCGAAAAATAGCGCTTTCAATGCTTGAAGAGCCACGCCGTCTTACGAGACAGAGAAGGGCGGGGTGTTGGCCCCGCCCTTTTTGTTCGCTGGCCGCCCGTTCGTGAAGTCAGAGGATAGCGCTGTGCGCTATCCTTGCACCGCCTCACTCACTTGTTCATTGCGTTGAAAAAGTCGGCGTTCGTAACGCTGTCCTTCATCTTGTCCATCAGGAACTCGATCGCATCGGTCGAGCCCATCTGCATCAGGATGCGGCGCAGCACCCACATCTTGGACAGCGTTTCCTTGTCCACCAGCAGCTCTTCCTTGCGGGTGCCGCTCTTGCCGATGTCGATGGCCGGGAAGACGCGCTTGTCGGCGATCTTGCGGTCGAGGACGATTTCGGCGTTGCCGGTGCCCTTGAACTCTTCGAAGATCACTTCATCCATGCGGCTGCCGGTGTCGATCAGCGCGGTGGAAATGATGGTGAGGGAGCCGCCTTCCTCGATATTGCGCGCCGCGCCAAAGAAGCGCTTGGGGCGCTGCAGGGCGTTGGCGTCCACACCGCCGGTCAGCACCTTGCCGGAGCTGGGGACGACCGTGTTGTAGGCGCGGCCCAGGCGGGTGATGTTGTCGAGCAGGATGACCACGTCGCGCTTGTGCTCGACCAGGCGCTTGGCCTTTTCGATCGCCATTTCGGCGACCTGCACGTGGCGGGTGGCCGGTTCGTCGAAGGTGGAGGAGATGACCTCGCCCTTCACCGTACGCTGCATGTCGGTGACTTCTTCGGGGCGCTCGTCGATCAGCAGCACCATCAGGAAACATTCCGGATGGTTGGCACTGATCGCTTTCGCAATATTCTGCATCATGATCGTCTTGCCGACGCGCGGCGGGGCGACGATCAGGCAGCGCTGGCCCTTGCCGAGCGGGGAAACGATGTCGATCACCCGGCCGGTCTTGTCCTTCGAGGTCGGGTCGAAATTCTCCAGGTTGAGCTTTTCATCCGGGTAGAGCGGGGTGAGGTTGTCGAAATTCACCCGGTGGCGCACGGCTTCGGGATCATCGAAATTGATCGCCGTTACCTTGTTCAGGCCGAAATAGCGTTCGCCGTTCTTGGGCGAGCTGATTTCGCCTTCCACCGTGTCACCGGTGCGCAGGCCGTAACGGCGCACGATCTGCGGGTTCACGTAAATATCGTCGGGGCCGGCGAGATAGCTGGCATCGGCCGAGCGCATGAAGCCAAAGCCGTCGGGCATCACTTCGATGGTGCCCATGCCCATCACTTCGGTGCCGGCTTCGGCAGCGGCCTTCAGGATGCCGAAGATGATGTCCTGCTTGCGCAGGGTGGAGGCGTTCTCGACGCCCATTTCCTCGGCCATGGCAACGAGTTCGGCGGGCGGAGTCTTCTTGAGTTCTTGGAGGTGCATGTTGGTCTTTCGGCTTCGCGGCGGCGAGCGCATGGCTCTGAAACGCGGCGATGATGTGATGAAGCCTGCCGCACGCCAGGACGGGTGCGAGCAAGGGGTGAATAAGCCCGCCGGGCGGCGGACGCAAGAAATCTCTGATCAGCGTTTCTTGACGAACTCGGCGCGCAGCACGAGGCCCTTGATGCCATCGAACCTGCAGTCGATCTCCTGGGGATCGCCGGTGAGGCGGATCGACTTGATCAGCGTGCCGCGCCGCAGCGTCTGGCCGGCGCCCTTCACGTCGAGATCCTTGATCAACGTCACCTGGTCACCATCGGCGAGCAGATTGCCAACCGCATCG
>Ga0209278_1000415_pt1 | contig 35340 bp, 25 predicted proteins | sample JI81BgreenDNA_FD_187504 | JGI IMG/M metagenome (GOLD analysis project Ga0209278, IMG submission 187504) | Wastewater effluent complex algal communities from Wisconsin, to seasonally profile nutrient transformation and Carbon sequestration -... | ecosystem: Engineered > WWTP > Effluent > Algae...
ACGGAGTTTTTGTAAATAAAGGAAACTATTTCTCTGATTTTAGAACCGCTGTAACCTCAAAATATCTAAGTAATTTAAAGGTTTTCAACTATCCGTTAATTCAATATGTTCCTGATAAAAATGACGAAAACGGATTGATTGCCAATATCTTTTTAACGCCAAGAAAAAAATATACTTTTGGTTTTTCTACCGACTTTACGCATTCCAACATTCAAGATTTTGGTATCTCAGGAAATACATCGTTAACCATTCGAAACGTTTTTAATGGTGCCGAAACCTTTGACATTGGTTTTAGAGGAAATATTGGTTCCTCACGCGACATGGCAAATCCAAATAACAACTTCTTCAACATCTCCGAAATTGGTATCGATTCCCGTCTTAATTTCCCGCGTTTACTTTTGCCTTTTAACACCGACAAAATCATACCAAAAACAATGATTCCTTACACTACGTTCAGCGTTGGTTATGCCAAACAACGAAATGTAGGTCTGGACAAACAAAACTTCACCAGTTCGCTTTCTTATAATTGGACACCAAAAAGAAACACAACTTTAAAACTTGATTTAATTAATATTCAGTTCGTTAAAAACTTAAATCCGTCCAATTATTTCAATATTTATCGTTCGTCATACAACGCTTTGAACAACGTTGCTGAAAATTACCCAGTAAATCCAGAATTTATAAATGAAGATGGAAATCTAATCATTGAAGACGGTGTTTTAGGTTTTTACAATCAGGTTTTTGATGCCGGAAATCCTTTAGGCGTTACTCCAACCGATGCAAAATCAGTACTAAGTATCCTAGAAAGACAAGCCCGTTTAACCGAAAATAACTTGATTTTTGCTTCAAATATTGCCTATTCCAAAACTTCTAAAATCGATTTAACCGACAACGATTTCTATGTTTTTAAAGCCAAGTTTGAATCAGCTGGAAACTTAATTTCCTTGATTGCTCGCGCTTCAAAACAACTTCAAAATCAAGGTGGCGCAAACACTATTTTCGATGTTGAATTCTCCCAATATCTAAAAACCGAATTCGAATACATCAAACATTGGAGTTTATTCAAGCGAAGTGTTTTTGCAACGCGAACCTTCTTTGGTATTGCTATTCCATATGGAAATTCTAACGATATTCCTTTCTCCCGAAGTTATTTTGGTGGCGGTTCAAATGACAACAGAGCTTGGCAATCTTATAGTCTTGGTCCTGGAGCAAGCGGTAGCGTTCTAGATTTTAATGAAGCCAATATGAAAATTGCTTTAAGTGCCGAATATCGCTTTAATATTTTCCAAAAACTAAACGGTGCGCTTTTCTCCGATATAGGTAATATTTGGAACGTTTTAGATAATACCATCGCTGAAGAAGCCATCTTCGAAGGTTTCAAATCATTAAAAAACATTGCCGTTGGAACAGGTTTCGGATTTCGTTATGATTTTAACTTCTTTATCGTTAGAATTGATATGGGTTTCAAAACCTACAATCCTGCCCGTCCTGAAAACCAAAGATGGCTTAAAGAAATGCGCTTTGACAAATCAGTATTAAATATCGGGATAAATTATCCATTCTAAAATTAGAAATTATTATTTTTGTAACCCATTAATTAAAAATTAACTTTTAAACAACACATAACAATGGCTCATAATATCAAACCTGGAGTAGCAACTGGCGACCAAGTGCAAGAAATTTTTAACTATGCAAAACAAAAAGGATTTGCACTTCCTGCGGTTAACGTAATAGGTTCAAGCACAATTAATGGCGTTTTAGAAACTGCTGCCAAACTAAAAGCACCGGTTATCATCCAGTTTTCTAACGGTGGCGCAGCTTATAATGCTGGAAAAGGATTATCAAACGATGGTCAAAAAGCAGCTATTCTTGGTGGAATTGCTGGAGCAAAACATGTTCACACTTTAGCAGAAGCTTATGGTGCAACTGTAATCCTTCATACTGACCATTGCGCAAAAAATCTTTTACCTTGGATTGATGGTTTATTAGATGCTTCCGAAAAACATTTTGCCGAAACAGGAAAACCATTATTTTCTTCTCACATGATTGATTTGTCAGAAGAACCAATCGAAGAAAACATCGAAATCTGTAAAGAATACCTAGCTCGAATGAGCAAAATGGGAATGACTTTAGAAATTGAATTAGGAATTACAGGTGGCGAAGAAGATGGCGTTGACAACTCTGATGTTGACAGTTCAAAATTATATACGCAACCAGAAGAAGTAGCTTATGCTTATGAAGAACTAATGAAAGTTTCTCCTAAATTCAGTATTGCTGCAGCTTTCGGTAACGTTCACGGTGTTTACAAACCAGGAAACGTAAAACTAACTCCAAAAATCTTGAAAAACTCTCAAGATTATGTGCAAAATAAATTCAATACTGGTCACAATCCAGTTGACTTTGTTTTCCACGGTGGTTCAGGTTCAACTTTAGAAGAAATCAGAGAAGCTATCGGATATGGGGTAATCAAAATGAACATCGATACCGATTTACAATTTGCTTTCACCGAAGGAATTCGCGACTACATGACTTCAAAAATCGATTACCTAAAAACTCAAATCGGAAGTCCTGACGGAGCAGATTCTCCAAACAAAAAACACTACGATCCAAGAAAATGGATACGCGAAGGCGAAATGACGTTCAACAAAAGATTGGAACAAGCATTTGCTGACTTAAATAACGTAAACACATTATAAAAATTACGAATTACGAATTACGAAATCATCGCTAATTCATAATTCATAATTTATAATTCATAATTATAAACTATGGCTTGGTTTAAAAGAAAAGAAAAAGGTATTACTACCGCAACCGAAGATAAAAAAGACGTTCCAAAAGGTTTGTGGTACAAATCACCAACAGGAAAAATTATCGATACTGATGAATTAGCACGAAACCTTTGGGTTAGCCCAGAAGACGATTTCCATGTTAGAATTGGCAGTAAAGAATACTTCGAAATCCTGTTCGATAACAACGAGTTTAAAGAGCTAGATGCAAAAATGACATCCAAAGATCCATTAAACTTCGTCGATACTAAAAAATATTCCGACCGACTAAAAGACGTAATCAGCAAAACCGGATTAAATGATGCTGTTAGAACCGGAGTTGGAAAATCAAAAGGAAAAGACTTAGTCGTTTGTTGTATGGATTTCGCCTTCATCGGTGGTTCAATGGGTGCAGTAGTTGGAGAAAAAATCTCTCGCGGAATTGACTATTCTATCAAAAACAACATTCCTTTCGTAATGATTTCAAAATCAGGTGGAGCACGTATGATGGAAGCGGCATTATCACTAATGCAATTAGCCAAAACCTCAGCAAAACTAGCCCAACTAGCCGAAGCAAAAATCCCATACATATCATTATGTACAGATCCAACCACTGGTGGAACAACAGCTTCCTATGCTATGCTTGGCGACATCAACATCTCAGAACCTGGCGCTCTAATTGGTTTTGCAGGTCCAAGAGTAGTTCGAGATACCACTGGAAAAGACCTACCAGACGGTTTCCAAACCGCAGAATTCGTCCTAGACCACGGTTTCCTTGACTTCATTGCTCACAGAAAAGAACTAAAAAACAAAATCAATCTATACATCGATTTAATCCTAAATCAAGAAATTAGATAAAAAACTATCAATCTCAATACACTCAAAAACACAAAGCGGTTGCTTTGTGTTTTTTGTTTAAACTAACAATACAATTAAAATACAAATTCCACCTACATTCCACTTCTAATCGCCTCAACAGGATCAAGTTTAGAAGCCGAAATCGCAGGTAAAATACCTGAAATCAAACCAATAGCCGCCGCTAAGCTTGTACCCAAAAGTATATTCGAAAAACTAAGTACAAATTCAAAGTCAAGCGCGTTAGTTAGTATAACAGCAATAATCCACACCAACAACAAACCAATCGCACCACCAATAACACACAAAATTATCGCTTCAAAAAGAAACTGAAACAAGATAAACTTATTCTTTGCTCCCAACGATTTTTGTATCCCAATCAAATTCGTTCGCTCCTTCACCGAAACAAACATAATATTAGCTATTCCAAATCCGCCAACCAACAATGAAAACCCCGAAATTATCCATCCACCAACCTTCAAACTCCCAATAAAAGCCTGAATTTGGTCAGTTGCACCTTTCAGAATATTAACAAAGAAATTATCAATTTGTCCATATTTCAAACCTCGCTTCAAACGCAACTTCTGTTGAATTTCACCTTTAACATCTTCTAAATCAGCAGTCTCATTTGGCTTTATAACAATAATTGGCGTAAACCAATTACTATTCTCTCCAAACATAGTTCTCACTTTGTTCAAAGGAAGATACACCGTTGTATCAGGATTGGAACCAAAACTAATCATTCGCTCACCTACTTTCTTCAACACACCAATAACCACAAATCGCTGTCCATACAATCGAATTTCTTTATTAATCGGGTTCCTAGTGCCAAACAATCCTTCAGCAATCTCATGACCAATCACAATACAATTTCTCCCCGAATTTGATTCTTGCTCATTAAAAAAACGACCATCCTCAAATTCTAATTTTTCAATATCTACAAATTCATACGTACACGGTTTCACGCTAACCAAACTAACCGTTTTCTCCTCAAACTTTACATTTTCATTACCCGTAAAATACTGAAAGCAAACATTCTCAACACCATCTACATTGTTTTTAATAAAAGTATATTCGTCATAAGTAACATCAGGAAACTGATCCATCTTCCAATCAGGAACATCACTTGGACCAAAACAATACTTAAACAAAAACATCGAACGATTGTCTAAACCACTAATATCGCTTTGTATTTTTTTATCCAAAGAATCCACCGCAGCAAGTACCGCAATAATCGAGAAAATACCAATCGTAACTCCTAGCAGAGAAAGCATGGTTCTTAGTTTATTGTTCCGCAAAGCGTTCATAGCAAAAGCAAAACTCTCTTTAATCAATCGAATATAAAGCAGCATCGGTCTCTTTTTTTGTGAATTGTAAATTTCTGCAAAATTTAGCTAATTAGCTAATCTTTTATCAATACTCTTATTGGTGTCAAAAAATAAAATATTGTTACACTTCTTGTTTGAAATTTGGCGCTAAAAAAACTACTTTTGTGCGCTTAAACACAACTACAAAATGAGCACAACAAAAACAATCAAATCAGCACTGATTTCTGTCTTTTCAAAAGAAGGTTTAGAACCAATAGTTCGCAAACTACACGAACAAAATGTAACCATTTATTCCACCGGCGGAACTGAAGAATTTATCAACAATTTAAACATTCCAGTAGTTCCAGTTGAAGAAGTAACTTCATTCCCCGAAATCCTTGGTGGAAGAGTAAAAACATTACATCCTAAAATTTTTGGCGGAATTTTAAACCGTCAAGACAATCCAACCGATGTGGAACAAATGCGAGAATTTGAAATTCCACAAATCGATTTGGTTATTGTAGATTTATATCCATTTGAAAAAACAGTAGCTTCAGGTGCAAGCGAAGCTGATATTATTGAAAAAATTGACATCGGTGGAATTTCGTTAATTCGTGCCGCTGCCAAAAATTTCAAAGACACTGTTATCGTTGCATCGGTTAATGAATATGCTTATTTATTGGAATTAATTTCAACACAAAACGGTGATACAACCTTAGAACAAAGAAAGAAACTAGCCACCAAAGCCTTCAATACATCATCGCATTATGATTCAGCTATTTTTAATTATTTCAACCAAAATCAGGAAGAAACTATTTTAAAAATCAGCGAACAAAACGGTCAAGTATTACGATATGGCGAAAATCCACACCAAAAAGGATTTTTCTTTGGCGATTTTGAGGCAATGTTTACCAAATTACACGGAAAAGAATTATCATATAACAATTTATTAGATGTAGATGCTGCGGTAAATTTGATTTTAGAATTTAGAGAAAATGAGCCAACATTTGCTATTTTAAAACACAACAACGCTTGTGGATTGGCAACGAGAAATACAATGAAAGATGCGTATTTAACTGCATTGGCTTGCGATCCAACCTCAGCTTTTGGTGGTGTTTTAATTGCCAATGGAAACATTGACGAAGCGACAGCAACTGAAATCAATTCACTTTTTTGTGAAGTAGTAATCGCGCCAAGTTTTGACGAAAAAGCCATTGCTATTTTATCTGAAAAGAAAAACAGAATTATTTTAGTTCAAAATGATGTTGCTTTACCACAAACTAATGTGAGAACTTGTTTAAATGGTATTTTAGTTCAAGAAAGAAATAACATTACGGACAATAAATCACACCTAAATTACGTTACTACTACTAAACCAACTGAGCAAGAAATAGAAGATTTATTATTTGCCTCAAAAATTTGTAAAAACACAAAATCAAATACGATTGTTTTTGCAAAAAACAGTACATTAGTAGCATCGGGAACAGGACAAACTTCTAGAGTTGACGCTTTGAAACAAGCTGTAGAAAAAGCAACAACTTTTGGATTTGATTTAAATGGTGCAGTGATGGCAAGTGATGCTTTCTTTCCGTTTCCAGATTGTGTTGAACTAGCTCACAATGCAGGAATTACAGCTGTTATTCAACCTGGTGGTTCGATAAAAGATGAATTGAGCATTAATTTTTGCAACGAAAATAAAGTTGCAATGGTATTTACAGGAACACGTCATTTTAAACATTAATTTGTTTAACTTTGTGCGTTAAAAATTATATAAACGTTTTAAACCCAAAAAAACAGTATGGGATTTTTTGATTTCATGACCGAGGATATCGCAATCGACCTTGGTACCGCAAACACTCTAATTATTCACAACGATAAAGTTGTAATTGATAGTCCATCAATTGTAGCTCGGGACAGAATATCGGGAAAGATTATTGCTGTTGGTAAAGAAGCCAACATGATGCAAGGTAAAACTCATGAAAACATAAAAACCATACGACCATTGAAAGATGGTGTTATTGCTGACTTTGATGCTTCTGAAAAAATGATTTCGATGTTCATCAAAAGCATTCCAGCATTAAAGAAAAAAATGTTCACTCCAGCTTTGCGCATGGTGGTTTGTATTCCATCGGGAATTACCGAAGTAGAAATGCGTGCGGTAAAAGAAAGTTGTGAACGTGTAAATGGTAAAGAAGTTTATCTAATCCACGAACCAATGGCTGCGGCAATTGGTATTGGTATCGATATTATGCAACCAAAAGGAAACATGATTGTAGATATTGGTGGTGGAACAACCGAGATTGCAGTTATTGCATTAGGCGGAATTGTTTGTGACAAATCAGTAAAGATTGCTGGTGACGTTTTTACAAACGATATTGTTTACTACATGAGAACGCAACACAACTTATTCGTTGGAGAAAGTACTGCTGAAAAAATCAAAATTACGATTGGTGCTGCTACTGATGATTTAGAAACTCCACCAGATGACATGTCAGTTCAAGGTCGAGATTTATTGACTGGAAAACCTAAACAAGTTGAAGTTTCATACAGAGAAATTGCCAAAGCGTTAGACAAATCTATTCAACGTATTGAAGATGCAATTATGGAAACATTATCACAAACGCCACCAGAATTAGCTGCTGATATTTACAATACGGGTATTTATCTTGCTGGCGGTGGATCGATGTTGAGAGGTTTAGACAAACGTATTTCTCAAAAAACTGATTTACCTGTTTACATTGCCGAAGATCCGTTAAGAGCTGTTGTTCGCGGAACTGGAATGGCACTTAAAAACATACCAAAGTTTAGAAGTATACTTATAAAATAAATACCAAATAAAACACAAATTCCAAATTCCAAAAAATAATCTATTCCTATTTTTTTGGGATTTGGAATTTGAAATTTATAATTTTAAGACTTATGCAACAAATTTTTAGCTTCCTATTTAAAAACAGTTATCGACTACTGTTTTTATTGCTATTGGTTTTGTCGCTAGGTTTAACTATTCAATCGCATTCCTATCATAAAAGTAAAGTAATTAGTTCGGCTAACTTCTTAACTGGTGGAATTTATCAAAAAGTGAATAACATCAATGAGTATTTCAATTTGAAATCGCAAAACGATGAATTGGCTTTTGAAAACGCACGATTGAAAGCATTGCTTTTCAACACAAAAGATTCTACCAAACTTCCTGAAATCGATACTATAAAAGGAGTAAAAAAGACGGATGTAATTATTTCTAAAGTAATTCACAACTCCTACAGCAAACACGAAAATTACTTAACCATCAACAATGGTTCAAAAGACGGAATCAAACAAGATATGGGCGTAATCAACAGCGCAGGAATTATCGGGATTATTGATGATGTTTCTCCTGGATATGCTACTGTAATCAGTATTTTAAACGTAAAATCACAAATCAATGCCAAACTTAAAAAATCAAATCATTTTGGTTCTTTAGTTTGGAACGGAAAAAGTACCGGTTTTGTTCAACTAATTGACGTTCCACGATTGGCTGGAGTTCGAAAAGGCGACACTATTGTAACTGGTGGACAATCGCACATTTTCCCAGAAAACATTGGTATTGGAACCATTGAAAAAGTATACACTGACAACGAAACAAATTATTACACACTTGATATAAAATTATTTAACGATATGACTAACCTAGGTTATGTTTATATCATTAAAAACAAAGACCGAGACGAAATCATTCAACTAGAAAGTAAAATTAAAAAAGATGAATAGCGCATTACTAATGAATATTGCCCGATTTATCTTGTTGCTATTGGCACAAGTTTTAATTTTCAACCGAATGGATTTGTTTGGGTTTGTCAATCCGTTTCCTTATATTTTATTTATTATTCTTTATCCTGTAAACGGAAACAAAACAGGATTATTAGTTGCGAGTTTCTTATTAGGATTAATTATGGATATGTTTTGGAATTCTGGCGGAGTTCATGCTGCAGCTTGTATAGTTCTAGCATATTTCAGACCATCCATTTTTAAATTTTCCTTCGGACTAAGTTATGAATACCAAACGGTAAAACTAAACGATTCATTAACACCTGAACGTTTTTCGTTTATTTTAATTGCCGTAGTAATTCACCATTTTACACTTTTCATACTTGAAATTTTTAAACTAAGTTCTATTTTGGATATTTTGGTTCGAACCGTTTTAAGTACATTATTCACTATTATCACAAGCATTATTATCATTTATCTTATTAAACCAAGTAAACGATGAGAAAAGCTTTGTTTCCAACGATTATTATTATTGGAGCATTATTACTTATTGCTCGAATATTTTATTTGCAAATTATCGACGACTCCTTTAAACTAAAATCAGATAACAATGCGATAAAAATCAAATATGATTATCCGGAACGTGGTTATATTTATGACCGAAATGGCAAACTCTTAGTAGCCAATCAACCTTCTTATGACATCATGGTAATTCCAAGAGATGTTAAGAAAATTGATACTACCGAATTTTGTGATTTACTACAAATTACCAAAGAAGATTTCATCAAAAAAATTGAAAAAGCAAAAGTGTATAGCCCAAGATTACCTTCGGTTTTTTTGGCACAATTGAACAAACTTGAATATGCCGCTTTTCAAGAAAAACAAAGAAAATTTGAAGGTTTTTATATTCAAAAGCGTTCACTTCGTGATTATCAAGTAAATTATGGCGCCAATGTTTTTGGGTTTATTACTCAAGTAAACGAAGGAATCATCAGCAAAAACAAATACTATAAATCGGGAGATTTAATAGGAAAACAAGGCGTTGAACAAAGCTATGAAGAAATTCTTCGAGGTGTAAAAGGTGTAAAACACATTCAAAAAGACAAATACAATAGAGATATTGGTTCTTATAAAGATGGTCGATATGACACGATTGCCGTTCAAGGAAAAGATATTCATCTTTCTATTGATGGCGATTTGCAGAAATATGGCGAAGAATTAATGATTAATAAACGTGGTGGAATTGTAGCTATCGAACCTAAAACGGGAGAAATTTTGGCTTTAGTTAGTGCGCCGTCATTTGATCCAGCACTTTTGGTTGGAAGAAAACGTTCTAAAAATTACACTGCCTTATACAACGACTCCATTGCAAAACCACTTTACGATAGAGGTTTATTAGCAGAATATCCGCCAGGTTCGCCGTTTAAAATATTAACTGGATTGATTGCGCTTCAAGAAGGTGTTATCGATACTGAAACAGGTTTTGTTTGTCATCACGGGTTTAGTTATGCGCGTGGAAGATTTATGAAATGTCACGACTCTGGACTTTCTAAGTTGCACAATGGTTATTATAATTCATGCAACACTTATTTTGCTAGTGTTTATATGAAAACCATCAATAAATATTTGAAACCATCCGATGGTGTTGACATTTGGAGTAAACATTTAAAAAGCTTTGGTTTAGGTGAATTTATGGGTTATGACTTACCAATAGGAAAAAGAGGAAAAGTTCCAACATCAAAAACGTATAAAAAAATGTACCCAGGTTGGGGTTGGGATAGTAAAACGATAGTTTCCAACTCAATTGGTCAAGGAGAAGTTTTGATGACACCAATTCAATTAGCCAATATGATGGCAGCCGTTGCCAACAAAGGATATTATTACACGCCACATATCATCAAATCGATAAAAGGCGATGTAATTGATAAAAAATTTAGAACCAAACACGTTACTACTATCGATAGAAAACACTTTGAACCTGTAATCAACGGATTGTATGACGTTTATAATTTAGGAACAGCAAGAGGTTTAGGTGTTGAAGGAATAGAGATTTGTGGAAAAACTGGAACTGCTGAAAACTTTACCAAAATCAACGGCAAACGTGTTAAGCTTCAAGATCACTCTATTTTTGTGGCATTTGCACCAAGAGAAAATCCAAAAATTGCTATCGCGGTTTTTGTAGAAAACGGATATTGGGGTGCAAGATGGGCTGGACCAATTACTTCGTTAATGATTGAAAAATACATTAAACGAAAAATCACTAGAAAAGATTTAGAAAAACGAATGTTAGAAGGAAGTCTTATTCCTGAATACAACAAATATCTTGCAAAACCTGTTATTGATACTTTACTAAAAACTAAAGTTGATATACTTCCAAAATCTGAAATGAAGCAAGAGGAAGAACCAAAAGTAACAGAAGCCACAACATCAGAACCAAAACCAACGGAATAACTAAGAATGAAAAACCAAAGTGTAACCAATAATTTAGACTGGATAACGGTTTCCATTTATATCATCATGGTGATATTGGGATGGTTAAACATTTATTCTTCTTCGCTTTCATCCGTTGAAAACGAAACGTCTATTTTTGATGTTACGCAGATTTATGGAAAGCAATTCTTATTTATTCTACTTACCATTCCAATGATCATTAGCATTTTGGCTATTGATGCTAAATTTTTTGAGAAATTTTCTACCGTCTTTTATATTGTAGGGTTATTATCTCTAGCAGGATTATATGTTTTTGGAAAAGAAATCAAAGGACAAACCAACTGGTATTCTTTTGGACCTTTTGGGTTACAACCAGCAGAATTTGCAAAAACAACTACTGCACTACTTTTAGCTAAATTTTTAAGCGATGTTCAAGTAAACCTAAAAGATACTGAAAAACAAATTTATGCTTTAGGAATTCTTGGACTTCCTATTATTTTGATTGCACCAAATGATCCTGGAAGTGCTTTAATTTACACCTTTTTAGTTATAGTTCTTTATCGTGAAGGTTTACCGTCTTGGTATCTTTGGACAGGATTTGTTGCTATTTTACTGTTCGTTGCTGCATTGATTTTAGAACCCTATGTTATTATCCTAATTTCGTTAGCGGTTATTTTATTCATTTACTTTAAAAGCCGATTAATTGACCGAAACTGGATGATGAGCGGAATATTATTGGTCTTAATTTCGGGTTATGTTTTCTCAGTGGATTATGTTTTTGACAATGTTTTTAAACAACACCACCGCGATCGTTTCAATATTCTATTAGGTAAAGAAGTAGATTTAAAAGGTGTTGGATATAACACCAATCAATCTGAAATTGCTATTGGTTCTGGCGGATGGTTTGGCAAAGGTTATCTTGAAGGAACACAAACCAAAGGTGGATTTGTACCTGAGCAACACACTGATTATATTTTTACAACCGTTGGCGAAGAATGGGGTTTTGTAGGTTCGTTATTTATAATTGCCTTATTTGTTGGCTTAATCGTTCGACTAATTTATCTTGCTGAGAGACAAAAAACAAAGTTTAGCCGAGTTTATGGCTATTGCGTTGCCGCCATTTTATTCATCCACTTTTTTGTAAATACAGCCATGGTTATTGGGATTTTTCCAACTATTGGTGTTCCCTTACCATTCTTTTCTTATGGTGGTTCGGGACTTTGGGGTTTTACTATTTTGTTATTCATTTTCCTTAAAATGGATGCCAATAAAGTAAATGAATGGTAGTTTTTAAAAATTCCAAAAAATAAATTCTAAATTCCAATTATTGTGTAGAAAAACAATTAGAAAACTTATGTCAAAAAAGAGTTTAATTATAATTTCAATAGTTCTATGTGGACTATTTCTACTATATAAACTAGCTAGTATGTTTTCTCCTGGAAGTTATCCTTTTGCAGAACGTTATGAGTTAAATTATCCAGAACACAAAGTAATTGATGCTATAAATAAATTAAAATCTTCTGATAAAGAATTAGTTGTACCAAAGGTAACTATTAATGGAAATGGACAATTTGACCTAAATGATGGAAACAATGACAAAACTGACTATTGGCACAAATTTTACTTCTACGACAAAAACAAAGAACAAATTACACTAACTTGGACAAGACCTTCTGGCAAAAACACGACAACTTTTGCATTTATTTCAATTAATAATGGTTTAGACATCGGAAACTGGCAAGAGATAAATGATGATTTTGGCTATTTTGAAAACAAAAAATTAAAAGAAAACTTTGAAGAAGTGATTTTAAAAAGAGTAAAAGAAAAGTTGGAAACAAATAATTAGTTAAAACTCCAATCCTTATAATCTTTGTTTTTCTCTAATTGATTTTCAAGTTTGTCTTCTAGTTGAGGAAAGAAATCAACTTTAGTCATTTTTTCTATACTATCCACTGGAACGACAAAAGTGTAAAGCGGTTGCTTGCTTGCTTTATGCGGAACCAAAAAAGCAATCATTTTTAATTTACCGTTAGTTTTAGTAGCTGCAATTTTGTAGAAATAATTAGGAACCGAAACTTTTTCTTTACCAATCGTTTTTAAACCATCAGTTAAAACACCGCCAGTTACCACATAAACTTCGCCATATTTAGTTGCCCAATATCTAATTTTTTGTTCCAATCTATTCCAAATGCCTTCGTTGAAATCGTGTTTTTGTGGAGAAATATTGGAGGTTAAAAAAGTATCGTCAAAAGCTTTCTTTGAAAATTTCATATCGGCAGCTGGACAAAGATGTCCTTTGTCATAACCAGAATTTTTATAATTTCGCCAATCGGCTGAACGTGTTTTTACTTTTTTGTCTTCAATGAAAAACGGACGTTCAAAATTATTTCCTCTTCCATAATTTTTCTTCAACGTATAAGCAACCCATTCAGCTTGTTCATGTTTTTCACTATAAGACAAGGTATAATTATCATGAACAACAATTTGATTTGTAGTTGATTTTGGCTGTAAGTTTACTTCTGGAGTTTGTACAAAATTATTTTTGGTTCGTTCTTTTTCTTTTTGACAACTGGAAAGAAAACCTAAAAATAATAAGAAAATAGTTATTTTATTTGATAAAAAATTCATAATTTTATACATGAAATAGTCTGTTTGGAACACTTTTTGAAAGGCTAAAGGTATAATTTAAAAAAATAAAACAAATGAAAGTAAGGTTTATAATTATTGCATTTTTAGCAATTTGTTTTCAGGGAATTAATGCACAAGAGGTTCAACCGACAATAGTACTTGACTCATCGAAAGCAAAAGTAATTTCTCCTGAAGAACAAAAACTAATCGAAAAGGCTGCGTTAGAAAAAAAATTAAAGGAAGATAAGCTTGCTTTAAAGGAAAAGGAAAGAGCTGAAAAAGAGCAAAAGAAACTTGAGAAAGAACAAAAAAAGTTAGAGAAAGAGCAAAAACGTTTTGAAAAAGAACAAAAGAAAATTGCCTCTACTGAAAAATCTTTACTAAAAGTAAAAGACAAAAAGGCAAAAGCGATAAAAGATTTAGACAAAATGGAAGCTAAGTTTGCAAAAAACAGAGCCAAAGGAAAACTTTCTCCTGTTGAAATTGAAAAGGAAAATGTAAAAATAAGTAAACAACAGCTGAAAATAAAAGAATTAGAAGAAGACATTTCAAAAGCTGAAAAGAAACTTAACAAACTTAGATAATTTTTTTATCGACTGTTTTAACAGAAAAAAAAGGGGTTTTAAAACTCCTTTTTTTGTCTCTAAAATTTGATATTTGGTAGTGTTACAGTTTTTAAAAGCCGTTTCTTCTCATTTTATTCTTCTTCACGCCTCGAAATTTTTTCTTCAACTCTTCTTTGGTAAAATAATCAGTTTTTCCGGTTTGCAAATATTCTTTCCAATGCTCAAAATTTTCTTTTGTTAAATCAAAACCAATTTCTGGATTATCCCAGTCATATATTATCTCACTAATAATTTTACCATCCTGACTTTGACCTTTCCAAGTAAAATAATCAGAAAACATAAGAGCAAACGCAATTGTATTAACATCAATCGGGTGCAATTTCCCGTCTAACAAGTCGTCACAAATTTTAATTAAATGACTTTTTGTTATTTCAAATTCTCCTTCCTCAATTTGTTCAATATGAACTGAAGTAGTATCATATCCTGATTTGTTTTGACTATTTTCCAAATCCATCATAAATTCTTCAACGGTCAGAGAATTTTCTAGGTATTCTTTAAGTTTTTGTTCTCTCATAAATTGGTTTTTGGAATTGGCTATAAAACTGTAAAAAAAATTCACAATCTATATTTCAAATATAGTGAAATAGCTTGGATTTGTTTCTTGGTATGGATTGCCACGCGAAGGGATTCGTGCGGAAGCGGAAAATGGTAATGGTTGTAAGGTTAACAGTTGTCGTTACAAGGATGTAAATGTTCAATGTAAGGCTGTCAAAGTGGATTGTAATGTTGTCAAAATGCAATGTAACGCATGTAATGGTCTTTCGAACGCATGTAAATGGTCTTTGTAACGTTGTCAAAATGCAATGTAACGCTGTCAAAGTGCTTTGTAAGGTTGTCAAAATGCTTTGCAACGCATGTAAATGTTAAATGTAACGCTGTCAAAGTGGATTGTATGGCTGTCAAAGTGGTTCGAATGCATGTAAATGTCCTTTGTAACGCTGTCAAAGTGATTTGCAAGGTTGTCAAAACGCATTGTAACGTATGTAAATGTTAAATGTAACGCTGTCAAAACGCTTTGCAAGGTTGTCAAAACGTTTTGTAACGCTGTCAAAGTGGATTGTAACGCATGTAAATGTTAAATGTAACGCTGTCAAATTGGATTGTAACGATGTCAAAATGCATTGCAACGCATGTAGATTTTTTTGAATAACAGAAGATTTTCTTTTAAATGCGGCTAATCTAATTTGTATTTATGGAAAGTTAATTGATTGAACTTGATGATTTTATTTTAGTTGTTGTGTTGCGCTATGTTGTTATGTCATTCTTGTTTGGCGATTGATAAGTATAAAAAAACCACTCGAAATGAGTGGTTTTTTGTTTGAGTTATAGATCATCATTTATGACTTCACCATTTTTTCTTTAGTCACTTTATTGGTTACTTCTTTTTTACCAAAATTCATATCATTTAAAATATGTAGTGCTTCTTCGATGTATAAATCTTTGGATAAACTTTCGTGCCACCTGTCTCTTTTCTCTTTTAGCAAAGGATCGTTTTTAACCATTTCATTTTCATAAGGCAAAGAACTAAATACTAACGAGTTTTTATAATCTGTAATTGGTTTGTATTTTTTATTAGTTTCGTCCAATGCTTTTTGTTCTGCTTTGAATTTATCAATTTGAAGACTATAAACATTTTCGTTATTACGTTTTTCAAGCCATTTTGCATTGTCTTCTATCAATTGCATTTGAGAATTATTTTCTAATCTTGCTTTACTTTGAGCGATTGCCAAATCGTAATTGTGTTGTTTATCCCAAACTTTATAGTTTGCTGCATCAATTTTATCCCATGGCATTGCGTTTTCAACATCTTTCTCACCCATTTTTAAGTAAGCGTATTTGTCTGCCATAACTACGTCACTTTTTACACCTTCACGTTGGGTTGAACCACCGTTAATTCTGTAATATTTTTGAGTAGTAGTTTTCAAAGCACCTAAATCACCATAGGTTCCACCACGAATAAATTGGTTTAAATCATAAAGATTTTGAACGGTTCCTTTTCCATAAGATTGTTTACTTCCAACAATTACACCACGTTTGTAATCTTGAATGGCTGCTGCTAAAATCTCTGAAGCCGAAGCAGAAAATTCATTAATCATAACAACTAATGGTCCATCCCATTGTACTTTTGCATCTCTATCATAAAGTACTTCTTTTTTTCCTTCCGCCGATTTAATTTGAACAATCGGACCTTGTTCAATAAATAAACCTGCAATATCTACTACTGTTTTTAATGAACCGCCGCCGTTATCACGAACATCCATCACAATTCCTTTTACACCTTCCGCTTTTAATCGCTCTACTTCTTGGGCAACATCTTTTCCTGCATCGCGAGCATTTTTATCTTCAAAATCGATGTAGAATTTTGGCAAATAAATAACGCCATATTTGTTCCCATCAATGTTAACCACACTCGATTTTACATAGGTTTCTTCAATTTCAACGGCATCTCTAACAATTGTAATCACTTTTATAGAACCGTCAGGTTTTTTTACCGTTAGTTTTACTTCGGTTCCTTTTGGACCTTTGATTTTTTTCACTACATCGTCCAATCGCATTCCAACTACATCAACTGGTTCAGCATTAGCTTGTGCAACTTTCAAAATAATATCGCCAGCTTCAAGTTGCTTTCCTTTCCATGCTGGTCCGCCAGAAATTAATTCCGAAATTTTAGTAAAATCGTTTTCTTTTTGAAGTCTTGCTCCAATTCCGTCGAATTTTCCACTCATACTAACATCAAAACGCTCTTTCTCAGTTGGCGCCATATAAGCCGTATGTGGATCAAATCGAGACGCAATAGCATTTACATAAACCGAAAACCAATCATCGCGAGTTAAATCTTTAATAAAACTGAAATAATCGTTTAATGATTTTAATGTGTTTTCGCGCGTTTCTTTTTCAAGCGTTTCAAAAGATTTTGGGGCTTCTTTTTCGGCTAAATCTTTATTATTTTTCTTGTCTTCTTCTAATTTTTGCTTTTCAACCAAGGAAGAAAGTGCCGAAAGTTTAACCTGTAATCGCCATCTTTCTTTTAAATCAGCTTTATTTTTAGCATAAGGCAATTTTTCATAATCAGTATTGATACTTTCGTCTTTTTTATAATCAAAAGGTTTAGCCAAAGCATCTTGATAATACTCTTTACTTTCTTTCATTCTTTCCATCAACTTTGTATAAGTCAAATCAAAGAAAGTTAAATCTTTATTATTGATTTGCTCATCCAACTGAGTTTCATATTTGGCAAACTCATCAATATCCGATTGCAAAAAGAAACGTTTTGACGGATCTAACGCTTCTAAATAATCTTTGTAAACACCTTTAGAGAAAGAATCATCAATTGCTGCTGGACTATAATGACCTCGCTCGATAACAAAAGTCAACAACTCTATTAATAATTTATCTTTTTCTGGATCAGACTCTTTCTGTTTTGGAATAAAACTCCATAAAGCAACTGATAATAAACCAATTACTAGGAAAACTTTATAATTTCTTTTCATAAATCTCAAAATAACATTCATTAATTTTTGTCTAAAGTACATAAAAAACTATGCCAATATTTTTTGGAACAGCTAATTTTTTGTTAAACCAATTCTATTCATTACTCAATTTGTCCAAAGTTAAAAAATTTGTTACGTAATTTGACGTTAAATTTGGTTAATTTTGCCTTAATTGAATAAACAACATGAGTAAAAAACCCTTAATTCTAGTTACAAACGACGACGGAATTACCGCACCAGGAATTAGAAATCTAATCGCTGTAATGGCAGAAATTGGCGAAGTTGTAGTTGTTGCTCCTGATAGTCCACAAAGTGGAATGGGACATGCTATAACAGTAAACAACACTTTGTATCTCAATAAAATTTCTCCTGAAAATACTGCAATAACCGAATACAATTGTTCTGGAACTCCAGTAGATTGTGTCAAACTTGCTGTTCATGAAATTCTGAAATGCAAACCTGATTTGTGTGTTTCTGGAATTAATCACGGTTCAAATTCGTCTATAAACGTAATTTATTCAGGAACAATGAGTGCAGCCGTTGAAGCTGGAATTGAAGGAATTCCTGCCATTGGTTTCTCCTTGGCTGATTTCAGTTGGAATGCTGATTTTGAAGCGACCAAACCTTTTATCAAGAAAATTGCACTTCAAGTTTTGGAACATTCTCTTCCCGACGGAACGGTTTTGAACGTAAATTTTCCAAAATTAAAAGGCGAAGATATCAAAGGAATAAAAATTTGCCGTCAAGCAAAAGCGCGATGGATGGAACGTTTTGACAAAAGACAAACTCCTTATGGCAAAGATTATTATTGGTTAACAGGCGAATTTGTCAATCAAGATAAAGGCGAAGACACCGATGAATTTGCACTCGCAAACGGCTACGTTTCTGTTGTTCCAGTGCAATTTGATATGACAGCACATCACGCTATTCAACAATTGAATACTTGGGATTTTTGATTTAAAAAAATAAACACGCAAAAAATGAAATATTATATCATTGCTGGCGAAGCTTCGGGCGATTTACATGGTTCCAATTTAATGCGCGCTTTGTATCAAGAAGATGCTAATGCTGACATTCGATTTTGGGGAGGCGATTTAATGCAAGAAGTTGGCGGAACTTTAGTAAAACACTATCGTGATTTAGCTTTTATGGGTTTTGCCGAAGTGATTATGAATTTAAAAACCATTTTAAACAATATTAAATTCTGTAAAAATGATATTGAGAAGTTCAATCCTGATGTCATTATTTTTATAGATTATCCCGGTTTCAATATGCGAATTGCCAAATGGGCAAAACAAAAAGGCATCAAAACTCATTATTATATTGCGCCACAAATTTGGGCTTGGAAAGAAAATCGCATCAAAGCCATCAAAAGAGATTTTGACAAACTATTTGTCATTCTTCCGTTTGAAAAAGATTTTTTTGAAGTAAAACATAAATTTCCTGTTGATTTTGTTGGTCATCCGCTGATTGATGCTATCCATAATCGAAAAAAAACCGACGAAACTCAATTCAGAAAAGAAAATAATCTTGACGAAAAACCAATAATCGCTATTCTTCCTGGAAGTAGAAAACAAGAAATTTCCAAAATGCTTTCGGTAATGCTGAGCGTAACCAATGATTTCAAAGAATATCAATTTGTTATTGCTGGTGCACCAAGTCAGGAATTTGAATTTTACAAACAGTTTTTGACCAATAAAAATGTAAAATTTGTTTCCAATAAAACATATGATTTATTGAGTTTTGCAACGGCAGCATTAGTAACATCGGGAACGGCAACGCTAGAAACCGCTTTGTTCAAAGTTCCCGAAGTGGTTTGTTATAAAGGCAATTGGATTTCGTATCAAATTGCCAAAAGAATTATCACTTTGAAGTACATTTCGTTAGTAAATTTAATAATGGATAAACAAGTGGTAACCGAACTAATTCAGAACGATTGCAACCCAAAAAGGATTAAAGAAGAACTCGCTAAACTGTTAGAAATCAATCATCGAAATCATCTTTTGGCTGAATATAATATACTAGAAAGTAAGCTTGGCGGTATTGGTGCAAGCCAAAAAACTGCCCAATTAATTGTTAAAGAAATTCTATAATTTTCGGTTTTTGCTATTTTTTTCTAAATTTGCAAAAACACCTAATTTTTGGCAAAACTAAAATACATAGCAACAATTATACTGATTTTAACAATCAGCAGTACTGCGTTGGCGCAATCAAGTAAAATTGTTACTTCAAAAGAGCAAGCCATAAAAAAAGGAATTTATTCTTCGCCTTTATCCGAAAATGCTGTTGCATCAACTTCCACCGACAAAAGAAAAAATGAAAAACCAAAAGCTTCTAGCAAAAAAGAAGCTAAAAACAAAGAAAACAAATCATCCATCATCAATACTACTAACGATGATGATATTCTAATTGACGAAGAAAGCAACTATTTAGTTGAGCAATTAATCAACAATGCTTCGGATAATCTGGGCACAAGATATCGCAGTGGCGGAACTTCAAAAGACGGTTTTGATTGTTCAGGATTAATGTTTTCTACGTTTAAAAAATTCGATATTACATTACCTCGTTCGTCGCATGAAATGGCAAAAATTGGTAAAGTTTTAGAGAAAGACGAATATAAAGTTGGTGATTTAATTTTCTTCAAAACCGTAAGTAGAAGAATTTCTCACGTTGGTATGATAACTGAAATCAATGGCGATGAAATTAAATTCATCCATTCTTCAACTAGTTTAGGCGTAATTGTTTCTTCAACGAAAGAAGCATACTACCAAAGAACTTTCGCACAAGTAAATCGAGTTTTAGAATAATTTTCTTGTATAATTAAAAATAATCGTGTAGTTTAGGCTACATGAAAATCCTACATTTTCCATTAACAAAAATTACAATTGGTTTTATAACAGGCATTCTATTATTTTCGATGCTGGATATAAATCCGAAGTTATCGTTTGGGCTATTTTTACTGAGCTTAACTTTGTTATTTGTTTCTTATATAATTAGAAAGAATACAGAACGATTTCATTATCTGTTTGGAATATTTACACTTTCTACTTCTATCTTTTTAGGAATTTCTACAGCAACAATCCACAAAGAAACTTTTAATCCAAAACATTATACTCACCAAATTTCGGATGTAAATCAAAATTTAAATTATACCGTTTCACTTGACGAAAAACTCAAAAACACCCAAAAGAACTATCGATATATTGCAAAAATAAAATCAATTGAAAACCAAGAAAGTTATGGAAAAACAATTGTAAACTTTCCGATTAAAAGCGACTTTAAACCAAAGAAAATTGGAAGTTTATTAACGCTTAACGGTACATTTTACAGCAATAAATCATCGTTTAATCCTAATCAGTTTGACTATGGAAAGTATTTAGAAAATCAAGAAATCTATGGGCAAATTTATGCTAAACCCGAAACAGTAAAAACAATTGGTTATGAACATTCGATTTGGATATTTTTCTCCAATTATCGAGAGAAAATCATTGATGTGTTTCAAAAATCCAACTTAAATGAAGAAGAATTAAATGTTTTTACAGCATTGCTTCTTGGTCAACGGCAAGACATTTCACCCGAAGTTTTAAAAGATTATCAATTTGCTGGCGCCATTCATATTTTATCGGTTTCAGGTTTACATGTTGGATTAATCATGGGGTTTATAACTTTTTTGCTTCGTTCAATACCAAATTCCAAAAAAGGAAAAACAACCAAATTACTAATCACTTTATTCTCTTTATGGTCGTTCGCAATCTTGGCAGGATTATCGCCATCAGTGGTTCGCTCTGTAACCATGTTTTCGTTTTTGGTCATTGGAATTAATTTACAAAGAACAGTAAATATCTATCATACTTTATTAGTTTCGATGTTTTTAATTTTATTGGTAAAACCTTCTTTTATTTATGATGTAGGTTTTCAATTGAGTTATCTCGCCTTGTTTTTTATCGTTTGGGTTGATCCGCTTTATGCTAAAATTTGGGTTCCAAAAAACGGTTTAGTCAACTATTTTTGGAAAATCATTTGTATGTCAACATCGGCACAAATTGGGGCAATGCCGTTGAGCATTTTCTACTTTCATCAATTTCCGGGATTGTTTTTCTTAACCAATATTTTAATCATTCCATTATTAAGTGTAATAATGGCAATTGGCGTTTTCTCTTTGCTTTTTGCTTGCTTCGGTTTTGTTCCAATGCTTGTCATCAAAGTATTAGAATGGTCAATTTGGTTACTAAATGCTATCATTCATTGGGTTGCTTCATTTGAAAGTTTTGTGATTAAAAACATCTCATTTTCTGAACCAATGCTTTGGGTTTCTTATGCTGTAATTGTCAGTTGGATTTTATGGTTTAAAAAAGCAACTTTTACTCGATTAGTGTTTAGCATATTGAGTTTGCTCATCCTTCAATTTGTTTTTATTCATCAAAAAACAGAAACGCAAACTGGACAAGAAGGAATTGTTTATAACAGCCGAAAAAACACAATTATAACAGAACGAAATGGTGAAAATGTGACTATTTATGCCAACGACAGTATTTTAAATACTATTGACAAAAACATTGCTGTTCAGTCTTATTTGGTTGGAAATTTTTGTAAATTAAATAAAAAACAAACACTTGAAAATTTACTTTACATCAATAATAAAAAGGTTTTAATTATTGACAGTTCATCGGTTTATAATCCTAAAATTCAACCCGACATTTTGATTATTATTACGTCGCCAAAGATAAATTTATCGCGAGTTTTACAACATTACAAACCCAAAGTTATTATTGCTGATGGTTCTAATTTTAAAAGTTATATCAAACTATGGGAAGCAACATGTAGAAAAGAAAAAATCCTTTTCCATAACACGCATGAAAAAGGATTTTATAAATTTTAGTCTCGATACTTTTCTTTTAGAAAAACTCGAACTATCTTATAAAGTTATGATTTTTTATTGGCTAAAATTTGTTTTGCTCCAGCTAACCAAGCTTCTGGTCCGCCAGCAACATAACCAGTTTTACCCAATTGTTCAAAGTTTACTTTTCCACCAACATTTGTTGGATTAGCAAACCAAATGGTAGGATAACCTTGAACTGCAAAAAGCTGTTGTAATTCGAAATTTTGTTTTTGAAGTTCAGGTTTCATTGGTGTTCTTCTAGGAAAATCCAATTCCACTAAAACTACATTTTCTTTTGCCCAAGTAGCAAATTCTGGTTTTTTCAATACTTCATTTTGCAAACGAATACACCAACCACACCAATCACTTCCCGTGAAAAACAACAATAAAGGTTTTTTCGTTTTTTTTGAAACTTCAATTGCTTTGTTGATATCCGTTTCCCAAGTTAGTTCTTGGGCTTGAATTGTAAACGAACCTAAAACTAGGAATAACGTTAAGAATATTTTTTTCATCGAAATTATTTTTTTTCAAATATAACAAAAAGAATGCCAAACAGTAAACAACTATTTTACATCTTGCATCAATTTTTTAACCCAAGGCGAAATGACAATCAATACAACTCCTGCAATTAAAGCATAAATTGCCAATTGTTCATAGCCATCAGCATAGGTATTCAGTTTTTCTAAATTGGTTGCATTTTCAGAAGCTTCGGCAATGTTTGCGCCTAATAATCCTGCAAAATATTGACCATAAGCACTGGCTAAAAACCACATTCCCATGATAACGGCTTGTGTTTTTTGTGGCGATAATTTGGTCATTGCCGACATTCCGATTGGTGACAAACAAAGTTCTCCAAAAGTGATGATAAACCATCCGAAAGTGAAAATTCCTAAAGACGTTTTTCCATTAAAATCAGCGAAGAATTTAGTGTAATAGAAAATCCAAAAACCAGCAGCAAGAAAAACAAATGCCAATCCGAATTTAATAACGGTATTCGGTTCAATTTTTCTTTTTGCCATCCAAAGCCAAACTAATCCGACTAATGCTGCAAATCCGATTACGAATAAAGAATTGGCAGAATTATTAACACCATTTGGACTTAACTCTATTCCTAAAATTTCATTATTCAAATTATTAGCTGCAAATAAACTCAACGAACCGCCACTTTGTTCAAAAAATGCCCAAAAGAAAATAGAGAAAATAATAAATATCAAAGCTGCCAACAGTTTTTTGTTTTCTACAGATGAAAAGTTTTTCATTTCATAAAACAAATACAATATAGAAGCTGGACCAATAAACATCATGAAATAATCTGTATAAACAGTATTTGCGACCATTATGATAATAATTGGAACAATAGCCAATGAACCTACAAAAGTTAGTATTTCGTATAATTTCTTTTTTGATTTCTCAACATTCAATAATGGTGATAATCCAATATCTCCAAGACTTTTTTGAGTTTGTGTAAAGGTTAGTAAACTAATAATCATTACAACAGCTGCAAATCCGAAACCTACATTCCATCTTAAATTTTCAGGAACTAATGATTGCCACATTGAACCTTCAGCTACAGCAATACAGATATAACCGCCAATTAATGCACCAAGATTTACTCCCATATAAAAGAATGAAAATCCAGCATCGCGTCTTGGATCGCCATCGCGATATAATTGCCCAACCATGGAAGAAATATTTGGTTTAAAAAAACCTGTTCCAACAATAGTAAAACCTAATCCAATAAAGAAAAAGTTTTTTGGATCAATGGCAAGAATTACACTTCCAATAATCATTAAAATTCCTCCCCAGAAAAGTGATTTTCTTAATCCTAAGATTTTGTCTGCAAATAATCCTCCAATAAATGTAAAAGCATAAACCCAAGCTTGAGTTGCGCCATATTGTAAATTAGCGATTTTTTCATTCATTCCTAAATGTTGCACCATAAAAACCACTAACATTCCGCGCATTCCATAGAAACAAAAGCGTTCCCACATTTCGGAGAAGAATAAATACCAAAGTTGTTTTGGATATTTTCCTTTAAAATTTTGAATTTCTTCCGTAGTTATCATTTTAATTTATTCCTTTTTCTTTCATTACTTTATTCAAATTTTTCACCAAAGCAAACATCAATATTGTGGCAAACATCAACAATCCGAAATTTACCCAGAAGAAATCAGCTTTGTTTTCATATTGATCCCACATACTGGCTAAAACGCCTGATAATTTATTTCCGATGGAAGTTGATAAAAACCATCCGCCCATCATTAATGCTGTAATATTTTTTGGAGATAATTTGGACACAATTGATAATCCCATCGGACTTAAAAATAATTCTCCAATGGTGATAATTCCATAATTGGCAACCAACCACCAAACCGATACTTTTTCGGTTCCATTATTTCCAATATGAACTGCTGCCACCATTACCAAAACAGACAAAGCTGAAATTAATAATCCGAAAGCGATTTTGGTTGGTGTTGATGGTTCTTTTTTTCGGCTTCGCAAATACGTGAAGAAGGCAACAACTAATGGTGTTAATATAATTACCCAACCTGGATTAATCGATTGACTTAAATTTGTTGCCCAAAGTGATACTTTTGAACCTTCGGTTGGTTTTTTATCTTCAGCAACATTTCTAAAATATAAAGGATAATTTACTTCTTTTTTTACTACTCCATTCTCTTTTTGAAGTCGGAAATTGGCATCGTACAATTCAACGCTATCTTTTTTATATTCAACTTCTTTGGCTAATTTTAAATTGTTAAAAACGGTTTGAGTTGTTCCTTGAACTTCTCTATCAGTATATCGATCTGCCCAAGTAGTTAGAGCAGAACCGTTTAATTTAAAAACTGCCCAAAACAAAATTACAACTGCAAATATAGAAAGTAATGCTCCAATTGGTCTTTTCTCTTCAGGTTTTGCTTTAAAATATAAACTTCCATAAAAATAGACAACCGGAATACAGGCAAATATAAAAGCATCAGTGCTATCTGAACCAAAAATTGAGCTATCAACATTAGTTGCCGATTGTACTCCTTTGATTAACCATCCGATAATTCCAAATACAACCGATGGAACCAAGATGTATAAAACGATTTTATAAAATGGCATATCACCTTCTTGTACTCCTTTTTTATCAGTTTTATCACCATAATGTTTCGTTCCTAAAAGGAAAACAATCACACCAATAAACATTCCAACTCCAGCTGCCATGAAAGCATATTGCCATCCTAAAAGAATTTGCAAAGCTGCACCAAAGAAGTTACAGATGAATGCTCCAACGTTAATTCCCATGTAGAAAATATTGTAACCTTCATCTTTCTTTTCTTTGTATTGGTCATCGTTATAGAAGTTTCCTAATAATGTTGAAATGTTTGGTTTGAAAAATCCATTTCCAACAATTACTAATGTCATAGCGATATAAAGCATCACAATATCATGAATTCCCATCATGAAATATCCTGTTCCCATCATTAATCCACCAAGAACAATTGATTTTTTGTAACCTAAATACCTATCGGCAACTAATCCACCAATAAAAGGCGTTAAAAACACTAAAGCGATGAATGTTCCATATAAATCGGAAGCTTCTTTTTCTGTCATAGCAAAACCTGCTTCAACATCTTTTAGATATAACGTAAAAATTCCGATCATTAAATAGTAACCAAAACGTTCCCACATTTCAGATAAAAACAAATAAGGCAATGCTTTAGGATGACTTTTCCACATAATTATAAGGTATTAAAATAACAAAACCTACAAGGATTTCTTGTAGGTTTGAAAGATATAAAAATATTTTTAATTGTGATTATCTCACTCCGTGCATCATTTTCTTGATAACTGGTGTTAATAAGAATAAAATTAAAGACGCAATTCCACAAAGCACAACAAACACCATGAAGAACTCATATAAATTAGTTATTTCAAAACCAGCAAATGAATGATTGTAAGCACTGATTTGATTAGCATCTAAAAGTTTCAATTGTTCAGGTGTTGGTGTAATGGTTTTGTCCAAAATTCCTTGTAAATCAATTCCAAGTTCAGAAGCTTTTTTGAATTTATCTCCAGTTGCAGGAAGAATTGAACCTAATGTTCCAGATAATGCATATCCAGCAGCACTCGAAATAAAGAAAACACCATAAGCTAAAGAAGCAAAACGTTTTGGAGCTAATTTACCAACTAACGATAAACCAATTGGCGACAAACATAATTCTGCGAATGTTTGAATTAGATATAATAAAATCAACCATTTGATAGCCAATAAACCTGTGTTTCCTAAATCTTTTACATTATGAGCAATGATAAAATAACTTACTGCAATTAATAATAATCCAATAGATTGTTTCACTGTAGAAAGTGGTTCGCTATTTTTTGCTCTCAATTTATCCCACAAAACACTAAATGGAAAAGCAAAAATTACCACGAATAATCCATTAAATATTTGAACCATTGAAGCTGGCATTTGCCAACCGAAAAGAAAAGTTCTATCGGTTTGATTATCTGCAATAAAAGTTAAAGACGAACCTGCTTGTTCAAACGCTGCCCAAAAGAAAATAATAAAAAACGACATAATGTAGATTACCCAAATTCTGTCAGTTTCTACTTTTGTCAAAGTGCTATCCATTAAAATTAATGCTGCAAGAGCAACTCCACTAGCATAGATTATTGGATAAATTATAGTTTTTACTACATTATCACCTTCGGTGAAATAATTAAAAATAAAGAATATTACAGCAAAAATTAAAACTGCTTTAATTATCGAAGCCATTGAAAACTCCGCTTTTTGTGACTCGCCTTCTTCATAATCACCAGCATCATTACCTGATGGCAATCCACCGATTGGTTTTCCTTCTGGAGTAACTACGTATTTATTTTTCAAGAAAAAGAAGATGGCTGTTCCCAAAATCATTGCGATTGACGCTGCCAAAAATCCCCATTTGAACGCATGTACATCTCTAATTCCACCAGAGTCTTTCACATCTCCAATTAATGGACAAATAAACTGACCTAAAAAAGCACCAATGTTAATTCCCATATAGAAAATTGTAAAAGCAGTATCCAATTTAGATTTCTCTTGTTTAGGATATAAACTTCCAACCATTGAAGAAATATTTGGTTTGAAGAAACCGTTACCAAAAACAATTACTCCTAATGCTGACCACATTAATGTATTGGCTAATCCTAGATTTGTACTAAAAACACTAGCACTAAAGAACAACATCATTTGTCCAATTGCCATCATTACACCGCCAATCATGATACAATTTCTATTTCCAAAGAAACGGTCAGAAATAAATCCTCCAAGCATTGGCGTTAAATAACAAAGTCCAAGAAATCCACCATAAATAATAGATGCTTCTTCTTCTTTCATCATCAACGAATTCACCATAAAAAGTGTTAGAATCGCTCGCATTCCATAGAAGTTGAAACGTTCCCACATTTCGGTTCCGAATAGTACCCAAAGTCCTTTTGGATGTCCTGTTTTTACTGTAGTTTCACTCATAAATATTGGTTTAAGTTTTGGTTAGTTGATTATAATTTTTCTTTAATGTAATTCGTCATTTTGTTATATAACTGAATTCTGGTTTTCCCACCATAAATTCCGTGGTTTTTGTCTGGATAGATTGCCCAATCAAATTGTTTATTGGCTTGCACCAATGCTTCAATCATTTGCATTGAATTTTGAACATGTACATTATCATCCGCTGTTCCGTGAATTAATAAAAAGTTTCCTTTTAATTTATTCACATGATTGATTGGTGAATTATCATCATATCCGCTTGCATTTTCTTGTGGCGTTGTCATGTATCTTTCGGTGTAAATGCTATCATAAAATCGCCAATTAGTTACTGGTGCAACGGCAATCGCCATTTTGAAAACATCAGCACCTTTGAACAAACAGTTGCTCGACATAAATCCGCCATACGACCAGCCAAATATACCAATTCTAGATTTATCTACATAAGAATAGTTTCCGATAACTTTTGCAGCATCAATTTGGTCTTCTACTTCAAATTTTCCTAATTCTTTCTGCGTACATTTTTTGAATGCCGCACCTTTGTAACCTGTTCCACGACCATCAACACAAGCAATAATATAACCTTGTTGCGATAACATCATAAACCACATATCATTGGTAGTTAATGCTTTATTGGCAACTTCTTGTGAACCTGGACCAGAATATTGATACATAAAAACTGGATATTTTTTTGTTGCATCAAAATCTTTTGGTTTGATCATCCAAGCATTTAGTTTGTGCCCTTTTTCTGTTGTTAGTTCGAAAAACTCTTTAGTTGGCAAATCATATTTCTTTAATTTATCTGCCAAAGCGTTATTATTCACAATTTCTTGCACTTGTTTTCCGTCGGTTGCATTATTTAAAGTATAAATTGTTGGAACCGTTACACTCGAAAACGAATTGATGAAAAATGAAAAATCAGGACTAAAAGTGGCGGAATTTGTTCCGGTTTGTGATGACAATCTAACTTTCTTTTTTCCGTCTAAACTAATTTTGTAAATATCTCTCAACGTTGAACCTTTCTCTACCGATTGATAGAAAACGGTTTTTGTTTTTTCGTCAAAACCATAATACGAAGTCACTTCCCAATTCCCTTTGGTTACTTGATTTTTTAATTTTCCGTTTTTGTCATATAAATAAATATGATTGAAACTGTCTTTTTCTGATGTCCAAATAAAACTATTATCTTTTAAGAATGTTAAATTGTCGGTTACATCAACATAAGCATTGTCTTTTTCGTTTAAAACTACTTTGGCTACGCCTGAATTTCCATCAACAAAAAGCAAGTCTAAATTATTTTGATGACGATTTAAAACTTGTGCCGAAAGTACATTGGCATCATTCGTCCATTTTAATCTAGCAATGTAAAAATCATTATAATTACTAAGATTTACCGTTTTTGCAACTTTTGAAGTAACATCAAATAAATGCAACGAAACCACTGCATTTTTCTCTCCTGCTTTTGGATATTTAAAGGTTTCTGCCGTTGGATACAAGTCTTTTTTATACAAATCCATTGAAAACTGTGGCACTTCGGTTTCATCAAATCGAATGTATGCTAACTTTTTACTATCAGCACTCCAATCAAAAGCGCGAACAAAAGCAAATTCTTCTTCGTAAACCCAATCCGTAATTCCGTTAATGATGGCATTTTTCTTTCCATCGGTTGTTACTTGAGTGGTATTTTTTGAAGCAATGTCATAAACAAAAAGATTGTTTTCTTTGGCAAAAGCAATTTTTGTTCCATCAGGAGAAAAAGTTGGTTCTTGGACGTTTTCTAAAACTTCAGACAACGATTTTGAATTCAAATTATACAAATAATAATTTGCTGTATAAGAATGACGAAATATTGGATTTGAATTATTAGCAATTAAAATTTGCTTTTCATCATTGCTAAAAGTATAGCTATCAATTCCTTCCTTTAAATCTGAAAAATCTTTAGTATTGATTAAAGTTGCAACTTTTTTAAGCGTAGCAAAATCATAAAGATCAATTTGCTGACTTCTTGAAGTTCTATCTGAGTTTAGAACTGTGTATTGATTTGTGTTTTTCATGGACTGTAAAGCATCCATTCCTTTGGCTCGAAACTCACCTCTATAAATTTCTTCTACCGTAATTTTTTGCTGTGCTGTTGCCGAGAAAAGTGTTGCAACAAAAAGAACCATCAGTTGTATTGACTTCATGTATTTTATGTATTTTAAAAAACTGTCAATTTTAGTGAAATTTTTATAAATATAAGCACTATTTTATGTTAAAAACGCTTTTTGAAAGTTTACATGTCTCACGCAATATTGTATTTCAATGCCTTTTGAACTGATTTAATACATTTCAAATTTATTTTATAGCTTTATTAATTGATTTAACACCTTTAGAAATCCATATTTTTTAAACTGTTTAATATCAAATATCTAATTACAATAACTTATTCATTTATAAAAATGAACTAATGCCTTATTCCCATTAGTTTTTCTTAAAAAAACAAATCATAGTTCTCTTATTTTCAGCGTCTTACAATAGTTAAAATTTTCACAAAGAAATCGTTTTTTAATGTTTTGTTAACATTTTTAACAAATGACTAACATTATCTTTACTAAGTTAAACAAAAATAAACAACTATGAAAAAAATTACTAATCTATGTAAATTGTTAATCCTATTTGGCATTACGTTTACTTACGCACAAACCGCACGAGTGCAAGTCATTCATAACTCACCCGACTTAGCGGCACAACAAGTTGATGTGTACATTAATGGTACAATCGCATTGGATAATTTTGCTTTTAGAACGGCTACTCCATTTATCGATTTGCCTGCGCACGCACCAATTACAATAGATGTTGCACCAGCTAGTAGCACATCAGTTTTAGAAACACTCTCTACAACTACAACAACATTAACGGCAGGTGAAACCTATATTATTGTTGCAAATGGTATCGTTAGTCCAACTGGATATTCGGTTGCGCCTAACTTTGCTTTAAGTGTTTACAGTGGTGGACGTGAAGGAACTCCTGTTCTAACCAACACTGATGTTCTAGTTGCACATGGTTCTCCAGATGCTCCAACTGTTGATGTTGTTGAAACAGGTGTTGGCGCTGGAACAATAGTTAACAATTTATCTTATGGCACTTTTTCTAATTATTTGGAGCTAACAACAGCTAATTATGTATTAGATGTTAGAGATGAAACGGGTACAGTAACTGTAGCAAGATATTCAGCTCCTTTAAGTGATTTATTTTTACAATCAGATGCCATAACAGTTGTAGCAAGCGGATTTTTAAATCCTTCTAACAATAGTGATGGACCTTCATTTGGTTTATGGGTAGCAAAAGCAACTGGTGGAGAATTAATTCCATTGCCTTTGTACAATCCAACTGCCAAAGTACAAGTAATCCATAATTCCCCTGATGCTATCGCAGCCGAAGTGGATGTATATATTAATGGCGATTTAGCTCTTGATAATTTTGCCTTTAGAACTGCAACACCATTTATAGAATTACCGGCAGAAACTTCGATAAGTATAGATATTGCACCTTCAAACAGTTCTTCTTCATCTGAAAGCATATATAATTTAACAACCTCTTTAGCTGCTGATGAAACGTATATAATAGTTGCTAATGGAATTGTGAGCCCAACAGGATATAGTGTAGCTCCAAACTTTGCTCTAAATGTATTTTCTCAAGGAAGAGAGTTTGCCAATGACGAAAACCTAGTAGATGTATTAGTAAATCATGGTTCGCCAGATGCGCCAACAGTAGATGTAGTTGAAACAGCTGTTCCAGCAGGAACAGTAGTAGATAATATTACTTATCCTCAATTTGCTGGATATTTGTCATTACCAGAAGCAGATTTTGTTCTTGATGTAAGAGACGAAACAGGTGCAACAACAGTAGCATCATATCAAGCACCATTTAACACTTTTAACTATGCTGGAAGTGCAATAACTGTTTTAGCTAGTGGTTTTTTAAATCCTGCTGCTAATAGTAATGGACCATCTTTTGGCCTTTGGGTAGCATTTTCAAATGGTGGACCATTGTTTGAATTACCACTAGTTGAAGTTCCTCAAACTGCTCGTTTGCAAGTAATTCATAATTCACCTGACGCAATAGCAGCAGAAGTTGACGTTTATGTAAATGGAACTTTAACTCTCGATAATTTTGCTTTCAGAACGGCAACTCCTTTCATTGATGTTCCTGCTGGTGTAGCTTTAAGCATCGATGTTGCTCCAGGAAATAGTACTTCTGCAACAGAAAGCATTTATAATTTAACAACTACTCTTTCTGATGGTGAAACGTATATTGCTATTGCAAATGGAATTGTATCACCAACAGGTTACAGTGTTGCTCCAAACTTTGCTCTAAGTGTATTTGCACAAGGTCGTGAAGCTGCTTCTGATCCTGCTGAAACTGATGTTTTAGTAAATCATGGTTCACCTGATGCGCCAACTGTTGATGTGGTAGAAACTGGTGTTGGTGCTGGAACTATTGTAAACGATATTTCGTATCCACAATTTGCAGGATATTTAGAATTACCTAACCTAGATTTTGTATTAGACGTTCGTGATGCAACTGGAACAACTACAGTAGCTTCTTATTTAGCTCCATTGCAAACCCTAAATCTAGATGGTGCAGCAATTACAGTGGTTGCCAGTGGATTTTTAAATCCTGCTAATAATAGTAATGGTCCAGCTTTTGGACTTTGGGTTGCTACTGCTGATGGTGGTGATTTAATCCCATTACCTGCTGCTACAACTCCAACAGCTCGTTTGCAAGTTATTCACAACTCGCCAGATGCTTTAGCTCAAACAGTTGATGTTTATGTAAATGGAACTTTAACTCTAGATAATTTTGCTTTCAGAACGGCAACTCCTTTTATTGATGTTCCTGCTGGTGTAGCTTTAAGCATTGATGTTGCTCCAGGAAATAGTACTTCTTCAACAGAATCAATATATAATTTAACTACTACTCTTGCTGATGGTGAAACGTATATCGCTATTGCCAATGGAATTGTTTCTCCAACAGGATATAGTGTTGCTCCAAACTTTGCTCTAAGTGTATTTGCCCAAGGTCGTGAAGTTGCTTCTGATCCTGCTGAAACTGATGTTTTAGTAAACCATGGTTCGCCAGATGCACCAACTGTTGATGTAGTAGAAACTGGTGTTGGTGCTGGAACTATTGTTGATGATATATCATACCCACAATTTGCAGGATATTTAGAATTACCTAACCTAGATTTTGTGTTAGACGTTCGTGATGCCAATGGAACAACAACAGTAGCTTCTTATTCAGCTCCATTACAAACGCTAAACCTTGATGGTGCAGCAATTACAGTGGTTGCCAGCGGATTTTTAAATCCTGCTACCAATAGTAATGGTCCAGCTTTTGGACTTTGGGTTGCTACTGCTAATGGTGGTGATTTAATTCCTCTGCCAACTGCTCCATTGAGTGTGAATGAAAATGACTTAGAAAGCATTAGAATTTATCCAAACCCAGCAAATTCTATCATTAATATTGACATACCTTTTTCACATGGTAATAGCAAAGCAACATTATTTGATGTAAATGGCAGATCAATTAAAGAAGTTTCTTCAGTAAATTCAATGGATGTAACAGGTTTAGGTCGTGGCATCTACATGTTATCATTAGAAATTGACAACACTATTGTTAATAAAAAGATTGTGATTACTAATTAAGTTTAAAGTTAAGTTGATTAAAAGGTCGTTTTATTATAAGCGACCTTTTTTTATTTATTCTAAAATGTATCTTTGTAATCACTTTAAGCATTTATAATGAGCCAAGCCGTTTCTGGATTTTCAAAATTATCCAAAGAAGAAAAAATCAATTGGATTGCAACTACTTATTTCGCCAATCCAAGCGAAGCCGTTGCAACCATAAAACAATATTGGAACAACAATGAAAAACTACAGCAACTCCACGATGAATTCATAGAAAATACAATTTCCAATTTCTATTTGCCAATGGGAATTGCACCAAATTTCCTCATTAATGGAAAACACAAAACAGTTCCAATGGTTATCGAAGAAAGTTCGGTTGTTGCAGCAGCGGCAAAATCGGCAAAATATTGGTCAACACGTGGCGGATTTAAAGCAACTGTTCTAAACTCCGAAAAAATTGGTCAAGTACATTTTCTTTTCAAAGGCGATGTTCAAAAACTAGAACAATTTTTCATCCAAACCAAGCAAAAATTCTTCCAAGAAACCGAAAGCATAACTAAAAACATGCAAAAACGCGGTGGTGGAATTCTTGATATCGAACTACGAAACAAAACCAACGAACTCGAAAACTACTTTCAACTTCATGCTACATTTGAAACCAAAGATAGCATGGGTGCGAATTTCATCAACTCGTGTTTGGAACAATTTGCGCAAACATTAAAAACAAAAGCCCAACAATTTGAACCTTTTTCCGAAGAAGAAAAAAACATTCAAGTTGTGATGAGTATTTTGTCCAATTATGTTCCCAACTGTATCGTTCGAGCCGAAGTTTCCTGCAAAGTGGAAGATTTAGCCGAAAAAAATATTGAAAACCCAACCGAATTTGCCAAAAAATTTGTGCAAGCCGTTCGCATTGCCGAAATCGAACCGTTTCGTGCCGTTACGCATAACAAAGGAATCATGAACGGAATTGACGCAGTCGTTCTGGCAACAGGCAACGATTTTCGCGCCGTTGAAGCCGGAATTCATGCTTATGCATCAAAAAACGGCAACTATTCCAGTTTATCACATGCCAAAATAGAAAACGGAATATTCACTTTTTGGATGGAAATTCCATTGGCTTTAGGAACCGTTGGCGGATTAACATCATTGCATCCATTAGTGAAAATTGCCTTGGAAATCCTAGGTAAACCATCAGCTCACGAATTAATGGAAATCGTAGCCGTAACCGGTTTAGCCCAAAATTTTGCTGCATTGCGTTCGCTTACCACAACCGGAATTCAAGAAGGACACATGAAAATGCACATCAACAACATCCTAAATCAATTTCAAGCCACCAAAGAAGAGCGAATAGCCATTGCCAAACATTTTGAAAACAATACTATTTCTCACGCTTCGGTAGTAGAATTAATTGAAAAATTAAGAAAATAA
>Ga0209278_1000418_pt1 | contig 35246 bp, 32 predicted proteins | sample JI81BgreenDNA_FD_187504 | JGI IMG/M metagenome (GOLD analysis project Ga0209278, IMG submission 187504) | Wastewater effluent complex algal communities from Wisconsin, to seasonally profile nutrient transformation and Carbon sequestration -... | ecosystem: Engineered > WWTP > Effluent > Algae...
CTATATCTACGGGACGGTGGAAGGGTTGGTCAAAGCCCGGCAGGTCACGCTGTATGCGACCGCACGCGTGACCGGCAGCATCATGCATGAGACGCTCTCGGTCGAAGATGGCGCCTTTGTGGACGGCAAATTCAAGCGTACCGACCGCCTGACCGACGAGGAGCTGTTCTCGAAGAAAGTGGGCGAGCTGGAGAGCATGTTCGGCGACGATACCAAGGACGAGACCACCGAGGCCGAGCTTTTGGTGCTCGAGAACCTGCGGCTAATTCGCTAGCAAATTCAGCTGATTAATCCGCCTTTTCGCCCCATAATTTTTCCAGTTTCTGCACCCGGCCTGAGCCGTATTTATACGCGTTGTAGCGAATCTTATTTTTCTCGTAATAGCGCTGGTGGTAATCCTCCGCCGGGTAGAAGGGCTTAGCAGGAAGGATCTTCGTGGCCACCGGGCGCGGGGCAAAGAAGGCTTCCACCTTCTTCTTGCTTGCCTCGGCGGCCTCGCGTTGCGCCGCGCCATTGACGAAAATCACCGTCTGGTAATGCTGGCCACGGTCATACATCTGGCCGCCTGCATCCAGCGGGTCAATATCGTGCCAGTAAATATCCAATAGTGCTTCGTAGCTGACTTTACTGGGGTCGTAGGTCACTTCAATGGCCTCGTAATGGCCGGTCATATCGGTCGAGATCTGCTCATAGGTGGGGTTGGCCACATCGCCGCCGGTGTAGCCCACCACCGTGCCGGTGACCCCTTCGGTATTATCGAATACGGGCTGCATGCACCAGAAGCAGCCCCCGGCAAAAATGGCGGTTTCAGTGGTAGGGGCAGGGGTGGCAGCCATCGCGGGTGCTCCGAACAAAAGAGTGAGAAGGAATAAACGAATCATGGGCATACGGGTCATATAGGGTGCGCTCCTTACCCTTACAATTCGCGCCCACCCGCATAACGGTTACACGCCTTCTATGGCATCGCTGCGCAGGCATGGATCTCTTTCTTGAATAAACCCAAGGGGATTCCTGCGTTCGCAGGCATGACAACACAGGGAGGGAATCGCATAAAAAAATAGGCGAGGGATTGCTCCCCCGCCTGAAAGTTCAGGCCGAATCAGTCAGCGAGTTTGCTGGCATCCTCGGCGTCATCATCGCCCTCGTCGCCGCCGCCGATCTCGTTGCCGTCCAGATCGAGGACCTTGACGACGTCGTCCTCATCATCCGTGAAGGTGAAGATGCCGCGTTCCTCGTCATAGGTGACGATGTTGCCATCATAGTCCTTGACCGTGTAATCGGCCCCGAGTCTGTCACAGGACAGAGAGAACGTTAGCCCGGGACCGTGCGTCACAAATACCCCGATCGTCAGGTCGTTGATATAGAGATCATTTGGGCCGGCATATTCACCGACGCCGAAAGCAGCAGCGGCGATTGCCTGAACCCATGCTTTGGTCTCAGGTGCGAATAAGTTTTTCATCTCAAATCCCCTTTCTGGGAAAAAGAAAAAGCACCAGCACGTGGAATCGCACGTGGAGGTATGGTGCTACGCTCACAAGGCGATATTCCGGGCAGGGATGCGAACATCACGAAAACCAGAATCATTCCAAATGAGCAGGCACATTAGCGAAATATGAAAAATGCGGTTTGAAGATTCTGTGACAATTCCCTGATGTCTGTGTCATCGCTGCGCAGGCGGGGGGCTGCTTTTGAATAAACCTAAGGGGATTCCTGCGTGCGCAGGCATGCCAAGAACCGGGCGCCTAAAGCAAAATCAGCGTGGCCAGCCCCAGGAAGCTGAAGAAGCCCATGCAGTCCGTCACGGTGGTGAGAAAGATGCTCGAGGAAATGGCGGGATCAATGCCCCGCCGATCCAGCATGATGGGAATCAGCGCGCCGAACAACCCGGCAATACTCATGGTAATCACCGCCGCCATGAACAGCACACCCGCAAAGGGCACCTCGCGGAACCATAAATAGGCACCGATGGCCATGATCAGCCCCAGCGCCGAGCCATTGATGAAGCCGATGAGCGCTTCCTTGCGGACATAGCTCCAGCGGTTGGCGCTGGTCAGGTGCTTGGTGGCAATGGCACGCACGGCCACGGTCACGGCCTGCGTGCCGGTGTTGCCGCCCATGGCGCTCACGATCGGCATCACCACCGCGAGCGCGACGATCTTCTCGATGGAATCCTCGAACTGGCTGATCACCAGCGCGGCCAGCGCCGCCGTCCACACGTTCAAAAATAGCCAGCCGAAGCGGGCCTTCACCGCATCCAGAATACGCGCGCCGAAATCCTGCGTGCTCACGCCACCGGCGCGCAGGTAATCCTCGTCTTCTTCTTCCTGGATCACATCCACCACGTCATCGACCGTGATGGTGCCGACGAGCCGCCCGGCATCGTTCACCACGGGCGCTTCCACCAGCGCGTATTTGCGGAACAGGTGGGCCACTTCCTCCTGGTCGGTGTGGGTATGCACCGAATACGTGCTGCCATTCATGATGCTCTGCAGCTTCACTTCACGCTTTTGTGCCAGCATCTGGCCCAGCAGAATGCGCCCGGTGGGGTGGAATTGGCCATCCACCGCGTAGAGTACATAGAAATGCTCTGGCAGCTCCTCGGCGGCGCGCAGATAATCGATCGTATCGCCCACGCTCCAGCTCTCCGGCACGGCGACGAGCGTGTTGCGCATCAGGCGGCCGGCGGATTCCAGCGGGTAGGTGAGCGATTCCACCACCTCGTCGCGCACGTCGGCGGGCAGCACATCGAGGATTTCCTGCTGCGCCTCGGGCGCCAGATCCTCCAGGATATGCACCGCATCGTCGGTCTCCATCTCGGCCAGCATCTCGGCCGATTTCTCGGCGCCCAGCGCCTCCAGCACGTCCTCTGCCGCCTCGGGCGACATCTCAGCCAGCGTCTCGGAATCGAACGCGTCGGAGAGAATCTCGGTCAGGAAATGCCGCTCATCCGGCGTGATCTGGTCGAACAGTTCGGCCTGGTCGGGTGCCGGCAGGGGGTAGACCAGCGCGCGGGCCGTGGCGCGGTCTTCCGCGCCAATCGCATCCACCACTTCGGCCACAAATTCAGGGCTAAGCGAAAAGCCGGTATCCGGATCAAGCGGGGCGAATTCGGGGGCGCTAAGTTTCTCAGGCGCGTGGGAAATATCACTCATGTGCGCCTCCTATGTCGTTGGTTGCAGCCGGCTCGCGCTCCTGCGTTCGCCATGCTGCGCCGCGTTCGCGGGCTGATGGCTCGCTCGGCCTGCTGGCCTCGCCTGAATATGTGCGAAGCACACGGCCATTGCGGCAGAGAGCTGCGCGCCGCATGAGCGCAAAACGCATAACGGTAGGGTGACCCGGAAGGGTTATCCTACAGAAATGGTGCGACCAAGAAGACTCGAACTTCCACGCCTCACGGCGCTACCACCTCAAGGTAGTGCGTCTACCAATTCCGCCATGGTCGCATCATTTCTGTAGGAAGTGCGGCAATAGCAAAAGCCAATCAAGCGTGCAAGCGCGAAAGGCAGCATTTGCACGATTGCCCCCCGCGCGCTACATGCAAGCCCATGCAATGGGAAATCACACCGGGCCTTACGCCCTATGCCGATGCGCTCACGCGCATGGCCGAGCATGTCGCCGCCATGCGCGCAGGCCGTGCGGGCGAGCTGATCTGGCTGGTCGAGCACCCACCCACCTACACCGCCGGCACCAGTGCCAAGGGCGCGGATCTGCTCAACCCGGCTTTCCCAGTGTTCGAAACCGGCAGGGGCGGGCAATATACCTACCATGGCCCGGGCCAGCGCGTGGCGTACCTTATGCTGGATTTGAAGGAACGCGGGCGCGACGTACGCGCCTATGTGCAGCAGCTGGAACGCTGGATCATTGCCACGCTAGCCGAATTCGGCGTGGAAGGCGTCACCCGCGAGGGGCGCATCGGCGTGTGGGTGACGCAGAAGGGAGTGGGGAGTGGGGAGTGGGGATTAGACGCAGATCATGCGAACGCAGCAGGGCACATCACGCGGTCAGCAGACCGCGCCAGCCATGAGCCAGCGGAGCTGCGCGGAGGTCTAGGCAGCATGCCGATGTCCGAAGCAACGCATGAAGCCAAAATTGCCGCGCTTGGCGTGCGCGTGCAAGGCTGGGTGACAAGCCACGGCATTGCGCTGAATGTGGCGCCAGATCTATCGCATTATGCAGGCATTGTACCCTGCGGCATTCGCGGCTTTGGCGTTACCTCGCTGGCAGCGCTGGGCGTAAAGGTGAATATGGCGGCGGTCGATGCGGCGCTTCAAAAAAAATTACCCTTTTAAGGGTGGCTTAGCTGCCCAGCAGGATGACGATATTGCAGCCAAGTGATGTGCTGCTCAATAGATACTCCGCCGTACTGGCCGATAGGTTTGAATTGCAGCTTGCATTGTTTTTATAGGTACGCATGCGGCCTTGCGCGGGACGTCCGTCATCCATTTTTGTATCGATATTCCATGCTTCCGAAGGCGTAAGTGCGGGGTGTTCCGGAATATCGGTGGGAACGACGACGCCAAAATACAAAGGATTTCCATAATCACCTTCCCAAGCCCATAGGCTTGCAAGGGGTTGCGGGCCCGCCCACTCGGTATACCATGCAGCCTGTCCCAGTTTTGACGCTGGGATATTTTGCCCGCGCACGGATTGCCGCATGTTCGGCCCGACGGCACCGTTCGGTGCGCCGTTATATTGCCCTTCGATCAGTCCGGCATTGGCAAGATGTTGCCAATAGCGGTACGTTTCCGCACTGGTCGCCGTATTGCCCCAATCCAGTTGGCCATTGCCATTGCCGTTGCAGGTTGCCATGCCCGTGCTTGCGGTCGCATAACACGTGGCGCTTACCCCCGTAGCACCGTCTGCTGCTCCCCAGAAAGCAGTAGCATTCGCCATGTCGCCGGGCAGGGCAAAATATTTGTCACGAAACGTGGCGCGTGCGGTCGCATAGCGTTCGAATTCGCTGCTCACGCTGCGCAATTCCGCCGCGCGAATCAGGGCCTGCCCGCCAAGAATCCCACCGGTCAGTAGGCCAAGGATGACCAGCACGATGGAGAGTTCGACAAGGGAAAAAGCATGGCGCATAGGCCCTCAAACTAATGCAAAACCCAGTCGCTCACAAGTTTAATCCTCGTCGCGTGAGGGGCCGCGCGGCAGCGTCACCGGGTCGCTTTGCGAGGCGGTCGGCAGCTGCAGGAACGTGGGGGGTGGGGGCATATCGGCCAGTTTGCGTTCCACCTGCGTGACCTTGGCGGCCAGTGGGCCTTCCGCGCACCCCTCGATCATGGCCTCCACCGCGGCGGGATCGCCAGCGAACAATGCTTCCACCGTGCCCTCGGTGGTGTTGCGCACCCAGCCGGTCAGGCCCAGCTTGCGCGCGTTCTTCACCGTCCAGCTGCGAAACCCTACGCCCTGGACCCGTCCGTGTATGATGCAATGAATCACGGTGCTCATGGTTTTCTCCTCTTGGGTGATCATGCGTTATGTTGCGCATAACCAACGCGACGCGCGCAAGAGGAAACTGCATGCTGCATTGCATGTGCTTCATTTGCGCCGCGGCGCAATTCGCGATAGGCTAGGAACAGACACGAACTTCTACGAAAGCATTGATTTACCATGTCCTCTGACGCTCCAACCCTGCCCGGCGCCGCCTCGCAGGCGCTTATTGCCACCGCTCAAACCTATTACGTGCCCAACTACAAGCCGCGCGAGATGGTCCTCGACCGCGGTCAGGGAGCCACCTTGTGGGACCTGGACGGCCGGGATTACATTGATCTTGGTGCCGGTATCGCAGTGAATTCGCTGGGCCATCAGGATCCCGATCTGCTCGCCGCGCTGGATGCGCAGTCGCGCAAGCTCTGGCACACCAGCAACGTGTTCTACACCGAGCCGCCAATTAAGTTGGCGGAATTACTCATTTCCTCGTGCCATTGCGTGAAACGCGCCTTTTTCTGCAATTCCGGGGCCGAGGCGAACGAAGCTGCCATCAAGCTGGCCCGTAAATATGCCGCCGGCAAAGGCCGTCCGCCGGAAAAGCGTGAGATCATTAGCTTTGCGGGCTCCTTCCATGGGCGCACGCTGGCAACGGTGACCGCCACCGCCCAGCCGAAATACCATGAAGGCTTCGAACCGCTGCCCCCGGGCTTTCGCTATTGCCCGAAATTCAACGATGAGGCCGCCATCGAAGCGATGGTGAACGACAATACCTGCGCCATCATGGTCGAGCCGGTGCAGGGCGAAGGTGGAGTGATGCCTGCCAAGCCGGGATTTCTAAAGTTTCTCAAAAGCTTGTGCGAAAAATATGATGCATTGCTGATCGTCGACGAGGTGCAGGCCGGCATGGGCCGCACCGGCACGCTCTACGCCCATGAGCAGGACGATGTCTCGCCCGATGTGGTGACGCTGGCCAAGGCGCTGGGCTGCGGCATCCCCATCGGTGCCATGCTGGTGGGCGAAAAAGCTGCCGACGTGCTGCAATTCGGAAGCCACGGCACCACCTTTGGCGGCAACCCACTGATGGCGGCGGTGGCTGTTGCCGCCGTGACCAAGCTGAAGCGGCCTGAGATTTTGGAAGGCGCCACCCGCAAGGGCCAATGGTTGAAAGACCAGCTTGCCGCACTCAACGCCGAGTTGAACTTGTTTGTCGATATCCGCGGCCGTGGCCTCATGGTGGGGGCCGAATTGAACCCGGCCCTTGCCGGGCAGGCCAACGTGATCAGCGATGCCGCGCGTAAAGAAGGCGTACTGGTGCTGGTGGCGGGGCCGAACGTACTGCGTTTCCTGCCCCCGCTTACCATCACGGAAGACGAGCTGGAAAAAGGAATATTCCGGCTCCGTAATGCCTTGAAAACGGTGTTGGCGAGCCTGCGATGATCGATGCGCGCTACCAGCCCCATCTCGATTGGATCGCCACGCAGCAACAGCACATGGTGTTCCTGACCGAGGCCTGGTCGCGCATCAATTCGGGTAGCTATCACCTTGAGGGCATTCGGAAATTTCGCCGCGCGCTGGAGGATAATTTCCGCTGGCTTGATGGGACGATGGAATTGATTCCCTTAGCCCCCATCACCCAGATTGATCGCCAAGGTCATGAAATATCGATCGAAATGACCGAGGTGCTGAGCATCCGTAAGCGCCCCGAGGCGCCCATTCAGGTGCTGCTCGCGGGCCATATGGATACGGTCTATGGGCCGGAGCATCCCTTTCAAACGCCTGTGTTTCTTGATGAAAATACCCTGAATGGCCCCGGCGTGACCGATTTGAAGGGTGGGCTGGTCGTGATGTTGAAGGCACTGGAAGCGCTGGAAAAATTCGAAGGCGCGTCCAATCTCGGCTGGCAGATCATCCTCAATCCTGATGAGGAAATCGGCTCCATCGCATCCGATCCGGTACTGAAACAAGCCGCACTCGGCAAACATCTCGGGCTGATTTATGAGCCCGCCACCGCACAGGGCGATCTGGCCGGTGCGCGCAAGGGAAGTGGTAATTTTTCTATTACTGTGCGTGGTAAGGCCGCCCATGCGGGCCGCAACCCGGAGGAGGGGCGCAATGCCATTGTTGCGTGTGCGGAAATAACAAGTCTATTATTTGCGTTGAACGGTAAAAGACCCGGCCTTACGGTCAATCCTGGAAAGGTCGAAGGAGGGGGCGCGCTCAACACCGTGCCGGATCTGGCCATTTTGCGCTTTAATATTCGCACCCAACAGCAAGAAGACGAAGCATGGGTTCTCCAGCAGATCAAACTTATCCTTGATCAATTCCACCTCCAGAATGGATTTGAAGCAACGCTGCATGGCCAGTTCACCCGGCAGCCCAAACCCCTCGCCCCGGCGAATCAGGCTGTATTTGACATGGTGGTCGATTGTGGTCGGCAATTGGGGCTGGACATTGGTGTGAAGCCGTCCGGCGGGTGCTGCGATGGCAACAACCTATGGAAGTACGGCCTGCCTAATGTGGACACGCTTGGCGTGCGTGGCGCGCATATCCATTCTGCACAGGAAATCATTTATCTCGATTCTCTTACGGAACGCGCGCAGCTTTCTGCGCTACTTTTAATGCGGCTGGCAAGCGGCGATTTGCCGGTTGCGGCTATTCCGCCTTCCACTCAGGAGTAACCCGATTATGTATCTTCGCCCCGCGCGCATGAGTGACCACGATGCCGTTTTAGGCCTTGCCCGCAAAGCCGGTTTTGGCATGACCTCGCTTCCGCCCGACCCAAAAGTGCTACAAGAGAAGATTGATGGATCGAGCCAGAGCTTTGCCGGCCATTATCCCAAGCCGGGTCAGGAGAGTTTTTTCTTTGTGCTGGAAGACGATGCCGATGGCGCCATCGCGGGTACGTGCGGCATCAAAGCCCGTATCGGCCTGAGCCAGCCATTCTATTCCTATAAACTGACGACGATCACGCAAATTTCCAGCCAGCTGGACCAGTTCTCCAAGCATGAATTACTGCAAGTCACCAATGACTTAACCGGCTCTACCGAGGTCGGGGCGCTGTTTTTACTGCCGGGGTATCGGCGCGATAAAATGGGCAAAATGCTCTCGCTGGCGCGTTTCTTATTCATCGCGGCCCATCCCGATCGCTTTGCCGAACAGGTTATCGCCGAAATGCGCGGGGTGCATGACCATGAGGGCCGCGCGCCTTTCTACAGCTCGCTCCCCAAGCATTTCTTCGAGATGGATTTTGCCGAGGCCGACTATATCAACGCCACGCAGGGTAACCAGTTCATCAACGATCTGATGCCCAAATACCCGATTTACGTCAGCCTGCTTCCCAAGCGCGCGCAGCGCGTGATCGGGCAGGTGAACGCCGCCTCCGAACCCGCGAAGATGATGCTGGAGGCGCAAGGCTTCAAATATACCGGCTACGTGGATATTTTCGATGGCGGGCCGACCATGATCGCGCCACGCGATCAGATCCGTGCGGTGAAGGAAAGCCAGCGGGTAACGGTGAGTCAGATCGTGGACCTGCCGGAGGAGGCAACGAAATACATTGTCAGCAACGATGGCTTCGCCGACTTCCGTTGCGCGGCCGGGCGGCTTCAGCTTCAGCCAGATGGTACCGCACATATCACGCCGCGGCTGGCGCGACGGTTGCAGGTACAAAAATCGGGCCGTGTCCGTTGCTATCCTCTCTAAATACGAGAAAGGTTTTATATGCACTACATCAATGGCTTATGGGTTGATGCGGGTAGCCATCCGTTTGCATCGCTGAATCCGGCAACAGGCACTGTGGTATGGCAGGGCAAGGCGGCCAGCGCCAGTGAAGTGGCCGAGGCCGTTGACGCGGCGCGTGCTGCCTTCCCCGCATGGGCTGCACGCACCTACGAGGAACGCTATGGGTATGTGGAGGCCTTCAAACAGCGCGTCGAGCAGCAGAAAGAAGCGCTGGCGGTGCTTATTGCGCAGGAAACCGGCAAAGCCCTGTGGGATGCGCGCTCAGAAGTGGCGGCCGTGGTCGCCAAGCTCACCTACGCGCACGAGGCCTATGCAGAGCGCACGGGCAGCAAATCGCGCACCAGCCCGGTAGGCAATGCGGTGGTACGTCATCGCCCGCATGGTGTCATGGCCGTCTATGGGCCGTATAACTTCCCGGCGCATTTGCCCAATGGCCACATCATGCCCGCATTATTGGCGGGGAACACGATCGTGCTAAAGCCCAGTGAGCAAACCCCCATGGTGGCGGAATGGATGGTGCGGCAATGGCACGAGGCAGGCTTGCCAGCGGGGGTGCTGAACCTCGTGCAGGGCGAGCGGGATACCGGGATTGCCCTGGCCGCCGCGGATTGCATCGATGGGGTGCTGTTCACGGGTTCCACGGCGACCGGCACGGCGCTGCATAAGCAATTTGCCGGGCGGCCGGAAATCGTGCTGGCGCTGGAGATGGGCGGCAATAACCCACTGATTTTCCATGCGGCAGACGATATCGGCGCCGCCGTGCATGAAAGCCTGCTGTCGGCCTTTGTCGGCTCAGGCCAGCGTTGCACCTGCGCCCGCCGCGCCCTGGTGATCGATGGCCCGCAGGCGCAGGACTATATCGACCGGCTGGTGGCTTCTGCCGCGCGCTTGTCCGTAGGTGCCTATGATGAGGAGCCCAGCCCATTCATGGGGCCCGTTATTTCGCTAAAAGAAACAAATCGCCTGCTTGAAGCACAGCAAATGCTCATTTCCAAAGGAGCAAAGCCGTTGCTTGAAATGAAACAATTGCGCGCAAATTTGCCCTTTTTGTCGCCAGCCATTCTGGATGTAACGGGCATCGAAGATCTGCCAGATGAGGAATATTTTGGCCCGCTGCTGCAACTTCGGCGTGTTTCACATGCAGCGGAGGCGCTGTGGCATGCCAACCACACCCGCTTCGGCCTGAGTGCGGCTATTTTTACCAATGATCAGGCAGTGTTTCAATCACTTAGCGGTGGTATCCGTGCCGGGCTGGTCAACTGGAACCGGCAAACCACAGGTGCGTCGGGGGCGGGGCCATTCGGGGGTGTCGGCATCAGCGGGAACCATCGCCCTGCCGGCTATTATTCGGCTGATTATTGTGCCTACCCTGTGGCTTCCGTCGAGGTGGAGTCATTAATACTTCCGGGGCAGTTGCCGCCGGGAATGGAGATCCTGTAATGGTGGGGATGGCACAGGAATGGCAGTTCGACGGGCTCGTCGGTCCTACCCATAATTACGCGGGCTTGTCCTTTGGCAATGTCGCTTCGGCAGCGAATGCGGGGGCGGTCTCAAACCCCCGGCTGGCCGCATTGCAGGGATTGGAGAAAATGCGTTTCGTGCAAAGCCTTGGGATGCAGCAAGCCCTTATACCACCACAGTTAAGGCCGATTATTCCGGTTTTAAAACAAATTGGTTTCGATGGCGGAATAAAAATGGCGCTGCCCCAATTGCGGCAGCGCAGCCCCGCGTTGCTGGCATCCATCTTCTCGGCGTCTTACATGTGGGCGGCGAATGCGGGCACGGTCGCCCCCAGTGCTGACACGCAGGATGGCAAGCTGCACATCACCCCGGCTAATCTCTTAACAAATTTCCATCGCTCAATGGAAGCAAACCTTACTTTTCGGACCTGGCAACATCTGTTCGCGGACCCGCAGCATTTTGTGGTACATGCGCCGTTGCCTGCGAGCCCGACCTTCAGTGATGAGGGGGCGGCGAACCATATGCGTGTCTGCGCCACGGGGCATGCAACTCAGGGTGTGCATGTGTATGTGTATGGCACCGAAGGCGGATCCGCGCCGACGCCGCGGCGCTTCCCCGCACGGCAGCATCGGCAGGCATACGAAGCCATCGACCGTTTGCATGGGGTTGGGCACGATCGCTCAATTTTTGTGCAGCAATCTCCGGCCGCTATTGATGCGGGCGTGTTCCACAACGACGTGATTGCCATGAATACCACGCGGCTGATGGTGGCGCATGCGCATGCGTTTGACCATGCCGCGCCGATGCTGGAGGCGATCGCCCGCGCCCCGGGGCAGGAGGCGTTTCATTACATTGAAATCAGCGACGAGGAGCTGCCCATCGCGGAGGCGGTCAAAAGTTATTTCTTCAATTCGCAAATGCTGGAGCTGCCCGATGGGCGCATCGTGATCGTGGCGCCGAGTGAATCGCAGGAAAATGATCATGCGCGTGCGGCATTTGAACGGCTCGCTTCAAGTAATGCCGTGGCGGCAGTGCATTACCGCGACGTGCGCGAGAGCATGCGCAATGGCGGCGGCCCTGCCTGCCTGCGGCTGCGCGTGGTGATGACGCCCGCCGAGGCAGCGTCCATGCATCAGGGGGTGCTGCTTACGGAAGAGAAATATCATGCATTAAAACAGTGGGTTGAGCGCTATTACCGCGACCGTTTGAGCCTCGATGATCTTGCCGACCCCCAGTTCGTGCGCGAGCTTTATGAAGCCTATGCGGCGTTGGAGCCGATCCTTGGGCTGCCCGGCTTCTACACGGACCTCATGGATGCCTGATGGTGGCGGCACCGCCACAGCGCTACGCTAACTATCGCGCTGGGTGTGCTGCGCAGCACAAATCAGCGGCCAAACGCAGCAAAGCATTTATGATGAACGGGCAGTCAATGGCGGGGCATACATGCTAGGAATTATTGGGATTGTCGTAACCTTTGCGATGGTGTTCGGTGGGTATATTGCCGCCGGCGGTAAAATGAGCATTATTCTGCATTCCCTGCCGTTCGAGATGATGATGATCGGTGGCGCGGCCGTTGGTGCTTTCCTGCTGGGCAATAAGGGCGATGTGGTCAAGGGCGCGCTCAAAGGCATGGGCAAGGCCTTCAAGGGGCCGAAATGGAAAGCCCAGGACTATAAGGACCTGCTGCTGCTGATGTTCGGGATTTTGAAGCTGGTGCGCACCAAGGGCATGATCGTGCTGGAACAGCATATCGAGAACCCTGAGCAATCGAGTATTTTCCAACAATACCCCAAGATCATGCATGACCATTTTGCGGTCGAATTTATCTGCGATACGCTGCGCATGATGACGATGAATTTCGACGATCCGCATCAGGTCGAAGATGTCATGGAAAAACAGCTGGAAAAGCACCATCACGAACTGCATGGGAATTCCCACGCCATTCAAAGCATGGCCGATGCCATGCCAGCGCTGGGCATTGTGGCCGCCGTGCTTGGGGTGATCAAAACCATGGCCAGCATTAACAAGCCGGTGGAAATTCTTGGCGCCATGATCGGTGGTGCGCTGACGGGGACCTTCCTTGGGGTGTTTCTGGCCTATGGCTTTATCGGGCCCATCGCCGGGAAAATGGGCCAAAGCTATGACGAGGAACATAAATTCTACGAGATCATCCGCGCGATTCTCATCAGCCATTTGAACGGCAATGCGCCGCAGATTTCCGCAGAGATCGGCCGTACCAACGTACCCACCAAATACCAGCCCAGCTTCCGCGAGATGGAAGAGCTGCAAGCCAACGTCAACTTCTCGTAAAACAACGCTGGGAATCACGCATGGCTGATGCCAAAAAAGGCGAAAAAGATGACGGCAAACGCCCGATCATTAAGAAAGTGAAGAAGGTCAGCGGCGGCGGCCACCATGGCGGTGCCTGGAAAGTGGCCTATGCCGACTTCGTGACCGCGATGATGGCATTTTTCCTGCTGTTGTGGTTGCTTTCCAGCAGTTCCAAAGCCACGCTCGATGGTATTGCCGAATATTTTACCCCGACCATCGGCATTACGGGTGCCCAAGGCATTGGCTTTGCCGGGGGGCAAACCGCCGCCACCCAAGGCCGCGAGCGCAACACCAAAAGCATGCCCGGTGTGGTAACGGGCTCGAACCCCAGCGGTGCGGTCAGCCAAGCGCCGGACGCGCAGGCACCCACGCAGAACAACGAAGAAGACAACCTGTTCAAAAAGGGGGGGGATGCGATTCAGCAGGCATTGTCCGAGGACGCGCAATTGCAAGATTATGCGGACAATATAACCATTGAGCAGACACCTGAGGGCCTGAAAATCGACCTGATCGATAGCGATCAGTACCCCATGTTCACCCCCGGGACCGCCGAGTTGAGCGACCATGGCAAGATCATTCTCGGTAAAATGACCCCGATCATCAAGAAAATGCCGAATTACCTTTCGCTCACCGGCCATACGGACGGCTCGCCCGCCGAGGCCGGTAAGCCTGGCTACACAAATTGGGAATTATCCAGCGACCGGGCCAACGCCGCCCGCCGCTACATGCTGGAAGCCGGGCTTGAGCCGGAACGGCCGAAAAAGATTGTTGGCATGGGTGATAAGGAACTCTTGCTGCCAAGTGAGCCGCGTAGCCCGCGTAACCGCCGCATCTCGATCATCATGCTGCGGGGGTCGCATATCCTGCTGCCAGATACTACGGGCCGCGCCCAATAACCAGCAGTACATCAATGGCTTAGCTTTTGTAGACGTGGCCCTGAATGCAGCGCACATTCACCACAAACCGGCTCGCATTGCGCTGAAGCATGGGCTCGGCAAGGCCCACCAGTCCCGAGGAGGAATGGTAATACGTGACCTGATGCCGATTCAGGAAATCCTGCAACGCGGAAAGGGTAATGCCCACATCGGTCGTGTTCACGAGCGTGGGTTTGCCACCGGCGCTGGTGGGGGTGCGATAGGTTTCCGCCCGACCGGAGATCACGGCGATCACGTGGCCGCTATCGTCCAGCACGGGACCGCCGGAGTTACCTTGCTCCGCAACGCTTTGCAGCTGCAGCCATTGGGGCTCGCCTGAAGGGCCGTGCAGCCCCGCAAGCTTCGTTTGCGAGAAGGTCGGCTGGCCAGCCGAGCCGCGCTGCCCCGGAAATCCATAGAGGTAAAGTTTGTCGCCCACGCTGAGTTGGGAAATGTTCCAGCGAAGCGGCGCAATGGCTGGAGGCGCGCCCTCGCCAAGGAGAATCGCCAGATCCTGTTTTTCATCACGTGCGACCAGCTTGGCCGGGACATTCCCGGACGCGGTGCGTAATTCAATGGATTCGCAGCCCTTGACGACATGGGCATTGGTAATGACATGGCCCACGCGATTCACAAAAAATCCCGTCCCGGAGGAGTATTTCACCCATTGTTGTTGGGCAAAAGCGGGGGTAGCAAGCCCGCAAAGGGCTGCACCGCACATGATCCAAAATCGTTGCATGCAATCACTACAGCACAAGCCGTGCGGCTTGGCTAGCGTTCTGCGCCGGGTTCACCCTTTTTTTTGAGTCGCGATGCGCGCTGTGCTTCCAGCATTTTCTGGAAGGATGCAGAAAGCGGGCGTTTGTCTGGATTGTTTCGCGTAAGGGCAGCCGATTGCAGCATCGCGCTAGCCTCATGCAGCACCGCTTCCTGGCGCGGTGTATGGGCCGTGATCAGGAGCACGCTGCTGCGCACCGTTGTAGGGCTGACCCCGTAATAGATCGAGATGGGCACGCCAAGATGGTATCCCAATATCTCGCGTAGCAATTCGGATTCGTTCTTCTGAATCCCTGTACTCATCTCTTTTGCTTCTGCGGTTTGCATGCGCCTACTGAATTCACCGCCCATCGCATAGTCGTCATGCAGCCACACGGCCAATACATACGAGGGGGGCGCATAGGGCGGGTGCGCGGGAATCACCACCGGCCAGCGCTGCTTGGGGCGAGGATGGCCGGGCGGTGGTTCCAGCATAAAGAAGCCTTTGGTTACGGGCAGCACATGGTAACTCAAGGCAAATGCCGCCACATCGCCGAGAAAGTCTTCTTCATCGAGATTTGATGCGGCATTCACGTAGAATGCATAGGTGGCGGCATCCTGAGTGGGAAGTGGTGCTGCTGCCCGCAAGGTTGTCTGTGCCAGCACTTCAGCGGTGGTACGTTCGTTTAGGATGCTCGCCTTAACGCGTGCAAGCGTCTCGCGATGTTTGGGGGTGGTGGCCAGAATGACGCCTGCCACGGTATGGTTGCCTAACGCATCACGCAGCGCATCATCCAGCACAAACAGGCTCGCTTTGAGTGGCAGGTCATGGCGTTCGCTCAATGCTTCGGCGAAATCTTCCAACTGCAGCTGCAAATGACGTACGGCATTCGGGCCACGGCCCAAAGCCTCGGGTCTTAGCCAGAAGGTCAGGGCTTGTTTGGGGCTATCCTCGCGGCCGCTTGCGGGGTCGACCAGTTCGTTAAAACGCTTATTCTGCCCGTGTGTTTCATCGATCGCGCTCCGATATTTGAGGATACCGCGACGCCATTTCTGTGGCACCCTCATGGGTACCCGCCCGCGATCATTGATGCCCGTATGGTAGATCGGATCCAGCACATGCTGTGCCAGATACTGGATACGCAATTTCGTGCTCGGTTGCGCTGGCAGCGGCTCGGTCGGCAAAAAGCGACGCAACCAGTGATTCGGGTCGGGTTTATCCATCGGCTAACACTCACATCAAGCTGGGACGCGAATGTAGTGCGATGCGGACGGTGATGTGTGTGAAGGTTTGGTGAAACCCTAACGACGCAGGTGGTGCTGCGAAGGGGCGAGCTCCTGCGCGATATGCGCATTGAGTTTGTTCATAAGCGGTTCAAATGCTTGTAAAATATCGGGTGCTTTGTGGTCGCGATAAAGAAATGTGGCGTGCATCGCCGCAGCGGTGGCAGCGCCGCCAACCAAACCATAGCCAAGTTTGCGCGTTGCCTGTGGCGTGAGCAGCGTCTCCGACGCGGGGGCGGGTGACGCATCGGCGCGTGCGTCTGAAAATGTATCCTGCAGCATGGTAACGATCGAACCACCTGCGAAGCCTGCGGCAAACGCTCCCTTGATCATTGAACGACGGCTGAAAGGCGCAACCACTTCGCTCATCTTGTGGACGATGGGTAGCACCAGACGTTCCTCCGGGGTGAAGGTAAACTCGTCCCGCTCCAACCGATCGATGAATGGGACGAGCCCTTCGGCGCCGTAACGTGCATGGAGAAGGATCAGCAACGCAAACGCGGGCGAGCCTTTGAGTGGAGGTTTCGCTTGCGCGAGGGAATTCATTAGCCGTTCAACATTCTCCAGGGCGTGCGTCTGCGCTTCGGTTGTACGCATGCATGCCCACCTACACCATCTGTTCGTCGGACTCGAGGCTGCGGTTCTTTTTGGCTTTTGTAAAAGGTTTGGCGCTGCCGAAGCTGAATTTCAGCGCGGCTTCCTTGTCGGCGCTGGGGGCGTCGATCTTCACCGAGCCGCCTTTGGCCAGACGTCCGAACAGCACTTCCTCGGCCAATGGTTTCTTGATGCGGTCGGCGATCAGTCGTGCCAAGGGGCGTGCGCCCATGGCCTTGTCATACCCATGCTCGGATAGCCAATCCATGGCCTTTTCCGTGAGCGTAATTGTCACGTTGCGCTCGGAAAGTTGGGATTCCAGGCGGTAGATGAACTTGTTGACCACGTGTTTCACCACATCACGCGTGAGGTGCGCGAAGGGAATGATCGCATCCAACCGGTTGCGGAATTCTGGCGTGAAAAGCTTGGTCAGCGTGTCCTGCACGGCGGCCTCGCCACGCGTATCGCGGCCGAAGCCCACGGCGTTGCGCGCGGCATCGGATGCACCAGCGTTGCTGGTCATGATGAGGATGCAGTTGCGGAAATTGACCACTTTGCCGTTCTGGTCGGTCAGGCGGCCGTAATCCATCACCTGCAGCAGGATATTGAACACATCCGGATGGGCTTTTTCGATCTCATCGAGCAGCACCACGGCATAGGGGTGTTTATCGACGGCGTCGGTCAGCTGGCCGCCTTGCTCGTAGCCTACATAGCCCGGGGGCGCACCGATCAGGCCGGAGACGGCGTGTTTTTCCATGTATTCCGACATGTCAAAACGCACCAGCTCCATGCCCAGCGTTTTGGCGAGCTGCTGGGCCACCTCGGTTTTGCCGACGCCGGTCGGGCCGGTGAACAGGTAGCAGCCCATAGGCTTGGTTTCCTCGCGCAGACCTGCGCGCGCCATTTTAATGGCCGAGGAAAGCTCGTCGATCGCGTTATCCTGCCCGAATACGGTGAGCTTCAGGTTCTTATCCAGGTTGCGCAGCATCTCCGCGTCGTCCTGCGTCACGGTTTTGGCAGGCATGCGCGCCATTTTGGCGATCACTTCCTCGATGTCATGCGCGCCGATGGTTTTCTTGCGCTTGGCAGGCGGCAGCAGCATTTGCGCAGCCCCTGCCTCGTCGATCACGTCGATGGCCTTATCCGGCAGCTTGCGATCATGGATGTAGCGAGCCGAAAGCTCCACGGCCGCTTCAATCGCCGCCGGCTGGAAGCGCACCTTGTGATGCTCTTCATAGTAGGGTTTCAGGCCGCGCAGGATCTTGATCGAATCCTCCACGCTGGGTTCGTACACATCGATTTTCTGGAAGCGGCGCGCTAGCGCACGGTCCTTCTCGATGGTCTGATTATACTCCTTAAAGGTTGTGCTACCCATGCAACGCAGCGAACCCCGTGCGAGGCTTGGTTTCAATAGGTTAGAGGCATCCAGCGCGCCACCGGAGGTTGAGCCCGCACCAATGATCGTGTGGATCTCGTCGATAAACAGAATGGCGTAGGGCAACTTTTCGATGGACTTGATCACGGCCTTCAAGCGCTCCTCGAAGTCGCCACGATAACGCGTGCCAGCGAGCAGTGCGCCCATATCCAGCGAGAAGATGACGGCATTGCGCAGCACCTGCGGCACTTCGCCACGCGTGATGCGCAGGGCCAAGCCTTCGGCGATCGCCGTCTTGCCCACGCCCGCTTCGCCCACGAAGAGCGGGTTGTTCTTGGTACGACGGCAGAGAATCTGCACCGTGCGCTCGATTTCCTTCTCGCGACCGACCAGAATATCCGTCTTGCCGGTCTGCGCTTTCTTGTTCAGATTCACCGCATAGAGGGTGAGGGGGTCTTTTGACTCCTCTTCCTTCTTCTCGGCCTTGGCGGTGTAGCGGATCGAACCATCATCCATTTCCTCTTCGGAATGCTCGCGGTGCTGCAGACGCGCCAGATCGCCGAATTTCACGATGCCGTGGCTGATGAAATTCACCACATCCAACCGCGATACATCCTGCTCCTGCAGGAAGAATACGGCGTGGCTCTCGCGCTCGGAGAACAGGGCGACCAGCACATTCGCGCCGTTCACTTCATTCTTACCCGCGCTTTGCACATGAATGGCGGCGCGGTGAATCACGCGCTGGAAGCCCGCCGTGGGGCGCGCTTCATCCACATGATCCAGCACCAGCGATTGCAGTTCGCTCGCCATGAAGTCAATGATGGTGCGTTTAAGGTCGGGAATGTTGACGCCCACACCGCGCAGTACGGCGATGGCATCGGCGTCCTCCGTCAGCGCGAGCAGCAAATGCTCCAGCGTGGCGTATTCATGGCGTTTGTTCTTGGCGATGGCCAAGGCATTGTGCAGCGTGGCTTCCAGGTTTTTCGAGAGCATGCGTTTCTTCTTTCGTGCGGTTATTCTTTTTCAACCGTACACTGCAGCGGGTATTCGTTGATCCGTGCATGCTCGACGACTATCCCCGCCTTGGTCTCGGCCACGTCGCGGGTAAAGATACCCACGCAAGCCGCCCCTTTATTATGGACCTGAAGCATGATCTCCAGTGCTTCGTTGTGATCTTTTTGGAAGACCGATTCCAGCACCATCACTACGAAATCCATCGGCGTATAGTCGTCATTCAGCAGGATCACTTTATACATCGGTGGCCGTTTGGGCTTCAGGGCCGGATCGGCGACCATGAGTTCGCCTTCCGTCTGTGCGCCTTCGTTGCCACCGCGCCGCGGTGTACCCATACGGATCCGAAGATCATCGATTCCCATCACCGTATTCTTCCAGTTTCGCATACATTTCCTAAGCTTCGGTTAATACGCCTGACGTAAATTTGCCACGCGTGCAGGGATAAAGCATATAGCGGCCGCGGCCCAGCTTGGCTAGGGGGAAGCCATTTGGGTATTTCAGGCCGAGAAAAAACAGATGTGGAAAATGCTGCAAGAACGATTGAACCCGTCCGCATATCCATTTATAGCATGCGTCAAGAGACGTTAAAGCAAGCATTTGAGCGGGTTTCCCGCATTCGGCAAAAAAAGTGAAAAAAATCTCATTTTTTCCGTTGACGAATCCAAATCGCTGCCGCTATAACGCCACTCCCTTCAGCGGGGTTACCCGACTGAACGGTGCGAAGGCCCCCGCGGAGCGTGCTCCAACGGATCAGCCCCGCTGCTAAGTGATAAGTGAATATGTATCTACAACGCGCTTTATGAGCGTTGCTTCGAGCCAACGTACCCTCATCGTCTAACCGAGAGGTGCGCCGAAGTGACACCCTTTAAGTAGGAAGCCATAAAGACGTTGATGCTGATTGAAATTAGTTCGTACCTCACAGCAGACCATCAACGGCACCATGTGGCCGCTTGCGGTTTTGTATAACGCTTAAAGGCAGGAGTCGGTTCTACCGCAGCCTTGCGCCGAGTACAGTTCAAGCCGAAAGCCAAGCATACCGCCTGTTTTGTTCTGTGCGTGAAGTGCATTATTCGAATCAATCAAGCGCCAAATTTATAGATCTTTGGATTTTAAATATTGAAGAATCAGTATGATAAAACATGAGAAGGGCATCTAGTGAATGCCTTGGCGATAAGAGGCGATGAAGGACGTGTTACACTGCGATAAGCTGCGGGGAGTTGTGAAAAAACTTTGATCCGCAGATTTCCGAATGGGGAAACCCACTTCTTGAATCCATTACACAGCATCCGAGCGATCGGGTGTTGGATAGTGGATTCATCATAGAAGTATATCTACCTGAATACATAGGGTATTTAAGCGAACCCGGTGAATTGAAATATCTCAGTAGCCGGAGGAAAGGACATCAAAAGAGACTCCGCTAGTAGTGACGAGCGAACGCGGACCAGGCCAGTGTTTTAGGAAAGACAAGCGGAAGCTGCTGGAAAACAGCGCCATAGCGGGTGATAGCCCCGTACGCGTAATGCAATCCTAATTCCTTGAGTAAGGCGGGACACGTGAAATCCTGTCTGAACGTAGGTCGACCACGATCTAAGCCTAAGTACTCCTTATCGACCGATAGTGAACTAGTACAGTGATGGAAAGGTGAAAAGCACCCCGACGAGGGGAGTGAAAGAGTACCTGAAACTGGATGCCTACAAGCAGTCGGAGCGGATTTATCCGTGACGGCGTACCTCTTGTATAATGGGCGAGCGACTTAGTGTGTGCAGCAAGGTTAAGCCGTTAGGTGAAGCCGTAGCGAAAGCAAGTCTGAATAGGGCGACAAGTTGCACGTATTAGACCCGAAACGAGGTGATCTAGCCATGGCCAGGTTGAAGGTTGGGTAACACCAGCTGGAGGACCGAACCGACTCCCGTTGAAAAGGTAGCGGATGAGCTGTGGTTAGGGGTGAAAGGCCAATCAAACTTCGTAATAGCTGGTTCTCCGCGAAAACTATTTAGGTAGTGCCTCGGACGAATACCTTGGGGGGTAGAGCACTGGATGGACTAGGGGGGCCCAAAGCCTTACCAAATCTAACCAAACTCCGAATACCCAAGAGTACTATCCGGGAGACAGACTGCGACAGCTAACTGCCGTAGTCGAGAGGGAAACAACCCAGATCTACAGCTAAGGTCCCCAAATCAAGATTAAGTTGGGAAGCATGTGAGACGGCCATAACAACCAGGAGGTTGGCTTAGAAGCAGCCATCCTTTAAAGAAAGCGTAATAGCTCACTGGTCTAATTAAGCTATCTTGCGGCGAAAATGTACCGGGGATAAAATCTTGTACCGAAGCTTAGGGCTCAGTAATGAGCGGTAGCGGAGCGTTCCGTAAGCCTGCGAAGCAGCATGGTGATGTGCTGTGGAGGTATCGGAAGTGCGAATGCTCGCATGAGTAGCGACAAACAGGGTGAGAAACCCTGTCGCCGAAATCCCAAGGGTTCCTGCGTTATGTTAATCAGAGCAGGGTTAGCCGGCACCTAAGGCGAGGCCGAAAGGCGTAGTCGATGGAAATCAGGTTAATATTCCTGAGCCAGTGGAGTGTGACGCATCCCGTGTATTGTCTGCCCTTATTGGATTGGGTGGGCAGTGAAGGGGTGCCAGGAAATAGCACCACAGAAGACCGTACCCTAAACCGACACAGGTGGGATGGTAGAGTATACCAAGGCGCTTGAGAGAATGATGTTGAAGGAACTAGGCAAATTGCACGCGTAACTTCGGGATAAGCGTGGCCCCACTATAGGCAACTACTGTGGGGCGGCACAAGCCAGGGGGTGGCGACTGTTTATTTAAAACACAGGGCTCTGCGAAGGCTCCCAAGCCGACGTATAGGGTCTGACGCCTGCCCGGTGCTGGAAGGTTAAGACGAGAGGTGAAAGCTTTGAATCGAAGCCCCAGTAAACGGCGGCCGTAACTATAACGGTCCTAAGGTAGCGAAATTCCTTGTCGGGTAAGTTCCGACCCGCATGAATGGCGTAACGATCTCCCCACTGTCTCCAGCATCAACTCAGCGAAATTGAATTCTCCGTGAAGATGCGGAGTACCCGTGGTTAGACGGAAAGACCCCGTGCACCTTTACTGCAATTTTACATTGGTATTAGGCGTCGTTTGTGTAGGATAGGTGGGAGCCATTGAAGCTCGGGCGCCAGCTCGAGTGGAGGCAACCTTGAAATACCACCCTGACGTTGCTTGATATCTAACCGACTCCAGTCATCCTGGAGCGGGACCATGTATGATGGGCAGTTTGACTGGGGCGGTCGCCTCCCAAAGCGTAACGGAGGCGCGCGAAGGTAAGCTCAGGACGGTCGGAAATCGTCCTTTAGAGTGTAAGGGCATAAGCTTGCCTGACTGTGACAGTGACAGCTGAAACAGATACGAAAGTAGGTCCTAGTGATCCGGTGGTTCCAAGTGGAAGGGCCATCGCTCAACGGATAAAAGGTACGCCGGGGATAACAGGCTGATCTTGCCCAAGAGTCCATATCGACGGCAAGGTTTGGCACCTCGATGTCGGCTCATCACATCCTGGGGCTGGAGAAGGTCCCAAGGGTATGGCTGTTCGCCATTTAAAGTGGTACGTGAGCTGGGTTTAGAACGTCGTGAGACAGTTCGGTCCCTATCTGCCATGGGTGTAGGAAACTTGAGAGGATCTGACCTTAGTACGAGAGGACCGGGTTGGACGTACCTCTGGTGCACCAGTCGTTCTGCCAAGAGCGCAGCTGGGTAGCTATGTACGGAATGGATAAACGCTGAAAGCATCTAAGCGTGAAACCAGCCTTGAAACTAGGTTTCCCTATGAGGACCGTGGTAGACCACCACGTTGATAGGCCGGGTGTGGAAGTGCGGCAACGCATGCAGCTAACCGGTACTAATTGTCCCATTGGTTTTATCGAACTTGCTTGATCGATAGAATAATCGCTTCATGTACAGTGCAAAGCAGGTTGCTTTACACAACATGAACAGAGTTGAACTAACAAAATTAGTTATCAACGAAGTTGTAGATACATATTCGATTCCCCGTCACCAGTGGCCTCGTGCCGCGGGTGATGCGAACAAAGGGCCTGCTTTGGCGGCCTGGTGATTATAGCGAGGTGTGCACCACACGTTCCCATACCGAACACGACCGTGAAAACCCTCAGCGCTGATGGTACTTTGGCTTAAGCCATGGGAGAGTAAGTCGTCGCCAGGCCTTCTAAGCAGGCCCTTTTTTAATGGATTTTGTATGAAATAACTCTCTAAAAATTTCCCTCTCTATTATCCTGATAGCAGCAATAGCTACATGGGGTTCATTTGGTACGTTATCTCCCTGCGATATTTTAAGGGAGGAGATACGATATAAATTACTTAATGATGAAAACGCCGCAGAAATAGAATCGGCAATATGGATTATGGCTCCATCACGATCTTTTGACTTGGCTCTTAGCAAGATAATTGGAAGCAAGCCTACCCCATTTAAATGTACGAAGTTTATTTTTAATCGTTATTTAGGCACCCTTGAATTTGAACATTCATCCAATTCAGGGCTTGAATACGCAATGGATCAAGTGGCTTTGGCTAAAGATGAATGTGCGCATAATATGAAAATCGGCGATTTGCGTACTCATGTAGGCTACGCCAACTGCGCAAATGAAAGGATATGGCGTCTATACAAAGAAATAGACTATCCAGATATGGGGTTAATCGAGAAGACAAACAAAAGGAGATTAGAATTAGCCAAGCAGTTAGACTCCGGTAAGATATCTATTAGGGCTGTTAAGTCTGAAATGCATGACTTAGAAACTCGCATTGAAATAGAGACTGGCAAAACCTTTGATGCGCCTAAGGGACTCTAGAAGTTTTACACATAAAAAAGCCCGCGAGATCACTCTCGCGGGCTTTGGTCTATGTATAAACCGAAACGGCCAGTTAGTTGCTGCCTTCGGTGGCGGGCATGGGCATCGCCTCGGGTGCAACCGGCATGGCGGGCGCTGGCATTGCACCGGCGTCGGCGGGGGCTGCAGGCATTGCTGCCGGGTCCATCGGCGCGGGGTTGAGCGCATCCGCCGGTGCGGGGGCGGCCGGGGCCGCGGGAGCCATTGCATCGGCGGGTGCCGGGGCCGCAGTGCCTGGCTGAATCACCGTGGTGGCATCGGCCGGGGCCGCATTGGCCGGGGCAGGAGCGGCCTCGACCACGGCAGGGGTGCTGACCGGGGCAGGGGCTGAGATACTGTCCGGCGCCTGTTCAACCGGTGCGGCTGCAGCTGCGGCTTCCGCGGCCTTGGCTTCGGCGGCTGCGCGACGCTTGGCCGCCGCACGACGTGCAGCGGCTTTACGGGCGGCGCTTTCGGCTTTGATGGCCGAGAGTTCTTCCTGCGTCAGCGGGGCGCTGGGCGCACCGAACGGGGAGTTGGCGGGCACTTGTGCCAGCGCAGCGCTGGAAGTGAGGGCCGTAGCGGCCAGTAGGGTAACGACAGAACGACGCATAGAAGCTCCTAAAGGGTAATCGATGAATGGCATCACCATATGCCAGGCAATGGTGCCGTCAATCACAACATGTAAGTGATACCCAGCCGTGCATCAAGAAGCGATGCGGCGTGACGCGTTAGCAGCGTTGCGTGCCCGGCATGGGAGCGGGCAATGCCTCGGCTGGCGAGTTGGCAAGTGCTGGCTGGTGTGCGGCGCTGAAATGTTCGCCACCCTGAATTTCAAGGCCCTGCATGGCTGCGCGGGCCAGTGCCTCGGGGCTGCGCTGGGCCGCAAGCGCCGCATCAATATGCGGCATCATCGCGTTGAGCGCTTCGGGTGACGTGCCCATGCTTGCCAGTAAGTTGCGGTAATTCTGCCCGTCCACCAGCGGTATAAACAGGCGCGGCATGGCGCTGTGGGCATCCGCAACGGTGAGCGGGTGATCGGCGAGGGTGCTGGGCAGCAGCGCTTTTGCGTGTTCAAGTTTATCGGCATTGCGGAAATGCAGCGTCAGCGTATCGCCATGCACGCCCATGCGTGAGGGGCTGGCAGAGGAGGATTCGGTGATAACGGACATGGCATTCCCCTTTATTCGATAGGGGCATTATAGCCATGCAAAGATTAGCAAAGTGTAAAGACGCAGAGCTTGCTACTAACGGGCCGTGTGCTGGGCGTGCTGCGCGGCCTCGCGCTCGGCGAGGATGGCACTGGCGCGCTCTTTATCCGACAAGCTGCCATTGGTGAGAATCTGCTGCACGCGGTCCTGCCCGCTGGCGGCGTGGGGGCGTACCGTTTCGCTCCAGCGTTTCTGGGGTTCCGCGCTGGGGGCTTCGGTGGCGCTGGCCATCACTGGAATCGGGGTGGCGTGCTCTTGTGCTGGCGCAACGCTGCGGGTGGGCGCATGGCGGCTAGCGGGGTGGGAAAGGGTGCTTGCCGCGTCCAGCTGCTCGGCGCTGCGTTTGCTGGCCATGATGCCCGAGAACAGGCCCGTGGAGAGGACGCCGATGCCGAACGACAAGGCCATGGGGATACCAAAGCTGGTAAGGCCCGCGAGCAGCATGCCGGTGTAGAAAATGCCCATCATCAGCGCGCCAGAGCCAGCCCCATTGGTAAAGCCGCGCATGAACGTGCCGGGTGGCACGCGCGTATCGAGCAGGGGAACGGATTGGCGGAGTTTTTCCATAGGCCAATTATAGCAAACTGCTTGCCGCAGGATGTGACAATTGTATGAAGTATGGCCTTGCGGCCAACCGATTTGGATGCTCGCCGATCGCGCGTTCTGCGCGACAGCTCGCGCCGCTCAGGGCTGACACGGCTTGCTGGCCGTGAGGGAATAGAAGGAACGAAATACCATGCCAGCCATTGCCAAAAAACCAAGCAAAGACGCAGCCGAGGCCATGTTCGCGGCCTTTGCCGCTTCCAACCCCCACCCGGTGACCGAACTGGTGGCGCCCAACCCGTTTTGCTTGCTGGTGGCGGTGGTGCTCTCGGCACAGGCGACGGATGTGAGCGTGAACAAGGCCACCGCCGCCCTGTTCAAGCGCGCCGATACGCCGCAAAAAATGCTCAAACTGGGCGAGGCAAAACTGCGTGAGCACATCAAAACCATCGGCCTGTTCAATGCCAAAGCGAAGAACGTGATGGCGCTGTGCGAGCGGCTGGTGACGGTCTATGGCGGGCAGGTGCCCACCACGCGCGAGGCGCTGGAAACCTTGCCCGGCGTGGGCCGTAAAACGGCGAATGTATGGCTGAACTGCGTGCTGGGCGAGCCGACCATGGCGGTCGATACGCATGTGTTCCGCGTGGGCAACCGCACCGGCCTGTGCAACGCGAAAAACCCGCTGCAGGCGGAGCTGCAATTGCTGAAATCGATTCCGGCGCATTACCTGCGCCATGCGCATCATTGGTTGATTTTGCATGGGCGCTACATCTGCAAAGCCCGCGCCCCCGAATGCGGCCGTTGTGTGGTTCGGGAATATTGCGGGTTTAAGGCAAAAAACGCTTAGTATTTAACAAGAAAAACAAGCGCACACTGCACGATGTTGTTCGACAGCGCATAATTCGCGTTCGCGGCCGTGGTCGAGGTATGGCAGTTCGTGTCGCGCTCATAGGTACGCACGCTACCGATCGCGGGGCGTCCATCATCCATTTTTGTGTCGATGTTCCATGCCTCTTCCGGCTTCATGACGTATGTTTCGGTGATGGAGTTGGTGCTTGCCCCGCCAAACGCGAATACATTGCCATAGCTACCTTCGAACAGGTTGGCATCCGTTGCATCGATGGTGGTCCATGCATGGGCGGTCCAGCCCGCATTACTCAGTTTGGAGCGCGGGACATTGGTACCAATGACAGATGTATACGGTGTCCCCGCGCCGCCACTCACCCCGCTATAGGTGCCCTCGACCAATCCGGCATTCGCCAAATGCTGCCAGAAACGGTAATTCTCATTGCCGGTAGCCGCAGAATATTCAACAATCCCATTGCCGTTACCGTTACATGTTGCTGCATTGGTGCTGCCTTGCGTGTGGTCCCCGGGGCAGGTGGCCGCTGCTCCCCAGAAGCTCTGCGCGTTCGTCATATCACCGGGGATGGCGAAATACTTATCACGGAATGTGCCCACGGCGGTGACGTAGCGACTATATTCGCTGCTGACGGCACGTAGTTCGGATGCACGGATGAGGGATTGGCCACCCAGAATGCCCCCGGTGAGCAGGCCCAGAATGACCAGCACAATCGACAATTCAACCAAGGAAAAGCCACGTGTTTGCATGTAATTTAGCATGCAATGCTCATATATAAAAAGCAAGGCCTTCTGCAAGATTCGCTATGGTTGCATGATGCATCGATGGCCAACCAGAGAGCTGAGTATGCAACCTTAGCAGGATCAACGAAGCATACCGCAATGGTGCGCAGGCAAGGCATAAGTAATGTGCCTTTTCCCTTCCGCATGCCGTTCATGAATCGCGCTTGTTAGGCAGTCGCGCAAATGCCCTTCATGCGCTTCAAACCACGCGCCGTGCCCGTGCGAGGTAAGGACTTCGCCGTAGGCAGTGATCGCATCGGTTCCAGGAAAAATTGCGGCGCTAGGTAAGTGGCTGTTTGGATCCGGCGGCAGCCGCTCCCAATTTAATACGGTCATGCGGCTTGGTCCATTCTGACCGGGAATATGCTGCCCCAACGCCTGAGCCATCTGTGTAATGCTTAAGCCGCATGCCTTTCGCATGTATTTGAAAATCTTATGAATATCCCGACTTCTTGTTGCCTCATCAAGGTAATCAGAAGGCGATGTGAAATAGGTATGGTGCATGGTTTGGAAGCTCGTTTCGCCTCCAGCTGGGGGAAGCACCGCATCCAACGCGGGTATCCAATGTTCTGGAACCTGTGTGATGCCCATAAAATAGTTTGCGATGGCGGATTTAGAGATCGGCTTGCCCCGATAGGTGACACCATGTGGTGCCAGAGCCTTGCACAGCGCATCAAGCTTGAACCCATGCTCCTTATAGCGTGCTTGCAAGGTAAGATTGAGCTCCTGCGATGGCACGAGTGGTGAAACAAGGCAGGCATTCTCGTATGCTTGCTCTAGGCCGTTACTGGGAATATCGCCTAGCATCTCCTGCAACGCAAAGAATGCCGGTTCGGGAGGCAACGCGTTGCCGCTGAGCCACGCCTGAACCACGGCTGGATGGTAAGGTGCGTCCTCGCGTTCGGGGTCTTCTTGTGCCGCCGCGACCAGGTGACCGATCTCTTTCGGATCATGCAGCCCTGCTTTTGCAAGGGTCTCCCTTAGCAAGTCAGCGAACGCTCCGATCTCTTCAGGTAATGGTTTAGACATCCCTGTCAGTATACCCGAGCGACACCGCCCCTGAGCATGACAATTCCATGAAAAGAAAAAGGCCGCCCGGTGAGGGGCGGCCTGTGGTATGGGGCGGGTGTGCAGAAAACCTACGCGGCTTTCTTCGACAGTTGATCCGCCGCTTTGGCTTCGGCGGCATTGCGGATATTGCCGCTGATCTGACCGCCGCGCTGGATCTCGATTTCGCCATAGGTGACATTACCGCGCACGCGACCCGATGCGTAAATGGTCAGGCGACCACGCACCACCAGGTCACCTTCGAAGCTGCCGCTGATCTCGGCATCTTCAACCTCGGCGGTGCCTTTCAGCGAGCCGGTCTCGGTAAGTTCTACGGTATGCACGTCGCGCATGGTGGCGTCCACCGTGCCTTCGATGATCACGCGATCGCAGCTCGTCACTTCCCCCTTCATTTGAATATCCGGGCCGACGGTGAGAATACGCTTACTGGCCTGGCGGTTCACCGGGGCGGCGGGCATCACACGGTCCGAGCCGGGGGCGGCAGTGGCCGCGGGCATGGCGGGCGCGGCGGGGGCGACTGGCGGGGCGGCCATCGGGCGGGGGGCTGCCATGGCGGCTTGTGGGGCGGCCGGGCGGAAGCTGGGAGCAGGCTGTGCTACGGGCGTGCTGGCAACCAGCGGAGCGGGCGCGCTGGGTGCAGCGGGAGCAGGGGTGGCAGCAGCGGGTGCCGCTTGAGCGGGGGTGGTGGGCGTATTCATGGCGTTGGCTTCCTGGCTGGAGGTTTCGGTGCTGGCGTCGATGGCATCGGTTCCATCATCCTTGCGGCGGAACATGCGCGGATCTCCTGAATCGGTAAAAATGCGTTGCAAAAACGGGTCGGTTCGCCCTGCGGCGACTGTGGCAACATTAATCAACCTGTGGCCCCTGCGCAAAAGAAAAATCGCGCGATTCACGCATTTTTTAGCCGATGGGATGACAGCGCCACCCGCCGCTGCTACGAGTGCGGCATGGCTGTGTATACCCATCTTTCCAACGAGGCGATCGCCGAGTTGCTCGAGGCGCATTATGACCTTGGGGCACTCGACTATGCGCTGGGCATCGCCCAAGGCGTGTCGAACACCAATTACCTGATCGCCACCCGTGCCAGCCAAGGCCAAGAGTTGCGGGCGATCTTGACGTTGTTCGAAGCGAATACGCGCGCCGAGGATTTGCCGTTCTTTGTGGCGCTCATGAGGCATCTGGCGGCGCGCGGCATTGCGTGCCCGGCGCCAATGCTGCGCCGCGATGGGCAGATCTTGAGCGAGATTGCGGATAAGCCTGCCGTGATCGTGAGTTTCTTGCGCGGCAAAAGCCGCAGCGTGCTACAGCCCGCCCATGCGGCGCAGGCGGGGGCATTGCTGGCGCGTATGCATGAGGCCGTGGCGGATTTCGCACCGACGCGCGCCAATGCACTGGCGCTGGCGGGCTGGCAGCAGATGGCCGCGCCGCTTGCCGATGGATTCGATACGATTCAGCCCGGGCTGCGCGCCTTGGTGGCGGAGGAACTGGAAATGCTGGCGCAGCATTGGCATGCGTTCGACGCGCTGCCGCGCGGTGCGATCCATGCCGATTTCTTCCCCGATAATGTGTTCTTCGACGGCGAGGAAGCCTGCGGCGTGATCGACTTCTATTACGCCTGCACCGATAGTTTTGCCTATGACCTCGCCATTGCTATCAACGCCTGGTGCTTCGATGGACGTGCGTGCAACGTCACACGCGCACGGGCAATGCTACGCGCCTATCAGGCCGTGCGGCCACTTTCGCCCGCCGAGCTAGAAGCCTTGCCCTGGCTTCTGCGCGGTGCGGCGATGCGCTTTTTACTGTCGCGCGCGCGCGATTGGCTGGCGGCCGATAAAACCGCGATCGTGACGCACAAAGACCCGCTGGAATATGTGGCCAAGCTGCGGTTCCATCAGAAGGGCGATGGCGCCATGTTGCTAGGGTCGCCGTGATGAAGCAGGTGACGATCTACACTGATGGTGCGTGCAGCGGCAATCCCGGCCCCGGTGGCTGGGGTGCCTTGCTGATTCATGGCGAACGTGAAAAAGAAATCTCTGGCGGCGAGCTGGCCACCACCAATAATCGCATGGAGATGATGGCCGTGCTGATGGCGTTGAAGCAGCTGAAATCCCCCTGCGAAGTAACGCTGGTGACCGACAGTAAATACGTGCTGCAAGGCATGACGGAATGGGTGCCGGGCTGGGCGCGCCGCGGCTGGAAGACCGCCGACAAAAAGCCGGTGAAGAATGTGGATCTATGGCTGGAGCTGGTGGAAGCCGCCAAGCCGCACCGCATCGACTGGCGCTGGGTCAAGGGCCATAGCGGGGACACGCGCAACGAGCGGGTGGATGCGCTGGCGGTCGCTGCCGTGCCGCGCTAGCGCATCTATCGTCAATGCGCCAGCCCGTTGGCCCATCATCATCAGCCTGTATTGCCGCGGATTCAATACGCCCAGCAAGGTTTAGAAAGCCACTGCATGGAGTCTCGCCTTAAAGTTCGCGGCGGGGAGCGAGATCAATGCGAATCGCGCCATTGACTGGCGTGCACTGCATGGCCGACACTTCCTGGCATGCATCACTCAGTTTTAGTTCGCTCACGCCATGAGGAAGTACATCGCGCATGATGCGCGTCACCTGTTGCTCACTCAAACCAAACTGCTCCATAAGGCCATTCTTAATCAGCTCGTTGGAGACAATCGCACCGTCGCTAATGGTGGTGGTACTGGCGCTGGTCATAAAATTTAAGCCCGTTGCAGGTAGTTTCTCAATAGCGGCGCGTGTTTCTCTTAATTCCGGGTGGGCTTCAAGCACTCGCTCCAATTGCGTATCGATTAAGGTTTTTACAAAAGGAAGCGCGCGCAAGGATTCATCAGGGGATAGCTGCCCATCATTGTTTAAATCCGCATCGTTCAGTGTTGCCCGCACAACGGCCAAACGTCTGCGTTCTTGTCCGCTGGTTAATGCAGTCTCGTCGGCCATGATGTTCCCCCATTTATTTTTCAGTTCTTTTCGTCTATATACGCAAAACATGTCATTTTTATGACAAGCGAACGCATCCATGGAGGATACCGATGCCACGTCACGTACTGCTTGGGTTCACGCTGCTTCTTGCCACCAGTCCCGCTCTCGCTGCGCGGGTGACCAACCTCGATTCCGTGCCGCATGTGGTGACGTTCGAGCGCGCCGGCTCGGTGCATGAGCAGGTGGTGGAGCCGAACAACACGGTATTTTTCGATCGGGCAGATGGGGTCGTATCGCTGAAAGGTGCGCCCGCTGCCACCGACACGCTCAATAGCGGTGGCGGGCTACTGAACGGGGTAATCGGCGCGCCGCGCGGCAGCCGCATTCCCGCAGGCCCGGGCGATGATTTTACCATTTGGCCCGGCGGCAAAATGCATCTGCAGCGCCGCATCAAAAGCTTCACGGGCGGAAATTAGAAGAACCATTGCCGCAGCGGATTGGCCGGGTCGGCCAGCAATTTGCAGGTCAGTAAAAACGACATCACGACCAGTAACGGCCGCACGCCGCGACCGCCAAAACGCATGGCGGTGTGCGCCCCCAGCTGATTGCCTGCGATGTTCGCCAGCGCCATGCAGCCACCCAGCAGCCACAGCACATGGCCGCCCGCGATCATGGCCAGAAGGGCTGCAATATTGGTGGCGAAATTGAGCATTTTGGCGTGCGCAATGGCGCGGACCAATCCAAGCCCCGCCAGTGTGACCAGTGCGGTGGTGAAGAACGACCCCGTGCCGGGGCCGAAGAATCCATCATAGAACCCAATGAGGAAGGTGATGCCGCCCAAACCGCGCATGCCCAGCCGCGCATGGCGATCGGCTTCGCCCATCTTGGGCGCGAGTAGAAAATAGAGCCCCATCGCGATCAGCATCAGCGGCACAAGACCGCTGAGGAAACTTGGATCCACATATTGCACGGCAAGCCCACCACTGAATGCGCCCGCCAGCGCACCGAGGCACGGCCACGCGAAGCGCCGCAGCTCGATATGGCCCTTGCGCCAGAAGGCATAGAACGCACCGGCCGTGCCGAAGGTGCTTTGCAATTTGTTGGTGGCGAGTGCGGCCACCGGCGGCACGCCCGCCGCAAGTAAGGCGGGCAGGGTAAGCAGACCACCGCCACCAGCGAGCGCATCAATGAACCCCGCCACAAAGGCCACCGAGGCAAGCAGTGCGATGATCTCGGCGGTCAGTTCCATGGCTGGTTATTGCGGGTCGCGCAACGCGGCCTGTGCCGCAGCTAAGCGTGCGATCGGCACGCGGTAGGGCGAGCAGCTGACATAGCTGAGGCCCACGCGCTGGCAGAAGCCGATGGAGGCGGGGTCGCCCCCATGTTCGCCGCAAATACCCAGCTTGATGCCCGCACGCGTGGCGCGGCCACGCTCGGCCGCCAGGCGGATCAGCTCGCCTACGCCGTCCTGGTCCAGCGTCACGAACGGATCGGATTCGATCACGCCCTTGCGCTTGTAATCCTCGATGAAACTCGCCGCATCGTCGCGGCTGATGCCGAGTGTGGTCTGCGTCAGGTCGTTCGTGCCGAAGCTGAAGAATTCCGCATGCTCGGCGATCTCGCCCGCACGCAGCGCGGCGCGCGGCAGCTCGATCATCGTGCCGACCTGATAGGGGGCGGTAAAGCCCGCTTCCTTCGCTTGCGCATCGACCACGGCTTTCATCAGCTGCAATTCTTTGCGCGTCATCACCAGCGGAATCATGATCTCCGGCAGCACGGTTTTACCTTCGGCCGCGACTTGCTTGGCGGCTTCGAACAGTGCGCGCGCTTGCATCGCGTAGATCTCGGGGTAGGTGATGCCGAGGCGGCAGCCGCGATGGCCCAGCATGGGGTTGGCTTCGTGCAGCTGCGCGGCGCGGTATTTCACCGCATCGATCGGCACGCCGGCACCATCGGCCACTTCCTGCATTTCCGCCTCGTTGTGCGGCAGGAATTCATGCAGCGGCGGATCGAGCAGGCGGATCGTCACCGGCAGCCCGTCCATGATGCGGAAGATCTCCACAAAATCGGCACGCTGCACGGGCAGCAATTTGGCCAGCGCGGCTTCGCGGGCTTTCAATGTTTCGGCGATGATCATCTCACGCACGGCAGTGATGCGATCGGCCTCGAAGAACATATGCTCGGTGCGGCACAGGCCGATGCCTTCCGCGCCGAATTCGCGCGCGGTCTTCGCATCCAGCGGGGTCTCGGCGTTGGTGCGGACCTTCAGGGTGCGCACCTCGTCGGCCCAGCCCATGATGGTGGCAAAATCGCCCGAGAGATTCGGCTGCACGGTGGCGACTTCGCCCAGCATCACTTCGCCGGTGGAGCCATTGAGCGTGATGATCTCGCCTTCGCGCACGGTGAGGCCACCGGCGGCGAATTCCTTCCGCGCATAGTTGATGCGGATATCGCCCGCGCCAGAGACGCAGCATTTGCCCATGCCGCGTGCGACGACAGCCGCGTGGCTCGTCATGCCACCACGCGCGGTAAGAATGCCGCGCGCCGCATGCATCCCGTGAATATCCTCCGGGCTGGTCTCGATGCGCACGAGAATCACTTTCTCATTGCGCGCATTGGCCGATTCGGCGTCTTCGGCGGTGAACACCACCTTGCCGGAAGCGGCCCCCGGGCTGGCGGGCAGGCCCTTGGCGATGACTTGTTTTTTCGCGTTGGGATCCAGCGTGGGGTGCAGCAATTGGTCCAGCGCCAGCGGGTCGATGCGCAGCAGCGCCTCTTCCTTCGTGATAAGCTTTTCGGCCACCATATCCACCGCGATCTTCATGCTGGCCTTGGCGGTGCGCTTGCCGTTGCGGGTCTGCAGCATCCAGAGCTTGCGGTTCTCCACCGTGAACTCGATGTCCTGCATGTCGCGGTAATGCGCTTCCATTTTCTTGTAGATGGCGACGAGCTCGGCGAACACGTCGGGCATCACTTCTTCCATGCTCGGCAGGTCGCCGCCTTCGGCCTTGCCTGCGATGGTCAGCGGCTGCGGCGTACGAATGCCCGCCACCACGTCCTCGCCCTGCGCGTTCACCAGGAACTCGCCATAGAACATTTTCTCGCCCGTCGACGGGTTGCGGGTGAAGGCCACGCCCGTGGCGCAGTCATTGCCCATATTGCCGAACACCATGGATTGCACGTTCACCGCCGTGCCCCATTCGGCCGGAATATCGTGCAAATTGCGGTAGGTGATGGCGCGCGGGTTCATCCAGCTGTCGAACACCGCGCGAATAGCGCCCCAGAGCTGCTCGTGCACATCCTGCGGGAAGGGCGTGCCCAGCGCCTGCTGCACTTTCTCTTTGTATTGGGCGACGAGTTCTTTCAGGTCAGCCTCGGTGAGGTCGGTATCGAGCGCCACTTCGCGCTCGTTTTTCATCAGATCGAGCAGGTCTTCGAAATGGTCATGGTCCACACCGAGGACCACATCGGCGTACATTTGAATGAAGCGGCGGTACGAATCATAGGCAAAGCGCGCATTGCCGGTTTTGGCGGCCAGGCCTTCGACGGTGGCGTCGTTCAGGCCGAGATTCAGGATCGTGTCCATCATGCCGGGCATGGAAGCGCGCGCGCCCGAGCGCACGGAGACCAACAGCGGATTGCTCGCATCGCCAAAGCGGCGGCCCACGGCAGCTTCGATTTTCGCCACCCCTTCTTCCACCTGCGCCGCCAATGCTTCGGGGAAGTGTTTGCCTGCGTCGTAATAAGCTACGCACACATCGGTGGTGACGGTGAAGCCCGGGGGAACCGGCAGGCCAAGCTGGCACATATCGGCCAGATTGGCGCCTTTGCCGCCCAGCTCGTTCTTCATTTTGGCCGAGCCTTCGGCGCTGCCATCGCCAAAACTATAGACGAGTTTTTGGGCAAGTTCGGGTTTCTTGGCGGCGGATGATTTCATGGCTTAGCCCTCAATCTTAGAAAAATCGGCAATGGTGTTGGCATGCTCGCGCACCCCGGCGAGCAGCGACAGACGCGCGTCCTTAAGGACGCGCGTCTGTCGCTGCTCGCCGGGGTGCGC
>Ga0209278_1000419_pt1 | contig 35169 bp, 31 predicted proteins | sample JI81BgreenDNA_FD_187504 | JGI IMG/M metagenome (GOLD analysis project Ga0209278, IMG submission 187504) | Wastewater effluent complex algal communities from Wisconsin, to seasonally profile nutrient transformation and Carbon sequestration -... | ecosystem: Engineered > WWTP > Effluent > Algae...
TTTCATAGCTTAAGTGTGTGAAGGTATCCCGAAAAAGTTATTTCCGTAATTTTTCCAGGCCTTTGAAGGGGCCGAAAAATTCCAGAATAACTTTTCCTACCACTTACACACTTCTCGGGACGCTACCCATTCCTGAGGTGGTTTGTTCGTTCAAAGAGCTAAACTCTAATCCCAAAACAATGGCTACCAACTTGTTTCCAACTTTGGGAATTACAAGCCTTTCGTTGAATTCCGTAGTTTTATTGGTAGTTAAAATTACACCTTATTTCAAAAAGGTTAGCTCAACAGCAGGATGGAACTTGTCAGAGTTGAATACACCAATTTCACCTCCTGTGATATAGAAACCCAAATCAATAGCCTTACTAACCCCCTGATCTGCCAATGCAAATCTGGATTTGGAATCTTTTTCCAATAAATCAAAAACAATAAATAAATCTTTCGCTCCCTGCGGTATAAGAACGGATTCATCTAAATTAACCTGCATCCATCCTGCTTTAGATACTTCTACTACCTTATTCTCCTTCAATAATTCCGAGAAGTCTTGAATTGAATTTATTTTACCCTGGTTAATTTGAAGGCCTTTTTTGGGGACAAGTATACGAATAGATACGTCTACTTTTTCTTCCAAAATTTTAGATACATAAAACTTAATCTCATCTAAATACAGCTGGCTCTTCTTCGGCATTTTTACCCTGATGGTGTATCGGTAGAACTCTCCCTTAGGACCTCCCACCGTTACTATAGGATTTGACACCTCCTGTATCTTACCTGAAGAATTTCCAATTTTAAACTCACTTAGTGAAGTTGAATTAATAGCAATCTCCGGAAGTTCAAATTCCTTGGATCTCAAAAAAATCGTATCAAACTCCCATAACTTCTTTACTAAAAGGAGAGTATCATTGATCCCATAGCCAGAAATATTGATCAAGGAGTTCTCAGGGATTTCCTTTTTTAGGTATTCCAGTTTACCCTTCAAATCTGTAAAATCCATAAAACTACTGCCCTGTACTTGCACTCTGAGATAGGCAAGGGGAATATGATCCTTAGACGAATAGAAATAGGTAGTACTTGTTTCTTGTCCAAAAGATGAGACCCAGACTAACAAAAGTGGAATAATCAGCCATTTATTTGCTGATCGTGTAAGACACCAAAATGGGTTTTTCATAGTCGACTTCGGTTAGGTTCAAAAATTCAATTACCTCTTCATCATACTCACCAGGTAACAATACGGTGTGAAATAAATCTTCTCGCACCGTTATAGGCTTCAAGAAAAGCTCTTTTATATCAGAATCAATCGAAAAACGGTAAGCATTTCCATTTTGGATCAAGCCAAAGTTCAGGTTATCGATAGTTTCGTTGAAGAAATTAAAGGCAATTACGCTATCCTTTACAAGGATGTTCGTTGGAGCAAAAAAATAGGAATCTGATGAAAGAGTTTTGTAAAGATCCTCTGCTTGATCAAATGTCGAGACCTTATTCGGGATCTTTTTAATTCCAAAATCCATTTCAAATACTAACGAAAGAGAATCTTTACCAATTTGATAAAGTCTATCGCTAAATGGCTGGAAAAGGAAATATTTTCCTCCAAAATGAGAAATGCTTTGGGGAAGAAAACCTTCTATAAAACCTGAAAATTGTGGTTTGAATTTGAAATTCGTAAAACCCTCTTCACAAAATCCATATCCTTTTTGAATTCCTTGTTCTATATCAGAATCTGAAACAAAAAACATCCTCCTAGTATTTGGAACTGAAAGTGCCCCAACTAAATAATCTTCTATATTGTAAGAATGAAAATTTGAGAAGTCACTCAATGAATAACTTATTAATTTCATTTGACTACGATCGTAAACGGTAATATTTTTTTCGTCAAAAATAAACAGATCGATTTGTAAATATTCACCTGGACCTAAGCCCAACTTTAAAAGTTGCCTTTTGAACTGACCTTCCCTATTAAAAACTAGAATCGAAGAAGTAACCCCATCCTCCAACAAAAAAATTAAAGAATCTGTAAACTCTATTTGCTTTATAGCCCCTACACCAATAGAGTCTGGTACTTCCAAAAGAAACGCCTCTTCTACTTTAAACCAGTCTTTGAAATTTTCATTTACAGCTATTGGATCCATATACCCTATGCTCTTAAAGTTAGCCTCAGAAGTACAGCCAATAATCAAAATAATTAGAAGGAAATGATAAATTCTCATGATCTATATTTTAAATCTTCCCAGAATTATTTCTGGGAAGATTAGTTAAACTTCATAAGTTACGCGCAACACATGTAACCAACCTTGACTTTACAACCAGGTCTAAGCATCAATTCTTTCATGTCCTTGACACAGACAGTATCTGAAGACTCTTCTAAAACAGATACTTCCTGGGCATTTGCATTAATAGGCAAAGACAAAATAGCCAATACCATTGCAATTATTTGCAGGTTTCTCATAAGCATTATAGACTGATATCTGGCACATTCGGCTGGTCACAACGCAGAAGGCACCTATATCCTTCTTTGGGTTTACAACCTGAAACAAAAAACTGCTTTTTTTCATTTGGATAGGCTTTATTACAATCCCCTGGTTCAGCTTGGACTTGAGTTGGCATTGCTGCAAAAGATGCGATTCCGGTAATCAAAACGGTAATAATTAAATAGATTTTCTTTTTCATTTTTTACGCGATTTAAATAAGACATTGATTAATAGGCCTTTATTGTGCACACCTAAAAATACCCCCCCCCTATTTAAATTGTCAAGAGAGGAACTAAGGAAAAATTAAAATAACATTTAACTAATTGATATTCAGAAATAAAAATTTAATTTTGAAATTTATAATACTTACTTATGTACCTATAAATCAGATTATTACATTATTTTTTCTTATGTGAAATATAAAAAATGCTAGACAAGTAAGCCTGAGGTGGCTTCTTCTTTGATGTGAAAAAATTAGATTTCAAAATCTTGACTGAAAACCATCCAAAAACCAATAAAATATGAATCTAAGCAGCTTGGATGAACAAAAGAATTTTTTCAATACACTTACTTCAACCTAGTTTCAATAAGCTCAGAGTTCTGATTGGTGTTAAAAACCGCCAAAACAAAGACAGATTTTTCAACCACAACATACAAAACCAAAAAGGGGAATTTTTTAAGTGGATATCCTCTGACTCGATCAAAAAATCTTACTTGAAATCCCTCAGGCGCATTGAGTATGGCTTTTTCGGCATGCTTCAGCTCACTCAAAAAATACTTCCCCAGAGATTCACTGATTTCTTTGTAATACCTGAACGCTACTCGAACATCTGCTTGGGCCGGACTGGAATAGCTAATAGACCAAGACATTACTCATTTTCAATTTTTGAAATCATTTCATCCCAAGTGCTAAAAGACATCTTGCCAGCATCGAACAAGTCCAATCTTCTTTTCAGTTCTGCTAGCTGTTCAGGAGTTAGATCATCAGCTGTTTGATGAAATTCACTGGCCACCGAATACAAAATCTCCAATAATTTGGTGTCAGCAGAATCGACCAAATGATGAAGCTTTTCTTTAAGAACCGAATTTTCCATGATTTGAAAGTTTCTTGAATTTAATTCATTCAACGGAATTCTTCCTCCTATGATTAAAAAAACCACCCCATTCCTGAGGTGGTTTCTTCGTTTATATTTGAAAATTTTATCCCAAAATCTTTGCAGCCAGCCAATCTCCCACTTCTGAAGTCTTGTAGGCTTTTCCGCCTTCGGCGATGTCTTCGGTCACGACTCCTTCTGCAAGAGAAAGATTGACCACGTCGCTGATCAATTTGGCCTCTTCAGAAAGACCAAAGGCATAATCAAACATCATAGATGCGGATAGGACTGTTCCAAGCGGGTTAGCAATGTCCTTACCAGCCGCCTGTGGATAGGATCCGTGAATCGGTTCGAACAACTTCACTTTGGAACCCAAAGAAGCAGATGGCATCAAGCCCATGGAACCGGAAATCACCGAGGCTTCGTCAGTCAAAATATCGCCAAATAGGTTTTCGGTAATCAACACATCATATGCCTTTGGCCACTGTATGAGTCGCATGGCCACCGCGTCGACGAATTCATATTCTACTTTGACATCCGGATACTCAGGTGCAAGTTCCTGAACGGTCTCTCTCCACAATCGGGAAGTCGCCATCACGTTGGCTTTGTCCACGCAGGTCAAGAGTTTTCTTCGCTTTTGCGCAGCTTCAAAACCCATTCTCGCCAATCTCACAATCTCTTCTTTGCTGTACACGTTAGTATCGAAAGCCTTGGTTCCTTGCTCATTTCTACCCCTAGGCTCACCAAAGTAAACCCCTCCTGTCAACTCACGGAAAAACACCAAATCCACCCCATCCACTCGGTCGAGCTTCAACGGAGACTTGTGAACCAATGAAGGGAAAGTAAAGGTCGGACGCACATTGGCGAAAAGACCGAGTTTTTGTCTCATTCGGAGCAGGCCTTGCTCTGGACGAACTTTTGCTTTTGGGTCATTATCGTATTTCGGATCACCGATCGCACCAAAAAGCACTGCGTCAGAACTGGCGCAGATCGCATGCGTGGCATCAGGATAAGGATCACCTGTGGCATCAATGGCACAAGCACCCACCAATCCCTCAGTGAAGGTGATGGTGTGACCAAACTTTTGGCCTACAGCTTTGACTACTTTTACTGCCTGAGCAATGACCTCAGGACCGATGCCGTCACCCGGCAATAACGCGATATGCATTTCCATAGGAAGTGGATTCTTTTTCTGAATTGGTAGTAAATGATTCGATGATGTTGAGCATTTTTTCAGTGGCCATCATCGCTGCCACCGTTTGGTCAGGGTCTAGGCCCTTGGTTTTGAAGATTTTTCCATAGTCCCAAGTGATGACCGTCTCGACAAAGGCGTCGGTTTTCCCTCCTGGAGGAATGGAAACATGGTAATCAATCAATTTGGGAAGTTCCTTTTTCAGGGACTTATAGATTTTTTTCACAGCACGCATGAAGGAATCATACTGACCGTCGCCTGTGGCTGTGGCATCGTAAGATTTACCATGCACATTGAGTCGCAACTGTACTGTTGGCTTTAGCCCCTTGGAATGGGTCATGTGATAGCCCTCGATGCTGATGAATTTGGAAATGGAATTATTCTGAAGCACATCTGAAATGATGTAAGGCAAATCCTCCGTAGTCACTCGCTCTTTTTTGTCACCAAGCTCGATGATGCGCTGCGTCACGCGTGTGAGCTCATCCTTTTCGAGGGAAATCCCAAGCTCTTCCAGGTTTTTGAGAATATTGGCTTTTCCTGAGGTTTTGCCCAAGGCATACTTTCGCTGGCGGCCAAACCGCTCCGGCAGAAGGTCATTGAAGTACAGGTTCTTTTTATTGTCCCCATCGGCGTGAATTCCGGCGGTTTGGGTAAAGACATTTTCACCCACGACAGGCTTATTTGCCGGGATGTGCTGCCCTGAAAACTGCTCCACGAGTTTGGAAACACGGAAAATCTTTTGTTCCTGCACGCCGATTTCAAGCCGGGTAAAATCCTTAATCACCGCAACTACCGATTCCAAGGGCGCATTTCCTGCACGCTCACCAAGTCCATTGACCGTGGTATGAAAACCTGCGGCTCCATGCGTAATCGCTTCCAGCACATTAGCTACCGAAAGGTCATAATCGTTGTGGGCATGAAAATCAAAATGTACTCCAGGAAATTGAGAGACAATTTGGTTGAAAAAGCTTTTGACCTCGTTGGGAGAAAGCAAACCCAAGGTATCCGGCAGCATGATTCGCTTGACTGACAATTGGGTCAAAAACTTGATTAAGCTCAGGGTGTACTCTGGGGAGTTTCGCATCCCGTTAGACCAATCCTCGAGGTAAACATTGACGGAAACACCCATCTCTTGGGCATAGTCAATGCTTTTTTTAATATCTGCAAAATGCTGCTCCGGAGTTTTTTTGAGTTGGTGTACCAAATGATTCATGGAACCCTTGGTCAGAAGGTTGAGCACTTTGGCACCAGCCTCCACAATCCAATTCACAGAAACAGGCGTATCCACAAAACCCAACACTTCTACGCGATCCAAGTAACCTTTTTGGGCTGCCCATTGGGTGATCTTTTGAACTCCCTCAAGCTCGCCTTCGGAAACGCGGGCAGAAGCCACCTCGATACGGTCTACTTTGAGCTCCTCGAGTAGCAGTTTGGCAATCTGAAGTTTTTCGGAAGGCAAAAAGGAAACACCCGAGGTCTGTTCGCCATCCCTCAAGGTCGTATCCATGATTTCAATACGTCTCCCTTTCAAACCCTCCAAGGGTTTAGAACCCTTGGAGGGTTGGGCTGTATGATTTCTACTTGCCTCCATGGACTGATTATCTGGATGCTGCAAATGCGTCGATTTCGGTAGACATATTCAATAAGTAGTCGATGTCGTCGAAGCCATTTTGCATGTTATCTTTTTTGTACTCATTGATGTCAAAAGACTCAAATTCACCTGTGGAAAGGAGTTTAATCTTCTGCTCAGGTAGGTTTACTTCGATCTCAGTTGACGGATCAGCTTGAATAGCTGCGAAAAGCTTATCAGCAAATTCTGCAGAAACAGTGACAGGAAGGACACCGATATTCAAACAGTTGTTTTTGAAGATGTCTGCGAAAAAGCTAGACACTACACATCGAAACCCATAATCGTAGATCGCCCAAACGGCGTGCTCTCGGCTGGATCCTGAACCGAAGTTCTTTCCTGCAACCAAGATTTTACCGGAATAAGTAGAGTCATTCAGGACAAAATCCTTCTTGGGATTGCCCTCTACATCGTATCTCCAGTCACGGAAAAGGTTATCTCCAAAACCTTCCCGCTCGGTAGCCTTTAGAAATCGGGCAGGGATGATTTGGTCTGTGTCCACGTTTTCAGTAGGCAAGGGGACTGCTGTACTGCGTAGGACGGTAAATTTATCGTAAGCCATTTTTTATTAGTTCAAAGGTGGTAAAGTTGGAATGTCATAAGGTTAATCGAGACCAATAGTTAACTGATTGCAAATCCACGTATTTCGTATTTCCAACTTCGTATTTAATTACCAAATACCTCTCTAGGATCAGTGATGCGACCGGTGATTGCTACTGCTGCCACTGTCAATGGAGAAGCGAGCATTGTGCGTGCACCCGGACCTTGACGGCCTTCGAAGTTTCTGTTGGAGGTAGAAACTGCATATTTTCCAGCGGGAATCTTATCGTCATTCATCGCGAGACATGCCGAGCAACCCGGCTGACGCAGTTCAAATCCTGCATCTTCCAAGATTTTCACCAAACCTTCTTCATGTGCCATTTTCTCCACTTCGCGTGATCCCGGTACAATCCAAGCGGTGATGTTATCTGCTTTTTTATGGCCTTTCACAAACTGCGCAACAGAGCGAATGTCTTCAATTCGGCCATTGGTACAAGAGCCCACGAAGACGTAGTCCACTTGCTTTCCTTTGACCGGTTCACCTGGCTGGAAGCCCATGTAATCCAAGGATTTGAGGTAGGAAGTCTTGTTTGAGCCTTCCATTCCATCTGTAGTTGGGATGGATTCGACTACTTTGATCCCCATTCCTGGGTTTGTACCATAGGTGATCATCGGCTCAATATCTGCTGCATCAAAGACCAATTCTTGATCGAAAACCGCACCTTCATCCGTTTTCAGGGTCTGCCAATAAGCAACTGCCTTGTCCCAGTCTGCACCTTTCGGAGCATATTGTTTTCCTTTCAAGTAGTTGAAAGTCGTCTCGTCCGGCGCAATCAACCCACCTCTTGCGCCCATTTCGATGGACATGTTACAGATGGTCATTCTGGCCTCCATGGAGAGGCTTTGGATCGCCGAACCGGCATATTCCACAAAATACCCTGTAGCACCGGCTGCTGAGATTTTAGAGATGATGTACAGAATGATGTCTTTGGAAGTCACTCCAGCGCCAAGGGTTCCATTCACAGAAATTCTCATTTTCTTAGGCTTAGACTGCATGATGCACTGCGTAGCAAGCACCATTTCCACTTCCGAGGTACCGATACCAAATGCGATGGCACCAAAGGCGCCGTGGGTAGAAGTGTGGGAATCGCCGCAGACGATGGTCATGCCAGGCTGAGTTACGCCCAATTCAGGACCGATCACGTGAACGATGCCGTGATGCGCTGAACCCAAATCGTGGAGTTCAATGCCGTATTTTTTACAGTTTTCGCGAAGCTTCTCAACCTGCATTCGAGAAAGCTTATCCTTGATCGTCTGATCCTGATCTACCGTCGGTACGTTATGATCCGGTGTGGCGATAGTTCTGTGAGGATATTTTACTGTGATTCCTCTTTTTTCCAAATTAAGGAAAGCTACAGGAGAGGTCACTTCATGGATAAAATGCTTATCGATGAAGAATACATCCGGCCCGGCAGGCACAGATTTGACCACGTGAGAATCCCAGATTTTATCAAATAATGTTGTCTTTTCCATAATTAAGCAGTCGCGTATTCTTTGACTGGTATTTTGTTGAGTGCATCGACAAAGGCTTGTGCCGATGCCAAAACGATGTCTTGGTTGGAGGCAAAGCCGTAATAAGGTTTATCAGATTTGATGAGGCGCATGTGAACTTTGGCGACATCATCACTTCCGTGTGTAATCGCTTGGATGAGAAATTCCTCCAACTCGACCTGCGGCTTGACAATGGTTTCGATGGCTTTCAAAACTGCATCGACAGGTCCAACGCCGGTAGAAGAAGCTTCATGCGCATCATTTCCGATTTTTAGTTTGACATGAGCATTGACCGAACCGTTTGACGAGTAATTCACCTTTTCAAGTTCGATGAAATTGGATTCTTCCATGTACTTTCCAACAAGTTCCAAGAGGTCTTTTCGACCGATATCCCTTTTGGAATCAGCCAAAACCAAGAAGGCTTCATAGACTTCTCTTAGCTCTTCCCCTTCGAGTTCGACACCCAAGGCATCCAAATGGTGCTTCAATGCTGCACGACCTGATCTTGCTGTTAAGACGATAGAAGATTCCTCCACGCCCACTTCTTTAGGGTCGATGATTTCGTAGTTTTCTCGATGCTTGAGCACACCGTCTTGGTGAATACCTGAGGAGTGAGCAAAGGCATTTCTACCCACGATTGCCTTGTTCGGCTGCACCGGCATGTTCATCAGTTTAGACACCAAACGGCTCGTCTGATAGATTCTTGGAGTGACGATATCGGTGTACACAGGAATCGATTTGTGACACTTGATCGCCATCACCACTTCTTCCATGGAGGTATTTCCAGCTCGTTCGCCGATCCCGTTGATCGTTACTTCTACTTGTCGAGCGCCATGCTGTACACCGGAGACGGTATTTGCTGTAGCCATCCCAAGGTCATTGTGACAATGGGTAGCGATAATTGCCCGGTCAATGTTTGGCACATTATTCTTCAAGCCAGCGATGATGGCGCCGTACTGTTCTGGAAGTGTATAGCCCGTAGTGTCCGGAATATTAACCACCGTTGCTCCGGCTTTGATGACTTCTTCTATGATCTTGTAAAGAAAATCCGGCTCAGATCGTCCGGCATCCTCGGCATAGAATTCCACATCCTCCACAAATCGCTTTGCGAATTTCACTGCAGCCACTCCCCGACGAATGATATCCTCAGGGGTGGAGCGCAGCTTGTATTGAATATGATATGGGGAAACCCCGATTCCCGTATGAATTCTGCCTTTTTTGGCATACTTGAGGGCAGCTGCAGCTACTTCAATGTCCTTTTCTACTGCGCGGGAAAGCGCACAGATAATGGGATTGGAAACAGCCTTTGAAATCTCCTGAACGGAATTAAAATCTCCCGGACTGGAAATCGGAAATCCTGCTTCGATGATATCTACACCGAGGGCCTCAAGCGCCTTGGCTACTATGATCTTTTCTTGGGTATTGAGCTGGCAACCAGGCACCTGCTCACCGTCACGAAGCGTTGTATCGAATATCCACAGCTTTTCACTCATACAAGTTAAGGGTTTGGGTTTCTTAATTATTTTCTGGTCTCAACTGGCGCACCACAGCACCTGCTTGCCACATTTCTGATTCTCTCAATTCCTTCAATTCAGCCTCCAGCTTTTCTCTGTAATCAGGCTTAGAATTGGAATCAATCGACTTTTGAGCTTCCACACCTGTTTTCACAGAATTGTAAAGCGCTTCAAAAACCGGCTTGGTCGCATCGCGGAACGGCTTCCACCAATCCAATGCACCACGCTGAGCAGTAGTAGAACAGTTGGCATACATCCAATCCATTCCGTTTTCAGCCACAAGCGGCATCAAAGACTGAGTCAATTCTTCAACCGTCTCATTGAATGCTTCTGAAGGAGTGTGACCATTGGATCTCAACACTTCGTACTGAGCGGCAAATATTCCTTGGATCGCTCCCATCAACGTTCCTCTTTCGCCAGTCAAGTCAGAGGTCACTTCACGATAGAAATCTGTCTCAAAAAGGTATCCAGAACCTACTCCGATACCCAAAGCAACTACTCTATCTTTCGCCTTTCCGGTAGCATCTTGATAGATTGCATAAGAAGAGTTCAAACCACGTCCTTCTACAAACATTCTTCTCAAAGAAGTACCTGATCCTTTTGGTGCAACCAAGATTACGTCTACTTCAGCTGGAGGAATAATGCCAGTCTTTTCTTTATAAGTCACGCCAAAACCATGAGAGAAATAAAGCGCTTTACCCGGAGTAAGATGCTTTTTCACTGTTGGCCAAAGGGCAATCTGACCAGCATCTGAAAGCAAGAATTGAAGAATAGTGCCTTTTTCGCAAGCTTCTTCGATTTCAAAAAGCGTTTCACCCGGAACCCAGCCGTCAGCAATGGCCTTGTCCCAAGTCTTGGAGCCGCTACGCTGGCCCACGATCACGTTGAAGCCGTTGTCTTTCAAATTCAAAGCTTGACCAGGTCCCTGAACTCCATAACCGATTACTGCGATCACTTCGTTTTTGAGGACTTCTCTTGCTTTTTCCAAGGGAAATTCTTCCCTGGTTACTACGTTTTCTTCAACGCTTCCGAATTTCAATTTCATAAGTTTACAGTTTGATTTTTAAAGGCCTTATGGAATCTCACCTGATTTGAGGCTTGCCTTAAAGGCTGAAATACCCCGATAGGCTCGATTTCATAGTATTGGATTGATTAGATTGTTTTTAAACAGGTTTGAGATTTACTTGATAAAGGATTCGATAGTCAGCATACGCTTGGCCACCGCCACACGTCCGGATCGGGCAAACTCAAGAAGTCCGTATCCTTTGAGGATTTCCAAAAGCTCCTGAGTCTGTTCCTTGTGTCCCGTCAATTCGAGGACGACGAAGTCGGGTTCTGCTGCAATGATTTTGGCATTGTGCTGGCGGATGATTTTTTCCAAGCCTCCGTCTAAGCGAGAAACCGGGATCTTATAAAGTGCGATTTCCTGATAAACCACTCCTTCATCTTCATGATAAAAGGCCTTGATCACATCGATGATTTTCTCAATCTGGTGAACCAGTTGGATGACCGTATCTTCATTAACAGTCACCTCAATGGTGATTCGGTGAATACCAGGGATTCTGCTTTCTGAGGCAGTGAGTGCATCGATGTTGATGCCCCTTCGGGTGAAAATGATGGTGATTCTGTTTAGAATCCCAATGAAATTTTCAGTAATTACAAAAATTGTATAACGCTTCATAGGTTTGAATTAGCTTAATCTGACCTCCTCGACGGAACAGCCGGTGGCGATCATTGGGAATACATTGTCTTCTTTTTCCACCACTACTTCCAAGAAATATGGACCATCATGGATCAGCATGTCTTCGACTGCCTCCTGAAGATCTGCACGATCAGTTACTTTTTGAGCTTTGATTCCATAGGCTTCAGCAAGCTTGATGAAATCAGGATTATCCAACTCTGTAAAAGAATAGCGCTTGTCAAAAAACATCTGCTGCCATTGACGCACCATGCCGAGGTAGTTATTATTTAATAAGACAATTTTAACTGGAGCCTTGGTTTGTTTGATGGTACCCAACTCTTGGATGGTCATTTGAATTCCACCATCACCTACCACACAAATCACCTGACGTGAATAATCAAATAGCTGTGCTCCCATCGCTGCTGGAAGCGCAAAACCCATCGTACCCAATCCACCTGATGTGACTTGAGTTCTAGGTTTTTTATAATTAAAATACCTCCATGCAATCATTTGGTGCTGACCCACATCTGTCACCAACACTGCATCATCAGCTTTGTATTGGTTGATCTGGTGAATCACTTCTCCCATGGTCAGCCCTTCTTTGGTAGGTGTGATGTCATGCTGAACTACTGCAGCTTTTTCCTCCACTTCCAGCCCTCTGAATCTAGCCATCCAAGAGTCGTGCTTTTTGGCTTGGATAGCTTCTGTAAGCATAGCAAGGCTCTCTTTGCAATTGCCCTGAACCGCTACTGTAGTTTTGACATTCTTATTGATTTCAGAAGGATCTAGCTCCAAATGAATCACTTTAGCCTGCTTTGCATAACGCTTCAAATCGCCTGTCACTCGATCGTCAAATCGCATTCCTACAGCAATCAAAACATCACATTGATTGGTGAGTAAGTTTGGCGCATAGTTGCCATGCATTCCAAGCTTGCCCACATAATTGGGATGATCTTGAGAAAGTGCACCTGATCCCAAAAGGGTGGATGCAGCGGGTATCCCCGATTTGTCCAAGAAAAACTTGAGTTCAGCCTCTGCATTTCCTAAAACGACACCTTGTCCAAAAAGCAGGTATGGTCTTTCTGCCTCATTGATCAATTCAGCTGCTTGCTGAATAACGGTTTTTTCGACAGGATGATGGGTTTTGTAAGATCTGAAACCCTGACAAGGCACGTAGTTAAACTCACCAAAATCCACTTGAGCATTTTTGGTAATGTCAATCAGCACAGGTCCTGGGCGACCAGAACGTGCTATATAGAATCCTTTAGCAATAGCCGGAGCAATATCTTCTACTCTTCGGACTTGAATATTCCACTTGGTACCTGGCATGGAGATTCCGACCACATCTGTTTCTTGAAAAGCGTCGGTACCTAGAAGATGTGCTGCTACTTGACCCGTAATACAGACAAGTGGTGTACTATCAATCTGAGCATCTGCCAAGCCAGTAATCAAATTGGTAGCTCCCGGACCAGACGTAGCCAAGCAAACACCCACTTTTCCAGAAACTCTTGCATAACCTTGGGCAGCATGAATGGCTCCCTGCTCGTGGCGGGTCAATACATGCTTGATTTGCTCATGATAGTCGTAAAGGGCATCATAGACCGGCATGATCGCACCTCCGGGATATCCAAAGATGAGCTCTGCCTGCTCAGCAATCAGGGAGCGAACAACAATGTCTGCACCTCTTATCAAGTCCTTCATAGGATTAAAATTTATCGGTAACGCAACCTTCCGAAGCGGTTGCAACGAGTTTGTTGTATTTTTTGAGCGTGCCTTGTAGGCCTTCGATTGGCTTAGGAGACCAGGTCTTTTTGCGCTCTGCAAATTCCTCTTCCGTAACATTTACAGAAAGGATAAAATTATCCGCATCTATAGTGATGATATCACCATCCTTGAGAAGTCCGATCGGACCGCCACACCAGGCTTCAGGAGTCACGTGACCCACGACAAACCCATGTGTACCACCAGAAAATCTACCATCAGTGATCAAGGCCACATCTGACCCTAAACCCGCTCCGATAATCATGGAAGTAGGCTTAAGCATTTCAGGCATTCCCGGAGCTCCTTTTGGGCCGACATTACGGATTACTACGACGTTTCCTGCTTTCACTTTATGATCGCGAATAGCATCATTTGCCTCAAGTTCTGAATCAAACACGATAGCTGGACCTGTAAAGGCAGTTCCCTCTTTACCTGTGATTTTCGAAACTGCACCCTCTGGTGCAAGATTACCCTTCAGGATACAGAGGTGACCTTCCTTCTTGATTGGAGTCTCAAGTGGGTGAATTACATTCACCACAGAAGGAACGATAGGATCGATATTGGCTAAATTTTCGGCTAATGTCTTTCCTGTCACGGTGATGCAGTCTCCATGTAAATACCCTTTATTGAGCATATATTTCAAAAAAGCAGGAAGACCACCTTGCTCATACAAGTCTTCCATCATGAATTTACCTGATGGTTTAAAGTCACCGATAAGAGGTGTTTTGGCATTGATTGCCTTGAAGTCTTCCAAGGTAAATTCCACTCCTGCAGTCCTTGCAATTGCCAAAATGTGAAGCACTGCGTTGGTACTACCTCCAAGAGCAACTACCACAGTTACCGCATTTTCAAGACTTTTTCTCGTAACGATATCTTTTGGCTTGATATCTTTTTCCAAAAGAATTCGCATATACTTGTTCACATCCTGGCATTCTTTCAATTTTTCAGCAGAGTTGGCAGGATTGGAAGAGGAATAAGGAAGAGACATTCCCATGGCCTCAATCGCTGATGACATCGTATTGGCAGTATACATTCCACCGCAGGCACCTTTACCGGGACATGCATTGCGGATCACCCCATCGTAATCTTCGTCAGAGATTGTTCCCTGGATTTTTTTGCCAAAAGCTTCAAATGCCGAAACGATATTTAATTTTTCTCCCTTGTAGTTTCCTGAAGCAATAGTACCCCCATAGACCATAATTGACGGACGGTTGATCCGTAGCATTCCCATGACAGCGCCGGGCATATTTTTGTCACAGCCAGCGACCGCGACGCATCCATCAAATGAATGTCCCAGAATGAATGACTCGATTGAGTCCGCGATAATATCCCTAGATACTAAAGAATACCTCATTCCAAGAGTACCCATAGAGGTACCATCAGAAATACCAATGGTATTAAAAACCAAACCGGTCAGATCATATTCCTGAGAGGAAGCTTTGATCAGACCGGCAAAGTCATTGAGGTGCATATTGCAGGGGTTGCTTTCATATCCGCAACTGGCCACCCCTACAAAAGGCTGTTTCATCTTTTTATCGGACATTCCTGTAGCATAAAGCATTGCCATTCCGGCTGGATGCTCGGGATTGTCACTGATTTCCCAACTGTACTTTTTCAGATTGTTCTGGGTCATAGGTTTTGAAAATAAAAAAGTGCCTCAGGTCAGTGAGGCACTTTAGATTTTATATACTGGGTTATAATGGTCTAGTGCCTCACTTCGAAAATCCGATGAGAATAATAATGCTTAGCAGGATGACCAATGGATACATAGTGCGGGTTGAGGGTATATGCTTCGAATTCGAATCACGTGACAATATTAAAACTCTATTCCGAGACTTACAATATTTAATTCTATATAATTCAGAATTAACAGATAATAAAATTGGGTTTAAATATTTTTTTTGAAATTTAATTCCAGCAATTTGAAAAACACAAAATCAATTTTTCTAAAACTATCCTAATTGGAAGGGAATCCAAAATTTTGTACTGATTTCCACTTCTTTCAAATTTTTTGATAATTTTCACTCTTTTTTTTAAGAAAAAAAATGATATGCTATCAAAAATCTAAAATATCATCCAAAGATTAGCAATAATTCAAATAGAACCAGAATTGCCCCACTCAGGAGTTTTACTTTAATTTTGTCAAAACAGCCCTTTCGCATGATAAGCTTTCCCAATGCCAAAATCAATCTTGGCCTCCACATAACTTCCAAGAGAAAAGACGGATACCATGACATCGAAACTTGTATGGTGCCAATTCCTCTATTTGATGCTTTGGAAATGATCTTGGACAAAAAGCCAAGTTGGAATTATTCGGGCCTAGCTATACCAGGAGAAGCCAAAGACAATCTGATACTAAAGGCTGAAAAATTGCTGAAAAAGGATTTCCCGGGTTTGCCAAATCTTTCCGTACACCTGCATAAAAACATCCCGATGGGCGCAGGATTAGGCGGTGGCTCTGCAGACGGGGCATTTGCGCTAAAGCTGATGAACAACCTGTTCGATCTGCATTTAGATGATTTTTTCTTGGAGGAATATGCCGCCGAACTAGGAAGTGATTGTCCATTTTTCATCGAAAACACCCCTAAAATCGCCCGAGGAAGAGGCGAAATTTTAGAGCCAATTGATCTTTCTCTGAAAGGAAGTTACCTGGTTTTGATCAATCCCGGCATTCATGTGGGCACCAAAGAAGCCTATGCGGGTGTGACACCTGCCACGCCTAAAGTAACGCTGGAAGAGGTATTGGCTGACCGAAGCAGATGGAAAGCAGAATTGGTGAATGACTTCGAAGCAAGTATTTTCAAAAACCATCCTCCCATCGCTGCCATCAAAGAAAAAATGTATTCGGCTGGGGCATATTATGCAGCCATGTCCGGATCGGGATCAAGTGTGTTTGGCTTGTTTGACAAGAAGCCTGAAAACCTGACTTGGCAAGAGGATTACTTCGTCTTTGAAGGAGCGCTATGATCAGTTGACAAGGTTAATTGCCTTCTTCCGCTTATTCCAGTAATTGATCACAGGATAAATCAAAACAGATATAAGAATGACCAATGTCCCCAAGTAAAACTGTGGGGTCATTTTTTCCTTTTCTCCAAAGACCAACACTGCGAGTAAAATCCCATAGACGGGCTCCAAATTGATCGTCAGATTAATCGTGAAAACCGAAACACGCTTCATCAACTCTACTGACACAGAAAAGGCATAGACAGTGCATATTCCTGATAAAATCAACATCCACAACCAATCGAGCCCCTTCCAGGCCCATTGAATTGGAGCTCCCTCATTCAAAAATTCAGAATAAATCGGCATAAACAGCAAAGCAAATAGGCTAGCTGCTGCCATTTCATATAAGGTAATCTGATAAGGAGTGTGACGGAAGGTCAGCCTGGCGTTGAAAACAGAAAATAATGCACTTAAAAAAGCTGAAAGCAGGGCTAAAGAAAGTCCGAGCCAATAGCCACTTTCAAACTGGAAAATCACCACTAAACCAGAGATTACAAGTAGACCCAATGCTACCTCATACCATTTTATTTTCGTCCTGTTGATGATTGGATCCACAAACGCCGTCCAAAGTGAGGTGGTCGCCATACCAGCCAGACAGACCGAAGCTGTGGACACTTTTGCAGACCAAAAGAAAAAAATCCAGTGAAGGGAGATCAAAATGCCTACTCCTACAATTTTGATTAATTGAGGCGTGGGCACCCACATACTTTGCTTTCTCCAAACCATCAAAATACCCACCCCCAAGGAAGCAAGTAAGGTTCGGTAAAACACCAGTTCCAATGCAGGCAAACTGATCAATAATCCCAAAATGGAAGTAATGCCCCAAATCAAAACTATGAAATGGAGCAACAAGTAATCTTTAATCGATCCTGTCTGCATCTATCGAGGCACTGTTTTGTAAAGAACCAACCCAGTGACTGCAAAAATGATATTGGGAAGCCACACTGCAAAAATGGGATATTGGGTCCCGGCCTCTGCGAATGTCCTCGAAAGGATGAAAAGCAAGATGTATACGAAAGCCAAGAAAAACCCGAGCGCAATCTGAAAGCCCGATCCTCCCCTAGTTTTTCTAGCCGACATAATCACTCCGATGAAGGTGAGGATAATCGCTGCAAAAGGCGACATAAACCGCACATATCGCTCTATCCGGTAATAACTCACATTGTCTGCACCGCGATCCTCGAGAATTTTGATCTGACGACTCAGCTCGGGAAGTTTGAGTGTTTCGTGATGATTTTCTGGTAAATCAAAATCAGATGGAGAAATGGATAGTACTGTATCCATTTCAGAACCCACGGTGTAGTCTTCCCCATTTTCTTTCAAGACCCTTAGCCTCCAGTTTTCAAGTCTCCAGACATTTTTGGTAGTATCCCATTGGATTCGATCAGACGAAAGCTTGGACAAAAGCTTACCATCCCGTATTTCCTCCAGGGTGAAATCATATCCTGTGAGCCCGCTTTGGTAAAATCTGCTGATGTAGGCATAAGCATCAGGACCTACCTTGATGTGAATATTGGGATCGGTAGACGCCTTCCCTTTTTCCAAATAGCGAATGCGAAACTCGCTCACTCCCGCAGTAGCCACCGGCAATACCCAGCCATTCAACAGAAAACTAATCGATCCAATCATGGCTGCAGCAAAAAGAAAGGGACGAAGCATCCTCACAAAACTGACTCCTGAACTTAGTATGGCCACGATTTCAGTTCGTCCGGCCATTTTGGAAGTAATGAAAATAACTGCAATGAATACGGTAATCGGGGTCAGCAGATTATTCAAATACAATCCGTAATTCCCCATATACTTGAGGATATCGCTGGCAGGTACTTGGTTACGAATGTAGGTGTCGTTTTTCTCGGTAAAATCCAAAACCAACACAATAAGAATCAGCATGAGGACCACAAAAAAGTAGGTCTTCAAAAATTCTTTAATGATCAGTTTATCTAGGATTTTCATGCTCAGAGTCGGGTACTTACTTTTTTCACCATTTGCTCCTTCCAAACGGCAAAATCCCCTGCCTGGATATGTTCGCGAGCTTGCCCCACGAGCCAAAGGTAAAACGCCAAGTTATGAATACTGGCAATCTGAGCAGCCAGAATTTCTTTGGATACGGTAAGATGTCTCAGGTAGGCTTTGGAATAAAAGGTACTGGCATAATTGCCGATGGCAGGATCGATCGGGCTAAAATCATCCTTCCACTTTTCATTTCGAATATTGATAATACCTTCGGAGGTGAATAGCATGCCATTTCGGGCATTCCGAGTGGGCATCACACAATCAAACATGTCCACACCCAAGGCAATGCATTCTAGAATATTTGCAGGTGTTCCTACTCCCATGAGGTAGCGAGGCTTATCCGCTGGCAGAATGTCTGTGACCATTTCGGTCATTTCATACATCATTTCAGCAGGCTCCCCTACCGAAAGCCCTCCGATGGCATTGCCTTCTCTGCCTTGATCAGCAATGAAATGGGCGCTTTGCTTTCGCAAGTCTTTATAAACTGAACCCTGAACAATCGGGAAAAGCGTCTGACTGTAGCCATATTTTCCCTCAGTAGAATCGAAGCGATCGATACATCGGGTGAGCCAACGGTGGGTCATTTCCATCGATTTTCTGGCATAGCCGTATTCGCAGGGATATGGAGTACATTCATCGAATGCCATGATGATATCCGCCCCGATTGTACGCTGTATATCCATGACTCCCTCTGGCGTAAAGACATGCTTGGAGCCATCAATATGGGATTTGAAGGTCACTCCTTCTTCATTTATTTTCCGAGTACCTGCGAGAGAAAAAACCTGATACCCTCCTGAATCAGTCAAAATAGGCCGATCCCAGCCATTGAATTGATGAAGACCTCCTGCCTTTTCGAGAATGTCAAGTCCGGGTCTGAGGTAAAGGTGATACGTATTCCCAAGAATAATCTGAGCTTTTATATCCTCCTTCAATTCTCGCTGATGAACAGCCTTGACCGTAGCGGCAGTCCCTACAGGCATAAAAATAGGAGTTTGAATTACTCCATGGTCAGTAGTCAGAGTGCCTGCTCGGGCACTGGTAATTGCATCTTTTTTCTCTAAAGTAAACTTCATTACTACTGGTAGCGGGGCTATGGTGTTGAACTCCAATCCGCATGGTTTAGCCTGCAAAAATATCCACTTATTCTTAAATGACTTGCTGAAATTGATTTTATATTTGCCCGACAAAATCGACCTATGGGCCTATTTTTACTTTGGTTTTTCTTTGGCATCGGACTTATTATTCAGGGGATTTATCTCCTGATGATCTTTGGACGGACAGCCTGGTTTAAATCCCCTTCCAAGTCTTCCAATTCGCAGCAACCTGAAGAGGGAGTGACTGTGCTTGTGGCTGCCCATAATGAATTTCAAAATCTCAAGGTCCTGATTCCAAAGCTTTTCGAACAGGACTACCCGAAATTTGATGTGATGATCGTCAATGACCGCAGCACGGATCGTACCAAGCGACTGCTTGAAGAAATGATGGCAATCTATCCAAAACTCAGGTCTGTCACCATCAAATACACACCCAGTCACGTCACACCGAAAAAATTTGCATTGACACTTGGTATCAAAGTGGCCAAAAATGACGTCATCCTTCTGACTGACGCGGATTGTGTTCCTAATTCGGATCAGTGGATCAGAAAGATGACAGCACCTGTAAGACTAGAAGATAAAACTTTTGCCATTGGCTACTCAGGATATCAGGAAAAACCGAGTCAACTCAATCGTTGGATTCAGTTTGAGACCATTCTTACAGCGTTGTTTTACATTTCTTTTGGTCTTTGGAAAGATCCATTTATGGGGATAGGGAGAAATCTTTGTTATCGAAAAAGCTTCTTTATGGGTGTTAAAGCCTTCAAAGGAATTTGGCATTTTGAGGGAGGAGACGATGATTTATTTGTAAACAATTACGCTACAGGTAAGAACTCTTCCATCGTTGTAGACCCTGATGCTACTACCACATCTATCCCTAAAGAAACCTGGAAAGATTATTTAGTCCAGAAAAAGCGACACTTGCATGCCGGAAAATATTACAGAAGTGAAGACAAAAGAAAGATTGGACTTTACTCCATATCACATGCCCTTTTTTGGGTTGGAGGCATTGGCTTATTGTTTTATTTCGGAATAGGCCTTCAATGGGAACATTTTCTTGTCGTTTCAGGTATTATGCTATTGAGATCGCTTTTGGTAATGTGGATTTTCAAATCCGCTGCCAAAACCGTTCAGGGTAAAGTACCAAAAATGAATCCTGTCCTAAACGACCTGTTTTACCTGGGTTATTTCTGGATTTTGGGTTCGGTATCCTATCAGTCAAAAGACATCCAATGGAAATAAACGAACGAGGTTTTTCAAACAAGGCACTAGAAGACTTTGACCTAATCGACAAAGCAGTCCTGGAAAAAGATCAATCCGCCTATGCTACCCTGATGAAGCGGTACAAAAAGGCCGTTTATTTTATGATTCTTAAGATGATTCGCGATGCCGATGATGCAGAGGATCTGACTATGGAGGCTTTTGCCAAAGCATTCCGGAACTTGGAGCGATTCAAAAAAGATTACACTTTTTCTACTTGGCTTTTCCGTATTGCTACAAACAACACCATTGATTTTATCCGAAAGAAAAAGCTCAAGACCATGAGCTTGAATAATACCCTTTCAGATGACAGTGGCAATTCCGTCAATATTGACGTGGAAGACGATGACAACAACCCGCAGGATGAATTCATCAAATCACAGCGTATCGAGATGGTGCGCGTCTTCGTGGACAAGCTCCCCGCCAAATACCGTAAATTGGTTCAGTTGAGATACTTTGACGAGCTTTCTTATGAAGAAATTGCCCAAGAACTTGACAAACCGCTTGGGACAGTGAAAGCACAACTTCACCGATCCCGAGAGCTACTATTTGAGATAGCCTCCGGCAAAGAAAACCACATCTGATGAACACGGGCACACAGTTGATTTTAACCTACTTTCCTGACCTTACTGAAAAGCAAATCGAGCAATTTGACCGCCTCGAGGAGCTCTATCAGGAATGGAATGCGAAAATCAATGTGATTAGTAGAAAAGACATGGATCAGTTTTACATACACCATGTCCTCCACTCTCTCGGAATTGCAAAAGTGATGAGCTTTCAGCCGAGCACGAAAATATTGGATATCGGCACTGGAGGCGGTTTTCCCGGAATCCCTTTAGCCATTCTTTTTCCTGATACTCATTTTCACTTGGTAGATTCCATAGGAAAAAAAATCACCGTAGTAAAAGAAGTCGCTAAAGCTCTTAAGCTGGGCAATGTAGAAGCGCAGCAAGCTCGCGCAGAATCACTGGTGAGAAAATATGACTTTGTAATCAGCCGGGCTGTGACTCGTATGATCAATTTTTATCCTTGGGTCAAAGGGAAAATCAAACGAGAGGACTTCAACGAATTCCAGAATGGCATTCTTTATCTCAAGGGCGGCGATGTGGATGAGGAAATGGAAGAACTCGACAAATCCTACGTCACCTATCACCTGAGCGACTATTTCAAGGAAGATTTTTTTGAGACCAAAAAAGTGGTCTACATGCCTTGGGAAGATAAAAGATGATGACATCTGAGTACAGTACAGTTGCCATAAAAAGGAATTCAAATTGGACAATTGGCTAGGCTAAGCCCTAGTGACATGGAAATTTAGGGACCTTAGCTATTCATTAACAATCTCAAAAAGCGCTGTATTCCCGAATACAGTTGGTTGAATTTTACAGAATCTACCCTTCTCAAGAGAAATTCAGGCTAATCCCTAGAGGTAGTTTAAATGGTCTTTGTCGCCTCGTTGGAATATTTGGAAAAAAGCATAAAAATCTTTTTCCAACCAACTAAATTGATTGGATCAAATTTTTGTCTGATTCACCTGATTTCATCGCTGTCGGAATCAACCAAAATCAACCCTTTCCTCTCACAAAGAAATTTTGTTAAAAAAATTTAACAAAATAGTCTTGTTATTTTGATAAAATAATCACTAAACTAGCAGTGTTGATGCGTTTATCAAGTTAATCATTGGTTGATCGTCGGTCTACTATCGAAATTCAAAACTTTGATTTAATGAATCTTTAGTTTGACTCACAGATTACAAGGAGAAAAGTAAGACAGTGTCAAAAGTCGCTTTTTTCGTTTCAGCTTTTAGCGAAGGAATTAATTAAATGATCCGATTAGTCTAATGGAATTCTTTTGTATTCTTCAAAGCAATTAAAGATTCTGTCATTGCTTTCAAAATAGAATATCTCACTTAAAACATATAATCAGATTACCTTAAATATTCAACCTTGTTTTGCGATAATTTTATAGTTTAAAACTAATTCTGAAAAAATGAAAATTCTACTTTCATTCCTTCTTTTACTTGTCCTCACTTTTACTTCCCAAGCCCAGTCCAAACTTACTATTCGAGGGACTGTAAAAGACACCACCAATCTTCCATTGGATTATACCTCCGTACTTTTGTTGAGTCCCAAAGATTCAGCCTTGGTAGCATATACGCTGACTAACAAAGCGGGGGAATACATATTCAAAAATATAGATCGGCAACCACTTCTTATCAAAGCCACCTACATGGGCTATATTCCCTTCCAAAGAGAACTGGTACTGACTAATTCGGATGAGTTAGAAGTGGCTGAAATTCAGTTAACCCCCATTCTGCAGGAGCTCTACGAGGTGGTGGTCAAAGCTGCCAAAGCACCGCTTATGATGCGAGGAGACACGCTTGAGTATGATGCCAGCAAATTCAAAGTACCACCTGGGGCGACTCTCGAAGACCTGCTTCGCAAACTCCCGGGGATGCAAATTGATGCGGACGGAAATATTGTTGCCCAAGGCCAACGAGTCCAGAAAGTAACGGTCGACGGAAGGCGATTCTTTGGTGGAAATACGAAAATGGCAACTCAAAACTTGAATGCTGAATCCATAAGCAAGCTTCAGCTGTATGATGACAAATCAGAGCAAGCCAAACTCACCGGAGTTGATGATGGAGTAAAGGAAAAAACCTTGAACGTAGAGCTGAAAGAGGAAGCTAAAAAGGGTGGTTTCGGGAAAATCTCAGCAGCAGGCGGGACAGACGGAAGATGGTCTTCCAATGCCTCCTTCAATAAGTTTGATAAGGTAAACCAGTTCTCAGTCATAGGCTATGGAAATAATGTCAACCAAACCGGTTTGAGCTGGGATGACCTACAGGAATTTAGAGGAAGCGGTGCATTCCAATTTGGCGACACGGGAGATTTTGGCTTCAATGCCAATGGTGGAATGATGATTATCTCTTTTTCTGGAGGAGACAGTGAAGATTCTTTTGAAATACCCTTCAATAACCTAAGCTCTGGCTTTTCGAATAACCAGGCAATTGGTGTCAATTATAACCGACTCAAGGACAAAAAGGATTTCAGTGGTAATTATTTCTTTAGCCGAAGTGATCAACTCGTAGAAAGCTTCAATAGCAGAACGAACTTCCTTCAGGGAAATACCTCCTTCACTTCTACTGACCAAAGTTCACAAAACAACATCGCTGGTCACCATCGTGCGTCAGTTCGATTTCAAAACGAATTAGATAGCGCCAATACCATCACCATCAATGCAAAAGGAAGGCTAAGTTCACTTAGTACCTCATTAGCAAGCTTTCAAGAGTTGATTCGCAGCAGCACGGAACAAAGCTCAATGGAACGCAACAACCGATCGAATAGATGGTCCGGCTCTTTTCAGGGTACTGCAATCTTCCGCCATAAATTTGAAAAAAGCGGTAGAAACTTTGCTGCAAGCTTCAGCAATACCTACAGTCATTCCGATCAAGATGGGATACAGAAATCCGTGGTAGATCTAGTCAACTCAACTGACCCCAATAGTTTTTTCAGGAATCTGGATCAATTGAACCAATCACTCAATAGCTCTAACACAATCAAGTCCAGCTTGCTTTTTGTAGAGCCGGTGAATAAGGTGCTCTTTTGGGAGTCATTTTACAACTTCAGCCAATCGGCAAGCGAAATAAATCGGCGCGTATTCGATGTGGAAACAAGTGATATTCTCCAGTTGAATCCCGAACTCAGTAGGTTTTTTGACAACACGATCACTTACAACAGGATAGGTTCAAGTGTCAGGTATGCCAACAAAGGCTCAAATCTGAGTATGGGTTTGGCTGCCTCCAACTTTAACCTGAATGGTGGATTTTCGATAGAAAAAGACAGTCAGATTTTAGGCACGGTAAATAAGAATTACCTCAACCTCACCCCTAACCTGTCTTATTGGAAAACAATGAAGGGAAACAAGCGCCTCAATGCAGGCTACTCCATGGGAGTGGCTCCTCCCAATATCACCGATCTACAGCCCTACAAGGATATCTCCAATCCGCTATACATCCGGGAAGGTAATCCTGATTTGCAGCCTGAAGTAACTCATTCCATAAATGCAGGATACAATATGTACGATCCTGCCACATTCATAAACCTCTTTGTTTCGTTGAATTCAACCTTCTACCAGAGTCAGGTTGTTCAAAACCAAACGATTGATCCAGAAACCTTTGTAACCACTTTTAAAGCTGGGAATGTTGCCGGTGGCCAGCGCTATAATTCGTATTTGGGATTTGGTTTTCCTATCGTCAAAACCAAAATGAATGCTTTTATATCTGCCAATCCATCCTATTCCAGAAGCTTAGCATTGATAAACTCCCAAGAAACAGAAACAAACACGCTAAGCCATAATGTTGGGGCAAATTTAGACTTGAATCCGACGGAGTGGTTGAGTCTGTACGCCGGTTCATCTTTCCGTCTGAGCAAAACCAAATACGTGCAAAATCCAGCTCAAAATCAGGATATCATTAACTGGAGTGCATACACCAACATGAATATCAAGCTTCCTAAGGCTTTTTATTTCGACATGAAGTTCAACTACAGCCGATTTGAAAACGAGAGTTTTGGATTCAATCAAGAAGTCCCTATCCTAAATGCATTTGTCTACAAACTTATAGGGGAAGCTAAAAAATGGGAAATCAGGCTCTCTGCTTATGACATCTTCAAGCAAAATGAAACCATCAGCCAGTTTGCAGGACAAAACTTCGTTTCCAATGGAAGGATCGAAACCTTGTCAAGGTATTTCCTACTCGGTGTGACTTACAACATGCGAGGAGTAGAAGTGAAAAATGACAGATAATCTAAATCGGCAGCAAAGCTCTATACCAATGAAATTAAAACATCTACTCGTCATTGCCCTGATACTGATCACCTCAGGACTTAAGGCTCAGAATATCGTGGGAGAAGTAGAATATCGCTACAAGATTTTCTACGATAAAATTTACTCCAGTCTTCCTCATCTTACGGAACAGGAACGAGATCGAATTTTACTGACCTGGGGCAATCCTGATGGCTACAGCACCCGGATGAAACTCCAGTTTTCGCCTGAAAAAAGTCTCTATACCTATGGAGAGCCTTATGAAGTACGCAGCTACTCTTGGCAAATAGAAGACTATTTTATTGAAAATAACCTTAAAGATCAGACCTATCTGAAGTACATGGATCAAATGGGCAAAACCTACCTAGTCCGTGACAACCTAAATGCTCCTAAATGGAGGGTCATGAATGAAATCCGCGATATTCTTGGACACATGTGTATGAAAGCCGTGAGTGAGGATCCAATCAAAGGCCAAAAGATCACAGCTTGGTTTGCCGCAGATATTCCAGTTCCTACAGGACCCGAGGAGCTATTCGGCCTGCCCGGTTTAATTCTAGCCTATGATATCAACGACGGCATGCTCATCGTCGAAGCTGAGAAAATTGCTTTTGGAGAACCTAAAGAACCCATCACTCTTCCCAAAAAAATGAAAGGCAGGGAAGTCACAGGCTCTGAATATCAAGACCTAGTCAAGAAATTTATTCAGAATTCCATCGATAGCAAGCAAGCTTGGATGTGGGAAATTAGGTATTGATACGCAGTAAAATCACCGCAAGAATGGAAGGAGGAAGTTAACTGGCCTAGACCAATTCTATGGATCGAGATTGATTTCCTTCTTCAAATTCTAAATTTCACTTAGCCAAAGGTTCCGATGATTATAGGAATCTCCCTCCCCAAACTCATCAAAAAAACTTGTACAATTTCAAAATACATATTGTACAATTCTAAAATTGAAATTCACTTATATTCTGATTTTCAATTAATTACATTCAAATAAAAGATACTCAGTTTCTTAGATTTTTATTTGCGACAATTCCCGCCAATCAATTTTTTGCTTAGGCATAATACCCTAATTTGAAGCCTCATTTCCCCACCAAGTATGTATATCATTTTTGATACCGAGACCACGGGTTTGCCCCGGGATTACAATGCCCCCATGTCCGATGTGGACAACTGGCCCAGACTGGTTCAGATCGCATGGCAGCTGCATGATGCTCGAGGCAAGCTCCTTTCCAACCACAATTACATTATCCGACCCGAGGGATTTACCATTCCTTACAATGCTGAAAAAGTACACGGCATCTCCACCAAGCGAGCCTTGGCTGAAGGTCATGATCTGAAAGAAATCCTGCAGGTTTTCCGTGAAGATGTGATTCAGGCCAAATTCCTCGTAGGTCACAACATCGGATTTGATATCAATGTGGTCGGTTCGGAATACCTCCGTGCTGAGCTGGTGATGCCTCTCGGAGACAAAGCTGAGCTCGATACCAAGGATATTTCCACAGATTTCTGTGCGCTTCCCGGGGGAAAGGGAGGGAAATTCAAATGGCCTACCCTGACAGAACTTCATAAAAAACTGTTTGGAGTAGGCTTTGAGGATGCGCACGACGCGGCATATGACGTAGATGCTACTGCACGCTGCTTCTTTGGCTTGATCACTCAAGGAGTACAAAAACCTGAACCGGGGATTCTTCTCGAAGAAGTCATTTACGAAGCGCCAAAACTTGCGGAGGCCAACTTTGTACAGGCAAAAGAAACTCAAAAAGCAAGCGCTAAAGACATTCTCAAGCAGGCTGGAAAGGCAGACATTTCTGACCTAGCTGATGTCCCTTTTACCCATCTACACGTCCACACCCAATACTCAGTCCTCCAGGCCACCTCAGAGATCCCTGCTATTGTCGCTCGGGCCAAATCTTTAGGCATGACCGCAGTGGCCATGACCGATCACGGCAACATGATGGGAGCTTTTCACTTTGTGAAAGAGGCGATGGGAAAAGAGCTAAAACCCATCTTAGGCTGTGAGTTTTACCTTTGCCGGGACCGAAAAAACAAAGCCACCAAAGATGACGGATACCAAACCGTACTCATCGCCAAAAACAAAGCAGGCTATCACAATCTAGCCAAATTGGCTTCATACGCCAATATTGAAGGCTTTTATTACGTACCCAGAATAGATAAAGAAGTCCTTGTCCAGTACAAAGGTGATTTGATTGCCACGACTGGTGGTCTTTGGGGAGAAATCCCCTACCTGATTCTAAACGTAGGTGAAACCCAGGCGGAGGAGGCATTTCTCTGGTGGAAGGAACAGTTTGGAGAGGACTTTTACGTGGAGCTAAATCGTCATGGAATTCCCGAAGAGGAGAAGGTAAATGAGGTGCTTCTCGAGTTTGCTCACAAGTACGGTGTCAAGTATTTCGCGGCAAACAACTCCTACTACAATGACAAAGGGGATGCAAAAGCGCATGACATTTTGCTTTGTGTGAAAGACGGAGAACTGGTCGAAAAGCCTAAAAAATACATTGGAAAGCGCGGACGTGAATTCCGTTTTGGCTTTCCAAATGATGAATTTTACCTCAAAAGTCCTGAGGAAATGAAGAAGCTTTTTGCGGACTTGCCGGAAGCGATTCTTTGCACTCAGGAAATCGTGGACAAATGCGAAGCCTACAAACTTGCGCGAGAAGTTCTCTTGCCCAAGTTTGACATTCCAGAGGAATTCAAGCATCCTGAAGATGACGTGGATGGAGGAAAGCGAGGCGAAAATGCCTATTTGCGCTACTTGACCTACGAAGGCGCCAAAAAGCGGTACAAAGAAATTACTCCCGAGATCCAGGAACGCTTGGACTTCGAATTGGCCACCATCGAAAAGACGGGATATCCGGGTTACTTTTTGATTGTACAGGACTTCACGCGAGCAGCTCGGGACATGGGCGTTTCGGTGGGCCCAGGTCGTGGTTCGGCAGCAGGTTCAGCGGTGGCTTACTGCGTCGGCATCACCAATGTAGACCCGATCGAGTACGATCTCCTCTTCGAAAGATTCCTGAACCCAGACCGGGTTTCACTTCCCGATATTGATATTGACTTTGACGATGAGGGTCGTCAGGATGTGATCGACTATGTAATCAAAAAATATGGCTCCAATCAGGTAGCCCAGATCATCACGTATGGCACTATGGCTGCGAAGTCTGCCATTCGGGACACCGCTCGTGTCCTAAATTTACCCCTTGCTGAAGCTGGCAGACTGGCCAATTTGGTGCCTGATATCAAGCTAAAGACGCTGTTTGATCTAGCCAAAAACCGTCCTGCTCTCCATGACAAACTTAAAGGACAAGGTGAGTTGCTACAAAAAGCAGAAGAACTCATTCGGGTGGCCCAAGGTCAAGACGAATCCGCCAAAACGGTCAATCAGGCGGCAGTCTTGGAAGGTTCCGTAAGAAATACCGGCATTCACGCCTGCGGTGTGATTATTACTCCTGCAGACATTACCAACTTCGTTCCAGTGGCTTTGGCCAAGGATTCAGACATGGTTTGCACTCAGTTTGACAACTCAGTCGTAGAATCCGCTGGTTTGTTGAAAATGGACTTTTTAGGTTTAAAAACCCTCACACTCATCAAAGATGCCATCAAAATTGTGAAGGAAAGGCATGGTTTACTTCTCGATGCCGACACTTTCCCGATCGATGATGTCAAGACTTACGAGCTCTTCCAACGCGGCGAAACCGTCGGGATCTTCCAGTACGAAAGTCCCGGAATGCAGAAATACATGCGGGAACTGAAGCCGACTGTATTTGCGGATTTGATTGCCATGAACGCTCTCTATCGTCCGGGACCATTGGCTTACATTCCTTCTTTTATCAAAAGAAAACACGGAACCGAGCCAATTACCTATGACTTGGACGACATGAAAGACTACCTAGAGGAAACTTACGGGATCACAGTCTATCAGGAACAGGTGATGCTTTTGTCCCAAAAACTGGCGGGATTTACAAAGGGTGAGGCCGATGTACTGAGAAAGGCAATGGGTAAAAAGCAGAAGGATGTACTGGACAAAATGAAGCCAAAGTTTGTCGAGCAGGCAGCTGCCAAAGGTCATGAGCCCAAAAAGCTGGAGAAAATCTGGACGGACTGGGAAGCTTTTGCTTCTTATGCCTTCAACAAGTCACACTCCACTTGCTATGCATGGATTGCCTATCAGACGGCCTACCTGAAGGCGCATTACCCAGCCGAATACATGGCTTCGGTCCTAAGCAACAACATGAACGACATCACCCAAGTGACTTTCTTCATGGAGGAATGTAAGCGGATGGGAATTCCGGTTTTGGGTCCCGATGTGAACGAATCCAAGAGTGGCTTTACCGTAAACGCTGCAGGAGAAATCCGTTTCGGAATGGCGGCGATCAAGGGCGCAGGTGCGGCAGCAGTGGATGAAATCATCAAGGAAAGGGAGAAAAACGGCCCTTACAAAAACATCTTCGACTTTGCGAAGCGGGTCAATTCCCGTGCTTTGAATAAGAAAACCATGGAAGCGTTGGCCATGGCTGGAAGCTTTGACTGCTTCAAAGAGCACCATCGAAGACAGTATTTGGAAGCTCCTGATGGCGACGTGACTTTGATCGAAAAGGCGACGAAATATGCTCAGAAAGTCCAGCAGGAGGAAGACAGCGCACAGGTAAGTCTTTTCGGCGGAGGAGGAGGCAATGCCGAAATCCCTTTGCCATCGGTGGCGCCGATCGAGCCATTCTCACAAATCCAGCAGCTGAATATCGAAAAAGAGGTTGTTGGGCTATTTATCTCTGGTCATCCATTGGATCAATACAAACTGGAAATCGACTCCTTTACAAACACTCCGCTGACTGCTTTGGCCGATTTGGATGGCTTGAAAGGTAGAAATGAATTAAGGTTGGCTGGTTCGGTATCCAGCTTTGCGCACCGCACAACCAAAAACGGAAAACCTTTTGGCACCCTTACCTTAGAGGATTACCACGGTTCGTTTACCTTTTTCATTTTCGGAGACGAGTACGTGAAGTTTAAGCAGTACTTCATGACTGGCTGGTTTTTGTTTTTGACAGGAAAAGTCGAGCAAAAAAAGTGGGGAAATGAAAACGAGGTGGAATTCAAGATCATCAGTATTTCACTTCTAAGTGAAGTCCGTGGAAAGATGATCAAAGGGCTCAAGGTCAATATCAACTTGGATGATTTGACCTATGATCTGATGGAAAAACTTGAAGCCATTACTTCAAAATACAAAGGCGATGCAAAGCTTTACATTGAGGTTAATGACCAAAAGGAGAATATCACTTTAGAGCTTTTCTCTAAAAAATACACCATAGATCCTAGTGCTGACATGATTAAGGAGTTGAATCAACTTCCTGAAGTGGTCTATAAAGTGGTTTAAATCAAAAAAAGGAAGCAAATAGAGCTTCCTTTATTATTTCGTTTGAGAAATATTTAGACTACTATTACGTTAATTATTAAATGTTTTTGAAAATGAAAGCCATTTTTCCCATCTTATTTATTTGCCTTTCATTACTCTCAGGATGCGCGGATCCAGGTGAACCATTGCCTTCAAACCAGATAGATGAACGACTCTTATTTCTAAGGAAAGTTTTAAAGGGTCCATTGTCTACTCCAGAAGGGAAGTTAAAAAGTGAGTCGTTTTTCTCCGGACCAAATACACTTCAATATAGAACTGATTTTTATTACGATCCGAAAGGAAAAGAAGTCCTCAAGGTTACCGTCCAAAACGGCGATACCATTGCGATATATGTAAATGAGTACTTGGAAAACGGGAAACTAGATCAAACAGGTGTTTACACCTCGGAATCTGATGGTTATGAGTTTGCCCATTATTTCAAAAGATTTTATGAAAATAATGGACAAACAATAAATGTCATGAAGGGTAGAGATGGTAATTTTTCCGAGCATGAACAGTTTAAGTTTGATCAGCAAGGAAGGAAAATATCTTATCGAAGAGGAAATCAATCAACATTTTCACTTCACCGCTTCATTTATGAAAGTGAACAATCAAATAAGATTTACGAAGAACATTACTTTGAGCCAGAACAAAATGAACCCCTTTACCGCTACTTCTATGATTACGATAAAGATGGTTTTTTGCAAGCCAAAATTATTTCTTTTACAAGTACAAATGGGGACAGGGCTGAATTTGAATACTTTTATGATGAAAAAGGTCGAATTTCAGAAGAGTTGAAAAACGATCTAAGATTTTTGTCTGGTGCGATTGAAAGAAGAATTTTTGAATATTATTGATCTTAGGTAGAATTCGATTTCTTCAATGATCCATAGACATTTTTTCTATCCCATCCGGAACTTAATACCTTTCAATCGGCTTTTGCTGATATATTTGAAAACAGAACCTTATTAATCTTAGAATACAATGGGAAAAGCAATTGAAATAACTGATGCCAACTTTGAAGAAATCGTATCCGGTGATAAGCCTGTATTGGTTGATTTCTGGGCAGAGTGGTGCGGTCCTTGCAAAATGATCGGACCTGTGGTAGAACAAATGGCAGCAGAATACGAAGGAAAAGCAGTAATTGGCAAAGTAGACGTGGATTCCAATCCATCCGTAGCGCAAGCTTTCGGTATCCGTTCTATTCCAACCTTGCTATTCTTCAAAGATGGAAAGATTGTTGACAAGCAAGTTGGCGCCGTTCCAAAAGCCGTCTTGGCACAAAAGCTAGACGCACAACTTTAATTCTTAATTACACCTAGATCGAAAGCCGTAAAGAACTCTTTGCGGCTTTTTTTATCTTCACTGCCGAAATGGCCGCGCAACTTATTTCCCTCAATGAATTCTGGAAACTTAGGGATCAACTCCCCTTGATCGATGCAAGGAGCGAGGGAGAATTTGCCCAAAGCCACATTCCGGGAGCGTTCAATCTTCCTGTCCTTACCAATCAAGAACGAATTGTAGTTGGGACACTTTACAAAGAAAAAGGCTCGATTGAAGCCACATTGAAGGGTTTTGAATTGGTAGGGCCTAGATTCCATCAGATTCAAAAAGAGGCTTTGGAAAAGTTTCCCAATCGCCAATTAATCGTTTATTGCTGGAGAGGTGGAATGCGGAGTCAAATCCTTTCCTGGCTACTTTCGATGGTTGGTTTTGAGATTTTTCGATTGAAAGGAGGATACAAAACCTACCGATCCTACACCTTTGAAAAAGTGAGGGGAACCTACCCTTTCTTGGTTTTGGGAGGAAAAACAGGAACTGGAAAAACTGTTCTACTAAAAAAGCTAAAAGAATCCGGAGAACAGGTAATCGACTTGGAAGGTCTAGCACACCACAAAGGTTCCTCTTTTGGCTCGATTGGCCAATTACCTCAACCCACCGTGGAGCAATTTGAAAATTTGTTGGCAGAACAATTACGAGGGATGGATTCAAGTCTTCCCATTTGGGTGGAAAATGAAAGCCGGAAAATTGGCCGATTGATTATTCCTGATCAGTTCTACAGTCAAATGATTAAGTCACCCTTGCTTGAAATAGAAAAATCAGAACAGGAACGAATCCATCATATTGCCGAAGAATATGCACAGCTGCCTGAAGAAGAACTTATCGCGGCGGTAAAGCGGCTACAAAAGCGTCTAGGAGGATTGCGAACTCAACAGGCCATTTCAGATATAGAAGCAAAAAATCATGATTCTTGGATTGCTAACCTATTGATCTATTACGATAAAACGTATGATTTTGACCTCGATAGACACGAGGAGAGCAAAATCCTCCATTTGAATTTTGCTAGAAAAAGTCTTGAAGAGCAAACCCAACTATTATTAAAAGCCAAAAACCAATTTTATGGAGTCACCCAAGATTAAACTCACTGAATGGAGCGAAGGATCAGGTTGCGGATGTAAGATTGCTCCAGCGATTTTGGATCAAATCCTGAGTAGCAGCGGTTCGTTTTCTCAGGTTGATCCAAACCTTTTGGTAGGGAATTCTCAAAAAGATGATGCCGCAGTCTATCAAGTTTCCGAAGACCTCGCGGTAATCAACACCGTAGATTTCTTTACCCCAATAGTAGACGATCCATTTGACTTTGGTAGGATTTCGGCTGCTAACGCAATTTCTGATGTTTACGCAATGGGTGGGAAACCCATTTTTGCAAATGCGATTTTAAGTTGGCCTGTGGAGAAAATTGCTCCTGAATTGGCAGCAAAGGTTTTGGAAGGTGCCAAAAGCATCTGCAAACAAGCGGGGATTGAGCTAGCCGGAGGGCATTCTATCGCAGCGAAGGACCCGATTTTCGGGCTCTCAGTGAATGGAATAATCCATCCTCACAAAATCAAAACAAACCAAGGAAGTAAAGAAGGCGATCTGATCTACATTACCAAGCCTATCGGAATTGGAGTACTAGCAACTGCATTGAAACGCCAGAAAATCACAGATAATGACTATTTGAATTTAGTTGATACAGCTTGTCGATTAAATTCCATCGGTGAAGTTTTGGGAAACCACGAGGAAGTTCATGCCATGACCGACGTCACCGGTTTTGGGCTTTTAGGGCATTTGATTGAAATGGCAGAAGGAGCCAACCTTACCGCACAACTAGACTTTTCCTTGTTGCCTTCAATTGAGGGCATTCAGGATTATATCAATCAGTTCATCTTCCCGGACAACACCTACCGAAACTGGAACGCATTCAACGCAAAGGTCAATGGGGTGAAAGGAATGGATTTGGTCAAACTTTGTGATCCTCAAACTAGTGGAGGTCTTTTGATTTCAGTTGCTCCAAAAAACAAAGAATGGTTTGAAACCACAATGACTAAACATAGGCAAGCTATTTGGGAGATTGGGAAATTTTTATCTAAGGGCGATTTCATAGTAGAAGTGGTAAGTTAAAAGCTGAAAATCAGGGTATATTGGTTTTAACCAAACACCCTGACCATGAATATAAAGAACCTGTTTCTATATGGTATAACAGCCATATTTTATGGAAACACACTAGCCCAAACTCCAGAAAACATAATTAGTGAACTCGTAATCCTGAATGTCAAAACAGGAGAAGAAAAAACTATCCTAAAGGAAAACCGCCACCTCGAAGCACCTAATTGGTCTAGAGATGGTCAATTTTTACTGATCAATTCCAAGGGGCTTTTAGAAAAGATTGATTTAAAAGGAAAAAACCTTGGTTTCCTCTTTCCAGAATTAATCAAGAATGCCAATAATGACCATGGGATAAGTTTTGATGGAAAAACCCTTGTTTATAGCAATAATGACAAGGGATTAGGCTCTAGAATCTATACCATTCCTTTCGAAGGAGGTACGCCTAAGCTCGTCACACCAGATTTTCCAAGTTACTGGCATGGAATAAGTCCAGATGGGAAATATTTAGCCTATTGTGCCGAGCGTGATGATCAATGGGACGTATATGTAATCCCCATTGATGGAGGTGAAGAAAAAAGATTAACAAATGCAGAGGGAAAAGACCTGGCAGGTTTTGAAAACCTGCCAGGTCTGAACGATTATTTTTTAATCATCTTCCCGAGCATTTCTTTCAACTGTTGAAGTTCTTTTTCAGCTTCCGATAGATTTCTGGGGGGG
>Ga0209278_1000422_pt1 | contig 34927 bp, 29 predicted proteins | sample JI81BgreenDNA_FD_187504 | JGI IMG/M metagenome (GOLD analysis project Ga0209278, IMG submission 187504) | Wastewater effluent complex algal communities from Wisconsin, to seasonally profile nutrient transformation and Carbon sequestration -... | ecosystem: Engineered > WWTP > Effluent > Algae...
GCCGCGCCGGTGGGCGTGTTCCTGCTGCTGCGCCGCCTCAGCCTCACCGGCGACGCCATGGCCCACGCGATCCTGCCCGGCGCGGCGGTCGGCTACCTGATCGGCGGCCTGTCGCTGGGCGCCATGACGATCGGCGGGCTGGCGGCTGGCCTGCTGGTGGCGCTCGGGGCGGGCTGGGTGTCGCGCCACACGGCCTTGCGCGAAGACAGCAGCCTGGCGGCGTTCTATCTGCTGTCGCTGGCCAGCGGCGTGCTGATCGTGTCGGTGCGCGGCGGCCAGGTGGATCTGTTGCACGTGTTGTTTGGCAACGTGCTGGCCCTTGACGGCGCGGCGCTGGCCTTGCTGGGCGGCATCACGGCGGTGTCGCTGCTGGGTCTGCGCCTGCTGTACCGGCCGCTGCTGATCGACAGCCTCGACCCGGAGTTCCTGCGCGGCGTGAGCCGCTGGGGCGCCCTGGCCGGCCAGGGCTTTCTGGCGCTGGTGGTGCTCAACCTCGTGGCCGGCTTTCACGCCCTGGGCACGCTGCTGTCGGTGGCGCTGATGGTGCTGCCGGCCGCCGCGGCGCGGCTGTGGGTGCAGCGCGTGGCGCCGCTGATGGTCCTGGCGGTGCTGCTGGCGCTGGGCTGCAGCGTCACCGGCCTGCTGCTGTCGTACCACGCCGAGTGGCCCACCAGCCCGGTGATCGTGCTGTGCCTGGGCGTGGCTTACCTCGTGTCGATGGCGCTGGCGCCCGCTGGCCTGCTGCGCCACCGCCGGCCGGCGCGGCACCACCAGCGGGCCTGACACCCTCTGCCCCCATCCCCCGCCTTTTTCCGCCCTTCCCCGCCCTTTCCCGTTTGTTTGTTGTGCCCCGGAGCGTTTCATGATGACTGCCCGCCTCCTTCGCCTCACCCGACCCTCCCGCCGCGCGCTGCTCGCCGCCGCGCTGGCCCTGCCCGGCCTGGCGGTCGCCGCGCCCGCAGCCCCGACCCCGACCCCGGTGCGGGCGGTTGCCAGCTTCAGCATCCTGGCCGACTGGGTGCGGGTGGTGGGCGGCGAGCGGGTGGCGGTGGACGTGCTGGTCCCGCCGGGGGCCGACGCCCACGTCTTCCAGCCCACCCCGGCGCACGCCCGGCAGATCGCGCAGGCGCAGGCCGTGTTCTCCATCGGGCTGGGCTTCGAGGGCTGGCTGGGCCGGTTGTTGCAGAGCGCGGCCTACCGCGGCCTGAAGATCGAGGTGAGCCAGGGCATCGAGCCGCTGCGCCTGGCTGGCCACGGCCACGGCCACGGCCATGGCCATGGCCATGCCCACGGCGACGTGGACCCCCACGCGTGGCAGAGCGTGAAACAGGCGATGGTGATGGTCGGTCGCGTGGCCGAAGGGCTATGCCAGGCCGACCCCGCCGGCTGCGAGACCTACCGCGCCAACGCCGCCGCCTACGCTGGCGAGCTGCGCGGGCTCGATGCCGAGATTCGCACGGCGTGGGCGACAGTCCCGGCGGAACAGCGCCGCGTGATCACCACGCACGACGCCTTCGGCTATTACGCGCGGGACTATGGTGTGCGCTTCCTCGCCGCGCGCGGCGTGAGCACCGAGGCCGAGCCGTCGGCGCAGGGCATCGCGCGGCTGATCCGGCAGGTGCGGCAGGAGAAGGTGCGCGCGTTGTTCGTGGAGAACATCAGCGATCCGCGCCTGATCGAGCAGATCGCCCGCGACACCGGCGCGCGGCCGGCGCCGGAGCCGCTGTTCTCCGACGCCCTGTCGCCCGCCGGCGGGCCGGCGCCGAGCTACGCAGCGTTGATGCGCCACAACACGCGCGCCCTGGTGCGCGCGGTGCGCGGCGACTGAATCGCCCCGCCACCGGGCCACGCCGGCGACGGGCTCGCGGTCCGGGGCGGCCTACACTGAGCGCCCCGCCCTCCCCGATCGCGCGCCGTGCCCGTCTCCCACCTGTTGCTCGCCCTGGCCGTCGTCGCGGTCTGGGGCACCAATTTCGTGGTCATCCGCTGGGGGCTCGACGGCCTGCCGCCATTGCTGTTCGCGACGCTGCGCTTTGCGGCCTCGGCCTTGCCCTGGTTGCTGTTCGTGCCGCGCCCGGCCGCGCCGTGGTCGCGGCTGGTGGCCTTCGGTGTCCTGCTGGGCGTGGGCCAGTTCGGGCTGCTGTTCCTGGCGATGGATGGCCACATCTCGCCGGGCCTGGCGTCGCTGGTCGTGCAGACCCAGGTGTTCTTCACCATCGGGCTGTCGCTGTGGTGGCTGCGCGAGCGTGTGCAGCGTCACCAGCTGGCCGGACTGGCCCTGGCCATGGCCGGGCTGGGGGTGATCGCCGGTCACCTGGACGCGACCGTCACGCCGCTGGGAATCGCGCTGGTGCTGGGCGCCGCCCTGAGCTGGGCCGGCGCGAACCTGGTCGTGAAGTCGCTCGGGCCGGTGAACATGCTGCACTTCATGGTGTGGAGCAGCCTGTGCGCGGTGCCGCCGCTGCTGGCGCTGTCGCTGGCGGTGGAGGGGCCGGCGCGCGTGGTGGCGGCGCTGCACTCGGCCGGGCCCGGGGTGTGGGCCAGCGTGGCGTGGCAGGCGGTGGGCAACACGCTGTTCGGCTACGGCGCGTGGAACTGGCTGCTCGCGCGGCACCCCGCGGCCACGGTCACGCCAACCGCCCTGCTGGTGCCGGTGTTCGGGCTGGGGGCGTCGGCGCTGGCGCTGGGCGAGGCGCTGCCGGGCTGGAAGCTGGGCGCGGCCGGGCTGGTGATGTCCGGCCTGGCGCTCGGCCTGCTGTGGCCGCGGCTGCGCGCACGGCTCGCGGCGCGGGCCTGAGGCAGCGCCCGTGCGTCAGCGCGCCAGCCGCCGGAAGGTCTGACGGAATTTCGCCACCTTGGGCGCGGCCACGGCCAGGCAATAGCCCTGGTGCGGGTTGCGCTCGAAAAAGTCCTGGTGGTAGTCCTCGGCCGGCCAGTAGTTCGACAGCGGCGCCACCTCGGTCACGATGGGGCGACCGAAGGCGTTGGCCGCGCTGAGTTCGGCGATCAGGGCGCGCGCCTCGGTCTCCTGCTCCGGCGTGGTCACGTAAATCCCGCTGCGGTACTGCGTGCCCACGTCGTTGCCCTGGCGGTTGAGCGTGGTGGGGTCGTGGACGACGAAGAAGATCTCCAGCAGCTCGCGGGTGCTGACCTCGGCCGGGTTGTAGGTCAGGCGCACCACCTCGTTGTGCCCGGTGTCGCCACCGCAGACCTGCTCGTAGGTCGGCGCCTTCACATGGCCGTTGCTGTAGCCCGACTCCACGTCGGTCACGCCGCGCACGGCCTTGTACACCGCCTCGGTGCACCAGAAACAGCCGCCGCCCAGCACCAGGACAGGGAGGGAATCGGTCGGGTGGGTCATGGCGGCTCCTGGGGTGGTGGATGGTGAAGTCGATGGGAGATGCGGTGTGTCGGCGTGGCGGCCGGATTCTTTCAAAGACCCGATGCCCCTGCGGGCGGGGGTGGATGGCCAGGGGCCGCGGGCGGGGGCGCGACCGCACGCACCGCCTGCACGAAGGCCCCCAGCGCCGCCTGCTCGCGCCCGCTCTTCCACAGGCAATGGGTTTCATAAGGCGGCGTGGGCTCGGCCACCGGCCGGAACACCGCCCCGGGCAATCCGGCCTGCGCCAGCGCCGCCGGCACCAGCGCCACGCCCAGGCCCTGCGCGACCACCGACACCACACTCAGCCAATGCCGCAACTCGACGCGCACATCCGGCGCAAAGCCGTGGTCGGCACACAGGGCGAGCAGGCGGTCGTGGTAATCGGGCGACACGGCGCGCGCGATCGCCACGTACGGCTGCCCCGCCAGCCGCGCCACCGGCAGCGTGTCGGCCTCGGCCAGCGGGTGGCCGGCCGGCAGGCAGGCCACGAAGGGCTGGCGCGACACCAACACCTGCGAAAAGCCGGCCGGCACGCGCGTGGTGTGCACAAAGCCGGCGTCCAGACGGCCGTGCTGCAGCTCAATCAGCTGGTCGCTGGAGCTGAGCTCGCGCAGCGTGAGGCGCAGGCGCGGGTGGTCGGCCGCGAAAGCCCGCAGGATCGGGGGCAGCCCGCGGTAGAGCACGGTGCCGGCGAAGCCGACCTGCAGCCGGCCGGCCACGCCCTGCGCCACCTCGCGCGCCTCGCGCGCGGCGGCGGCGGCGCCGTCCAGCAGCGCCCGCGCCGGCGACACCAGCGCCTCACCGGCCGGCGTGAGGCTCACGCCGCGGCTGTTGCGCACGAACAGCGCCACCCCGAGCGAGGCTTCGAGCTGCTGGATGCTCAGCGACAGCGGTGGCTGTGTCATGGAGAGGCGCTGCGCCGCGCGCCCGAAATGCCGCTCCTCGGCCACCGCCAGAAAACAACGCAGGTGTCGCAGCTCCATGAATATCAATCCTGTATTGATGAATACATCATTGATATTAGACAGCTATGCATCGACCGCCGACAATCCGCCCACCGCGCCCGAGCGCCCCCATTCACCGGAGACACCCCATGCTCGCACCGACCAAGGCCAAAGCCAGCTTCCGCTGGGACGATCCCTTTTACCTCGACGGCCAGCTCACCGACGACGAGCGCGCCGTGCGCGACGCGGCCCACGCCTATTGCCAGGAGCGCCTGGCCCCGCGCGTGACCGAGGCCTTCCGCAAGGAAATCACCGACCCGGCCATCTTTCGTGAGATGGGCGAGCTGGGCCTGCTAGGCGTGACGATCCCCGAGGCCTACGGCGGCGCGGGCCTGAACTACGTGAGCTACGGCCTGGTGGCGCGTGAGGTGGAGCGCGTGGACTCGGGCTACCGCTCGATGATGAGCGTGCAGAGCTCGCTGGTGATGGTGCCGATCTTCGAGTTCGGCACCGAGGCCCAGAAGCAGAAGTACCTGCCCAAGCTGGCGCGCGGCGAGTGGATCGGCTGCTTCGGCCTGACCGAACCCAACCACGGCTCCGACCCCGCCAGCATGGTCACGCGCGCCCGCAAGGTGGCCGGCGGCTACAGCCTGAGCGGCAACAAGATGTGGATCAGCAACAGCCCGTTCGCCGACGTGTTCGTCGTGTGGGCCAAGGACGATGAAGGCGCCATCCGCGGCTTCATCCTCGAGAAAGGCATGAAGGGCCTGAGCGCGCCGGCGATCCACAGCAAGGTCGGTCTGCGTGCCTCCATCACCGGCGAAATCGTGATGGACAACGTGTTCTGCCCCGAGGAGAACGCCTTCCCCGAGGTGCGCGGCCTCAAGGGTCCGTTCACCTGCCTCAACAGCGCGCGCTACGGCATCGCCTGGGGTGCGCTGGGCGCGGCCGAGGACTGCTACGCGCGCGCCCGCCAGTACGTGATGGACCGCCAGCAGTTCGGCCGGCCGCTCGCCGCCAACCAGCTGATCCAGAAGAAGCTGGCCGACATGGTCACGGAGATCAGCCTGGGCCTGCAGGGATGCCTGCGCCTGGGCCGACTCAAGGACGAAGGCCAGGCCCCGGTCGAGCTGACGTCCATCCTCAAGCGCAACAGCTGCGGCAAGGCGCTGGACATTGCACGGCTGGCGCGCGACATGATGGGCGGCAACGGCATCAGCGACGAATTCGGCGTCGCCCGCCACCTGGTGAACCTGGAGGTGGTCAACACCTACGAAGGCACCCACGACATCCACGCGCTGATCCTGGGCCGCGCGATCACCGGCATCGCCGCGTTCTCCAACTGACGCACCACGGCGCGGCTCCAGCCTCCCGCTGAAGCCGCCCCGACCGCCGACCAGGACCGCCGCCCCGGCGGTCTTTTTTTTGAGGCCTGTGCGGCCCGGCCCCACGGCCTCGGGGCTGGCACGCATTCTGTTAGTTTCGGGGTATGTCCCTGTCGCTCGATTTCCTGGCCTTGCCGCTGCTGGGCGCCGCCGCGCTGGTGTTCATCAGCGTGCTCGCCGGCGTGGCTTCGGCGCGCGCCGGCTTCTCGTTCCTGGTGGTGTTTCTGGCGGTCGGCATGCTGGCGGGCGAAGACGGTCCCGGCGGCTTCCGGTTCGACGACTTCCGGCTGAGCTTCTGGGTCGGCAACGTGGCGCTGGCGGTCATCCTGCTCGACGGCGGCCTGCGCACCGCGCTGCCCACCTTCCGCACGGGTCTGAAGCCCGCGCTGGGGCTGGCGACCGTGGGCGTGGTGGTCTGCGCGGCCATCACCGGGGCGGCTGCGCACTGGCTGCTGGACCTGCCGTGGACACTGGCGCTGCTGGTGGGCGCGATCGTGGGCTCCACCGACGCCGCCGCGGTGTTTGCGCTGCTCAAGTCCTCTGGCGTGACGCTCAACGAGCGCGTGGCGGCGACGCTGGAGATCGAGTCGGGCATGAACGACCCGATGGCCATTTACCTCACGCTGACCTGCATCGGCGTGGCGCTGGCCACCGCCGCCGGTCTGGGCACCGGCATCACGCCGATGGGTGTGGTCGGCAGCCTGCTGGAGCAGTTCGGCTGGGGCACGGCGATGGGACTGGCCGGCGGCTGGGGGTTGGCCGAGCTCCTCAAGCGCATGGGGCGCGGGAACGACGGTGGCGGCGGCATCCGCGCGCTGCTGATCGTCTCTGGCGGTCTGGCGGTGTTTGCCGGCACGACCTGGCTGGGCGGCTCCGGCTTTCTGGCGGTCTATGCGATGGGTGTGGTGGCGGGCAACCGCGCGCGACGGCAGGTGCGCACCTCGCTGTCGGCCCTGGACGGCTATGCCTGGCTGGCGCAGGCCGGCATGTTCCTGCTGCTGGGCCTGCTGGTCACGCCCAGCGAACTGCTGCGCACCCTGTTGCCGGCGCTCGGGGTGTCGGCGGTGCTGATGCTGGTGGCACGCCCCTTGTCGGTGTGGCTCTGCCTGGCGCCGATGCGCTTTCCGCGGCACGAAATCGCCTTCATCAGCTGGGTGGGCCTGCGCGGCGCGGTGCCCATCGTGCTGGCGGTGTTTCCGCTGATGGCGGGCGTGCCCGGGGCCACGACCTTCTTCAACGTGGCCTTCGTGGTGGTGCTGAGCTCGCTGCTGCTGCAGGGCTCGACGATCGGCTGGGCCGCCCGGCGCACCGGCGTGGCGCTGCCCGACCTGGACGACACGCAGGAAGCGCGCGAGGTGTTTGGCGACTTCGACCTCGCCGGGACGACGCCGATGGAGGCCTTGTGCGGCTTCTACGGCTTGCCGGTGCCCGCGGCGTCCGACCAGTCGGTGGCCGACTGGCTGCGCACCGAACTCGGGCGCCCGCCCGTCGTTGGCGACAGCGCCACGCTGGGGCACGCCGAGATCAGCGTGCGCACGATGGACGGCGGCGCGATCACCCACGTGGGCATTCGGCTGGGCTAGCCGCGCGGGCGACGCCCCGGCGCCACGAGCGGCCGCAAGCGACCCCGAACGACCGCGGGCGTGACCACGGCGGCCCCAGCCACGTCCGCCGGCCACCCACCGCCGGCCACGTTTACCCGCCGTTCACCCGCGGGACAGGTGGAGGTCAGCCCGGTGGGGTATATTACTAACCGATCGGTCATTAACTGCCATGCCCCGCACACCCACCCCCGACGCCCCGTCCGCCGCCCGGCCCCGCCGCGCGCGGCGCAAGGAAGCGCGCCCGGGCGAGTTGGTGCAGGCGGCGCTGTCGCTGTTTGTGGAGAAAGGCTTCGCGGCCACCCGGGTGGAGGAAGTGGCAGCGCGCGCCGGCGTCTCCAAAGGCACCCTCTTCCTCTACTTCCCCAGCAAGGAAGAACTGTTCAAAGCGGTGGTGCACGAAACCATCGCCGGGCGTTTTGCCGAATGGAACGAGGAGTTCGAGCGCTTCGAAGGCGACAGCGTCGAACTGGTGCGCTATTGCATGCACTCGTGGTGGGAGCGGATCGGCATGACGCAGGCCTCGGGCATCACCAAGCTGGTGATGAGCGAAGCCGGCATGTTTCCCGAGATCGCGGCCTTCTATCAGCAAGCCGTCATCGGACCGGGGCACGATCTGATCCGCCGCATCCTGCAACGCGGGGTGGACCGCGGCGAGTTTCGTCCCCTCAACCTCGATTACGCGGTGTACGGCCTCATCGCTCCCATGATCTTCCTGCTGATGTGGAAACACTCGATGGCGCCTTGTGCCAGCGCCGCGGGCCAGTCCATCGACCCCCTGACCTTCATCGACAACCAGCTCGACCTGCTGCTCGGCGGCATGCTGGTGCGCCGCTGACCACCCCACCCCCTCCCTCCCATGCGTTTGCCCCAGACCCGCGCCGCCCGTGTTCAGCTGGCCCTGTTGTTGTTGCTCGTGGTCGCGGTGGCGTGGGGCGTGGGGCGGGCGCTGCACAAGCGTGAGGCCACCGCCGCCGCGGCCCGCAGCGCGGCCCAGAGCCTCCAGGAGGCGCCGGTGTATCGGCTGGCGCCGGCGGATGTGATCGCGGTGACCAGCGTCGAGCTGGTGCAGGCGGTGCCGGTGTCGGGCTCACTCAAGGCCCTGCAAACGGCGGCGGTGAAGGCGCGGGCGGCCGGTGAACTGCGGGGCCTGAGCAAGCGAGAAGGCGACCCGGTGCGCGCCGGCGAGGAGCTCGCCCGGATCGACCCGACCGAGGCCCAGGCCCGGGTGCGCCAGGCCGAGCAGCAGGCGGCATCGGCCGAGGCGCAGGTGGCGATCGCCCAGCGCACGCAGCGCAACAACGAAGCGCTGGTCACGCAGGGCTTCATCTCCCCCACCGCGCTGGACACCTCCAGCGCCAACCTCGCGGCCGCGCAGGCCAACCACCGCGCCGCGCTGGCCGCGCTGGACATCGCCCGCAAGGGCCTCGCCGACACGGTGCTGCGTTCGCCACTGGACGGCCAGGTGTCGGCCCGGCTGGCGCAAAACGGCGAGCGCGTGGCGCTGGACGCGCGGGTGCTGGAGGTGGTGGACCTCAGCGCGTTCGAGATCGAGGCCGCGGTCTCGCCCGGCGACGCGGCGCCGCTGGCGGTCGGCCAGTCCGCGCGGCTGCGGATCGAAGGGTTGCCCGCGCCGGTGGATGCGGTGATTTCTCGCATCAACCCCAGCGTGCAGGCCGGCAGCCGCAGCGTGCTGGTGTATCTCACGGTCAAGGCCGCGCCGGGCATGCGCCAGGGCCTGTTCGCACAGGGCACGGTGGCCGTGGGCAAGACCACCGCCACCGCCGTGCCGCAATCCGCCGTACGCAACGACCAGCCGCAACCCTACGTGCAGGTGCTGCGCGATGGCGTGGTGGAACACGTCGCCCTGCGCGACGCCGTGAGCGGCCTGCGTGGCGACGAGCCCATGCGGGCGGTGCCACTGCCCGCGGGCACCCCGGTGCTGGCCGCCAGCGCGGGCGCCCTGCGCGCCGGCACGCGGGTGCAGGCGCCCGACGCCCGCTGAGCCTGGGAAGCACGCACCATGTGGTTCACCCAGGTCTCGTTGCGCAACCCGGTGTTCGCCACCATGGTGATGCTCGCCTTCGTGGTGCTGGGGGCGTTTTCGCTGCAGCGCCTGCAGGTGGACCAGTTTCCGAACATCGATTTTCCGGTCGTGGTGGTGACCACCGCGTACCCCGGCGCCTCGCCGGAGATCGTGGAGTCGGAGGTCACCAAGAAGGTGGAAGAAGCGGTCAACGCGATCGCCGGGGTGAACACCCTCACCTCGCGCAGCTACGAAGGCAGCTCGGTGGTGATCATCGAGTTCCAGCTCACGGTCGACGGCCGCAAGGCGGCGGAGGACGTGCGCGAGAAGATCGCCATCCTGCGACCGGCCTTCCGCGACGAGGTGGAGGAGCCGCGCGTGTTGCGTTTCGATCCGGCGGCGCGCTCGATCTGGTCGGTGGCGGTGGTGCCCGAGCCGGGCGAAGGCGCGCCCTCGCCGGTGGCCCTGACCACCTGGGCGGACCAGGTGCTGAAGAAGCGGCTGGAAAACGTGCGCGGCGTCGGCTCGGTCACGCTGGTGGGCGCCACCCGCCGCGCCATCAACATCGAACTCGACCCGCGCGCCATGCAGGCGCTGGGCGTGAGCACCGAGCAGGTCAACGCCGCGGTGCGCAGCGAAAACCAGGACCTGCCGGTCGGCACGCTCAAGACCGGCGAGCGCGAGCAGGTGGTGCAGGTGCTGTCGCGGCTGGCCAACCCGCGCGACTTCGAGTCGATCATCGTGGCCCGGCGCAACGGCCAGCCGGTCCGGCTGGGCGATGTCGCCCGCGTCACCGACGGCACGCAGGAAGTCGAGAGCCTGGCGCTCTACAACGGCCAGCGCACACTGCTGCTGCAGGTGCAAAAGGCGCAGGATGAAAACACCATCGCGGTGATCGACGGGCTGAAAGCCGCGCTTGGCAGCCTGGGCGCCGAGGTGCCGCCGGGCGTGCGGCTGGAGCCGATCGCCGACGGCTCGCGGCCGATCCGGGTGTCGGTGCAGAACGTGCGCCAGACGCTGATCGAAGGCGCGATCCTCACCGTGCTGATCGTCTTTCTGTTCCTCAACTCCTGGCGCTCGACGGTCATCACCGGCCTGACGCTGCCCATCGCGCTGGTGGGCACCTTCTTCTTCATGAACCTGTTCGGGTTCACGATCAACATGATCACGCTGATGGCGCTCACGCTGTCGGTGGGTCTGCTGATCGACGACGCGATCGTGGTCCGCGAAAACATCGTGCGCCATGTGCAGATGGGCAAGACGCCCTTCAACGCCGCGATGGAAGGCACGCAGGAGATTGGTCTGGCGGTGCTCGCGACCACGCTGTCGATCGTGGCGGTGTTCCTGCCGATCGGCTTCATGGGCGGCATCATCGGCAAGTTCTTCCACGAGTTCGGCATCACCATGGTGGCCGCGGTGCTGATCTCGATGTTCGTGAGCTTCACGCTCGACCCGATGCTTTCGTCGGTGTGGCACGACCCCACGATCGAGCGCCGCGCCGACGGGCCCCGCTCGTTCTACGACCGCACCATCGGCCGCGTGACCCATGCCTTCGACCGCTTCCAGGACGAGCTGGCCGACACCTACCAGGCCGCGCTGCGCTGGTCGCTGCGCCACAAGCTCGCCACCCTCGCCCTGGCCGCCGCGACCTTTGTGGGCAGCGTTTTCATGGTGCCGCTGCTGGGCACCGAGTTCGTGCCCAAGGCCGACTTCTCGGAAACCTCGCTCAACTTCTACACCCCGGTGGGCTCCTCGTTGCAGGCCACCGAAGCCAAAACCCGCGAGGTGGAAGCGATCCTGCGCGAGTTTCCCGAGGTCCGCTACACGCTCTCCACCATCAACACCGGCAACGCACAGGGCCCGATGTACGCGAGCGTCTATGTGCGCCTGGTCGACCGCAAGGACCGCACGCGCAGCGTGGACCAGATGTCGGCGCTGCTGCGCGAGCGGCTGCGCGCGGTGCCGGGCATCACGGTGACCCACGTCGGTCTGCTCGACGCGGTGGGCGGCAACAAGCAGATCGAGTTTTCGCTGCAGGGCGATGACCTCGCCGAGCTGGAGCGGCTCAGCCAGCAGATCCTGGAGCGGGTGCGGCCCATCGTGGGCCTGGTCGATCTGGACGCGAGCGTCAAACCGAACAAGCCCACGGTGGACGTGGTGCTCAAGCGCGACGCCGCCTCCGACCTGGGCCTGAACACGCAGGCCGTGGCGTCGAGCCTGCGCACGCTGGTGGCCGGCGTCACCGTGGGCAACTGGCGCGCACAGGACGGCGAGAGCTACGACGTCAACGTGCGCCTGGCGCCCGAACAACGACAGCGCGCCGCCGACCTCGCGCAGCTGCCTTTCACCGTCGGCACGGCCAGCGACGGCTCCTCGCGCGTGGTGCCACTCAACCAGATCGCCGAGGTGCGCGAGGCCACGGGCGCCAACCAGATCAACCGACGCAACCTCAACCGCGAGGTCGCCATCAACGCCAACGTCTATGGCCGCTCGGCCGGCGAGGTCACGGCGGATATCCAGCGCGTGCTCGACGGCATCGCGCTGCCGCCGGGCTACCGGGTGGAGTTTGGCGGCTCCACCAAGAACATGCGCGAGTCCTTCGGCTACGCGCTCTCCGCGCTGGCCCTGGCGATCATCTTCATCTACATGATCCTCGCCAGCCAGTTCAAGAGCTTCCTGCAGCCGCTGGCGCTGATGACCTCGCTGCCGCTGACCCTGATCGGCGTGGTGCTGGCGCTGCTGATGTTTGGCTCGACGCTGAGCATGTTTTCGGTGATCGGCATCGTGCTCCTGATGGGTCTGGTCACGAAGAACGCGATCCTGCTGGTGGACTTCGCCATCCGCGCGCGCGCCGGTGACCACGGCGAGCCGCCGCTGCCGCGCGAGGAAGCGCTGCTGCTGGCGGCCCGCGTCCGGCTGCGCCCGATCCTGATGACCACGCTGGCCATGGTGTTTGGCATGGTGCCGCTGGCCTTCGCCCTGACCGAGGGCTCGGAACAACGGGCGCCGATGGGCCAGGCCGTGATCGGCGGCGTGATCACGTCGTCGGTGCTGACCCTGGTGGTGGTGCCGGTCGTGTACTGCTACCTCGACGACCTCGCGCGCTGGGTGCGCCGGCGCTGGTCGGGCCCCGTGTCGCAGACCCCCGCCTCGTAAAATGCCCGGTTGCCCTGAGCCTTCACTCATCCCTCCCCGACACCCCTTTCACACCGCTTCCGAGCCGCTCCCAGGAGTTCCGACATGACCGCCGCACCGTCCCTCGAACAAGCCCGTTTCAACATGATCGAGCAGCAGATCCGCCCCTGGGAGGTGCTGGACGCGCGCGTGCTGGCCCTGATGGGTGAGGTCCCGCGGGAACACTACGTGCCGGCGGCGCACCGGTCGCTCGCCTTCGCCGACCTCGAACTGCCGCTGAACCAGCCCGCGGTCGAGGGCCAGTGCCTGCTGGCGCCCAAGGTCGAAGCCCGGATGCTGCAGGACCTGGCGCTGCAGCCCGGCGACAGCGTGCTGGAGATCGGCACCGGCAGCGGCCACATGGCCGCGCTGCTGGCCCGCCTGGCGCGCCACGTGGTGAGCGTGGAGATCGACCCCGCGCTGGCCGCTCAGGCGCGGGCCAACCTGCAGACCGCGGGCGTGACCAACGCCGAGGTGATCACCGCCGACGCCACCGCGCAGGACTTTGCGGCCTGCCGTGCCGCTGCGCCCTTCAACGCGATCGTGCTCAGCGGCTCGGTCGCCGAAGTGCCGCCGGCGCTGCTCTCGCTGCTGGCGCCCGGCGGCCGTCTGGTGGCCGTGGTCGGCGAGGAGCCGGTGATGCGCGCCACCGTGATCACCCGCACCGGCGACGCCGCCTTCCACACCGCCCAGCCGTGGGACACCGTGGCCCCGCGCCTGCGGAACTTCCCGGCACCGTCGCGGTTCCGTTTCTGACCGACCCACCCTGACCCACCGACTCCCGCCATGCAAGCCATCCGCCCCGCCCAACTCGACGACTGGCTGCGCGCCCAACGCGCCGACGATCCCGCCGCGCCCGTGCCGGTGGTGCTGGATGTGCGCGAGCCGTGGGAGCTGCAGACCGCCAGCGTGAAGCCGCAGACCGATTTCGAACTCGTGGCGATGCCCATGCGCACGGTGCCGGCGCGGCTGGACGAACTGGACCGCGACCGCCCGATCGCCTGCCTGTGCCACCACGGCGCGCGCAGCGCCCAGGTCGTTCACTTCCTGATGAACCAGGGCTACACGCAGGTGGTGAACATCCACGGCGGCATCCACGCCTGGTCGCAGGAAAAGGACCCGGCCGTGCCGCTGTACTGAGACCGCTGCGACGTCCCCGCGAAGCCGCTCCTGCCCCACCCGTCGTCACCCGAAGGACCGCCCATGAAACCCACCGCGATGCTCCACGCCCTGCGACCCCTGGCCGCCGCCCTGGCCCTCTCGGCGCTGGGCAGCGCGCAGGCGCAAAGCCTGCTGGAGCTGTACGAGGCCGCGCGCGGTTACGACGCGGCCTACCTCGCCGCCCGCGCGCAATTCGACGCCAGCCAGGCGCAGGCCGATCAGGCGCGCGCCGGCCTGCTGCCGCAGGTGGGTCTGGGCGCGGCGGCCAGCTGGGCTCGCCGCGACAGCAGCAACAACCTGCTCGACGGCACCAGCCGCAGCCAAAGCGCCACGCTCTCGGCGTCGCAACCGCTCTACCGGCCGGCCAACACCATCGCCAACGACCAGGCCGGGCTGTCCCGCGACATTGCGCAGGCCCGGCTGCAGATCGCCGAACAGGACCTGATCGTGCGCACCGCGCAGGCCTACTTCGACGTGCTCGCCGCCGGCGACACGCTGACCTTTGTGCAGGCGCAGAAAACCGCGGTGGCCGAGCAGCTGGCCGCCGCCAAACGCAACTTCGAGGTCGGCACCGCCACGGTGACCGACGCCCGCGAGGCCCAGGCGCGCTTTGACCTGGTCGTCGCGCAGGAAATCGCTGCCGAGAACGACCTGCGCGTGAAGAAGCTGGCCCTGGACCAGCTGGTTGGCCGTGGCGGCACGGCGCCCAAACCGCTGGCCGCCCCGGTGAACCTGCCCCCGCTGTCGCCGGCCGATCCGAACGTGTGGCTGAGTCGGGTGGGCGAGCAGCACCCCACCGTGCTGAGTGCCCGGCGCGCGCTCGACATCGCCGAGCTTGAAACCCGCAAGGCCGAGGCCGGCCACAAGCCCACGGTTGACCTGGTGGCCTCCTACGGCGTGAGCCGCGCGCCCTCGGGCATCACCACCGTGCCGGGCAACGTGCGCAACAACAACACCAGCGTTGGCGTGCAATTCAACATGCCGCTGTTTGCCGGCTTCGCCACGCAGAATCGCATCAAGGAAACACTGGCGCTCGAGGAAAAGGCCCGCAACGACCTCGATGCCGCCCGCCGCGGCGTGGACCAGGCCACGCGCGCCGCCTTCTTCGGCGTGGTCTCCGGCGAAGGCCAGGTCAAGGCGCTGGAGGCGGCCGAGGCTTCCAGCCAGAGCGCGCTCGACGCCAACCGCCTGGGCTATCAGGTCGGCGTGCGCATCAACATCGACGTGCTCAACGCGCAGAGCCAGCTGTTCCAGACCAAGCGCGACCTGGCGCAGGCACGCTACAACGTGCTGCTCGGCAACCTGCGGCTGCGGCAGGCCAGCGGCGTGCTGGCGCCAGAAGACCTCGCGCCGATCAACGGGCTGCTGGCGAAGTGAGCGAATCCACCGCGAGCCCGCCCGACCGTGCGGCCTGGCAGTGCGTGCTGATCTGCTGGGGCACCAAATACCCGGTGAGCCTGATCAACCGGCTGGTCCGCGCCATCGCCGACCAGAGCGCGACGGTCGCGCGCTTCACGCTGATCACCGACCGGGACCGCGAGGGACTCGATCCGCGGGTCAACCCGGTGCCCATGCCGGCGTTCTTTGCGCAGCCGGCGCTCATGCGCGCGGGCTGCCAGGCCAAGCTGTGCATGTTCGAACCCGGCGTGCTGCCCACCGACCTGCCGGCCATCTACATTGACCTCGACTCGCTGGTGTTCGGCGACCTGGGTCGCGCGCTGGCACTCATGACCTCGCCGCAGACGGTGGCCATGCTGCCCAGCGCCATCATCCCGTTCGGGCCCCTCGGACGCTTCATCCACCGCCGCACGAACGGCCGCAAGTACGCCCGTGGCAATTCGTCGGTGGTGGTCTTCCACCCGGCGCACAACCATTTCATCGCCGCCCGGTTCCGCGCGTTGCTGGAGGCCCACCCCGACCTCGGCTACCGGCCCATGGCCGCCGACGAACGCTTCATCAGCTGGGCCGCGCAGCCCCACATGCGGGCCATCAGCGACCGTTTCGCCGTCAAGCTGACGCTGGAGTACATGTCGCGGCTGCGCTGGTGGTTGTGGCTCAAGCCCTGGATGCCCTGGATCCGCGCGCGGCGCCGCCATCAGGTGGTCGTCACGCTCAACGGCATCGACATCAAGCCGGAAAACCTGCTGCGCCTGCAGGACGGCGATGTGGTCACCGACAACAAGGGCCGTGCGCTGATTTGGTCGCGCGGCACGCTCGGCCCCATGCAGGAGCGCATCCGCGAGTTCTACCGCGGCGTGGTGTGAGCCGCGTCAGTCCGGCGTGCGAGCCCGGATCTCGGCCAGCAGCGCGTCGCCCGGCGAGGGCAGATCGCCCGCGGCCACCGCGCGCAGGTACTGTCGGCGCATCCGCACCTGCAGTTCGCCCGCGTTCTTCTTGAGGAAGGGCACGCCCGCCCAGCGCACGCTGGCGTACACGAAGGTCGACAAGGGATTGCGCCGCGCGGCCGCGGCCTGCAGGTGAGCCCAGGCGCGGTCGCGCCACGCGGGGGCATCCGGCGGTTCGGCCAGCAGCGCGTCGCGCTCGCGCGCCAGCGGCTCATCGGTGTAGGCGGCGTAATCCAGCACGCGGCGCCACTCGGCGTCCGGCAGCGGCTGCAGCGCCTCCAGCAGGCGGTCGCGCGACCACACGCCCTCGCTGGGCACGCCGGCGGCAAACAGCGCGCGCGAGAAGCCGCGTTCACCGCGCTTGACGGTCAGCACCTTGTTGCTCGAACACACGTAGTCGCGCCAGAAGGCCACGAAGGCGTCGTGGCGCCACAGCGGCGCGCGGAAATGGAAGCAGTAGGACAGAAAAATGCCGGCGTGCTCCGCGTCGTGCCCCGGGGGGTCGACAAAGCGAAAGGCGCCGCCGAACCAGGCGGGCGACGCCTCGAACGCGCCGATCAGGCCCTCAGCCGGGTCGAGCGGAAACCACACGCTGTCGTTGAGCAGCAGCGTGTGCGCGGGCTCGACGCGCCAGCGCTGGAGCAGGCGGATGGCATCCCGGTAACCGCCGAAGTCGTAACCGAAGTTGGGCCGCTCCACGCAGCGCCACACCCGCGGCAGCAGGCGCTCGGCATCGGCGGGGCTGACCGGGTGATTGACCACCGCCAGCACGGCGTAACCGCGACCGGTCAGGTGCTCGACCGTGGCCAGCGCGGAAGCGGCGATACCGCGGGGCTGGTACAGCAACAGGATGGCGACCTTCTCACCCAGAAGCACTGCGCCGTCACGCACCCGGCAATCGGCCGGAAAGCGCGCGTCCAACCGGCGTTGCCGCGCGGGGCCGATCCACCGCTCCGGCAGCGCCTGGAGCTGCTGCTTCAGGCTCTCCCATTCGCGGCGCAGCTTCCAGGCCGGGATCACGGTCGGGCCCCCGCGCGGTGGGCCGCCCAGCCGGCCATCAGCAGCGGCAGCACCGACGCGAACAGGTGCCGCTCGGTCGTCACCCAGAACGGGCCATTGATGAATCCGTCGACCACCAGCACCGCCAGAAAGCCCGCAGCCAGCACCCGCTCGGGCACGGCCCGGCCGCGCCACGCCCAGGCCGCCGCCCACAACAGCCACACGTACAGCGCCAGTCCGACCACGCCGTGGTCCACGAGAAAGAAGAGGTATTGGTTGTGGGGGTGGATGCAGGAAATCGCGCACTGGACCGGGTCGGTGTAGACCTGCGACGCCAGCGCGCGGTAACCGCCGGTGCCGTGGCCCCACACCGGGCTCTGCGCGGCCATGTCCATCGCGTGGCGCCACATGTCCAGCCGCGCGCCGGTGGAGGTGGAGACGACGCCGGCCTGCTCGTACTGCCGCGCCTGATCCAGAACCTCGCCGGTCCGCTCCCGGATCAGGGGCGAGCTGACCACGATCACCGCCACCACAGCCACCAGCCCCAGCAGCGGCCGCCACCAGCGGCGCAGGGGCACCGCCACCGCAATCACCGCCAGCGCCAGCGCGATCAGCACCACCTGCCCCGTGCGACCGGCCAACAGGTGGGTCACGCTGAACACCGCGAGCGCGGCCACCGCGATCAGGCCGGCGCGCCAGCGGGCGTTCTCCGTGGCCCACGCCTGCGCCGCCAGCCACGCCACAAACACCGCGGTGGCCAGGCCCTGCGCGATGTAGTCGTTGAACACATGGTGGGACTCGCCGAAACCCTGGTTGTGCGAATCGGACCAGGGCACCTGAACCCACACGTTGGCGTAGGTCGACACCAGCGTGATCAGACAGCCCGCCGCAAAAGCCCACCAGGCCCGGGCGCGCCAGCGGGGCTCGTCGAACAGCGTGAGCAACACGAGCATCAGCGGCAGCTTGCTGTACACGTAGAAGTGGGCCTTGACCACCGCCGGATCGGCGGGGGTGTAGAGCGCGCCCACCCCGATCCACACCGTCAGCAGGGCCGCGGGCAGGCTGATCGGGTTGATGCGCACAGCCTCCCACTTTGGGCCCCAGCGTCCGCCCGCCAGCCAACCCAGCAACAGCAACAGCAGCGCGATGTTCACCAGCGCGATCGACGTCGGCACCCCGAGCAGGAGCGCCACCGCGGCGCCGCGGGCCAAGGTGTCGGCGCCACGGGTGACGCGCGGCAGCAGGCCACCGTCGGAGGTCCGGCTCGCCGCCCCGTTACTCACCCGCAAACGCCTTCTGCAAGGGCCGCTGCCAGAACGCCTCGTCGCGCAGCACCGCCACGAACCGCGCCGCGGCATCGCCCGCGCCGAACGTGGTGTCGCCCGGGAAACGCCGGCCCCAGGTCTCGCGCAGGAAGCGGTCGATGGTGTCGGTGTCGAAAGCGCTGGTGGCGGTGATCGAGGGACCGCTGGCCCGCTTGTGCTGGCGGCTGCCCACGTCCAGGCTCGGCAGGCCCAGGAAGGGCGCCTCGCGCACGCCGGCGCTGCTGTTGCCCACCATCGCGCTGGCGTGTTTCATGAGCTCGCTGAAGTAATGGAAGCGCATCGACGGAATCACGCGGAAGCGCTGCGGCGGCAGCTGCTCGATCACCGCGAAGATGCCCTCGGTGCCCGGGTCGTTGTTGGGAGCAATCACCACGAAGTGCCGGCCGCTGGCCTCGAGGCGGCCAAACAGCGACTGGGCCTGCCGCCCCATCGATGCCGCCTCCGACGTGACCGGGTGGAACACCGCGATGCCGAAATCGGCGAAGGGGATGGCATAGCGCTGGCGCACCTCGTCGAGCGACACGCCGGAGGGACGGGCGTGGGTGTCGAGTTCGGGCGAGCCGATGGTGTAGATGCTGTCGGCGGCTTCGCCCAGGGCGAGGACGCGCTGGCGGGCCGGCTCGGAGCTGACGAAGTGGGTGCTGCAGAGCTTGGTGTTGCAGTGGCGAATGCTCTCGTCGATGGTGCCCGACACCTCGCCGCCCTCGATGTGGGCGGAGGGGATGTAGCGCATCGCGCAGACGATGGAAGCCGCCATCGCCTCCACGCGGTCGCCGTGGATGACCACGAGGTCGGGGCGGTGCTCGTGCACGAAGTCGGAGAACCCCAGGATCGTCTTGGCGAGGATGAAGTCCTGCGCGTCGCCCTCGCGCTGGTTGACGTATTCGAAGCACTCAGCCCCGGCGAAGCGCCGCACCTCCAGGCGCGTCTCGCCGTAGCGGCGCATCATGTGCATGCCGGTGACGAAAAAACTGATCGCAAAACCGGCGTCGCGCGCGGCGATGGCCAGCGGTTCGAGCTTGCCGTAGTCGGCGCGCGTGCCGGTGACGAAGAGCAGGCGGCGGGTCATGTCAGCTGTTGGCCTGCGGGGCCACGCCGTCGAGATCGGACCACACGAGCTGCTGGTTGCGGCGCAGGGCCCGGGTGGTGCGGGCGCCCACCAGGCGATCGAAGTGCTGCACCGAGATCTCGCCCGAGCCCGGGCGTCGGGCCCAGATATCGGCCGGGGTGATCACATGGCCGGCCGGCAAATCGCGGTCGGCCACGATGGAGCCGCGCGCAAAGCGGTAGACATCCTCCTCCGGGGCGGTGCGCACCTTGGGGTTCATCAGCGCGGTGTGAATCTCGCGCGAGCGGTCGATCAGGAACTTCAGCTCGGCCGGGTCCATCGAGCAGGGAATGTCGGGGCCCTTGCGGTAACGGGTGTCGGTGAAGTGACGCTCCAGGATGCAGGCGCCGAGTGCCACCGACGACAGCGCCATCTCCGGGCCGATGCTGTGGTCGGAAAAACCGATCACCGCGCGTGGGAAGGCCTGGCGCAACTCGCCGATGCCCTGCAGGCTCACGATCTCCGGCGGCGAGGGATACAGGTTGGTGCACTCCAGCAGCGCGTACGGCACGCCGGCCTCGTCCAGCGCCTGCACCGAGCCGCGCAGGCCATCGATGGTCTGCATGCCCGTGCTCATGATGACGGGCTTGCCGAAGCTGGCGATGTGGCGCACCAGCGGCACGTGGTTGCATTCCCCCGAGCCGATCTTGAAGGCCGCGATACCGATCTCGGCCAGGAAATCAGCGGCCGCGCGGGAGAACGGCGTGGAGATGTAGATCATGCCCAGCGACTCGGCGTAGCGCTTGAGAGCGATCTCCTCGTCCTTGGACAGCGCGCACTCGGCCATCACGTCCCAGATTGACTTGTCGGCGTTAGGCGGAAAGATCGCCTTGGCCTCGTCGGTCATCTCGTCCTCGACGAAATGGGTCTGGTGCTTGACCATTTCGCAGCCGGCGCGGTGCGCCGCCAGCACCATGCCCTTGGCCACGTCGAGGCTGCCGCCGTGGTTGATGCCGATCTCGGCCACCACCAGCGGCGGCTGGTCGGCGCCGATCACGCGGTGGGCAATCGTCATGCGGGGGGTGTTCATGCGGAATTCCTTGTCAGCAACGCGCTTGCGCGCTCGAAGTCGTGAAGGGTGTCGATGTCGTGGCTGCGCTCGGGGGGCATCAGCACCATGCCGATGCGTTCACAGGCCAGCGTGCCGCGGGCCAGGAACGCCGCGGCGTCAAACACGTAGACCGCCCCGTTGGGCCGGACCACGGGCGGCAGGCTCTGGCGGTTGGCGAAGCAGTGCGCCGGCTCGGACAGCGGGACGAACCGGTCGCCATCCACCCGCCCCCACTTGAGCACGCCGCGGTCGGCGTCGGTGACGCTCATCACCAGCTCGTGATCGCCGCGGGCGAACACGGCGAGCGCGGCGCGGATGTCGGCCGGTGCCCGCAGCGGCGACGTCGCCTGCAACAGCACCACCGGCCCGGCCACCGCTCCGGCTTGCAAGGCGTGGACCAGGACCGGGTCCATTGGAACGGCATGGCCGGCCAGCGCGGGCGGTCGTTCCAGACACGCCACGCCGGCGGGCAGCGCAGCCCGCAGCACCTCCGGAATGTCGGTGGTGATGAGCACGCGAGTGGCGCCGGCGGCCAGCGCCTGGTCCACGCTGTGGCGGTAGAGCGGGCGCCCGGCGAGCTCGCGCACGTTTTTGCCCGGCAGCCCCTGGGAGCCGGCGCGCAGCGGAATGACGGCGGTCCAGGCGGAGGTGGGGGCGTGCATGGGAAACGGGGGGAAGGACGGCGCAGCGGCGGCAGACCGGATGGGGCGTGCCGGGGCGCGTCGCAGGGCGTCACTATACTGAAAAGCCTTGGGCGCACGGCCCGCGCCGGTGGGCGCGCGGCGCCCGGGTCACCGCCAGAACCATCAGCCGATCCACCCCACCCCGTACCGCATGCCTGCTGCCGCCGAGCCGTCACGCCCCGCCCCCGCCGCCCGGCCCTTTCCGCCGGACGCCGGCCTGACGCTGCTGATCGCGCTTTACGAACTGGTGTGGCACCTGTTGCTGCCGGCGGTGCTGGTGTTTTTCTGGCGGCGCGGGGCGCGCGAGCCGCTGTACCGGCAGTTCTGGAGCGAACGGTTCGGCGCCGCGCCGCGCGATCTGGAGCAACCACTGTGGGTGCATTCGGCGTCGATGGGCGAGCTGCGTGGCGCCGCCCCCTTGATCCGCGCGCTGCTGGCCCGGGGACTGCCGCTTCTGGTCACCACGCTCACGCCCGCGGGTCGCGGCGCGGCCCACACCTTGTTCGCCGATGACATCGCTGCGGGCCGGCTGCGGGTGGCCTGGGTGCCGCTGGAACTGTCGTGGGCGGTGCGGCGCTTCATCCGGCGGGCGAAGCCGCGGGCGGCGGTGATGACGGAGATCGACACCTGGCCGGTACTGCTGGCCACGATCCGCCGCGCCGGTGTGCCGCTGGCGATGGCCAACGCCCAATACCCGAAGAAGAGCATCGAGCGCGACCGCCAGCGCTGGTGGGGCTTTCGGGCGCGCTTGTTCCAGGCCTACGAGCTTGTGCTGTGCAAGAGCGAGACCCACGCGGTGCGCTTCCGCGACGTGGGCGTGCCGCGCGTGGTGGTGGCGGGCGAGACGCGGTTTGACCTGCCGGTGTCCGCCGCGCAACTCGCGGCGGCCGCCGCGCTGCTGGCGCCGTGGCGCCTGGCCACCGGCGTGCCGGGCGGCCGGCCGGTGGTCTGCTTTGCCAGCGCCATCGTCGGCGAGGACGACACCTTCATCGACACCATCCGCCGGGTGCAGGCGGGTGTGGCTGCGGCCGGACTGCCGCCGCTACTGGTGGTCTACGTGCCGCGCAGCCCGCAGCGTTTTGACGCGGTGGCTCAACTGCTCGGGGCCGCCGGCCTGCGCGTGGCCCGGCGCAGCACCGCGCTGGACGGGCAACTGGCCCCCCGCCCCGATGCGCCGGTCATGGCCGCGGTGGACGTGCTGCTCGGCGATTCGCTGGGCGAGATGTACGCCTACCTCGCGCTGTCGCAGGTGGTGGTGGTGGGAGCGTCGTTCGTGCCGATGGGCGCCCACAATGTGATCGAACCGCTGGCGCTGAAGAAGCCGGTCATGGTCGGGCCGAGCATCTGGGGCATCGAATACCCAGGCGTGGAAGCGCTGGCAGCGGGCGTGTTGCAGCAACACGCCGACGCGGCATCGCTGGCCGCCGCGCTGATCAGCCTGCTGACCTCGCCCTCGGCCTACGCCCAGGCGATCGCTGGCGCCGAGGCCTTTTTTGCCGAACACGGCGGTGCGGCCGACAAGCACCTCGCCGCCCTGCTCCCCTGGCTGGAGTCGCGATGACGCTGGCGCTGCGCAGTTACCTGGTCGCCACGCGCCTGCTCGCGCCCCTGTGGCGCTGGGGCTTGCAACGGCGTCTGCGCCGGGGTAAGGAAACGCCGCGCAGCGTGCGTCAGAAACTCGGCAGCGAGTACGCACAGCGACCCGCCGGACCCCTGGTGTGGGGGCACGCCGTCGGCGTGGGCGAAGCGATGGCGTTGGCGGGCCTGTTCGCCCGGCTGGGCGAGCGGCGGCCCGACCTGCATTTCTTGATCACGACCACGGCGCGGACCTCGGGCGACGCGCTGAAACGCACCGGACTGCCCCCGCGCTGCCAGCACCAGTTCGCGCCGGTGGACACGCCGGGTGCGGTCAACCGCTTTCTCGACCACTGGCGGCCGTCGCTGGCGGTGTGGTGCGAGATGGACCTGTGGCCGGCGCTGATCGACGCCACCGACCGGCGTGGCATCGGCCGTGTGCTGGTGAACGCCCGCCTCTCGGCCGAGTCGCTGGCGCGTCGGCGCTGGGGACGCGGCCTGTACCAGGGCCTGCTGCCCGGCTTCGCCGCGCTGTACGCGCAGAACGACACCACGCGCGACGGTCTCGTGACGCTGGGCGCGCCGGCCGAGCGGGTGGTCGTGTGCGGCACGATCAAGTCGCTGGTGCCGCCGCTGGCCTGCGACGCGGAAGACCTCGCCACCTGGCAGGCGGCACTCGGCACGCGCCCGGTCTGGCTGCTGGCGTCCAGCCACCCCGGCGAAGAATCGCTGGCACTGCAGGCCCACGCGCGCCTGCGCCAGGCCCAGCCCGACGCGCTGTTGATCATCGCGCCCCGGGCGCCCGCGCGCGGTGCCGAGGTGGCCGCGCTCGCCGGGGGCGCCCCGCTGCGCAGCGCCGGCGCCAACACGCCGGGGGACAACACCGCGGTGTACGTGGCCGACACCATTGGCGAGATGGGGCTGTGGTACCGGCTGGCGCCGGTGGCGCTGGTCGGTGGATCGATCGCCCCGGTCGGCGGGCACAACCCGCACGAGCCGCTGGCCCTGCGCTGCGCCGTGCTCCATGGGCCGCACGTCTCGAACTTCGCCGAGAGCTACAGCCGGCTTGACGCGCTCGGGCTGAGCACGCCAGTGCGCGACGCCAGCGGCGTGGTCACCGCGGTGCAGGCCGTCTGGCGCCATCCCGCGCCGGGTGCCCAGGCCTGGAGCGATCCCCAGGCCGAGGGCGTGATCGACGACCTGGTGCAGCGACTGCCGGCTCAGCCTCCGGCCTAGCCTCCGGCTTCACGTCCGGCATGGGCCGGGCCCGCGCGGCGGCTCAGTGCGCCGCGGCGCCCAGCACGGCGTCGGGCTTGGCCTGGCGCAGCAATCCCGTCATCGCGGTTTCGATGCGGTGCAGCGCCTCGGGCGTCTGGCCTTCAAACCGAAGCACCAGCACCGGCGTCGTGTTGGACGCCCGGATCAGGCCAAACCCGTCGGGCCAATCCACCCGCACGCCGTCGATGGTGGACACGCGCGCCGGCGCGTCGAACCGGGCGAGTTCGACCAGACGCTTGACCAGCGCGTGCGGCTCGCCCTCGGCACAGGCCACGTTGATCTCCGGCGTGCTGTGGCTGGTCGGCAGCGCGTTGAGCACCGCGCTGGCATCGGACGCGCGGCTGACGATCTCCAGCAGCCGCGCGCCGGCGTAGGTGCCGTCGTCGAAGCCGTACCAGCGCTCCTTGAAAAAGATGTGGCCGCTCATTTCGCCACCCAGCGGGCTGTCGAGCTCGCGCATGCGGGCCTTGATCAGCGAATGGCCGGTTTTGTAGAGGTGCGGCACGCCACCCGCGGCTTCGATGGCGGGCGCCAGTCGCTGCGAGCACTTGACGTCAAACACGATGGCCCCGCCCGGCACGCGCGACAGCACATCGCGCGAAAACAGGATCATCTGCCGGTCGGGAAAGATGTTCTGCCCATCCTTGGTGACGATGCCCAGGCGGTCGCCGTCGCCGTCAAAGGCCAGGCCGAGTTCGGCGTCGGTCGCCTGCAGCGTGCGGATCACGTCGCGCAGGTTTTCGGGCTTGCTGGGATCGGGGTGGTGGTTGGGAAACTCGCCGTCCACCTCGCTGAACAGCTCGATGACCTCGCAGCCCAGCGCGCGGAACAAGGCGGGGGCGGAGGCCCCGGCCACGCCGTTGCCGCAATCGACCACGATCTTCATCGGCCGCGCCAGCCGCACGTCACCGACGATGCGGTCGCGGTACGCCGCGTCCACCGACAGGTGGCGCACCCGGCCACCGCCCGCGCGCGGCGCGTTGTCGGACTCGATCAGCGCGCGCAGCGCCTGGATGTCGTCGCCATAAATCGCGCGACCGGCCAGCACCATCTTGAACCCGTTGTAGTCCTTCGGGTTGTGGCTGCCGGTGACCTGAATGCCGCTGCGGCAGACCGTGCTCGCCGCGAAATACAGCATCGGGGTGGTCACCATGCCCACGTCGACCACGTCGATCCCGGCCTGCACGAGGCCACGGATCAGGGCCGCCGACAGCGCCGGCCCGGAAAGGCGGCCGTCGCGGCCGACCGCCACGGTGGTTTCGCCGGCTTGCCGGGCCGTGGCGCCAAAGGCCCGTCCGAGCGCCTCGGCGACGTCCTCGTTCAAGGTGGTCGGCACCACACCCCGGATGTCATACGCCTTGAAAATCGACGCGGCCACCTGCATGCCAAGTTCTCCCGTGGGACAAAAGCATTCATTGTAGGAGCCGCCCCCGGACGAACCGGCGTGCAGGCAGACGTCCGGAAATGGCCAGCACCCGAGCGGCAAGCCGCCTACCATCGCCGCATGACAAGCCCGCTTGCCGCCCCCGACACGCCGAACGCGTCCGACGCCACGGACCGCGACACCGTGCGCTACCGGGCGCTGTGCGCGCGCGATCCCCGCTTCGATGGCCGCTTCTTCACTGGCGTCACCAGCACCGGCATCTATTGCCGGCCGGTGTGCAGCGTGCGCACGCCGCTGCGCCGCCACTGCCGGTTTTTCGACGATGCCGCCCAGGCGGAACAGGCGGGCTTTCGGCCCTGCCTGCGCTGCCGCCCCGAACTCGCCCCGCGCGAGCGACGCTGGACCACGCACGACGCGGGCGATCTGCTGCTGCGTCACGCCACCGATTGGCTCGACGACCCGCAGCGCTGGCCCACCGGCGACCGCCCCGCGGGCGTGGCGGCGCTGGCCCGGCACCTCGGCGTGAGCGACCGGCACCTGCGCCGCGTGTTCGACGAGCGCCTGGGCGTGACCCCGCTGCGCTATTGGCAGACACGCCGCCTGCTGGCCGCCAAACAGCTCCTGACCGACACCGACCTGCCGGTGGCCGAGGTGGCGCGTTCGGCGGGCTTTGGCAGTGTGCGCCGCTTCAACGACGCCTTCCTCGGCCAGTACGGCCTCCATCCCACCGGCCTGCGGCGGCGCGGCGCAGGCGCAGGCGCAGGCGCAGGCGATGCGACCCTGCTGCTGGCCTGGCGCCCGCCCCTGAACGCGCCGGCCCTGTGGCGCTTTTTCGCCGAGCGCGCGCTGCCCGGGGTGGAGCAGGTCGATCCCGTGGCCGGCGAGCTGCGTCGCGTGGTGCGGCTGCAGGCCGGCGGCCGCTCGCACATCGGCTGGGTACACGCCCGGCTGGATGCCGAGCGTCACCGGCTCATCCTGAGCGCCAGCGACGGTTTGCACGGCGCCCTGCCCGCGTTGGCCTGGCAGGCCCGCGCCTGGTTCGATCTCGACGCCGACCCCGCCGCCATCCACGCCTCGCTCGGCACCGAGTTTCCGCAGGCCGAAGGCCTGCGCGTGCCCGGCGGCCCGTGCGGGTTCGAACTCGCGGCGCGCGCTGTGCTGGGTCAGCAGATCTCGGTGGCGGCCGCCCGCACCATCGCCCAGCGTCTGGTCGCCCTGGCCGGCGAGCCCGTGTCCACGCCCTGGCCCGGGCTCACCCACGCGTTTCCCGACGCTGCGGCCGTGGCCCGGCTGCAGGGCGACGCCCTCGGGGGCATGGGCATCGTGCGGCAGCGTCAGGCGGCGCTGCTGGCGCTGGCGCGGGCTGTGGACGACGGCGCGCTCGATCTCAGCCCCCATGCGGACCCGGAGCGCACGCTCGCCACCCTCACGGCGCTGCCCGGCGTGGGCCCTTGGACCGCCCACTACATTGCCCTGCGCGCGCTGCGCTGGCCCGACGCGTGGCCACCGGGCGACGTCGCGCTGCACCGGGCGCTGTCGCTCGATGGATCGCCGCTGGGCCGTGAGCGTCAAGCCGCGGCGATGGCCGAGCGCTGGCGCCCGTGGCGCGGTTACGCCACCCTAGCCCTGTGGGCCGGCCTCTGGAGATCCCCGACATGACACTGCCGCTGTACGCCCGCAAGCGCCGCATCGATTCCCCGCTCGGACCCATGTGGCTCGCCGCCACCGACGCCGGGTTGGCCGGCGCCTGGTTTCACGACCAGCGCGACCCACCCCCGGCCGCCGCGCTCGCCTGGTGGCCCGATGCGCCGGCAGACCCGGTGCTGCGCGACGCCGCCGCGTGGTTCGAGGCGTTCTACCGCGACCCACGCACGCCCTGGGACGGGCCGCTGGACCTGAGCCATGGCACCGCCTTCCAGACCGCCGTGTGGGCAGCGCTGTGCGACATCGGCAGCGGCCAGACCACCAGCTATGGCGACATCGCCCGGCGCATCGATCGCCCCCGCGCCGTCCGGGCGGTCGGCGCGGCGGTGGGCGCAAACCCGCTGAGCGTGGTCGTGCCGTGTCACCGGGTGGTCGGGGCCTCGGGCGCGCTCACCGGATACTCGGGCGGCCTTGAACGCAAGATCGCGTTGCTTGAGATGGAATCCGGCGCTCATCGCCTGCTCTGACCCTTCCTCCCGCCCATGACACCCATCCTCGCGCTGGAATTTCTGGTGCTCGCCGCCCTCTGGGGTTCGTCGTTCCTGTTCATGCGGCTCGGTGCGGCCGAGTTCGGTCCGGTGGCCACCGCCGGGCTGCGGGTGGGGCTGGCCGCGCTGTTCCTGCTGCCGGTGTTTGCCTGGCCGGGCGTCTGGGCGAGCTTCAGGGCGCGCTGGCGCGCGATTCTCTTCGTGGGGCTGTTCAATTCCGGCATCCCGTTCCTGCTGTTCGCCTTCGCGGTGCTGCACATCCCGACCGGGCTGACCGCCATCCTCAACGCCACCGTGCCACTCACCGGGGCGGTGGTGGCCTGGCTGTGGCTGCACGAACGACCGGGACCATCGCGCGTGCTCGGTCTGGCGATCGGCTTTGTCGGCGTGGCGCTGCTGGTGATCGGCAAGTCGGGCTGGAGCGGCCTGAGCGCAGGCGGCGCCCTGGGCATTGTGGCCATGCTGGCTTGCCTGCTGGCGACCCTGTGCTACGGGCTTTCGGCCAGCTTCACCAAGCGCCACCTCACCGGCGTCCACCCGCTGGCCACCGCCACCGGCAGCCAGATCGGCGCGGCGATGGGTCTGGCGTTGCCCATGTGGTGGTGGTGGCCCGCGGCGCCGGCCAGTGCGGGCGCGTGGTGGGCCGTCGCGGCGGTGGCCCTGCTGTGCACCTCGGTCGCCTACATCCTGTTCTTCCGCATCATCGCGAAAGCCGGGCCGAGCAAAGCGCTCACCGTCACCTTTCTGGTGCCGGTGTTCGCACTCGCTTACGGCTCGTGGTTTCTGGGGGAATCGATCACGGGGTGGATGGTGGCTTGCGGCATCGTCATCGTCAGCGGCACCGCGCTGTCCACCGGTCTCCTTCGCGTGGGGTGGCTGGAGCGCCGCGCGGCGTGATCCCGGCCGCCGCCTGGGGAGCCGATCCCGCCGCTCGGCGTTCGGGATAGCCCGCATCGACACCCGGGCGCACCCGGCGCAAGCTGCGGCCCACGCGCTGGGCGGGGCGGCCGCCCGGCGACGATCGTGGAGCCCGGCATGATCAAGATGGACCCCGACGCCTTTTGTCTGGAGATGCGCTGCCCCGATTGCGGCAACGACATGAGCCGGCCGATGGGCAGCCTGCGCCGCGATCCGCGGCTCGTGTGCACCGCCTGCGGGCATGTGGAACACGTATCGCGCGAGGAAATGGGCTGGCGCCAACAAGACATCGAGCGCAGCCTCGCGCAGATCGACCGCGCGATGAGTCCGCACTGAATCGTTCGAGGTCACCACGTCGGCGGCGTCAGAGATCAGCCACCGACCCGGCCCGGCCAGAGCCGAGCGGTGATGGAGAGGCCGGAGGCACCAAGAAAAATGGCTTGTCTGATCGCTCAGACAAGCCATTTCATGTGTTGGCGGAGTGGACGGGGCTCGAACCCGCGACCCCCGGCGTGACAGGCCGGTATTCTAACCAACTGAACTACCACTCCTGGCAGACAGCCACAGGCATTCGTTCTTGCGAACCAAGCGCCTCGCTTGTGCCTACGTGCCTCGCGGCATGTTTGGCGACCCTACGGGGATTCGAACCCCGGTACTCACCGTGAAAGGGTGATGTCCTAGGCCTCTAGACGATAGGGTCGTGTCCTTGGACGGAAGCCTCGCATTGTAGCACGCCTTGAAGTCTCTGCTTCGCGGCGGCCGCGTTGCGCGACCTCAAATGTGGTGGAGGTAAGCGGGATCGAACCGCTGACCTCTTGCATGCCATGCAAGCGCTCTCCCAGCTGAGCTATACCCCCACAGGGTTTGCTGGTCTGCTCCGGTTGCTTCGCGACGCGCTTGTTTCCAAACCGCTTCGTTCAGCGCCGTTGCTTCCCGGCAAGCCTCAGATTATAGACCAGTTTTCAGGCGTTTCGCAAACGCGCAACCGCGACTTTTTTGTGGTGCAGCGCCAGCACCGCGTCCAGCGACGGTGTCTGGGCCGTGCCCATGACCAACACGCGCACCGGCATCGCCAGCTGCGGCATCTTCAGGCCGTGGTCGGCCAGAACGTTTTTCAGCGCCGCCGCGATGGCGGTCTTGTCCCAGGCCTCAAGCGCTTCGAGCCGCTCGGCCAAGGCGCTGAGGGCGGGCCGGACTGCCTCGGTGATGTGCTGCTGGGCTTCAACGGCGTCGGGCTTCACGTCGGCGTAAAAGGCTCGAGCCCACCCGGCCAGCGCGACGGTGGTGTCGCAACGGTCTTTGAACAATCCGCAAATCGCGGGCAGCCGGTCGTCGTCGGCGAGCCCTTCGCGTCGCAGGTGTGCCGCCACCAGCGGCGCCAGGGCGTCATCGGCCAGCGCCTTCAGGTGTTGTGCGTTCACCCAACGGAGCTTGGCCTCGTCGAACTGCGCGGCACTGCGGCCCAGGTGGTCGAGGTCGAACCATTCGAGGAACTGGGCGCGGCTGAAGATTTCGTCGTCGCCATGGCTCCATCCCAGGCGCGCCAGGTAATTCACCATGGCGTCCGGCAGGTAGCCTTCGTCGCGGTACTGCGTCACGGGTTTGGCGCCGTTGCGCTTGCTCATCTTTTCGCCCTGCTCGTTGAGCACGGTTGGCAGGTGGGCATAGACCGGCGGCTCTTTGCCGAGGGCGCGGAAGATGTTGATCTGGCGCGGCGTGTTGTTCACATGATCGTCGCCGCGAATCACGTGGGTGATGGCCATGTCGATGTCGTCGACCACCACGCAGAAGTTGTAAGTGGGCGTGCCGTCGGGACGGGCGATCACCAGGTCGTCGAGCTCGTCGTTGGCGATCTCGATGCGGCCCTTGACCTTGTCGTCCCAGGCCACCACGCCGCCTTGCGGATTCTTGAAGCGCAGCACCGGTTTGACGCCATCGGGCACCGGCGGCAGGACCTTGCCGGGCTCAGGACGCCAGGTGCCGTCATAGCGCGGCTTGAGCTTGGCCGCCATCTGACGCTCGCGCAGCGCGTCCAGTTCGGCCACGCTCATGTAGCACGGGTAGACGAGACCCTGCGCCTGCATGTCGGCCAGCACGGCCTTGTAGCGGTCCATGCGCTGCATTTGGTAGAACGGGCCTTCGTCGTGCTCGAGGCCGAGCCAGGCCATGCCCTCCAGGATCACGTCGACCGCGGCCTGGGACGAACGCTCTAGGTCGGTGTCTTCAATGCGCAGGATGAAATCGCCGCCCTGCGAACGGGCGAAGGCCCACGGGTACAGGGCGGAGCGGATGTTGCCCAGGTGAATGAAGCCGGTGGGCGACGGCGCAAAACGGGTGCGGACTTTCACGGGGTTCACAGGAGGTCAAGGCCGCGAGACAGGTCGGCCTTCAGGTCGTCGAGGTGTTCCAGGCCCACCGCGACGCGGATGAGGTTCTGGCGAATGCCAGCGGCCAGGCGCTGCGCTTCGGTGAGCCGGCCGTGCGACGTGGTCGGTGGGTGGGTGATGATGGTCTTGACGTCACCGAGGTTGGCGGTGACGGACATCAGCCGCGTGGCGTCGATGACGCGAAAGGCCCGCGCTCGGGCGTCATCCGCATCACCCGCCTTCACGTCAAAAGACAGCACGGCACCGCCCAGACCCGACTGCTGCGCCATGGCCAGTTCGTGCTGAGGATGGCTGCGCAGCCCGGGGTAGTAAACCCGCTCGACCTTCGGGTGCGCTTCCAGCCACTGCGCGAGTTCCAGGGCACGGCGCGACTGCACTTCCATGCGGATGCCCAGCGTCTCCATGCCCTTGAGCACGACCCACGCGTTGAAGGGCGACAGGCTGATGCCCGCGCTGCGCATCACCGGGATGAAGGTCTGACGCACCAGGGCTTCGCTGGCGCACAGCGCGCCGGCCACCACGCGGCCCTGGCCGTCCAGGTACTTCGTGCCCGAATGGATCACGATGTCGGCACCCAGGCGGGCGGGCTGCTGCAGCGCGGGCGAGCAAAAGCAGTTGTCCACGGCCAGCAGGGCGCCGGCGTTGTGGGCCACGTCCGCCAGGGCGCGGATGTCACACACATCGGTCAGCGGGTTCGTGGGTGTCTCGGCGAAGAGCAGCTTCGTCGAGGGGCGGATGGCGTCGCGCCACTCCGCCACATCGGTCTGTGACACAAAGCTGGTCTGCACGCCGAACTTCGCCATTTCGGTGCCCAGCAGCTTGATCGTGGAGCCGAACACGGACCGCGAGCACACCACGTGGTCGCCGGCCTTCAGCAGACCCAGGCACAGCAGCAGGATGGCGCCCATGCCGCTGGCCGTGCCCACGCAGGCCTCCATGCCTTCCAGCGCGGCCAGGCGTTGTTCCATGCTGGCCACGGTGGGGTTGGAGAAGCGCGAGTAAATGTAGCCATCCTCTTCCCCGGCGAAGCGCCGCGCGGCGGTCTCGCTGTCGGGCTGGGTGAAGCTGCTGGTGAGGAACAAGGCCTCGGCGTTTTCGCCGTACTGGCTCTTGTCCACCGCGGCGCGCACCGCCAGCGTGTCGCGGTGCAGCCCGGGCGGCAGCGACCGGTCCTGGCTCATGCCGCCTCCTGGGCGTTGGGCAGCGCCAGCCGGGAGGTGTCGGTGTCGGCCTCCTCGCCTTGCGGGCGGCCGGCGTTCAGGCGCACGATGTCGTCGGCCGTGATGTCGCCCGTGACGTACACCCCGTCAAAACAAGAGGCATCGAACCCGTCGAGCGCGGGATTGAGCGAGCCAACCGCCTGCTTCATCGCGTCCACATCCTGGTAGATGAGCGCGTCGGCGCCGATCAGGGTGCGCACCTCGTCGATCGTGCGCCCGTGGGCCACCAGTTCGCCGGGCGTGGGCATGTCGATGCCGTACACGTTGGGGAAACGCACCGGCGGCGCGGCGCTGGCCATGTAGACCTTGCGCGCACCGGCATCGCGCGCCATCTGCACGATTTCGCGGCTGGTGGTGCCCCGCACGATGGAGTCGTCCACCAGCAGCACGTTGCGACCCTTGAACTCGCTGGCAATCACGTTGAGCTTCTGGCGCACGCTCTTCTTGCGCACGGCCTGGCCGGGCATGATGAAGGTGCGGCCGACGTAGCGGTTTTTGACGAAGCCCTCGCGGTAAGGCAGGCCCAGCAGACGCGCCAGTTCCATGGCGCTGGGTCGCGACGACTCGGGAATCGGGATCACCACGTCGATCTCATTGGGCGGGACGGTGGAAATCACGCGCTTGGCCAGCGTGGCACCCAGGTTCAGGCGCGCCTGGTACACGGAGATGCCGTTGATGAACGAGTCGGGCCGCGCGAGGTAGACGTACTCGAAGATGCAGGGCTTGAGGGCAGCATGATCCGCGCACACAGCGCGCTCGGTGCGACCGTCCAGCGCCACATAGACCGCCTCCCCGGGCGCGATGTCGCGCTCAAACTCGAAGCCGGTGCCTTCGAGCGTGACCGACTCGCTGGCCACCATGATCTGGTCGCCCGAACGGCCCAGACACAGCGGGCGGATGCCATAGGGATCGCGGAAAGCGAGCAGCCCGTGCCCGGCAATCAGCGCGATCACGGCATACGAACCCTTGACCCGGCGGTGCACACCGCGCACCGCGGCAAACACATCCGCCGGCTTCAGCGGCTCGCCCCGCGTGACCTTCTCCAGCTCGTGCGCCAGCACGTTGAGCAGCACCTCGGAGTCGCTCTCGGTGTTGATGTGGCGGTGGTCGGTGAGAAACAGCTCTTGCTTGAGCGCCTGCGCGTTGGTGAGGTTGCCGTTGTGCACCAGCACCAAGCCGAAGGGCGCGTTGACGTAGAAGGGCTGCGCCTCTTCTTCGCTGTAGGCGTTGCCGGCGGTGGGATAGCGCACCTGACCGAGCCCGCAGTGGCCGGGCAGCGCGCGCATGTTGCGGGTGCGGAAGACGTCGCGCACCATGCCTTTGGCCTTGTGCATGAAGAACTTGCGGCCCTGCTGCGTGACGATGCCGGCGGCGTCCTGGCCGCGGTGCTGCAGCAGCAACAGCGCGTCGTAGATCAGCTGATTGACCGGTGCCTGGCTGACGACACCCACGATTCCACACATGTTGAAGTCCTTCGCAAAATCTCTCAGGGCACGTGCCGCGCCACCGACTCCGGCAGCAGCGGCCGCAGCTCGTGCAGCGTGGCGGTGAGCATCACGCCGCCGGTGGACTCCTGCCACCACGGCCGGGTGTGCCACTGCATCACACCGACCAGCAAGGCGCCGGCCAACAGCAGCACCAGGCCGCGCAACACGCCAAAGGCCCCGCCCAGCACCCGGTCCACCGGCCGCAGGCCGACGGAGGCCACCAATTTCTGCACCAGCCACGCCAGCAGCGCGCCGGCGAACACGACCGCCACAAACACCAGCGCCATACCGGCAACCAGTCGCAAGCCCGCGGCCCAACCCTCCAGCGGCAGCCACGCGCCAACGTCGGCGCCCCACACCTGGGCCGCCACAAACGCCGCCACCCAGCCCGCCACCGAAATCACCTCGTAGGTCAGGCCGCGCCAGACGCCAATCAGCGCCGACAGCAGCAGCACCGCGAGCAAGACCGCGTCGGTGGGTGTGATGGCCATGGCCCTCAGAGCGTGAGCACCGCCGCCGGCAGGCCGAGGCCCTTGACCTTGGCCGCGGCCTTGTCGGCCTCGGCGCGGGAGTCGAAGGGGCCGACACGCACCCGGATGCGCTTGCCCTCGGGGGTTTGAGCTTCGTGGACGTAGGTTTTCAGGCCAGCGCGCTCCAGCTTCTGGCGCGTTTCGCGGGCGCGGGTGGCGTCGGCGAAAGCACCCACCTGCACCACCAGACGCTGCTGCGCGGCGCCGGCGGGCGCAGCGGGCGCGGGGGTGGGCGCGGGCTTGCCGTTGAGCAGCGCTTCGGCGCGGGCGCCGTCGGTCGGAGGCTTGGGCGGGGACGCGGGCGACGGCGCGGCGGCCGACGCGGGTGCTGGTGCGGGAGGCGGTGCCGGCGTCGGCGCCGGGGCGGGCGATGCCGACACCGGCGCGGCGGGCGCCGGGGCCGCGGGTTTGGGCGGCGGTTCGGTCTCGTCGATGACGGGCGGCTTGGGTGCGGCTGCCACTGGCGCCGGGGCGGGGGCCGTCTTGGCAGTGGGACCCGCGGCGCTGCCCGGCGCGGGCCGCGAGGGGATGTCGATGGGCACATCCACCGCGATCGGGCGCGGCTGGGTGTCAAACAGGAGGGGGAAGCCGACCACGCCCACGCCGACCAGCACGGTCGCGCCGATCAGGCGGTGGCGCGCCCGACGGCGCAGGGTCTCGATGCTGGGGGGCGGCGTCGACGCGGTGCCCTGGGAGCCGGAACGGGAACTGGACATGGGCGGTGGGAGGTCGGCGGGGGCCTCGACGGGTTCACGCGGCCAGGTGTTTGGCC
>Ga0209278_1000423_pt1 | contig 34905 bp, 28 predicted proteins | sample JI81BgreenDNA_FD_187504 | JGI IMG/M metagenome (GOLD analysis project Ga0209278, IMG submission 187504) | Wastewater effluent complex algal communities from Wisconsin, to seasonally profile nutrient transformation and Carbon sequestration -... | ecosystem: Engineered > WWTP > Effluent > Algae...
TGAAGCGATAGCCGACGCCATACAGCGTCTCGATGGCCTTGAACTGGTGATCCACGGCGCGGAATTTCTTGCGCAGGCGCTTGATGTGGCTGTCGATGGTGCGATCATCCACATACACGTCGTGGGAATAGGCCGCGTCCATCAGCTGGTCGCGGGATTTGACGAAGCCCGGCCGCGCGGCCAGCGTTTCCAGGATCATGAACTCGGTGACGGTCAAGGCCACGTCACCGCGACGGCCATCCCCACCATCCCACAATACGCGGTGCCGCGCCGGATCCATGGTCAGGCGGCCGCGCACGATGGGATCGGCGCCCATGTCGGGCTCGGCGTCATCGGTGGCGGCCGCCGCGCGCCGGTTGGCGGTGCGACGCAGCACGGCACGGATCCGTTCGATCAGCAGGCGCTGGCTGAACGGCTTGCCGATATAATCGTCGGCGCCCATGGCGAGGCCCAGCGCCTCGTCGATCTCGGTGTCCTTCGAGGTCAGGAAGATCACCGGCACCTGGCTCTTCTCGCGCAGGCGTTTCAGCACTTCCATCCCGTCCATGCGCGGCATCTTGATGTCGAGCACGACCAGATCGGGCTGATTCTCGATCAACGCCTTCAGCGCGGTGTCGCCATCGGAATAGAGGCGCACGGCAAAACCTTCGGCCTGCAGCGCGATCGACACCGATGTGAGGATGTTGCGATCATCATCAACAAGCGCGATCGTGGGCGATGCTGGTACGGCGGTATCCATCGCCCGCCTATGTGGGCCGATGCCGCCCGGCTGGCAAGGGGAGGGCAATGGCCAGCATGGCTGCCATGCATTTGCACAGGGCCGCGGCATTTTGACGAAGCCGCGCCCCTGCGTTATGCGGCGACTCCGTTACAGGGGGGAGACGGCGCGCCGACTCCCGATAGCCAGGAGTATCCGCCGTGCCGTCCACCGTCGTTCCCGCCCATGGCCTTGCCGAACAGGGCTACGCCACGCCGGCGGCACTGCACTGGAACCTGGGCACTGGCCCGCTGGTGGAGCTTGCGGTGCAACGCGGCGAAGGCCTGTTGTCGGAACATGGCGCGCTGGTGGTGGAAACCGGCAAGCACACCGGCCGCTCTGCCAACGACAAGTTCATCGTGCGTGACGCGGTGACCGATGGCGCCATCTGGTGGGACAAGAACAAGAGCATCACGCCCGAACAGTTCGCCGCCATCAAGGCGGATTTCGAAACCGCGCTGAAGGCCCGGAAAGACCTGTTCGTGCAGGATCTGTATGGCGGCAGCCAGCCCGAACACCGGGTGAAGGTGCGCGTGATCACCGAATTTGCCTGGCACAGCCTGTTCATCCGCACCCTGCTGGTGCGCCCGGAACTGGCCGATCTGGCCCACTTCGTGCCGGAATACACCATCATCGATCTGCCCAGCTTCAAGGCCGATCCGGCCCGCCACGGCTGCCGCAGCGAAACCGTGGTTGCGGTGGACTTTGAAGGCAAGACGATCCTGATCGGCGGCACCGCCTATGCCGGCGAAATGAAGAAGAGCGTCTTCTCCATCCTCAACTATCTGCTGCCGGAACGCGGCGTGATGCCGATGCACTGTTCCGCCAACATCGGGAAGGATGGCGATACCGCCATCTTCTTCGGCCTTTCGGGCACCGGCAAGACGACGCTGTCGGCCGACGCCAGCCGCACCCTGATCGGCGACGATGAACATGGCTGGTCCGACACGGCGGTCTTCAACTTCGAAGGCGGCTGCTATGCCAAGATGATCCGCCTGTCGGCAGAGGCCGAGCCGGAGATTTACGCCACCACGCGCCGGTTCGGCACGGTGCTGGAAAATGTCGTCATCGATCCGGTTACCCGCAAGATCGATCTGGACGACAACCGTCTCGCTGAAAACAGCCGCGGGTCCTACCCGATCGATTTCATTCCCAACGCCTCGGCCGACAACATGGGCCCGGTGCCGCGCAACATCATCATGCTGACGGCCGACGCCTTCGGCATCCTGCCACCGATCGCCAGGCTGACGGCCGATCAGGCCATGTATCACTTCCTGTCGGGCTATACCGCCCGCGTCGCCGGCACCGAAATCGGCGTGACCGAGCCGGATGCCACCTTCTCCACCTGCTTTGGCGCGCCCTTCATGCCGCGCCACCCGTCGGTCTATGGCAACCTGCTGAAGCAGCGCATCGCCAAGGGCGGTGTGGACGTGTGGCTGGTCAACACCGGCTGGACCGGGGGCAGCGCCACCGGCGGCGGCCACCGCATGCCGATCAAGGTGACGCGCGCGCTGCTCAATGCCGCGCTCGATGGCAGCCTGAAGAACGCCGAATTCCGACTTGATCCCAATTTCGGGTTTGCCGTGCCGGTTTCGGTGCCGGGCGTGGAGCACCGCATCCTGAACCCGCGCGAGACCTGGGACGACAAGGCCGCCTATGATGCGGCGGCGCAGAAACTGGTCGGGATGTTCATCGCCAATTTTGCCCAGTTCGAAGCCCATGTCGATGCCAGCGTTCGGGAATCGGCGCCAAAAGCCGCCTGAAGGCCAATCCGAACGAAACGCCACCGCTGCCCATCACGTCGGTTGATGCCGCGCAGCTGCGCGCGTTCGGCAACAGCGATCCCACCGCAACCTTGCGCCAGATCCCGGCGCTGCTGGCATCCGGCACGGTGGCGCACTCGATCGAGCGCGGCGCCGGCGGCGTTGGCCAGGCCACGCTGAACCTGCGCCAGTTGGGGGCCAACCGCACGCTGGTGCTGGTTGATGGCTTCCGTCACGTGTCCGGCGTTGCCGGCAGCCAGACGGTGGACGTCTCCACCATCCCCAACGCCCTGATCGAACGGGTTGACGTGCTGACCGGCGGCGCCTCGGCCGTGTATGGTGCCGATGCCGTCACCGGCGTGGTCAACTATGTGCTGAAGAAGGACTTCACCGGCGTCGCGCTGGATGGCCAGTTCGGCATTTCCGACCGCGGCGACGGCCAGACCTATCGCATCGAAGGCACGGTCGGCACCAACTTCGCCGATGGCAAGGGCAACATCACCTTCTCGGCCGGCTACACCAAGGACAGCGAAGTGCTGTTCTCGGATCGTCCGTTCACCGCCTTCAACGGCCGCGGCAACAACAGCACCACCTATTCGCACCCGGATCGCCGCTTCCAGAAGGGCGACATCGATGCGGCCTCGATGCCGAACTTCGCGTCACGCTACAGCATCGACGCCGGCCGGCTGCCGTTCGGGTTCGCCATCCCGACCGCAGCGCAGTTCACCAGCCTTTTCCCCGGCCAGACGCCAACGGCCGCCGAACAGGCGCTGATCGCCCGCGCGGCAAACGCACCGCAGTTCATTATCGCGCCGCAGCCGGCATTCGCCATCTCGTCCTATTCGGGCCTGCTGTGGCGTGGCGATTTCGGTGACTTCACGGCCGACATCAACAACAATGGCGTGCGCGACTGCGCCGAAAGCCATGTCGGCCTCACCGCCTTCGGCTTCGGCGGTGCCTGCTATGTCACCACCGCCGGCGGCGGCGTGAAGATCTTCGAGGATGGCATCATTTCCACCAGCCAGAACCAGTTCGGCGGTGACGGTGCCGCGGAACGCCCCAACCTGGGCTCCCTGCTGCCGGAATCGCAGCGCATCTATGCCAACCTGCGCGCCCGCTATGAAATCTCGTCGCAGGCCGAAGTGTTCGTTGATGCGAAACACACCCGCAACACCGCGGTGAGCCGCAATGTGTACAACACCTTCTATGACTCGCTGCTGATCTTCCCGGAAAACCCGTTCATCCCGGCCGTGCTGCAGGCAGATGCCGATGAAGGCGGCGGCCTGCGCGTGTCCCGCGACATGACCGATCTGGGCGATGGCGTGCAGAACGCCACCACCAACCGCAAGGCGAACTGCATCGCGGCCGCTGCGGCGCTGGGCATTGCCAATCCGCAGCAGTTCATCGAAAGCTACACCGATCCGCTGGGCGCCCGCTTTGGCGGCACCATCGGCGGCAACCCCAACCTGCAGGAAGAAACCGCCACGACCTGGACGGTGGGCACGGTCATCCAGCCGCGCTTCATCCCCGGCCTGACGATGAGCGCGGACTATTATTCGATCCGCATCCGCGACGCGATCGCCACGGTGGCCGCGCAGGACATCGTCAACACCTGCTATGACAACACGCAGTTCCCGAACCAGTTCTGCGGCCTGTTCGAACGCTTCAGCACCAGCTCGCCCGGCTTCAACGGCGCCAACCTGTTCGGTTTCCGCACCCTGAACCAGTCGGTGCCGAACTTCGGCCGTATCGAGACCTCGGGCGTCGACGTCTCGGTCAACGACCGCTTCACCCTCTGGGACAAGAACAACATCAGCCTGGGCGTGAACGGCAACTGGACGCAGAAGGTGAACCGCTTCTTCGATCCGACCGACCCGACGCTGGTCAACCCGGCGCTGCGCGAACTGTCGGTGCCGGAATGGTCGGGCGTCGGCTCGGTCACCTACAACCCCGGCGCCTTCACGCTGGGCTACAACGTCCAGTTCGTGCAATCGACCGCCGTGGCCGGCGCCATCCAGATCGAGCGCCTCAACGAGGAGTTCGGCCCGGCCGGCTTCGCGCCCGATTACTGGGTCCACAACATCAACGTCAACGTGGACATCCTGAAGGACCGCTTCAGCGTCTATGGCGGCATCAACAATGTCGGCGACGCAGCGCCCTACCTGGCTTCGTCGGCCTACCCGGTCTCGGGCATGGGCCGCTTCTATTTCCTGGGCATCCGCGCCAAGTATTGACGCAGGCGTCCATCCGAAACGGCAAAGGGCGGCCCCACGGGCCGCCCTTTTTCGTTGCGGGCACGCACCGGGCCTGGCAGCCTGGCGGGATGAAACGCGCATGGTTTGATGCTGATGGCGAAATACTCGCCGCCCTCGAACCCAATCGCGTTCTCGGTGATCTAACAGACGCCACGCAGTTCCCCGCAGAATTGCCGCAGATTGCGGCCTGGCGCTTCACGATCGCGCATCTGCAGGAACTGGCAGCCGCCCTGCCCGATGCACACTTCTTCATGGAGTTTGCCATCCCGCGCATGGGTCGCCGCGCTGATGCGGTGATCGTCGCGGGGCCCTTGATCCTTGTCCTGGAATACAAGTTGGGCGAACGCGGCTTCCCCCGTCATGCCGTCGAGCAGGCGCACGGCTACGCGCTTGATCTGAAGAATTTCCACGTCACCAGCCACGACAAGGCGATCGTGCCGATCCTGATCGCCAGCGCGGCGCCGCCCCAACAACTTGGCCTGGGCTTCTGGGCGCCAGACAAGGTACACGAACCCCTGTGCCTGAACCCCGACGATGTGCTGCCCAGCATCCAGCGCCTTCTGGCCGGCGGTGATGGCATCGCCATCAATGCACACGCCTGGGCGGACGGCGCATATCGCCCGACGCCGAGCATCATCGAAGCCGCGGAAGCACTCTATGCCGGGCATGACGTGGCCGAAATCTCGCGATCCGAAGCCGGCGCCGAGAATCTGTCCCGCACCGCCGCTGCCGTGGAGCGCATTGTTTCAGACATGCGCGCGGAGGGCGGCAAGGCGATCTGCTTCGTCACAGGCGTGCCCGGGGCTGGCAAGACGCTGGCGGGACTGAACATCGCCTGCGGACGCCTGGCGCGCGACGTGGGAGAGGATGCGACCTTCCTGTCGGGCAATGGGCCACTGGTGGACGTGTTGCGCGAGGCGCTGCGCCGCGATGGTCGCCAGCGCAGACAGGCCTCAGGCCGCGAGGCGCTGCACATGGCCGAGCGATCACCAGACAAGTTCATCCAGAATGTGCACCATTTCCGCGACGAGTATCTGGCGCCCAATCAGACACCCTCGGAACATGTGGTGATCTTCGACGAAGCGCAGCGGGCCTGGGACCGCGCCATGACGAGCGATTTCATGCGTCGCAAACGCGGGCAGCATGGCTTCGACCAGTCCGAGCCAGCCTTCCTGCTGTCCGTGATGGATCGGCGGCCAGATTGGTGCGTGGTGATCTGCCTGATTGGCGAAGGCCAGGAAATCAACCGGGGCGAGGCCGGCATCGCCGAATGGGTGAGCGCGCTGCAAGCCGATCTGCCTCACTGGCACATCTTCCTGCCGCCGCACTTGATGGCAAAGGATGGCCCACTGGATGGCGGCTTGCGCTGGCACCTTGCGCGCCGGGTTGCGCCTCCTGATGCCGATCTCCATCTGGCCACATCGGTGCGATCATTCCGGGCCGACCGCGTATCGGCCTTCGTGGCGGCACTGCTTGGCGAGGATGCCGCCGAGGCGGCACGGCTGAGGCCCGATCCCGCACAGTTTCCAATCTGGCTGACGCGCGATCTTGCTGACGCGCGCCGTTGGTTGCGAGAGCGGCGCCGCGCCGGCGAGCGCGCCGGCCTGCTGGCGTCATCAAATGCGCTGCGCCTGAAGCCCGAGGGGCTGCACGTGAAGGCGCCCGTCGATGTCTGCCACTGGTTCCTCAACGGCAACGACGATGTGCGTTCATCAAACGCCTTGGAAGACGCGGCGACAGAATTTGATGTGCAAGGGCTGGAACTGGATTGGACTGCGGTCGCCTGGGACCTGAACTACCGCCGTACTGTGGAAGCTTGGCAGGCCCGCCAGTTCAAAGGGACACGCTGGCAGCAGATCAACGCCAGCACCGGCGGTCTGTCTCGCGCGGATTATGTGAAGAACGCCTATCGCGTCCTGCTCACCCGGGCGCGGCAGGGCATGGTGGTCTTCGTGCCGCGCGGAGAACTTGCCGATGCCACAAGGCCACCGGCAGAGTATGACGCGATTGCCGACTGGCTGACCGCCTGCGGCGTGCCGGCGCTGCCCTGAGGCGGCGCCGGCATGGCACGATCAGGTGCCGCCAATCAGTTCCCGAATGTGCGCTGCCACCAGCCCTTGCGCGGCGGCGGGGCGGGTTCGGCTGGGGCTTCCGGCTCGGCAGCCGCAGGTGCTGCAGTTTCCGGCGCGGCGGTTTCCACCACTGGCGTTTCCGGTGCCGCCTCTCCGGCGGCCGGCTTCTTGCGGGTGCGCTTCGGTTTGGCCGGCGCCGCTTCTTCGGCCGGCGCTTCCGGCACAACGTCTGCAACCGGTTCGGGGGCGAACTCGGCAACCACGGTTTCGGCCGGCGCAGCCTTCTTGCGGCTGCGCTTGGGCTTGGCCGGCGCCTCTTCGGCGGCGGGCGCTTCAACGGCTGGGGCCACCTCAACCGGCGCCGCCACTTCGGCCGGCGCTTGCGCGTCTGCGGTCACATCCGTCTTGCGACGGCGGGTGCGCTTGGGTTTCGCGGGCGCTTCTTCGGCCACGGGAGCGGCTGCGGCTTCCGGCGCTTCGGCTTCGCTCGCCGTTTCAGCGGCGCTTTCCTCGCCCTCGGGCTTGCGCTCGCCATTGCCGCGACGGCCACGGCGGCCACGGCGGCGACGCTTGCGCTTGCCATTCTTGTCGGTGGATTCGCCGGCTTCGGCCGCCTCACCGTCCTCAGCGCCATCATCGTCGCCGTCATCCGCCTCGCCAGCTTCGGCGCCAACGGTTTCTGCCGCCTCGGAAGCCTCGACGCCTTCGTCATCACGCTTGCTGCGGCGGCGGCGGCGGCGGCCGTTCTTGCGGCCGTCCTTTCGTTCACCGCGGTCCTCACCGCCGTCTTCATCGCGCTCGTCGCCGTCGTCGTCGTCTTCGCGCGCCTCGTCGGCATCGTCGATGATCTTCACGACCGGCGGCAGCGGCGCCATCTCCACCTTCTTCGATGGCGGCGGGCCGCCTGCGTCGATCTCGAAATTGGGGCCGATCAGATTGTCATCCGGGCGGGTGAGGATGGAGACGCCATACAGCTCTTCCAGTTCCGCCAGTTCGATGCGCTTGCGGTTGAGCAGATAGACCGCCACTTCCTCGCCGGCGCGCAGCACCAGATCGCTGTGGCGGCCACGCAGCGCCTCGGCTTCTAGCGCGCGCAGGGCCGCCAGCGCGGCCGACGCCACGGCGCGCACCATGCCGGTGCCTTCGCACATCGGGCAGACGTGGGTGGAGGCCTCCAATATGCCGGTGCGCAGGCGCTGCCGGCTCATTTCCATCAGGCCAAAGCTGGAGATGCGGCCGATCTGCACGCGGGCGCGATCATTCTTCAGCGCCTCCTTCATCGCCTTCTCGACCTTCCGGACGTTGGAGTTGTTCTCCATGTCGATGAAGTCGATCACCACCAGGCCGGCCATGTCGCGCAGGCGCAGCTGGCGGGCGATTTCCTCGGCGGCTTCCAGGTTGGTCTTGGTGGCGGTTTCCTCGATGCCATATTCGCGCGTCGAGCGGCCGGAGTTGATGTCGATCGACACCAGCGCTTCGGTGGGATTGATGACGAGATAGCCGCCGGATTTCAGCTGCACCACCGGCTGGTACATGCCCTCAAGCTGGCCTTCGACACCAAAGCGCTGGAACAGCGGCACGGTGCCTTCATATTCCACCACCTTCGGCGCGTGGGTGGGCATCAGCATCGACATGAAGCGATGTGCCGCCTCGTAACCGCCGCGGCCTTCCACCAGCACCTGTTCGATCTCGCGATTGTAGATGTCGCGGATGGCGCGCTTGATGAGGCTGCTGTCCTCGTGGATCAGCGCCGGGGCCTGGCTGGCCAGCGTCTTTTCACGGATCTCGTCCCACAGGCGGGTGAGATAATCGAAATCGCGGCGGATATCGGCGGCGCTGCGCTTCAGGCCGGCGGTGCGCACGATGGCGCCCATGCCGGCCGGCAGGCGCAGATCGGCCATGATCTGCTTCAGGCGCTTGCGATCGGCCGGGTTGGAAATCTTGCGGCTGATACCGCCGCCATGGGCGGTGTTGGGCATCAGCACGCAATAACGGCCGGCAAGGCTGAGATAGGTGGTGAGCGCAGCGCCCTTGGAGCCACGCTCTTCCTTCACCACCTGGATCAGCATCACCTGACGGCGACGAATGACCTCCTGGATCTTGTAGCGGCGGCGCAGCGCCATGCGCTTGCGGCGCAGCGATTCCGATGGCTCGTCATGATGACCACCAGCTTCCTGGACATCATCGCCATCGTCATCCTCGTCGTGGCCGTTTTCCTCGGCGGCCAGCTCGGCTTCCTCGCGCAGGAGGGCGTCGCGATCTTCCTTGGGAATCTGATAATAGTCGGGGTGGATTTCGCTGAAGGCGAGGAAGCCGTGGCGGTTGCCGCCATATTCGACGAAGGCCGCCTGCAGCGACGGTTCGACCCGGGTGACCTTGGCGAGATAGATGTTGCCCTTCAGCTGACGCTTGTCAGCCGATTCGAAATCAAATTCCTCGATGCGTTGTCCGTTGACAACGGCCACCCGGGTTTCTTCCGGGTGGCGGGCGTCGATAAGCATGCGTTGGGACATGGAAAGGCTCCGTGGCGCGCGCACGCGGCTTCGCCAGAGGCGAAGCCGAAATGGGGCGCAGCATGAAAAGGCCGGCAGGACGCCGGCGGGATGGATGATGTTGGTTGAAACTGGCGGGCGCGGCGGTGCGGAGCGCGGCAGTGGTGGCGCGCTGCAGGCGCATGGCGCCCCGCTCTTCCACCCTGTCGTTCCGTCCGGTCATCCGCGTCCCTGGCAACTCGTGTCCGCACGGCCAATGGCAAGGGCCAAGGCGCCGGCGGCGGCATTCAAATCATCCGGCCTGTCCCGCCAAACACCGGCCAGCAAAGCGGCGGCAGCGCGGGAAGCCCGGAAAATGGCAGCGGATTGCCGCTGTTGTGCCACTGCTAGCAGCCACTTGGCGCAGCGGCAAGGGTGCGGCATTGACGCACGAATGTCACATTTGCCCATCCCGTCTGGCTGGGGCAGCAATGGGCGCAGGAGAACCGGTGATGCAAAGCGTGATGAAGACACTGTTGGTGGCAGGCCTGTTGGCCAGCCCTGCGGCGGCGGCCGAACCGCTCAGCCTTGAACGCGTGTTCGCCTCACCATCGCTCACCGGGGCGAAACCGCGCGTCCTGAAGCTGTCGCCCGATGGCCGGCTGGCCACGCTGCTGAAAAACCGCGCCGACGATCAGGACCGCTTCGATCTGTGGGCGTTCGACACGCGCACCGGGCAGAGCCGGATGCTGGTCGATTCGGCGAAGCTGGCCGGCGGGCCGCTTTCGGAGGCCGAGCGCATGAACCGCGAACGCCAGCGCATCGCCAACGTGAAGGGCATCACCGATTATGACTGGGCGCCCGATGCGCAAAGCCTGCTGGTGCCGGTGGATGGCGATCTGTGGCTGGCCGCGCTGGATGGCAATGCACGGCAGTTGACGAAAACGGCGGCCACCGAAACCGATGCGCAACTGTCACCAAGGGGCGGCTTTGCCAGCTTCGTGCGCGATCGTGCATTGTTCGTCGCCAACCTGGCCACCGGCACCGAAACGCGACTGGCCGGTGAGGCGGATGCGAAGATCAGCTGGGGCGTTGCCGAGTTCATCGCGCAGGAGGAACTGGCGCGCTTCGATGGCCATTGGTGGGCGCCGGACGACCGCCGCATCGCCGTGGCGCGCGTTGATGAAACGCCGGTGAAGCTGGTGACGCGCGCCGCCATCGGCGCCGATGGCACGCGCCTGTTCACCCAGGCCTATCCGGCCGCCGGCACCGCCAACGCCGATGTCTCGCTGTGGCTGATGAACCCCGATGGTTCGGGCCGCGTGCAGGTCGATCTGGGGCCGAGCAGGGACATCTATGTCGCCCGCGTCGCCTGGGCGCCGGATGCGCGCACGCTTTATGTGCAGCGTCTGGCGCGTGATCAGCAGCGGCTGGATATCCTGGCCGTCGATCCGGCCACCGGCACATCCCGCGTGATCGCCAGCGAGACGGCGAAGACCTGGGTGAACCTGCACAACAGTTTCCGACCGCTGAAGGATGGCAGCATCATCTGGGCCAGCGAGCGTGACGGCCATCGCCACCTGTATCGCCTGTCGGGCGGCACGGCGCAGCAACTCACGCGCGGCCGCTGGGCCGTGGATGAGCTGGTGGGCGTCAACGAGAAACAGGGCCGGATGTGGTTCACCGGCTTTGCCGATTCCACGCTGGAAAAGCATCTCTATGCGCTCGACTGGCGCCGCCCCGGCGCGCAGCCGGTGCGGCTGACGGCGGCTGGCGGCTGGCACGAGGCGGTGATGGACAAGGCCGGCACCCGCGCCCTTGTCACCAGCACCACGCCCACGCAGCCGCCGCAGGTGTGGCTGGCCGATGGCGCCGGCAAGCGGCAGGCCTGGATCGAGGAGAACAGGCTGGACGCGCAGCATCCCTATGCGCCGTTCCTCGCCAATCACGTGGTGCCACAATTCGGCACGCTCACCGCCGCCGACGGACAGGCGATGGACTGGCGGCTGCTGAAGCCCAAAGGCAACGGCCCCTTCCCGGTGCTGATGCAGGTGTATGGCGGCCCGCACGCCCACAATGTGCACCGGAAGTTCCCGGCACCGATCGAACAGCTGCTGGTGCGACAGGGCTGGGCGGTGTTCCAGCTCGACAATCGCGGCAGCAACAACCGCGGCAAGGCGTTTGAAGATCCGATCTTTCACGCGATGGGCGGCGTTGAGGTGCAGGACCAGTTGCAGGCACTGGCGTGGATCAAGCAGCAGCCATGGGCGCAGCCGGACAAGGTGGCGGTGAACGGCTGGTCCTACGGCGGGTACATGGTGCTGAAGCTGCTGGAAGCCGCGCCAGGCGCCTTTGCCGCCGGGATTTCCGGCGCGCCAGTGACGCGCTGGGAGCTTTACGACACCGCCTATACCGAGCGTTATCTGGGCAATCCGGTGGCGCTGCCGGACGTGTACGCCAGATCCGGCGCCATTGGCGATGCCGGCCGCATCCGCGATCCGCTGCTGCTGATCCATGGCATGGCCGATGACAATGTGGTGTTCGAGAATTCCACTGCGCTGATGACCGCGCTGCAGAAGGCGAAGACGCCGTTTGACCTGATGGTCTATCCCGGTGCCACCCACGCCACGCCGGGGCTGGAGGTGCACACGTGGATCACGCGGCTGCGCTTCCTGGGCCGCAACGTGGCGCCGACGGGCTTCTAGGGGCCACCCATGCGGGCGCGGCCGGCGGCCAAGCCGCCGAGTCCGCTTGGCTTTCCCCAAGAAGAAGCAACCAGATGCGTGGCGGAGCCACGCCGTCAGACGAATCAAAAAGGGCGGCTTGAGAGCCGCCCTTTTCGTTCGCTGGCCGAGCCGATGCGGGTTGGTGGACAACGCTGCGCGTTGACCACGCGCCGCATTAACGGCTGTAGAATTCGACGACCAGGTTCGGTTCCATCTTCACCGGATAGGGCACTTCGTCCAGCGTCGGCACGCGGACATAGGTGGCCTTGGCGCCTTCAACCGACACATATTCCGGCACGTCGCGTTCCGAAAGCGACTGGGCTTCCAGCACCAGCGCCATTTCCTTGGCGCGGCTGCCCAGTTCGATCACGTCACCCGGCTTCAGGCGGGCCGAACCGATGTTGCAGCGCTTGCCGTTCACCAGGATGTGGCCGTGGTTCACGATCTGGCGGGCGGCGAACACGGTCGGGGCCCACTTGGCGCGATAGACGATGATGTCCAGGCGCTGTTCGAGCAGGCCGATCAGGTTCTGCGAGGTGTCGCCCTTCATGCGGACGGCTTCGTCATAGACCTTGCGGAACTGCTTTTCGGTGACGTCGCCGTAATAGCCCTTCAGTTTCTGCTTGGCGCGCAGCTGGATGCCGAAGTCCGACATCTTGCCCTTGCGGCGCTGGCCGTGCTGGCCGGGGCCATATTCGCGCTTGTTCACCGGGCTCTTCGGGCGGCCCCAGATATTCTCGCCCATGCGGCGATCGAGCTTGTACTTGGCGTTGGAACGCTTCGACATGTGAAATCCTTGGCTTCTGCTGTGACGGTGTTCCCGGTCTCGCCGCGCAGGCCATTTGCCTGCGTGGGCCACCACTTCACCGGGGTGCGGGGCCAGATGCGAAGCGGCCCCGTTAGTGGCGCACCGCCGCAGAGTCAAGCCGCGCCACCGTGGTGTCACCGTGGTGAAGGGGCAATTTCCTTGACTTTGCGCCGTCGAATCGTCAGGGAGCAGCATTCCCGCCATCCAGAATTTCCGGAGCCACAAGCATGGCACGTGTGACCGTTGAAGATTGCGTCGACAAGGTGCCGAACCGGTTCGACCTGGTGCTGTTGGCCGCGCATCGCGCCCGCAACATCTCGTCCGGTGCGGAACTGACCATCGATCGCGACCGTGACAAGAACCCGGTCGTCGCCCTGCGCGAGATCGCCGAGCAGACCATCCGCCCGGTCGACCTGAGCGAATCGATGGTCACCGGCATGCAGCGCGTGCAGGCCGAGGATGATGACACGCCGGACGTGATCGGCTCGCTGTCGGCCTCGGCCGAAGCCCTGCGCATCACGGCCGCCCAGCCGCCGCGCAACCAGAATGTGGGTGGGGATTACGAATGAGCCGGCTGACCGCAACGCGGAGCCTTGCGGTCTGACTCGGCGAATTCCGGCCAGCAAACGAAAAGGGCGGCTCTCAAGCCGCCCTTTTTGATTCGTCTGACGGCGCGGCTTTGCCGCGCACTTCAATCCCTTCGCGCTTCTTCCCTGAAGCAGACTCGGCGGCTTTGCCGCCGGCTGCCCCGGCACGCCCCCTTCCCGCTTGCCCTCGCCCCCAATCCCCCCCAAGATGGTGGGCAATGCTGCGCCAATATGAACTGGTGGAACGGGTCAAGGCCTATGATCCGGATGCGGACGAGGATCTGCTGAACCGCGCCTATGTCTTCTCGGTGAAGGCGCACGGTTCGCAGTTGCGCGCCAGCGGGGACCCCTATTTCAGCCACCCGATCGAGGTGGCCGGCATCCTCACTGATCTCCGGCTGGACGACAAGACGATCGCCACCGCCATCCTGCACGACACCATCGAGGACACGGTGGCCACGCAGGAAGAGATCGAGCGCCTGTTCGGGCCGGATGTGGGCCGGCTGGTTGATGGCGTCACCAAGCTTTCCAAGATCGAGGCGCAGACGGAAAGCGAGCGCCAGGCCGAAAATCTGCGCAAGTTCCTGCTGGCGATGTCCAGCGACATCCGCGTGCTGCTGGTGAAGCTGGCAGACCGGCTGCACAACATGCGCACGCTTCACCATATCGCCAAGGAGGAGAAGCGCCGCCGCATCGCCCGTGAGACGATGGACATCTATGCGCCGCTGGCCGAGCGCATCGGCATGTATGGCTTCATGGAGGAGATGCAGGAACTCGCGTTCAGCCATCTCGAACCGGAGGCCAGCGAGATGATCAGCAGCCGGCTGGCCCGCCTGCGCGAAACCACCGGCGCCAACGTCCACCGCATCACCGGCGCGCTGGAATCGCTGCTGCGCGCCAAGGGGTTGGCCGCCAGCGTGACCGGCCGGGAAAAGCGCCCCTATTCGATCTGGCGCAAGATGCAGGCCCGCCAGATGAGCTTCGAACAATTGTCGGACGTGATGGCCTTTCGCGTCATCGTTGACGACGAGACCGATTGTTACCGCGCGCTGGGCATCGTGCATGGCCGCTGGCCGATGGTGCCGGGGCGCTTCAAGGATTTCATCTCGACGCCCAAGCCCAATGGCTATCGATCGCTGCACTCATCGGTGCTGCTGGGCGGCGAGCAGGCCCGCATAGAGGTGCAGATCCGCACCCGCCTGATGCACGAGGAGGCCGAGTTCGGCCTTGCCGCCCACTGGGCCTACAAGCAGGGCAGCGAAGGCGCGCCGGCGCGCGAGGCCTACCCCTGGCTGGAAGACCTGCTGGAGGTGCTGCAGGACGCCAGCAGCCCGGAAGAGCTGCTGGAAAACGCCAGGCTGGCGATGTTCCAGGATCAGGTGTTCGCCTTCACGCCCAAGGGCGAACTCTATCAGCTGCCGCGCGATGCCACCCCGGTGGACTTTGCCTATGCCGTGCACAGCGATCTGGGCGACAGCTGTGTGGGCGCCAAGGTGAATGGCCGCGTGGTGCCGCTGCGCACCCGGCTGGTGAACGGCGACCAGGTGGAGATCATGAAGGGCAAGGTGAAGGCCCCCGATCCGGCCTGGGAAGCCTTCGTGGCCAGCGCCAAGGCCCGCGCCGCCATCCGCCGCCATGTGCGCAACAAGCGGCGCGAGGAACTGCAGGCCATGGGCGCCAAACTGCTGGACGCGGTGGCGACGCGGCTGCGCGTGACGCTGACGGACGAGATACTGGGCCCGGCGCTGGGCCGCCTGAAGCTGCATGATCGGCCGGCGCTGGAACTGGCGATGGCGGAGAATCGGCTTTCTGACGAACAGGTTGCCGAAGCGCTGGTGCCCGGCGCCAGCACCGCCCCGCGCCGGCCACGCAGCGCCAAGGCCAAGGCCGCCGCCGCCATTTCCATCGAGGGGCTGACACCGGGGGTGGGCTTCCTGCTGTGCGATCATTGCCGGCCGGTGCCCGGCGATCGCATCGTTGGCGTGCGCCATCCCGAAGGCCCGATCAGCGTGCATGTGATCGATTGTGATGAACTGGCCGATGAAGGCGGCGAATGGCTGGACGTGAAATGGGGCGCCGAAACCGCCGGCGCTTCGGCGCGTATCGCCGTGGTGGTGCACAACCAGCCGGGCGCGCTGGCCAGCATGGCGGCCAGCATCGCGGCCCACAATGCCAACATCGTCGGGCTGCAGCTGAAGCACCGCGACCGCGAATTCCACACCGACATCCTTGATATCGAGGTTGAAAGCACCACCCATCTTGCCAATATCCTGACCGGTCTGCGCCAGGTGAAGGCCGTGGTATCGGCGGATCGGGTGCGCGTTTGAGGCGCCTTGCGCGCCACCGGCGCGGCTGCAATAGCCAGCCGCGATTGGAGACTGGACGATGACCGACGATGATGTGCTGGCCGAATTCCGTGCCGCCGAAGCGCTGCTGGAAGGCCATTTCATCCTGTCGTCCGGCCTGCGGAGCCCGCGTTACCTGCAATGTGCCCGTGTGCTGATGAGCCCGGCCCGCGCAGAACGACTGGCGGTTGCGCTGGCTGCGAAGATCCCCGCCGATGTGAAGGCACAGGTGACCGCGGTGATCGCCCCGGCCATGGGCGGCCTCATTTGCGGCTATGAACTGGCCCGCGCCCTGGGCGTCGATTCGATGTTCGTCGAACGCCCCACCGGCACGTTCGAACTGCGCCGCGGCTTCCGGCTTGCGCCGGGCCAGAAGGTGCTGTTGATGGAGGATGTCGTGACCACCGGGCTTTCCAGCCGCGAGGCGATTGCCGCCGTCGAAGCCGCCGGCGGGAAGGTGATCCATGCCGCTTCACTGGTTGATCGGTCGGGCGGCAAGGCCGATCTGGGCGTGCCGTTCACGCCCCTGATCCGGCTGGACGTGCCCAGTTACCAGCCCGACGAACTGCCGCCCGAACTGGACGCGCTGCCGGCGGTGAAGCCCGGCAGCCGCGCGGCATGATCGGGCTTGTTGCCATGATCGCCGCCGTTTACGGGCCGGAACCAGCCGGCAGAGTCGCCGAAAGGGCGGATATGGCCAATTTCGCCGGCATCGTGCTGTTGTCGGAAGGCGGCAAGGTCACGCTGGAGAAGGGGTTTGGCACCAAGGTGCCACTGCGCATGGTCCGCGCCCGCGCACCATCGGATTTCCTGCCCGCCGACAGTTGGCGCTGGGCATCGGTGACCAAACAGATCACCGCCACCATCGCGATGCAGGACGCTGCGGCCGGCCGGCTTGATCTGGATGCGCCGATCACCCGCTATCTGCCGGCCTTCAAGGGCCCGACGGGCAAGCGCATCACAGTTGGCATGCTGCTCGGTCACACGTCGGGCCTGCCCGACAGCAATGCCGGCGACGGTGCTGCCTTCCGCCCCGGCGCCCGTGTGCTGCCCGAAGCCGTGTGCGCCGGCGCGGTGCGCGACCAGCCGGGCAGAAGTTTCAACTACGACAATTGCGATTACATCATCGCCGGCCGCGTGCTCGAAGCGGTGAACCGCAAGCCCTATGCGCAATTGCTGACCGAGCGCATCACCCGTCCGCTCGGCATGACCTCCGTCCGCATCGCCGGGACGCACGAGGCCGGGCTGGTCAATGGCAAGCCGGAAGCGCCGGTCAATCTTGCCGCCTATGGGGCTGCCGGCGCCATCACGGGCACCATCCGCGATCTGTGGCGCTTTGATCAGGCGCTGATCAATGGCAAGCTGCTGCCAGTGAGCAGCCGCGCGAAGATGTGGGAAGGCCGGCCGCAGTTCGGCTACGCAGCGCTCGGTCAATGGGCCTATACGGTGCCGCTGCGTGGCTGCGACAGCGCCCAGCGCATCATCGAGCGGCGCGGTGCCATTGGCGGCGTGCAGGTGCGCAACTATATCCTGCCCGAACGCAACATCGTGCTGATTGCCATGACCAACCGTGACGATACCGATTTCGGCGAGCTGTGGCAGGGCAAGGGCCTGGGCCATGATCTGCTGAGTGCCGCGGCCTGCAAGGCGATCGACGCATGACCAATCTCGTCCGCCCAAAGCACCTCAGACTGGGCGTCAACATCGATCATGTCGCCACCATCAGGAATGCGCGCGGCGGCCTGCATCCCTGCCCGCTGCGTGCCGCCGAAATTGCCGCGGCAGCCGGCGCCGATGGCATCACCATCCACCTGCGCGAGGATCGCCGCCACATCACCGATACCGATCTGGACATGTTGTCGGCCGGGATCGCCCTGCCGATCAACCTGGAGATGGCCGCGACCGACGAGATGCTCGCCATTGCCCTCAAATATCGCCCGCACGCCGCCTGCATCGTGCCGGAACGCCGCGCCGAGCGCACCACCGAAGGCGGGCTGGACGCAGCCGGGCAGCACAACACGCTGCAGCCGATCGTGGCCCGCCTGGCCGATGCCGGCATCCGTGTTTCCCTTTTCATCGCGCCCGAGGAACGCCAGCTGGAAGCCGCCGCCAGGCTTGGCGCGCCAGTGGTGGAACTGCACACCGGGCCCTATGCCCACGCGGTGACGCCCGAAGATGTTGCCGCCGAACTGGCCCGGCTGACGCGCGCGGCCCAAGCCGGCGCGGCGCTGGGCCTTGAAATGCACGCCGGCCACGGCCTCACCTATGACAACGTCACCCCCGTTGCCGCGCTGGCGCAACTGGCCGAGCTGAACATCGGCCACTTCCTGATTGGCGAGGCCGTGTTCGTGGGGCTTGATGCCGCGATCCGCCGCATGCGCGGCCTGATGGATGAAGCGCGAGCCACGGTGCAACGATGAGCGGCCTGATGCTGCCCCCCGGCCTGGCGCTGATCGGGCTGGGTTCCGATCTGTGCAACATCGAACGCATCGCCAGCAGCATCGATCGCTTTGGTGACCGCTTCATCAATCGCATCTTCACCGATATCGAACAGGCCAAGGCCAACCGCCGCGAACTGACCCGCGCCGCCACCTTCGCCAAGCGCTTTGCCGCCAAGGAAGCCTGCGCCAAGGCACTGGGCACGGGTTTTCGGAACGGCGTGTTCTGGCGCGACATGGGGGTGGTGAACCTGCCATCCGGCCAGCCGACGCTGCACCTGTCGGGTGGCGCCGCGGCAAGGCTGGCGCAAATCACGCCTGCGGGGCATAAGGCGCAGATTCATCTTTCGATGACCGACGACCATCCGTGGGCGCAGGCCATCGTGCTGATTACCCTGGGTGTGGAATGACCGAAGCTGTGGCGAAAAAGAAGATCAACTGGGCGGAAGAGGCCTGGCAGCTGTTCCTGCTGGCGCTGGCCGTGCTGGCTGTCCACACCGCCGTGGCCAAGCCATTCTACATCCCTTCGGGTTCGATGCTGCCCACATTGCTGGTCGGCGATCGGCTGATCGTGTCGAAATATCCCTATGGCTATTCCTATCTGTCGCCGTCGCTCAACATCCTGCCGGCGATGAAGGGCCGGCTGTTCGGCAATCTGCCCGAACGCGGCGACATCGCGGTGGTGAAATCGCCGATCGCCCAGGATGACTGGATCAAGCGGGTGATTGGCCTGCCCGGCGACACGGTGCAGATGAAGGATGGCCAGTTGTGGCTGAACGGCAAGCCGGTGCCCAAGGTGAAGGTGGCCGATACCGTGATGCCGGTCACGCCGAACAGCGACTGTGCCAGCATGGTGGACGCGCAATATCGGGTGGTGACGCCCGACGGGCGCACCGAATGCCATTTCCCCACCTATCGCGAGACGCTGCCGGGTGGGCGATCCTATCTGGTGCTGGATCTTGCCGCGCTGCCGCAGGACAACACCGAACCGGTGATCGTGCCTGAAGGCCATCTGTTCCTGATGGGCGACAACCGCGACAACAGCGAAGACAGCCGCTTCCCGGCCGAAATCGGCGGTCTGGGCCTGCTGCCGATCGAAAATGTGGTGGGCCGCGCCGAATTCACCACCTTCAGCCTGGATGGTTCCACCAGCTTCAACCCGGTGAGCTGGATCACCGCCCTGCGTGACCGCTGGTTCATCAGCCTGCGGGACTGAACCGGCTCACCCGGCCGGGCGCGCCGCCAGCAGCTCGATATCGAATTCCAGCACGGCGCCCGGCGGGATCACGCCGCCGGCCCCCTGCGCGCCATAGGCGAGCTGCGGCGGCACCACGAAATGATATTTGGAACCGACCGGCATCAGCTGCACCCCTTCGGTCCAGCCGGGGATGACCTGATCAAGCGGGAAGGCCGCCGGCTGGCCGCGCTGATAGCTGCTGTCGAACACCGTGCCGTCGATCAGCTTGCCTTCATAATGCACCAGCACCGTGTCCGACGCTTTCGGCCGCGGGCCGGTGCCTTCGCGGATCACCTGATACTGCAGGCCTGAAGCGGTGGTGATCACGCCAGCTTTCCCCTTGTTTTCCGAAAGAAACTTCATGTCGGCCGTGCGCACTGCCGAAACCTGGCCCTGGGTGCCGGTGTAGACCAGCACACCCACCACGGCGAGCACAACGGCGCCAGCCGCCAGCCACTTGCCCACTCCGACACCGCCTGCGCTGCTTGCCTGCCCTGACATGATGTTTCCTGCCTGATTTTCCGGCCCGTTACATGACGAGAGCCGGGCGGGGGGTCAACCCTGCCCGGCTCTCGCCGCATCAGATATGACGGAGCTTACCGAACGCCGTCGCGTTCCATGCGCTTGCGCTCCATCTTGCGGGCGCGGCGCACGGCAGCAGCCTTTTCACGGGCGCGCTTCTCGCTGGGCTTCTCGTAATGGCGACGCAGCTTCATCTCGCGATACACGCCTTCACGCTGCAGTTTCTTCTTCAGGGCGCGAAGGGCCTGATCAACATTGTTGTCGCGAACCAGGATTTGCATGGGCTGCCGTCACTCCAGTCGGTTGCGGGGCGCGTCAGTCCCCAAATATGATTCGTGTCCAAAATATTTGTCCCGCCGAGTCGACCCGGCGGGAGAACGCGTGGGCGATAGCAGAAGCCCCCAGACGGAACAAGCCCCGCCACCGAACGGCCGCGCTGCGACGCGATGAAGGCTGGGAAGCCCTTCGTCATCGCGCTAAGGGAAACACATGGCCGATGATACCCCGCTTGCCGAACTGGCGCCCCGTCTTGTGGCGGCGATGCTGCCGCACGTGCCCTTCGATGGCTGGACCGATGCGTCCCTGAAGGCCGCCGCCGCCGATCTGGGCATCGATCCCGATATTGCGGCGCTGGCGGTGCCCGATGTCGCCACCATGCTCAGCCTGTGGACCGCGCATGTGAACGCCGGCATGGCCGAGGTGATGGCCGGCGCCCACAACATGAAGATCCGTGATCGCATCCGCACCGCGCTCGTCACACGGCTGGAACATGGCGACCGCGAGGTGACACGCCGCGCGCTGGCCATCCTGGCCCGCCCGGAACATGCCGCGCTGTCGGCCCGGCTGCTGTGGCAGGCGGCCGATGCCATGTGGCGCGCCGCTGGCGACACCGCCACCGATTACAACCATTACACCAAGCGGGCGATCCTTTCAGGCATCTACTCTGCCACCCTGCTCTACTGGACGCAGGACGACAGCGAGGATTTCGCCGACACCCGCGCCTTCATCGATCGCCGCATCGAAGGGGTGATGCAGTTCGAGAAGGCCAAGGCAAAACTGACCGGCCTGATGGGCAAGCTGCCCGATCCGGCCCGCGTGCTGGGCCGCCTGCGCTATCCGGCGGTGTAGGACGAATCTGGTGGCGCTGCCGGCGCAAGATTGATAGCGGTTCGCAGCAATTCGCCGCCGGACCACCCGCTTGACCGCTTCCGCCCTCCATCGTCCCATCGACAGCCTGGCCATCGGCGAGGTGGCCCTGATCAGCGCCATCGATCGCGCCGGGCTGGCGCCGGAAACCGCGCAGCGCCTGTGCGAACTGGGCTTTGATGAAGGCGTGGACGTCGAGATCCTGCACCGCGCGCCCTTTGGCGGCGATCCCATTGCGGTGCGCGTGGGCAACATGGTGGTGGCGCTGCGCCGGGACATGGCCAGCCTGATCGAGGTGGAAGCACCATGAACGCGCCCGTCATCCTGGCCCGCCAGCCGGTGGTCGCGCTGGTCGGCAATCCCAATGCCGGCAAGACCAGCCTGTTCAACGCGCTCACCGGCAGCCGCCAGAAGGTGGGCAATTATCCGGGCGTCACCGTGGAGCGCAAGGCGGGCCGGCTGGCGCTGCCTGATGGTCGCAGCGCCGAACTGATCGATCTGCCCGGCACCTACAGCCTGGATCCGCGTTCGCCCGATGAGGCGGTGACCCGCGATGCCATCTTCGGCCGCCTGCCCGGCGAGGCGCCGCTGGATGCCATTGTTGCCGTCATCGATGCCACCAACCTGCGCAATCACCTGCGCTTCGTGCTGGAATTGAAGGCGCTGGACGTGCCGCTGGTGGTGGCGCTCAACATGTCAGACCTTGCCGCCCGCGATGGCATCGTCATCGACGTGGCCCGCCTTGCCGATCTGCTGGGCGTGCCGGTGGTGGAAACCGTTGCGGTGCGCAAACGCGGGCTGGAGGCCTTGGGCGCCGCGCTGGCCAGCCGCATCGGCGATGCGCCGCCGGCGCCGCCGCGCGAACGCAATGCCGACATCCGCGCCCTGCAGAAACAGGCGCGCAGCCTGGTGGCGACGGTGGAAACCGCCAGCGGCGCCGCCCGCCGCTGGTCACAGCGCATCGACGCCGTGGCGCTGCATCCAGCCCTGGGCCCGCTGCTGCTGGCGGCGATATTGTTCTTCATGTTCCAGGCGGTGTTCAGCTGGGCCGAAGCCCCAATGGGCTGGATCGAGGATGGCATCGCCTTCCTGCAGGCCGAACTGGCGCTGCGGCTGCCGGAAGGCTGGCTGCTGTCGTTGCTGAATGATGGCGTGCTGGCCGGGGTGGGCGCGGTGGTGGTGTTCCTGCCGCAGATCCTGATCCTGTTCGCCTTCATCATCGCGCTGGAACAATCCGGCTACATGACGCGTGCCGCCTTCCTGATGGACCGGCTGATGGCGCGCGTCGGCCTCAACGGCCGCGCCTTCATCCCGCTCTTGTCCAGCTTTGCCTGCGCGATTCCCGGCATCATGGCGACCCGCACCATTGATTCGCCGCGTGACCGGCTCACCACCATATTGATCGCCCCGCTGATGACCTGTTCGGCCCGACTGCCGGTGTATGCCGTGGTGATCGGCGCCTTCATCCCGGCACGCGACGTGGGGCCGTTCGGGCTGCAAGGGCTGGTGCTGTTCGCCCTCTATTTCGCCGGCATCCTGGGCGCGCTGGTGGCCGCCTTCGCGCTGCGGCGCACGGTGACGAAGGGCGCGGCGCCGCCGTTCCTGATGGAGATGCCCAAATATCAGTTGCCGGCCCTGCGCGACATGGTGCTGGGCCTTTATGGCCGCGCCACCGCCTTCCTCACGCGGGCCGGCACCATCATCATGGCCTCCACCATCGTGCTGTGGGCGCTGGCCAGCTGGCCCCAACCGCCGGCAGACGCAACGAAGCCCGGCATCGAATACAGCCTGGCCGGCAAGATCGGCAGCGCGCTGGAGCCAATCTTTGCGCCGATCGGCTTCAACAAGGAAATCGCCATCGCGCTGGTGCCCGGCATGGCGGCGCGCGAAGTGGCCGTTTCGGCGCTCGGCACGGTGTACGCGCTGCAGGGCGTGGACGAAGAGAACGCCGAAGGCCTGATCCAACAGTTGCGCGCTGCCTGGCCGTTGCCCACCGCGCTGGCCTTCCTGGCGTGGTTCGTGTTCGCGCCGCAGTGCATCTCCACACTGGCCATCACCCGGCGCGAAACCGCCAGCTGGCGCTGGCCGATCTTCATGTTCACCTATCTGTTCGTGGCGGCCTATGTCGCGGCCGGCATCACCTATCACGTGGCGGTGGCGTTCGGCCTCTAACGGCGTTCGGCAAAGAAGGCCTTCAGCAGCACGGCGGCCTGGGTTTCGGCCACGCCGGCCACCACTTCCGGGCGGTGATGGGCCTGCGGGTGGCTGAACACCCGCGCGCCATGCGCCACCCCGCCCGATTTGGGATCGCCCGCGCCATAGACCAGCCGTTCGATGCGCGCGGCGCTGATTGCCGCCGCACACATCGCGCAGGGTTCCAGCGTGACGGTAAGGGTGCAGCCAATCAGCCGCTCGCTGCCCAGCGCCGCGCAGGCATCGCGGATGGCCAGCATCTCGGCATGGGCGGTGGGATCGCAGCGTTCGCGTGTGCGGTTGCCAGCGCTGGCCAGCAGCTTGCCGGCCGCATCGGTGATCACCGCGCCCACCGGCACCTCGCCGCGCGCGGCGGCGGCGCGCGCCTCATCAAGCGCGCACGCCATCGCTTTGGAGGGGGGAAAGGCCATGCACAGCCTCTAGCCCGACGCGCCGCCGCGGCCTAGTCTTGGCAGCATGACCGACAGCATCCACCCCGTCACCCCCGAAGCGCTGGCCATCACCCGCACCACGGCAGACCAGTATCAGGCCCTTTATGCGCAAAGCCTGGCCGATCCGGACGGCTTCTGGCGCACGCAGATTGATCGGCTGGATTGGCACCGGCCGCCCACCATCATGGGCAACTGGCAGTGGGACCCGGTGGACATCAAGTGGTTCGAGGATGGCATATTGAATGCCAGCTGGAACTGCCTTGATCGCTGGGCGGATGCAGACCCGAACCGCACCGCCATCATCTGGGAGGCGGACGATCCCAAGGCCAGGACCCGCCGCATAAGCTATGGCGAGCTGCGCGCGGAAACCGCGCGCATGGCCAACGCGCTGGTGGCGCTGGGCGTCGAGAAGGGTGACCGTGTCACCATCTACATGCCGATGATCCCGGAAGCGGCGATGGCGATGCTGGCCTGCGCGCGCATCGGGGCGGCGCATTCCGTGGTGTTCGGCGGCTTTTCGGCCGAGGCACTGGCCGGCCGGCTGGAAGACGCGCAGAGCCGCTTCCTGATCACCGCCGATGAAGGCCGGCGCGGCGGCAAGCCCATCCCGCTGAAGAAGATCGCCGATGAAGCCTGCGATAAGGCAGAAGCCGCCGGCGTGAACGTGGAAGCGGTGCTGGTGGTGGAACACACCGGCGGCCAGATCGCCATGGTGGAGGATCGTGACCACTGGTGGCACGAACTGCGCGACGAGGTGCCCGATACCTGCACGCCCGAGCCCATGAACGCCGAAGATCCGCTGTTCATCCTCTACACGTCAGGCTCCACCGGCAAGCCCAAGGGCGTGCTGCACAGCACCGCCGGTTACCTCCTGTGGGCGAACCTGACGTTCGAAACCGTGTTCGATTACCGGGCGGGGGAGATCTTCTGGTGCACCGCCGATGTCGGCTGGGTCACCGGGCACAGCTATATCGTTTACGGCCCGCTTTCGGCCGGGGCCACCGTGCTGATGTTCGAAGGCGTGCCAAGCTGGCCGGCCAGCGACCGTTTCTGGCAGGTGATCGACAAGCACAAGGTCAACATCTTCTACACCGCGCCCACCGCGCTGCGCGCCATCATGCGCGATGGCGATGAACCGGTGAACCGGCATGATCTGTCATCCTTGCGCCTGCTCGGCACGGTGGGCGAACCGATCAATCCCGAGGCCTGGAACTGGTATCACCGCGTGGTGGGCAAGGGCCGCCTGCCCATCGTCGACACCTGGTGGCAGACGGAAACCGGCGGCGCGCTGATCACGCCGCTGCCGGGCGCCACGCCGCTGAAGGCCGGCAGCGCATCCTGGCCCTTCTTCGGCATCGAGCCGGCATTGGTGGAGGCCGACGGTGCCATCATCCCGTGGCAGCCGGGTCAGGAGATCAGCGGCAATCTGGTGCTGCTGCGATCATGGCCGGGGCAGGCGCGCACGGTGTTCGGCGATCATGAACGCTTCACCCAAACCTATTTCACCACCTATCGCGGCCGCTATTTCACCGGCGATGGCGCCCGCCGGGATGTCGATGGATATTGGTGGATCACCGGCCGCGTGGACGATGTGATCAACGTGTCTGGCCACCGCATGGGCACGGCCGAGGTGGAATCGGCACTGGTCGCGCACTCCGATGTGGCGGAAGCGGCCGTCGTGGGCTTCCCGCACGACATCAAGGGCCAGGGCATCTATGCCTATGTGACGCTGAACGCCGGGGTAGAGAGCACGCCGGCGCTCGTCGACGCGCTGCGGGCCACGGTGCGCACCGAAATCGGCGGCATCGCCGTGCCCGACCATATCCACCTGACGCCCGCGCTGCCGAAAACCCGCAGCGGCAAGATCATGCGCCGCATCCTCAGGAAGATTGCCGAGAACGAGTTTGGTGCACTGGGGGACACATCAACGCTGGCCGATCCGTCGGTGGTGGACGCGCTGATCGAAGGCCGCCTCAACCGCTAGCGCGTTCCCAAAGGCCGAGCGTCTCGCCCTTGTAGGCGGCCTCGCCAAAGATGCCGAAGCCGCAACGCCGGGCCACGGCGATGCTGGCGGCGTTGGCCGGATGGATCATCGCCACGGTTCGGGCAAAGCGCGGATCAGCGCCCGTGCGCGCCTGTTCATCGGCCCAGGCCAGCGCACAGGCCACCGCCTCGCTGGCCAGGCCCTGGCCCTGCGCTTCGGGATGGAAGCTCCAGGCCGCTTCCGGGCAACCAAACGGCGGCACGCCGGTGCGTTCGCCGTGCAGGAAGCCGACATCGCCGATGTGCACATCCTCGCCGGCCCGAGTCACCGTCCAGATGCCATGGCCCATCAACTGCCAGTGGCCGACATAGCGGAGCAGGCGGTTCCAGCTGTCTTCCCGGTTGAACGGCTTGCCGCCGAAGTGCGTCACCACCACCGGGTGCGCCCACATCGCCGCCAGCCGTTCAAAATCATCGAGCCGCGGCCGGCGCAGGACGAGCCGTTCAGAGGTGAGGATCGGACCATCGGTCATGGGCGCCAACATAATCAGGTGCCATGCCATGCGCCAGTAACCGCTTTGTGACAGGCTGTTGCCGCCGCGCCTCGGCGTGATAGCCATGATGGTGATGGACGATCTTGCTGCCCTTGCCCGCTGGCTGCCAGCACGCGGCCTTGCGTTGGCGCCGGGCAGCAAGCTCACCCGGCTGGGCGGCGGCATCGCCAACCGGAACGAGCGGATCGATCTTGTATCAGGGCCGGCGGTGCTGCGCCGACCGCCGCCGGGCCAGCTGGCCGCCGGGGCCAGCGACATGGCCCGCGAGGCCAGGGTGCTGGCGGCGCTGGCCCCGCACTTCCCCCTCGCACCGCGCCTGCTGGCCTTCTGTGATGATGAAGCGGTCCTGGGCACGAAATTCCAGATTCTCGAATGGCGCGACGGCATCGCCATCGGCGGCACGCTGCCCGATGGAACGGCTGACGGGCTGGCCTTGGTGGAAACGGCGCTGCGGGCGATGGCGGCGCTGCACGCGCTCGATCCCGCCGCCGTGAGCCTTGGTGATCTGGGCAAGCCGGAAGGCTTTCACGCCCGCCAACTGAAGGGCTGGGCGCTGCGTGCCGAGGCGGTGTGGCCCGACGGCCTGCCCGCCAGTGCCGCCGCGCTGATCGCGGCACTGGCGGCCGACGTGCCGCCCGAAACCGGCACACCGGTGCTGCTGCACATGGATCTGAAGCCCGACAATCTGCTGGTCGATCCCGCCACACTCGAGGCCCGCGCCATGATCGATTGGGACATGGCCACCCGGGGTCCGCGCGGGTTCGATCTGGCCATCCTGCTGTCCTACTGGATCGAGCCGGGCGATCCCGACGACGTGAAGCCCTTGCTGGCGGTGCCGTCCCTCTCCCCCGGCTGGCCCGGCCGGCGCGCGGTGGCGGCGCGCTATCGGGCGATCAGCGGGCATGATGTGGGCGATCTTGTCTGGCCAACGGCGCTGGCGCGGCTGCGGCTGGCGGTGGCGTGGATGCAGCTTTACCGAAAATGGCAGCGCGGCGAGATGGGCGGCAGCCGCTATCAGGGGTTCGAAACGTTGGCGCTGGCCATATTGGACCATGCGCTTGACCAGTTCAGGAAAGGCGCGCTGTGACCGATTTCACCCTGCCCGAAGAAACCAAGGCGCTGGCCCGCCGCGTGCGCCAGTTCGTGATCGACAAGATCATTCCGTTCGAGCGTGACCCGCGCCTGACGCAGCACGGCCCCAACGATGATCTGCGTGCCGAACTGGTGGCGCTGGCCAAGGCCGAAGGCCTGCTCACCCCGCAGGCGCCCAAGGAGCTTGGCGGCCTGAAGTTGGGCGGGATGGGCTTCGATCACGCCACGCAGGCCGCCGTGTTCGAAGCGGCGGGCTGGTCAACCCTGGGCCCGGTGGCGATGAACTGCGCCGCGCCCGATGAAGGCAACATGTATCTGCTCTCCCGCATCGCGCGGCCCGATCAGGTGAAACAGTTCCTCGCGCCCATGGTGGCCGGCGAACGCCGCAGCGTGTTCGCCATGACCGAGCCGGACGGCGCCGGCAGCGATCCCGGCCAGCTGAAAACCCGCGCCGTGTTCAACGGCAATGATTACGAGATTTCCGGCCTGAAGTGGCTGATCACCGGCGCCAATGGCGCGAAAACCTGGATCATCATGGCCAACGTGGAGCCCAATCCCCACGGCCCACACGGCCCCACATTGTTCCTGTGCGAAGGCGACACGCCCGGCATCCACATCGAGCGCGTGATGGATTCGATGGACCGCAATTACGTGGAAGGCCATTGCGTGGTGCGCTTCGAAGGGCTGCGGCTGGGGCCCTCGCACCTGCTCGGCGAGATTGGCTCCGCTTTCCGCTATGCCCAGATGCGCCTCGCCCCGGCGCGGCTGACGCACTGCATGCGCTGGCTGGGCGCGGCGGCGCGCTGCCAGCACATCGCGCTGGAACACGCCCGGGTGCGCACCGCCTTCGGCAAGCCGCTGCTGGCCCACCAGGGTGTCAACTTCATGCTGGCCGACAATGAAATCGCGCTGCATCAGGCGCGGCTGGCCATCCGGCACGTGGCGTGGCTGCTCGACAACGGCGTGCGCGCCCGCCACGAAAGCAGCATCGTCAAGGCCAGCGTGTCAGAGGATCTGTTCAAGGTGGCGGATCGCTGCGTGCAGATCCTGGGCGGCATCGGCGTCACATCGGAAACCGTGGTGGAAATGATCTTCCGCGACATGCGGCCGTTCCGGCTCTACGATGGCCCGACCGAAGTGCACAAATTCGCCATCGCCACCCAGCTGGAGCGGCAGGGCAGCGCCTTCACCGATCCGGTGGGCTGGTAACGATCAGAAGGCGAGCCCGGTTGCTGCCGAAAGATCGGCCAGCGCCTGGGCCTCGCCGGTCACCTTGATGGCGTGCATGCCCAGTTGCGCGGCCGGCTTGCAGTTGATGCCAAGGTCATCAAGATAGACACAGGCGGCGGGTTCCACCTCAAGCGCCTCGCACATCATCAGATAGATGCGCGGATCGGGCTTGCGCAGGCCCACCTTGGCGCTTTCGATGACATGGTGGAACTCGGCCAGCACGTGGCGCACGCTGGAGCCCCAGCCGATATCCTCCTCGCTGGCGACATTGTTGGTGATGCAGCCCACCTTGAAGGCTGCCTTGCAGGCCTTCAGCGCCGCCACCATCCCGGGCCGCAGATCGCCGGCGAGCAGCGGCAGCACATCGCGGCCGGGCACATCGTGGCCCAGCTCAAGCGCTTCGGCGCGGAAGGCGGCATCAAAGGCGGCGGTGTCGATCTCGCTGCGCTCCAGCCGTGCCCAGGCATTGTGATCAGGGTTGGTGGCGTTCACCGTGCGGATGAAGCCCGAAGGCAGGCCGCGCGCCGCCTCGTAACGGGCAAAGGCCTCGAATGGCGACGAGGTGATGACCCCGCCGAAATCGAAGATCACCGCCTGGATTGCCACGCCCATTCTCCCGCCTTTTTCCCCGATTGCCCTGTGCACGACAAACAGGCGACTAAGTAATTGTCCTTATGTGGTGGCCGCGCTATCCTGCCGCAGTTGGATGAGGTGGAACGATGCGGATCGGATTGATCGTCAATCCGTATGCCGGCCTGGGCGGCCCGCTGGCCATGAAGGGCAGCGATGGCGATCTGGCCGAACAGGCGCTGGCCAGTGGTGGCGGGCCCATCGCGGAACCGCGCGCGGCGCGTGCGCTCACCGGCCTCACCGGGATCGATCTTGTCACCGCTTCCGGCCCGCTGGGGGAAAGCGCTGCGCTGGCCGCCGGGTTGGTGCCGCGCATCGTCCACAAGGCGCCGCCACGGCCGGCCGCCGCCGATACTGCAAGCGCCGCCCGCGCGCTGCGCGATGCCGGCATTGATCTGCTGCTGTTCGCCGGCGGTGACGGAACGGCCGGCGCCCTGCTGGGCCACACCGGCGATGTGCCGGTGCTGGGGGTTCCGGCCGGGGTGAAGATGCACAGCGCCGTGTTTGCCACCAGCGCCGCCGCGGCATCGGCCATGCTGCAGGAATTCGTGCGCGGGCGCCCGCTTGTGCCGCGCCCTGCGGCCGTGATGGCATCCCGGCCACAGGGTGCGCCGGTGGTGTGCGGTCACCTGCCTGCGCCGTGCAACCCCCGCCGCCAGGGCGCCAAGGCGATCGGCAGCGTCACGGCCGATGCCAATCTGGCCGCGGCCTGCATCCACATGGCCCATGAACTGGCCGATTGCCCGCTGGCCGTCATCGGCACCGGCGCCACCATGCTGGCGGTGAAGCAGGCACTGGCTGGCGATGGCACCCTGCTGGGCGTCGATGTGTTCGCGCACGGCAAGCTGATTGCGCGCGATGCAGACGAACGCCATCTGTGGCAGCTGGCACAGGCCGCGCCAGAGCCGGCGGCAATCCGGCTGCTGCTGGGCGTGGTGGGCGGTCAGGGCTTTCTGCTGGGCCGCGGCAATCAGCAGATCTCGCCGCGCATCGTGCGCAGCATCGGCCGGGAGGCCATCACCGTCCTCGCCAGTGCCGACAAGCTTGCCGCGCTGGAGGGGGGGCGTCTGCTGGCCGACAGCGGCGATGAAGCGCTGGACCAGCACCTGGCCGGGCCGATCAGCGTGCGCACCGGGCCGCGCCGGCGGATGGTGATGCAACTGGATGCGGCCTGATCTGGCCGCCCTGGTTCAGACCGAGAAGCTGGATCCGCAACCGCAGCCCGAAGCCGCGTTGGGATTGCGCACCTCGAAGGCGGCAGCGCCGATCTTTTCCACATAATCGACTTCCGCGCCGGCCAGGAACGGCAGGCTGTCCGGATCGATGACCATGGTGACGCCATCGGTTTGCACCGTCACATCGCCGTCGCCAACGGCGCTTTCAAGGCCGAAGCGATACTGGAAGCCGGCACAGCCACCGCCATCAACGGCAAGGCGCAGCATCAGGCCGGGTTTGCCCTGACGCTGGGCAATCCACGCCACGCGCGCGGCGGCGGCGGGGGTGAGACTCGGAATGTCGGTGCTTTCGATCATGCAACCAATGTAAGCGCTGTGCGAACCACTCGCAAGCGGTCCCCCTGTCGGACTGGCAAGCAGGCGGTCAGCGCCCGGCGCGAACCGTCCAGCTGCGACCACCGGCCATCACCCGATCATCATCCGCGACCGGCGAAAACGGATCATCCTGGGCGATGTTGATCGGCGCCACCATCGCCGGTTGCGCGCGCAGCGGCGCGTTCAGGCCAAAGCTGGCCAGTTCGATGAACGGCTGCGGATCGATCGGCCGGCCATCCAGCCGGATTTCGAAATGCAGGTGGGTGCCGGTGGAACGGCCGGTGGAGCCCATGCCACCAATCACCTGGCCCTGACGGATGCGTTCGCCCTCGCGCACGTGGAAGCGTGTCATGTGGCCATAGCGGGTTTCGATGCCATTGCCGTGGTCGATCACGACCACCTTGCCGTAACCGCCCCACCAGCCGGCCCGCACCACGACGCCATCGGCGGCCGCATGAATGGCATCGCCGGTCGCGCCGGTCAGATCAAGGCCGGCATGGAAGGCGCCGCTGCGGCGGAACGGATCGCGGCGGTAGCCGAAGCTCGATGATTTCTGCGGGGTGGCCACCGGCAGGAACGCCGGAATCTGGGCAAAGCTGGCCGCCAGCGTGGCACGGCGGCGGGCATCGGCCTGCAGATCACGCACCTGCGGATCGGCTGCGGCGATGAACGGGCCGCCACCCGCCGTCAGGAAGCGACCGGGATCAAGGCCAAGACCTTCCAGCAGGGCTTCCGCGCGGGCGCGGCCGGCAGGTGCGGCACCCACAAGAGCCGCCACCGGTTCCGCCTGGCGCGGCAACATTGCCGCCAGCGATTCGGCGTCGCCATTTTCGCTGGCAAGGGCATCCAGGAACATGCGGCGGGCCTGCGCGATGACACCGGGCGCAACGCTGGCGCGATCATCACCGTCAAGCACCGCCACCGCGGCGTCCATGGTGGCCGGCGCCGCCAGAACAGGGCCGGACAGGGCAACAGCCAGAACCGACGCCGGTGCCAGCAGCCGCAGTGCGGCACGCATGATCCTGTTCATCTGTCTTGCCATGACCGTTCGCGACCCCTTTGCCAGCCAGCCGCTTGACCCTTCGCAGGGTTGAAGGCTGGCCTGCCTGCCGCCGGTAACCCCGACTGGCAGGTTGGGTTGAACCAGTGGCACTGGCGACCGGCAACGGGGCATTCACCCCCAAGCGGTCAAGCGTTGGGCGAAGGCGATGAGTTGTGACAGGCTGGTTGCCAAAGGATGCAAGCGGGCCGCTGCCGGGCCGTAAACAAGCGCTGGCCCGGCGCAATGGGTGTTGCCGCTGGCCCACCAGGGCCGGCGAATCGCGGCGGCCTGCAGCGTCCACCGCAGGCCGCAATACGGGCCACCCCGCAGCCCGACAGTCAACCGGGTCAGGCCAGCGCCTGCGCCGCCGCCAGCACCTCTTCGGCGTGGCCGGGCACCTTCACCTTGGGCCACACACGGGCGACCTTGCCATCCCGGCCGATCAGGAAGGTGGCACGTTCGATCCCCATGTATTTCTTGCCGTACATGGATTTTTCCACCCACACGCCGAACGCCTCGGTCACGGCGCCTTCATCGCTGCCCAGCGCCACGGTGAGCGCATGCTTCTTGCGGAACTTGGCATGGGCGGCCACCGAATCGCGGCTGATGCCCACCACGGCAGCATCAGTGGCGGCAAAGTCCGCCTGCAGCGCCGAAAACGCCTTGCCTTCGGTGGTGCAGCCGGGCGTGTCGTCCTTGGGATAGAAATAGACGACCAGCTTCCTGCCGGCGAAATCGGCCAGGCGGATGGGACCGGCATCGCCTTCCAGCGCGAAATCGGGGGCGGCGTCGCCAGCATGCGGCATGGTCATATATTGCTCCTCGGTTCGTTCAACACCTCTGCCCATGCCACGCGCACGGCCTGTCTGGCGATGGCCAGTTGTTCGGTGAAGCCGGCGAAATTTGCCGCAGCCAGCGCGTGCGCCAGGATGGCCTGCACCGGTTCGGGCATCGTATCGGGCACACGCGCACCAGCGAACAGCAGCCGCAGCCAGATCAGCGTGCGCGCCAGGAAATCATGCGCGGGGCGCAGATCGGCGGGCAGCAGGCCTTCGGCGATCAACGCATCCAGCGCCACCGGCAGCTCCGGCGCCAGCCCGCGCCCGCTGGCCAGTTGCCGGAAGTGCACGATGAATTCCAGATCGACCATGCCGCCGGCCGCCAGCTTGACGTCAAAACGCCCCTGCGGCGGCTTGGCGGCCGCCATGTCGGCCCGCATCGCCAGCACCGCCTTGCGCAGCGCCGCCACATCGCGCGACATGGTGAGCACATCGGCGATCACGGTGTTTACCGCCTCGGCCGGTCCCGCCACCACCCGCGCTCGGGTGAGCGCCATATGCTCCCAGCTTTCCGCCTCCTCCCGCTGGTAACGGGCGAAACTGTCGATGGAGAGCGCCAGATTGCCCTTGGCGCCCCACGGCCGCAGCCGCGTGTCCACCTCATACAGCGCGCCGGCGGCGGTGGGCACCGAAAGCGCTGTCACCAGCCGCGCTGCCAGCCGGTTGAAATACTGGCTGGCCGGCAACGGCTTGCTGCCATTGGACAGGGTGTCAGAGGCGCCGGTGAACAGGAACACCAGATCAAGATCAGAGGCGTGGGTCATCGCCCGGCCGCCGTGCCGGCCCAGCGCCAGCACCACCAGTTCACCGCCCGGCACAAGGCCATGCGCGGCGCCGAAATCATCGGCCACTGCCGGCAACAGGATGCGCACCGCGGCATCGGCCAGATCGGCCAGGCTGCGCCCCACCGCCTGCGCGCCGGCATGGCCCTCGATCAGCTGCGCGCCCAGCTGGAAGCGCAGCTCAGCCGTCCAGCGCCGCACCCGGTCCAGCCGGTCTTCCAGCCCGCCCCCCCGGCACAGGCGGGCCAGTTCGGCCTCCAGCTGCGCCGCATCGGGCAGGGCCGCGAAGGCATCCGGAGACAGCATCACGTCGAACAGCGCGGGATCATGCGACAGCGCCTCGGCCAGCACGGGCGTGATGCCCACCAGATTGCCAAGCAGGCCGACAAGGCGCGGATTGGCGCGCAGCAGCGCGAAGAACTGCACGCCCGCCGGCAAGCCGGACAGCAGGCCATCCAGCCGGCTGGCCGCCACGGCCGGATCGGCGGCGGCGGCAATGCGATCGAGCAACCGGGGCAGCACCGCTTCGAAATCAGCCCGCGCCGCTTCGGTTTTCAGCGCGCGATACTTGCCCTGCCGCCAACCGGCGATCAGCGGCACCAGCAGCCTTGCAAGGCCCGGATGATGCTGTTTCAGCCACGGCTTGGGATCTGCCGGCACCGGCGTTGCCTCGGGCGCGGCGGCAGCGATCAGCCGATCATAGGCGGCGGCGACCGGCTGCGTCTCCCGTTCCAGCGCGGCGGCCAGCGCCGGCCAGTCCTTGCAGCCGCACAGCCGGGCCACGGCATGGCGATCGGCAATCAGGCGCGGGATGGCGTGTGTTTGTTCATCGCGGCGCATCTGCAGCCGGTGTTCCAGCGTGCGCAGCGCCCGGTAGGCATCGCCCAGCGCCGCGGCCTCATGCCCGTCGACATGGCCGGCGCCCGCCAGCGCGGCCAGCCCGTCCAGCGTGGCCGGGCAGCGCAGGGCAGGATCGCGCCCGCCCCAGATCAGCTGGTTGATCTGGGCGAAGAACTCCACCTCGCGGATGCCGCCGCGGCCGCGCTTGACATCAAAGCCCGGGCCCGGGGCCTGCCCGGCCTCGAAATGATCGCGGATGCGCAGCGAAACGGACTGGATGTCGCGCACCGCCGTGTAATCCAGGCTGCGCCGCCACACGAACGGCCGGATGCGATCAAGGAAGGCCTGCCCCATGGCCACATCGCCGCCCACGGCGCGGGCACGGATGAAGGCCACCCGTTCCCAGGTGAGCGCTTCGGACTGGTAATAATGTTCGGCCGCCGCCAGGCTGATCGACATCGGCGTGATCTCGCTCGCAGGCCGCAGCCGCAGATCGATGCGGATCACATAGCCATCGGGGGTCAGATCATTCAGGATGGCCACTGCCCGCCGCGCAATACGCACCGCCGCCTCGCCCGGATCCTCGCTGCC
>Ga0209278_1000424_pt1 | contig 34895 bp, 19 predicted proteins | sample JI81BgreenDNA_FD_187504 | JGI IMG/M metagenome (GOLD analysis project Ga0209278, IMG submission 187504) | Wastewater effluent complex algal communities from Wisconsin, to seasonally profile nutrient transformation and Carbon sequestration -... | ecosystem: Engineered > WWTP > Effluent > Algae...
ATCAAGAAGGAACTCAAGATCTAGGCGCTGTCGAGGGGTGGCGCGAGCAACCGCCCCGCCGCTGCTATGCCGCCCCGTCCTTACAGTTCTTCTTCCGGCTTACAGTTCTTCTCCATACGATCAATCCTGATCGTAAAATTAAGCGGTGTCAGAGTCCACCTAGGGAGACACAGACTTTCTGATGGGTGTCAAGAGAAGGCGTTTAAGGCGCTTAGCCAAGCCACCCAAAAACAAAGTGTGTCAATGGCCGCCAAGTAGCCAAGGCCGGAAACTCTTCCTACTCGTACCCGCCGCCGTCGTCGCGGACATCAAGGTCAGGTCTCAACCGCATCACCGCCCTTCATTGCCGTGGGTGGAGCACCCGCCATCGACCCTAAGCCGCCGGTTGAACTCCCGTAAAGCGGACTTCCAACCCATTCACAGCAACTCTGGAGTCCGAGGCTCGTCCGGGGTAGCGCAACTCGTTCAGAATCTGCCTGCACCCATTGGTGCACCCCGATGACTACAAGTGTGCATCGGGCACACTGTCGAAAACCCGTCGGGCCTGACGATCTGCGTCGCGGCATCAAGAATAGCCGCTCGCCCCCAAAAGCGCCGAGCCACCGTTTGGCGATTCCAGGCGAACCAGATAGCCAACTGCCACTACCCAGGGCGCGTGGCAGAGGTCGACCTGGGCATCTTTTCTTCACTGTGAATCCCTACCTACATCGATTCAGAGCGATGTCGAAACACGGTAGGCCCCACCAAAACCGCCCTTTGCACACCACCCGCCATAACAGCCGACTGCGCAACCCCCAAGCTTTGAAGGGGCCTCGTTTTCCCTTAAGGGCAGCTCCTGGCGTCAGAGGTCCATCTTTGACTTTCCTGCTTCCGACTGATCGCCCTAACGCTCTGCATTGGGTACCATTCAGTCTCGTCAGCGTTGTAACGCTGATGTCCGAAACACGTTAGGCCGCAAGACGACCGACTTTGGTCGGCTATTTCTCCGAGCATCAATCAGCATGTACTTTGATCGCGCAAATTCATCTCTCTTTTCAAGCGACGGGCGACTCTTAAAGATATTCTCTTGCCCGAAGAATCTGAGCCCCAATGATCTGGCCCCGGGCCTATCGCATAACGTTCGACGCTGTGAGTCGTGTCGTTCCGACGTCACATCGATTGACGGTCTTTCAAGCAGCGAGATCGAGCAGCTGCTCGAAAGTGAGCCCGACCAGTGCCTCTTTCTCACTTCCGAAGGTCTACAGTCGATGCAGAGGAATCAGTGGAGTCCGCCCCCCGCTTTCGCACTCAACGCTACGTCCGGAGTCCCGCCCGAACGGGCATATCTTCCTTTCGAACCAAAAGCAAGGCGAGAGCGCATCGATAGGGAAGCAACCGGAAAGCGACCTACGATCTTCACGATTCGCGGCATAGAGGCTGTATCCGCAGCGAGCGAAAAGGGACTGCGCTTGCTGATTTTGCCCGTTGTGCTGAATCCGAAGATTGTTCGTAAAGCCGAAATCTGGCGAAACCGTGACTCCGGTGAACTGTGGGTCAACGACGACTACAGACATAGCGGCTCTGACTTGGGCGAGGGGTGGGAGCGCATTGTTCCCTGGTTCTTCTATCGAAAGGATCCTCCGCAGGGTCCGATTGCGGCGTACGTGATACCTGATGATCTAGCCCCAGGCGATGAGGTACTGATTCTTGACTTGATTGAGGATGTCGCCACACATGTCAACGAGGCCCAAGAAGATGCTCATCGTCTTCAGTCAACAGTCGCAGTCTGGGACGGCCACTCGTTCATTATTGAGCCGCCACTGACTTTCGGAGTAGTAGGTTAGTCAATTTCTGTACAGAAGCTATCAACAGACTTCAAGCTCCCAGTAGAAAGCATTGTCTTGAAGCCCACTTATCAACTCTACGAGATCAAGCCAAATAGCAACGTCCTGGCGCTTCGCTGCGACTGGTCATGGTTTGCATTCTTTCTGACTCCGCTTTGGGCATTACAGAATGGTTTCTTCCGAATCTTTGGACTTAGCCTCACCGTGCTCCTCGCCTTTATGGGAGCGCTGGTTAGTCAACATCCGATGGCATCCCTTTTGGGGCCAGTCTTGTTGTTTTTCTCAGCTTGGGTCGCCGGCGAAGGGAATCGCTGGGCTATCGCCGCCACTCTGCGTAGCTACGACAAAGACTGCGTAGTCCACATCGGGGGATCAATCGCGCGTACACGCAGTGCAGCCGAGGAAGAAGCTCGCGAGTCCATTCGGATACGCAATCGCTTCATAGAGTCCGCAAGTAGACAGCCGCCCGAGCACGTCGCACAGGCTCTCGGCTTAATGGAGGATCTCCATAGGTCCCAATGATAGAGCCCATGAACCAGATGCTCGATACGTTTAGGTCGTTCTTGCTCTACGAGTTGCGGCCTAACCCCTCGCTCAAGCCGACCCGCTACGGCAGGCGCTGTAGGTCCGGCCTGAGGTGTTCGTAGCATCATCACAGTCTGGGCCTACAGCACCTGCCTCCGCGGTCGGGGTTAGCTCGAACGTTAGGCTTCAGGGCCGGCTCAACTCCGAGATGAAACAGTCCCAGTCTCAAGTGACCGCTCCCGAGTTGCGCGGCCACAGTCTGCTTATGGCCGGCCAGCGCCGGTCATCAAAAAGGGCTGAATGACCGGTGCTCATCGCATCGCTGACACCATAGCCTCGGAGGTTTGTCACCAGCGGTGAGCTTGTCGTCCATCTCATCGACCCGGCCCGTGATGGAAGCCCCAAAGCGGCAAGTAGACGACCGCGGACTCTGGCACACGAACGCAACACGGGGAGCAAACCTGCTGTACGTCCAAATGGTCGGGCCGAAGGTACCTTACGGAGCAAGACCTTCTGGGAGAGTCCCGTCCTCCATCAGGCAGGACCAGTCCGCCAAGAACCGTCGCGGCCCGCCAGGACAGTCGATACTCACCAGCTCGACAGGGTCCTCGAAAGAGGTGATCCACGCCGTGACCGGACGGGCGAATCCTCGAACTCGCAAATGGACGGAACGCCCAAAGAACAAGGCCGATTCCGGCATGTCGTGGTCTGCCGGCAGACAGGGCTCCACAGACATGGGAACGAATCTGGCGGTCGCGAGCAAGTCGTGAAGCACGCCAATGGCCTTGGTGATCTTCTCAGCGCCAGGCGCCGCCTGCCACGAACTGGTCGACCAAGCCCACATGTTCTCTGCAAGACTAATTTCGTCCTCGGAGGGCAAGAGCTCGACGTACTCGAGACGGACGTCTCGATACTCTCTCGGCGCCGCGATGTTGGTGGGCAAGAACCTCAGGCCAACCTGGGTAATGCACTGGACTACGACAGGCATATGCCAGGGTGAGAGCCCAGCGGGTACACACCAGGACCAGTTGGGCAAGCCGGGCGCGCCAACGCCCTTTAGCGAGATCAGGTCACCCATGCAATCCTCTCGCAGGCGATTGGGGACATTGCGGCTCGACCACCGCCTCGCGACGGCCGTGTAGACGTTTCCACCAAGTCAACTGTTCCTCCGCGGTAAACAAGTCGTCGAAGTCAGGCCCAAGCTCGCTGCGCAATCGGTGACACCAAACTCGGAGCGACACTTCTTCATCACGTTGACCATCACAAGCGCGTTCGCCTTGTCTGAGTTGATTCAAGTGATTCATTCCTTTTAAACCCGAGGCGCGGCACAACATTTCCTGGCAGGTCGATAGCCGAATCGCGAATCGCTTCGAAAGAATCTTTGCAAGGCTCTTGAGCCGCCCGTATCTGAGTTGAGGCTGACAGGTGAACCTAGCCCTACTCCACGGCGTCAAGGGCCGCTGCGCCCGCAAGCAAGTCCTCTTTGGTGACTTTGCGGTTCTTGAATCGAAGAACCTTCCCTTCCTTTGCCTTGGGCGCAGTCTCCGAGGTGAGCTTCCTGTGCGCAGCCGCCTCGGAAGGCAACATGGCGTCGGCCAGAATGGCCTCCTCGGTACGTTTCTCAAAGTTCTCCACGGCAACCGGAACGGCTTTGACGTTGGATGCGTCTGTGGCGATCGAGATAAACGGGCACGCGAGGTCCTCACGCTCACTTGTCCCAGTGATGCCCTGGCGCACTAGTGCCTCCACATCAGCCCGGTGCATCGCATACGCTGCAGATCTATAGGCTGCAAGAAGCTCATTGACCCCCACAGTGGCCTCTGCAGATCTGCTGCGCGCCATCTTTGCCGCAATCTCAATTAGGTCGACGACTTTCCTCTTGATTCCAAATGTGTAGTCGTGAATCTTCTTTCCGTCCGCAACGGGATCAAACTTCAGCAGATCCGGCTCGACGCTTCTTGCAGCGTTGAGGTATGCCGTCCATTCCGGATCGTCTGCGGCAAGCGGCAACAAGATGATGGGCCGGCTGAGCAACCGGTCACGATCCTCCGGCGGCCTGCGTACCAGCTTGCGAACCAGGCTGAAGTTGGCACAGAACAGCAGCAAAGGTCCGATGCTGTGCAGCTTCAAGAGAATCGTCGAGGCCCTTGCGTTGGCCTCACTGCTGGCGGCGATCCACTGAAACTCATCTACGGGCATCAGACATGTGGCGTCCCTCCACGACACCCTAGCGGCGGTCTTCAACAGTTCCGGAATCTTCCAGTCCTTGCCTTCCGACTGCTCCTCGACCTTCTGAGGCTTCTGGATGGCAGGCTCTACATGCTCCCTGAGCAACTGATTCAGGCCGTCCCCTTTGGCCAAGGTCATCATCCAAGCTGCAACGAGCGGAAGGTTGCTATGCCCTTCAACATGGAAGGATCCTGACCCGGAAAGTAGTCGTCCGAGTGCGAGGAGGATCTGGCTCTTTCCCGTGCCAGCCTGTCCCGTAAAGCAGATCGCAGCGGATCTGCTAGTGCCCCAGGGACTCTTCGAGTACAGACCAGCCAGGTACTTGTCATCGGTGTCGAAGTGATGTTCCGCGTGGGCCCTGGCGACTGAGATCAGATGCCTCAGGATTTCGCGTGCCTGACGATCTGGAACGAACATCGCCCGCAGGGCGTCGCCAATGAGCTTCGCAGCGGCCGTTGGATCCGCTCCGGACAGAGTGACCCGCTGCGCCGGGATAGCGATCCTGGCATCAAGCTCCGCATCAGTGAGCGACAATTCGAATTGAGCAACTCGTGGTCTGAGCGTCATGCTGCCACCTTCTTTGCCGTACGGCCCTTGAGAACCTTGCCCTCGTGGGCGGCCGTACCACTTGCCCGCTTGGGTGTGCCACCACGCCGCTGACCCGCAGCCCAAGCGACTCCGGTGACCTCTTGGAAATCGGCCTCGGCTCGATTGCTGGCGGCCTGGATGGCAGTTCGAGTCTTCGAACGCAGTTCGGCCAGCATGTGCTCCGTGGCCTCAAGTTCGCTGAGAGGAACAAGCCTGTCCTCATCACCAACGCGCACCCGTTGCGTGGCTTCAAGCTCAATCAGCCGCCCGTTGACCTCGACCCAGATGGTTCGAACAACCAGGCTCAGGGTGTATGCACTGATGGTCAGGTTTGGCACTGAACCCACCTGCAACATGAACCTGGTTTCCTTGAACGCCGTAGACGTGTAGTGACGATGCCCGAGCTTCACTCCATCCCGATCGACTGACAGGGTCACCGGAGTCCAGAACGCCCGTACAGCCTCTTCCAGAGATAACTGTCGCGCCGAGGTGCGCAGACGAGCTTCGAGGTACTGCCAGTAGTGATGCGGCGTAGTCACGCGCCCCTCGGCCGCGAAGTCCGCGATAGCCTGGTCGCTGAGCCTGCGTGAGATGTCCTTCGTATGGTTCCGCGACGCAGCACGAAACAGCTCTCTCTTGACCATCTGGATGACGGTCAGATCGCTCTGAATCCAGGTCGGCGCTCCTTCAGTCTGAACATCGCGCGGATGGGTAGATTCCACCGGAGCCTTCGCCTGGCCATCGTAGGAAGGGGCAATCGTCTTGACCGGAAACTGCTGCTCAAGCCGCTCAGCGATCTTCCTGTGACCAGCCGGCCCACGGTCAGAGGTGAACGCGGCGCTGATGCCCCTCATGATCCAGTTCAGCTTCTCCGGCGGTACCCCGTACAGGCGTGCGACGTAGTCCTTGGGCGCAGCCATGCAAAACAGCATTGAGCGATAGGCTTCCCCAGTCTCGCTTCCCAGGGAAAAGCCAACCCCGACGACGGCGCCCGATGTCACGCAGACCGCTTCTGCCACGACCAGAGGCTCAGCCGGATCATCTGTGTGAATTGACTTGGGTCGTTCGGATACGAAGTACGCGTCTACCTGAAGCTCCTCCAGCAGGTTTGCGTACTGCGCAGTCTGGCAGCCATCGTTCGCCGTCGCCTCGGACTTCATGCGGGCTGCGCCGTAGACCTTGGTCTGAACGAACTCCAGCGTCAGCTCATCAACCACGACATAACGAAACTGACCGTACGAAGGAAATGGCTTGTTCTGGGGGTGGCTCCAGATGTCGTTCCCATCTTCATCCGTGACCGTGATGCAGCCGAACCTCTCGCGCAAGACTGTTCGGTGGATCCACCGCATGGTGTTTCCCAAGCCGGCGTAGTCAAGGTAGTGAGCGACTATCTCCTTTCGCATAGGGGCCGAACTCCAGCCGAAGCAGGTGCCTGCCAGCGAGGGCCTTCCAAACTTCTTGTCCTTGTAGTCGCCTTCACCGCGCTTCCACAGGCCATTGCGATGGGTTGGCTGCTTCAGGGCCCACTGGTTCTGGCCGTGCAGGAGGTACGCAAAGAACCAGACCTGAAGGCGATGCGGGTGCTTGGCCCGTTCGCCCTCGTAGGCCGTGGAAGCGATAGCCTTGAGAGGTGATGGCGCACGGAGAATCTCAATTGAGTTCTCCATCGCCGACGCAATCTTGCAGAGTCTTCCTTCGACTTGTTGCCTGCAGGTGCTGCTCTTGCTTGTCGCCTCGTTGACGGAACCACGCAGCTTCCGCAATGCAGCCTTCGAGCGCTGCTCTTCAATCTCGTCGAAGTTGACATCGTCCACTTCCTCCATCCACGGAGGAAGCGTGAATTGCTTGGGCAGGATCCGCAGCTTCTTCGGGGAGTCCGTAAGCGCATCTTCGAAGGTCTTTCTAGGCACCACCATGGTCTGGACACGCCACTTCTGCCAGCGCATCTTGGTCTTGATGAACCAGACCACCAGGACCGTGTTCACGGGAACTTCGTCGATCTCGTCGACACGATCCCCCGCAAAGTAATAGCGAACATCCTTGCGGAAGCACTCAAAGCCATCAGGCGCCTCGAACTGAACTCCTACGTACATGGCGACCCCTTACCGCTTGAACCAGTCGGCGTAGCGAACCAGAACATCGGTTGTCTCCGCACGCAACGGCTTGTCCATCAGTACCGGCTGAAAGAGGTCCACGCGCAGTTCGCGCCTCCAGATACCCTGCTTGATGAGCGCGACCGCCTCCCGCTCATCAATCTTGTAGTCACGTGCGACTTGGCGGGCGAGCAGATAGCCGGGAACATCGCGATCGATGTTCTGCCGGAACATGTCCATGATCTCCGTCCTCGCCTGCTCGTCAATCGTTGTCGGGTACGACTCATCCAGAAAAAGCTCTCTCAGGTTGCACCGGACATGGAATTCGATCGACTTGCCAACAACCTCGACTGTCCGAATGCCGGCGTCTGCGAAGTACGTGCGCTGCAGCAGCGTTCGCGCAACTACAGAGGGATCGTCTTCATCCGGCCTTGATCTGGACTTGCGTGGACCACGGCGACGAAAGTCTTCGAACTTGTCCTTGATCGGCCAGTCGACAACGTAGGGGCCTGACTCGTCGTTCAGACACAGGGTCAAGTCGCAAAGGTACGGGAAGGGAACAAGCGGCCAAGCCGCGGGGTCGCGTCCGATCTGTGCTCGGACACGAGGATGCTTAGAGAGGATGCCAAGCCTCTCGGCGACGTCTACGGTTCCCTTGAAGCTTCCCAACGAAAGCCCGGAGGCGGAAGGGTGGCCGAACAGGAGATGCGGACATGGCGTCGCCGACATGGCGAGCTGGTCGAAGACCTCGAAGCAGTTGGGGTTGTACAGGGCGAGGTACGCCGCACAGGTCTCGTTGAAGCTGAGCGTGTGGAGCTCGCGTAACCCAAGCTTCTGCGCCCGCAGGATGGTTCCCGTGCTGATCCCGGGCGCCTCCTTGGGATCAGCAAACGTTGCGGCGACGTAGTTGGGACTCCACCGCACATTCGGCTGGCGCTTGCGAATCTGTTGCAGTCGGGGCCAAGTGATCTTTGCTTGTGCCATCGGTTCTCGGTTCTGTGAAGGTGGCAGGGAAGAGCGCACGCCCCTCCCTTGACTTTCTGCACAGCCTGAACCACACTGCAGTTGCCACGCCGCTGTAGGTATGCCGTACCGAAAGCCGAGGGACGCCAGCCGCAAGGCTGGCGTTTTTCGTTTCTGGCCGAAGAGGATCTTCAGGTCATCGTGCTGCCTCCTTATCCAGGCGGGCGTATCCATTGCGCTTTGCAGTTGAGGCCTCTGCCAGATTGGCAATCCATGCCTCGACGTCTGACCGTCGCCAGCGACGTTGACGTCCAACGAGGATGAAGGGGGGCACCTCCTTCCTCGCGACCATGGACTCGAAGGTCCTGCGAGAGACCTGCAGGACATCGCGGAATACATCAGCGCTCAGAAGCGGTTCCATTGCATTAATCTGCACTTGAATGCACTGACGCAACCGTAGCCGCACTTTCCGAGCGGAAGGTCGACAATCGGCTGCGAGGTGCAGACAGAGTTTGTGCAAGCGAATCGCGCTAGCCTTCGCTCCCATGTTCCGATGGCTGCCCGCGAAGCTCACGATCCTCAGCACCGCGATCACCCGGTATGCCTGCCAGGCGTTGTGGGAGGTTGGCGCGCTGGAACGCCTGTGCATCATCTCGACGGTCTGCGCAGAGGCCCGAATCCTTGCGGAAGGTCCCGACAGCTGGATCTACCTCGCAGCGCCGAATCGTTCGCCGCGCCTGCCTTGGAGCGAATACCCCAACGGGGAGATCCTTGTTGCGCCTCTCATGCGGCGACCGACGCCTCTGGGCAACCAGGACCTAGTCAACATCCTTACGACGAGAGGCGGGCCGCTCCAGCACTACGACGCCCGGCGCGTCGCCGCATGTGTGGATAGCCCCGCTCGCGCTGCGCGCCTGGGATATCTCTGCTGCGTTCGGGCTGCACGCCGTGAGGGCATCGGCGGGCCGACGAGCGAATCAGACCTACGCTCAAGCGCTGCCGACTTCCCGAGCCTGTCGGCGCTTGCTGCGGCTGGCAGCCTCCGGAAGCTCACTGAAGGGAAGAACGCGGCGGAACGCCCTTACGAATCATCCTCCTTCAGCAAGTCGTTGGTACTCGTGGCGCTCGGCAGCCTCGGGATGCAGTTGCAGCATCCGTGCGAGAAGTGCTTCAGGCAAGCCGTGCCCGGCCTGAAGCGATGTGCCGAGCACTCCCAATCGACCGCTGCTTCGGTACGCGACGGGAAACCGGTGAACGCACGCAGAACACAGGCCAGGGCAGCGGAAATCGTCACGCGACTGCTTGGCGAGACGAGCACGACCAGAGATCTTGAAGCTTTGAAGCGCTCGCGAGCCTCACAACTGTACGGCGCGATCTTCGATCGTCCGATTGATGATGCCGACCTGTGGAGAGAAATGGTGACGCGGGCAATCGAATCAGCGCCGACGGTTCGCGCGCGCCTCCCTGCGGCACTGGATCTATCCAGACCACCGTCAGTGCTGCGGCTGCTGCGGCGAACTCTGGATCCGCTTGAGCACGATCCCTGGGCCTGGCCCGAAAAGATTCGGAAAGCAAACGACTGGATCGAGCGCTACGAGCAGGTCGCCCCAGGAAAGCCACCCTCAGGCCCGCAGCGCAAGACCAGGCAGCGCATTGAAGCGGCACTGGCTCTACGCCAGCAAGGCGTAGACGACGAGACCATTGCGCGCCAACTCGATATGAGTCTGCGCGCAATGAAGGCCATGCTTCGGCGCCACGGCCACTGAATCAGGGAGCACGGGTCGCGCATGGGCACACCCCAACTGTTCGAGCTGCGCCCGGCCATCAACGAATGGTTGCCCGACGAGACCTTGTACAGCGTTTGTTCCCGCTATCACTGGGTCAGCGCGCGGCACCGACCGGATATCACCTGTTCCGAACTGTTCGGACATGCCCATCAAGGCTCTTCTCACGACTTCCCCGCACGCGTCGATGAGTTTGCCCGCCGTATGCAGGGCCGCCTCGGGTGTGCGGATGAAGTTGTCTTCCAGCACACCCTCTTGCCGTTCTACCTGCACCTTCGCACGGAGATCGAGAGCGACAATGCAGCCGCAGCAGTGAAGGCGGGTGGATTGGGGCCATTGAAAGCGCGACTCGGAATACTCGCATCGAGATTCGGCGCGGCCCATCCACTGAAGAGCTGCGCGGACTGCATGGCGGCAGACATCGGACGATTCCACGTCGACTACTGGCATCGCGATCATCAGTGGCCCGGCGCCTGCATTTGCCTGATCCACAGGAGGCCACTGCAGATCGGCCTCGGCAAGGTGAATTCGCAAGGACGCTTTCACTGGTACCTGCCTCGGGATCTGGAGAGCGTTGCCATTGTTGAGCAACAGAGTGCTGGCCCTCCAATGAGCCTGATGGAGCGGCTGACGGCGTGCAGCGTCGGGCTCGGGAATCTGCCGCGAAGCTTCCACATCGACCCCGCAGCGTTGCAAGGAACCTACCTTCGGCGTCTGGCTGAGCTGGACCTCGCCAGACCATCGGGCTCGATCCGGGTGGAAGGTTGCATACGGTTGCTCAACCGCACACTGCAGCCGCTTTCCACGCTTCGGGGCCTCAGCCTGCTCGCAGATCGAACCGCGACGCTGGGTGACGACTTCGTTCGACTGCTTCGTAAACCAAGGTCTGTCGCTCACCCTCTTCGACACATGCTTGTGGTGGCAGCGCTATTTGAGTCGTGGGAGGCTTTCCTGACAGCCTATCAGGAGCAGTCTGTACAAGCTGAGGGTGCGCTCGAAGTCCAGGTGATGCGCCATGGCGAAGCGACCCCGGCATCATCGACCGTTCAGCGCGACCTCGTCGTCAATGCGATCGCGCTTGGCCATAGCGCCCGCGCTGCGGCCGGAGGCGTCGGCGTGAGTGTGGCGACCGCAATGGCCTGGGCAGCCTCATCAGGGCTTCAGCCACAGCGCAGGCCAAAGACGCTCAAGGCCGACTTGTTGCCAAAGGCGATCGGGCTACTGCGTCGAGGATCGTCCAAGGACTCTGTCGCGTCCGCCGTAGGCATCTCCATCGAGACCGTGACGAGGCTGCTTCGAACAACTCCCGGCCTGCAGGAGACCTGGCACCAGGTGAGGAGAGAGCGGCAGCGTCGGACCTACAGAATCGCGTGGCAGCGCACGGCAGCGCGGCTGGCGCGACCTACGTCGTCCGAGGTCCGCGCCCTGCAACCAGCCGCTTTCGCGTGGCTCTACCGCAATGATCGCGCCTGGCTCGAGGAGTTTGCCTCTCGGCTTTCCAAGAGCCCTCGCTCTAAAAACACCGGAGTTAGATGGGACGAGCGAGACAGCGAGCTCGCACGTCGTGTTCAGTCCTGCGCTGCAAGACTCGCAGAGATGACTGGTGCACCGAGGGTCCGGCTTGCACAACTGTGTGATGCGATCCCCGACCTGAAGGGCCGCTTGAGCAAGCTGGATCTGCTCCCGCTCACTCGGTCAGCGCTCAGGGTCGCCACCGGAAGGCGGTGAACCTGAACTCGGCCCGCACCTACCGTCGACCGCTGACAACGCATCCGCCGGCGAATCGTACAGAGCGGCCAGCGCGAGCGCATAGCTGGCCCCTTCTGCAGGCGAGTCGTCTTGGCTCAGGATCTTGTCAATCCGCAGGAATTGGCGCCCCATAACCTTGTGAAGGAACTGCGGGACATGCCGCAGGAGCCAGCCCTCATCGGCGAGATCGGCGACGAGGTCGCTGAGTAGCCGATGCTTGCGCCAGCCCGTGCCGTCCACGCCAAGGTCGCTGGCGCGACGACGCAGCACTTGATGCAGGGCTGCACTCGGCGCCGGATGCGTTCGGGCTAGCAGCCCTAACGAGACGTCGACGAAGCTACGAACGAACCCATCCTCCGGCAGTCGCACATCCACGACGGGATCGGATAGTTGTGCCTCGCCACGCAAGACGTGAGGAAGCAGTCCGAACGCGTCATGGCCTAGCGCGCACGCGAGCGGCTCCCCATGTACCGGACACCAATCAACCCCGATCAGCTGATGGGCTCGCCGGAACCAGCTAATGGAACTCGAGTGGAGATCGTCATAAATGCAGCTGCGACAGACAAAGGCACCTTTGCGAGGCATCCGCCAATGAGATGCAGCGATCGCTTTGCCCTCGACCTCTTCGCCGTATGCGCACTGATCGGCGGGACCCACCACGGGAAAGAGCGCGCCAAGCATTGAGTGGCGCTGTGCATACTGCGATGGCAAGAGATGGGAGGCGCGCGCAATGCGGTGCAGGAACGTGCCAGGTGCTCCGACGCCGGGAATGCCCGAGATTTCGAGTTGCAGCTCCCGGTCCAGATCAGCCTTGGTTCGATAGGAACCGACTTGCAGCCAGCGATGCAGGTGCGCCAGCGCAGGCTCGTCCGGCAGCGGCTCGACCTTGATCAAATGGGGCTCCTCGCAGCACATGACGATCTGCCGGGCGAACGGCTTGAAATCATGATTCGAATGGTCTGGGGTGACCGATACCATTGTTCATGCTGCCACCTTCCGAGCGAACTCCTCTGACGCCTTAACAGCATGCCTGTCTGGAGGGTCGACAGTATTAGCCGCTTCAACAACCTACGTGCGGCACCTGTCAACGAGCGGCTTTGGGTCCTGTGGCGGCAAATAGCTTTGCTCTGACTGATGGGGTACTCGTCTACTGCACGACCCGCCGAGGTGCCGAAAAGTGCACTACATCGCCGCGCATACTTGGGTCGTCCGCTCAAAACGTGAGGAGCCCGATCGCCGAGAGCCACGGAATGGCCGACATGAACGACACCATCACGGCCTTACCAACCCAGTCGTGCTTGGCGCTTGCAATCTCCGCGTTGCGGTGGATCTGAGCCGAGTAGTCTGCGAGCAGGTCGTCGTCGGTGGCCTTCTTGAAACGGTAGGTGAAATCGGGCTCGCTCAGCGCCCGCACCTTACCGAAGAACAGCAGCGAACTGACGGGGCCGTTGGTGCGCGGCTTGACCGCCATCGCCGCGCAGAAGATCGCCACTGCGGCTAGCAGGACGCAAGCGATGGTCGAGCCGAGCGCCCAAGTGGACTTCGTAGCGGCTGCGGCGAAAGCGGCGCCAAGGCCCGCCAGCATCGCCACCTGAATGGTGACGATCACGCCGACCTTGACCTCGGCGGCGCTGATCCACGCGAGTTGACGCTCGAAGATCCAGCGCGCCTCGACCAGACGGTCCTTCGTGGCCGCTGCGGTGGGGGCTTGCGCCGGCGTGGGAGCGATCAACGGGGGAAGCGTCGGCGCTTGGGGTGTGATCGTTGGCACTGTCGCCGGGGGCGTCGTGGTTGTCATCCTTATCCTCCTTGGTTCTTCGTTTCAAGAAAGCTACTTGGCCGCCTCGCGGCGCCATGCTGTCCACTTCCTCGAAAGCCGCTCAAGCGGCGTCTTTGGGGGAGCCTGGACCGCCGCGCCCTCTTCGCGCGCCACGCGCGCTTGCACTACAGGCGCGCTGCGTCGGAACGCGTGCGCAGTGACCTCGATCTCGCCGCCTCGGCCAAGCTTCACGACGAGCAGGACGAGGAAGTTGGCCGGCTGTCCGCGCTCCTCGATAAGCCCCTGCATCTGCCGCAAGTCGGTGCCGCTCGGCAGCGCGGGGAAGCTCGGATGTGAGTGCCACTCCCCGAGATAGTTGAAGCGCGTGAAGTCGCTGCCCGTGCGCGCAAGGAACCGGCGCATGAATCTACGGTGAGCACCCGGGTCGCGAACGAAGTGCGCGACGCCGCCACCCGATCGCTGTACCGAGAGATCGGCGACCCGAAAGATGCCGCCGCCGAGATCCTCGCCGGCGAGCACACCTCCGATTTCGCGATCGCCCGCGCGCCGCAACTCCCGACGCAACTTCGCCGCTACCTTCGCCGGCAGCACAATCTCGATCACCCGGCCTCCTTCGGGATCAGCGCCGTCAAGGCCTGCACCGCCCTCGCGACCTCCGCCTCGCTTGGAGGCTCCGTCGAGCGGGCCGCCGGAGCGCCTAGGTCGATCGGCCAGACGTCAAAGGCGCCGGCGAAGATCCATTCCTTGCGCAGCCCGATCATGTAGGCGGAGTGCTCGAACGACGACTCTGGCGCGGCCAAGAGCGTGTCGATGGCTAGCCTCGCCAAGCTCGCAGCGATCTGGCCGACGTCGGCGTCGTCCGCAATCATGGGCTCTCCGTCCGGTCCCTCGGCACCGTAGTCGACCGTCGCCTTGGGCGGCTTCGGAAACTCGGGGTTCGCGCACCATGTGTGGATGGCCGCGCGCGCGTCGAGCGGGGTGGGGTCAAGGCCTGGGCGTGAGCGCGCCACCATGCCGCCATAGCCGCCGGCGAACACGCGTCCCCAGACCATCGGTCGCGCGTACTCAGCCGCGACGCTCGCGGCATAGTTGAAACCGGCGTCGCTGCCGCTGGCGTCCACAATCAAGTCGCACTTGGCGAGCGCCGCGAGCGCGCCGTGGAGCGACCCGCTGCTTTCCTGTGCGCCAAGGCTCATCCTCCGCGCGTCGACCGCCGCGCCCGGCCGCAAAAGCTTCAACCGCTCGGCGAGCCCGTCGACCTTATGCGCGCCGACCGAACGCCAATCGAGCTCGTGGCGGGCGACGTTCTCGGCGCCCAGCACGTCGTCGTCGATCAGGAGGAATCTGCCAACGCCAGCGCGCGCTAGGCTCGCAGCCACCTTGCTGCCCATGGAGCCCGCGCCGAGCACGCCCACAAGCTTGCCACCGAAGGCCTCGCGGCCCGGCGCGGCCCTCTGCCCGGGGTTGGGCGGCACGATGGCGTATTCGATTGCGGCGTTGTCCTTCGGGTCGACATGGAACGCGCGCAGACCCGAGGGCAGCGAAAGCACGAGCGTCTCCGAGGACTCGAAGGCGCGTTCGGGACCCAGGACGAGCGATCGCAGCGCCCGCGCACCGCTGGCCGCGGCGGCATCGATGTGCGCCAGTCGCGCGTCGCCGGAGGGCAAGGCGACCACGAAGCCGCTCTCGAACGCGTATCTGCCGATTGGCTCCGGGAGTGTGTTGTCGCGCCACTCGACACCGCTGGGCTCGGTGATCTTGACGACGAAGAGCACGCAGTTGCGGCCGGTAACGAACATGCGCGCCGTCATCGTTCGCGGCTCGCCAGCCGCCGCGACCGCCGCAGCCAACGACTCAGTCTCGACAAGCCGCATAAGCTCCGATCGAAGGCTCTGTCCTAGGCTGACGCGATGCGCGGACGGCACCACGCGCGACGCGTCGGGGTCGCCGGTCTCGCCCGCCTCTGTCGAAAGCAGGCGGTAGGCGCTGCGGAGGACATCGGCGCCGGTTACATGCTCCTGCCAGTTGTCGGCACGGTGCTCAAGGCACAGCTCGCCACTGGCGCCGTATTGATGGATGCTCCAGCGTTCACCTTGCTCGCGCGGCCGCACGGACGGCGGCGCGAACGGGAAGATGTCGGGATAGGCCAGCGTGACTGGCCGCCGGACCGCGCCGACCACGAGGTCGGCGTCCACGAACAACCCTCGGTCGAGCCGCCATTTGACGTTGTCGATCCATGGTTCGGCCGCGAGCTCGCCGATGGCGACTTGCTCCTGGTTGAACCTGCCGAGGCGCGTGATGAACCACATCAAGCGAATCCCGCGGGCGTCTTGGACGGCGACGCGGCGCGCGCCGGGAAGGAGAAACCAGCGGCCGCAGCCGCGGTCGCGGGGCGCAGCAGCCCGCCAGCGCGGCTCGCCTCGGCCTTCTTGGCCTCCTCGGCCTTGGCCAGCACCGCGAGGGCGGTGTCGTAGTCGAAGCCGGAGCGGCGGCGCGAGGTTCCGAAGTGATCGCGGAACGCCGCGGGCGCGACCTTGGCCAGCGCCTCGCCCATTGCTGTCTGCTCTCCGTCGCAGCGGCGCTGCTCCTCCTCGGAACGCAGGACCGCCCGGCCGACCACGCAGCGCACCATTTCGCCCTTCATACCGAGGCGCGTGATTGCCAGCGTGCCGTAGTCGCAGCCCACTGCCAGCCCCATGGCGCCGACGTCCACGCCCGCGTCATCGAGCCGCTCGAGGGCCAGTTTGAAGCTGCTGCGAAGCGCCGCGGCGCAAAGCAGCGCGTTCTTCGCGCTCTCCTCGGCGTCAGTTGAGGCGGCGGTCCCCTCAACCAGCACGCCGTGCACGCAGTCGCCGATGAAGCGGATCTTGCGACCGGCGAAGTCAGCGTGGAGCGTGGCGTCGAGTTCGGCGCGCACAACGTGCAGGACCCTGACGACGTCCTTGGCCGCCTCGTCGTCGTCGATGCGCTCGGCGACGTAGTTGGTGAAGCCGTCGATGTCGGCATAGATTGACGCGCTGTCCTGGCGCCGCGAGTTCCTCGGCGTGAGCAGTTCAAGGTCCAGGGTCGCGAACGGCGGCGTGTGCGCGAAGAACTCGAAGGCCCCGATGGGAAACTTCTCGAGGTCCTGCTTCCAGGTCTTGACCACCGAGTCCACCGTGATCCCCAGCTTCGCCTTGTCCTTGGACTTCTGGATCTCATCGGGCGTCAGCGCGATCGTGTCGACGTTGGACACCTCGGACCAGCCCACTGCGGCGCGCGCACTGTTGGTCATGAAGATGCCCGCCTTGGAGCCGCCGCCGGCGCGCTTGGCCGCGACGTTCGCGGCGCAGCCAAGGAACAGCGGCTCGCGGTGCCCGCGGCGCCCGTTGTTGACCGCCAGCGCCTTGCCGGAGTCGATGCCCACGCGGACCTTTGCGGCCGGCAAGGGGTCGTCGCCGCTCTCCCCCGTGCGCGCGAGCACGTCGATCATCAATTGGGCGGTTGCCACCGCGCGGTGGATGCGCTTGGCCTCGTCGTCGTAGGGCTTGGCGAACACCGCGTGCAGGCGCTGGTTGTGGAAGTCGACCTCGATGGCGTCGACGTCGAGCAGGATGTTGCGCGCGGCGCGGAAATGCAGGTTCAAGAAGCGCAGGGTCCGCCGGTGGACCGTGACACCCTCGAAGTTGGTCGTCCCCAGCATCTCGTCGAGGTTGAGGATGTCGACATACACGTGGACACCGTCAACCCGGTAGGCCACGCCATTGGCGAGCCCGTTGAGGTCGGTGTCGCGCCCGTATTCGCGGATCTCCACCGTCTCCACCTCCGCCAGGCGCACGTCGATGCGGTCCTGGGCCATCTGCTTGTTCCACGTGCGCTTTGCCATCTTTCGCTCTCCTCGCCGCCCGGGCGAAAAACACTAGGTTTGGGGCCGGTGCGCCGGCACTTGCGATGCGGCACCCCAGCCAGTACATTTACTATACGCGTACTTTATATGCGCGTCAACAAACTATACTGGCCCCATGCCAAGCCGAACCTCCCCCCGCCGAGCCGCTGACCCGACCCGGGTGACCAGCCCACCCGCTGAACCGGGCGGCGCTCTGACTTCCGCCCCGCGACCCTCTTCGCGCTCCAGCAAAGCTTCGCCCCAAGACGAGGGCGCCGACTCCGGTCCCGTCAAGTGGAGCCAAGAGCGAAGGCTGCAGTTCATCGACTTCCGTCTGCAGTGGGGTGGCCGCATCAACCGCCGCGACGTGACGGACTTCTTCAAGATCTCGGTGCCCCAGGCGTCCGCCGACATCGCGCGCTACGCCGAGGTGGCGCCGGGCAACCTGGAGTACGACACCAGTTCCCGGACTTACGTCGCTACGCCAGGGTTTGCCCCCCGCTACGAGTCCAGCGGAGCCCGCCAGTACCTGTCTCAGCTGCTGGCGCTGGAACGGCAGATCTTGACCACCGACCAGGCGTTCCTGGCGTTTCGGCCGCCCATGGCCTCGGTACCGCTTCCCAGTCGAACGGTCGAGCCGAAGACCCTCGCGCTTCTGCTGCAGTCGATCGCCGAACGGGCGAAGCTGCGTATCCGGTACCAGTCGATAGCGCGGGACGAGCCGCAAGAACGCTTCATCAGCCCCCACGCGTTCGGTTATGACGGCGTGCGGTGGCACGTCCGGGCGTACTGCCACCTTCGCGAGGGGTTCAGAGACTTCGTCCTGGGCCGAATCCTGTTGCCCAGTGCCCCCGTGGCCTCAGACGTTGACTCGTCGCAGGATCGCGAGTGGCACACCAACGTGGACCTCGTCCTGGAGCCGCACGATTCGCTCACGCTCAAGCAGCGCGAGGGTGTCGAGATCGACTATGGGATGAAGAACGGAAAGGTCACCGTGCCCTGCCGTCAGGCGATGCTGTTCTACACGCTGAGGACGCTGAACTTCGAGCCCAACGGCACGCCCCGAAATGGCGAGAAGCAGGTGGTCATCGCAAACCTTGCCGAGATCAAGTCGTTGCTGCCGAAGCCAGGCCAAGCCTGAGCGTCCAGCCCGTCGCTCTCACCGCACACTCCCCATCCAAGTTTCGAACAGAACAAACACATGCTCACTGGCGAACTCCGCAGCAAAGTCGACGCACTCTGGAATGCCTTCTGGTCCGGCGGCATTGCCAACCCGATCGAGGTGATCGAACAGATCACCTACCTGCTCTTCCTACGCCGCCTGGACGACCTGCACACTGTCGAGGAACGCAAGGCCCAACGGCTCGGCAAGCCCATCGAGCGGCGCATCTACCCCGAAGGAAGCGACGAGCGAGGCCGGGCCTACGAAGACATGCGCTGGTCACGCTTCAAGAACTTCGAGGCCTCCGAGATGTTCAAGGTGGTCGGGGAACATGTCTTCCCCTTCCTACGAAGCCTTGGCGGCGACGGCAGGACCTACAGCCACCACATGAAGGACGCCCGGTTCACGATCCCCACGCCGGCGCTGCTGACCAAGGTCGTGGACTTGATGGATCAGGTCCCCATGGACGACCGCGACACCAAAGGCGACCTGTATGAGTACATGCTCAGCAAGATCGCCAGCGCAGGCCAGAACGGGCAGTTCCGCACGCCGCGCCACATCATCCGCCTGATGGTCGAGATGACCGCACCGACGCCCAAGGACACCATCTGCGACCCGGCCAGCGGCACCTGTGGCTTTCTGGTCGCGGCAGGTGAGTACCTTCGAGAGTCGCATCCCGAAATCTTTCGCGATGCGAAGCTGCGCGAGCACTTCCATCACGGCATGTTCCACGGCTACGACTTCGACAACACCATGCTGCGCATCGGCAGCATGAATATGGCGCTGCACGGGGTGGACAACCCCGACATCCGCTACAAGGATTCGCTGGGCAAGGAGCACGCGGGCGACGAAGAGGCCTACAGCCTGATCCTGGCCAACCCGCCGTTTGCCGGCAGCCTGGACTACGAGAACACGGCCAAAGACCTGCTCGACACCGTCAAGACCAAGAAGACCGAGCTGCTGTTTCTCGCACTGTTCCTGCGGCTGCTGAAACCCGGCGGTCGCGCCGCTGTCATCGTGCCTGATGGCGTGCTGTTCGGCAGCAGCAAGGCGCACAAGGAACTGCGCAAGCTGATCGTCGACACGCACAAGCTGGATGCCGTTGTGTCGCTGCCCTCAGGCGTCTTCAAGCCCTACGCGGGCGTGTCCACCGCCATCCTGTTCTTCACCAAGACCAATTCTGGGGGCACCGACCACGTTTGGTTCTACGACCTGCGGGCCGATGGTCGCAGCCTAGACGACAAGCGCACGCCGCTGCTGGCCGATGAGTTGCTGGGCGTTGCGCCAGCCCGGCCGCTGACAGAGGCAGAGCACGAGAAGAACAACCTGCCCGACGCGCTGGCGCGCTGGCGACAGCGTGACGGTGCAGAGCGGAAGCGTGCGCGGACTGAGCAAAGCTTTTGCGTGCCGAAAGCTGATATTCAGGGCAATGGCTTCGATCTCTCAATCAATCGCTACAAGTCGATGGTGCACGGGACGGTCGAGCACGACAAACCGGCGGAAATCTTCAAGCGGCTGGCAGACCTGGATGCCGAGATCGCAAAGGGGATGAAGGCGTTGGAGGGGATGCTGAAGTGAATCAAGCGAAGAAGCCTCGACTACTTGAATGCGTTAGGCCCGTTGGGACATGGAATCCGAACAGGTCGGCCGACGCCGAAGAGTTCAACTACATCGACATCGGCGCCATTGATCAAGCGCGCAAGGCCATCGGCTGCATGCGAGCCATCAGGTGCGCCGAGGCACCGAGCCGTGCACGCCAGTTGGTCGCAGCTGGAGATATCCTCGTTTCGACAGTGAGGCCGAATCTGAATGCGGTGGCTAAGCTCGGTCTAGAACACGACGGCGCGACCGCATCCACGGGTTTCTGCGTCATTCGTCCGGACCCAGCCAAGCTGGATGGCGCCTACGCGTTCCAGTGGGTGAAGTCGCCCGGCTTCGTCAACGAAATGGTATCTCTAGCAACTGGTGCTAGCTACCCGGCAGTCTCTGACAGGATTGTCCTTGGCTCCTGTATTCCGTTGCCGCCCCTGACCGAACAACGTCGCATCGCCGCCATCCTCGACCAATCCGATGCGCTGAGATCTCAGCGCCAACAGGCGTTGGCGGAACTGGATGCGTTATCGCGCGCGGTGTTTGTGGAGATGTTTGGTGAGTTCCGTGTAGGCAGCACTCGCTGGCCCAACCGCCCACTTGGCGAACTCATGACAGATTCCACGATTGGCTTAGTTCGCGCGGCAGATGAGTTTGGTCCCGATTTTGACGTGCCCTACGTTCGTATGAACGCAATCGGCCGGGGAGGGGCATTCTTGCCAGACCTTGTCCAGCGCACGAACGTTGACCTCGATGAGCAAAGGAGGTTCGCGCTGAAGCCTGGAGACTTGCTTTTCAATACTCGCAATTCGCGCGAATTGGTAGGCAAGACTGCTCTTTTCCGGGAGCGAGGCTTGTACGTGTTCAATAACAACGTGATGCGCATTCGCTTCAACGAAGCCGTGCATTCTGAGTACATCGCCGCTGCATTTCAGACGCCTTTCATTCAACAGGAGCTGGAAACACGCAAGGCGGGTACCACGAGCGTCTTTGCCATCTATGCCCGTGAGTTGAAGACGATACCCATGCCGATACCACCCAGGGTCACGCAGGATGCATTTGCGGAGCGCATCCAAGCCATTGAATCGATCAAGGCAATTCACCGATCAGCGCTTGCCGAATCTGACGCGCTGTTTGCCTCTCTCCAGCACCGCGCCTTCACCGGCGCACTTTGACGCAAGCCAGACCAAAGCTCCACCACTGCACAATCGCGGCACCAGACTGCGCCGCGCAAGAGTCAATAGGGAGAATTCACTGATGAAGGCGACCGAGGCCAAGCTGCTGGCCTTCTTGAAGAAGTCCCCGCAGTTCGTCATCCCCATCTATCAGCGCACGTACTCGTGGACCGAGCGCGAGTGCCGCCAGCTGTGGGACGACGTGGTGCGCGCCGGAAGCAACCCGGCGGTGACAGGGCACTTCGTCGGCTCCATCGTCTACATCGAGCAAGGCCTCTTCCAGGTGGCCACGCTGTCGCCGCTGTTGGTCATCGACGGCCAACAGCGCCTGACAACGGTCACGCTGCTGATCGCAGCGCTGGCCGAGGCCCTAGGCACGACCGAGCCGGTCGAGGGCTTCTCGGCTCGCAAGCTGCGCAACTACTACCTGCTGAACCCGGAAGAAGATGGAGAGCGGCATTTCAAGCTGCTGTTGTCACAGACCGACAAGGCCACGCTCACGTCGCTGGTGGGGCAGGCTCCGCTACCGGCCGAGCAATCGGTGCGCGTGTCGAGCAACTACGAGCTGTTCAAGAGCTGGTTGTCGGACTCTGCCTGCGACCTTGCCGTCATCTGCCAGGGGCTGGCCAAGCTAGTGGTGGTGGACGTGGCGCTGGCGCGCGGGCAAGACAACCCGCAGCTGATCTTCGAGAGCATGAACTCCACGGGCCGCAAGCTCAGCCAGGCCGACCTGATCCGCAACTACGTGTTGATGGGTCTGGAGCCTGCGCTGCAAACGCGGCTGTACCAGGACCACTGGCGGCCGATGGAGCTGGCCTTCGGGCAAGAGGGCTACGTCGCGCACTTCGACGCCTTCATGCGCCACTACCTGACGCTGAAGCACCCGGCTGGAGATATCCCCCGCATCGACGAGGTGTACGAGGCATTCAAGCTGCACAGCATGCGCCCCGCCACCGAGCAAGCCGGTGTGGAGGTGCTGGTGCGCGACGTGCAGCGCCACGCGCAGGCGTACTGCGCGATGGCCCTGGGTGCAGAAAGCCGCCCCAGTCTGCGCGACGCCTTCCACGATCTGCGTGAATTAAAGGTGGATGTGGCCTATCCCTTTCTGCTGGAGCTATACGACGACTGCGCGCAGAGCGTTCTGAGCGAGGCTGACTTCCTGGCGGCCGTTCGGGTGGTGGAAGCCTACGTCTTCCGGCGGGCTGTGTGTGCCATCCCCACCAACTCCTTGAACAAGACCTTCGCCACCTTCAGCAAGGTACTGAAGAAGGACCGCTACCTGGAGAGCATCCAGGCCCACCTGCTGACCTTGCCCTCCTACCGCCGCTTCCCCAACGACGAAGAGTTCCAACGCGAGTTGCAGGTGCGCGACCTGTACCACTTCGGTGGTCGTGCGGCTTACTGGCTGCGCCGGCTGGAGAACCACAACCGCAAGGAGCGGGTGGCGGTGGCCGAGTACACGATCGAGCACATCCTGCCGCAGAACGAGAAGCTGCCGGCGCAGTGGCAAGCCGACCTGGGTTCAGACTGGAAACGGGTGCAAGAGACCTGGTTGCACACGCTGGGCAACCTGACATTGACCGCCTACAACTCCAGCTACAGCGACTTCCCGTTCGCCCACAAGCGCGACATGGAGGAGAAGGGACTACGCTGGAGCCCGCTGAAGTTGAACGATGGCCTCGGCCAAGTGACGGTGTGGGACGAGGCCGCCATCAAGGCACGCGCTGTGAAGCTCGCGAGCAAGGCCGTTGATGTCTGGGCCAAGCCAGCCCTGCCTGCCGAGGTGCTGGCCGCTTACCGACCCAAGGCGGCAGGCCAGGCCAGCTACACGATCGACGACCACCCGCACCTGTTGGTGCCAGCCTTGCGCGTCATATTCGAAGCCTTCCGCAAGGAGGTGCTTGCACTGGACAGCTGCGTCAGCGAGGAGTTCCTAAAGCTCTACGTGGCCTACAAGGCTGAGACGAACTTCGTCGATGTGGTACCCCAGGCGAAGCGCCTTCGCCTTTCGCTGAACATGCCGTTCAGCGAAATCGATGACCCCAAGGGCATGTGCAAAGATGTCTCGGGCTTGGGGCGCTGGGGAAACGGTGAGGTGGAGGTCGGCTTGACCACGATGGATCAACTTCCGTACGTCATGGGGCTGGTGCGGCAGTCCTTCGATCGCCAGATGAACGGCGCGACCGGGTCATGAGCAACTTCGCCTTCCTCCAGGCGGAGTGGCCGCTCCAGTTTGAGGCCGCATCCAAGGCGGAAGGTCTGGTGCACGCCGACGTGCGTGCTGCGTGCTTCTACGCCCGGCGGACCTTGGAGCTGGCCGTGAGCTGGCTCTACAAGCACGAACCAGCGCTCAAGCTGCCCTATCAGGACCACCTGAGCGCGCTACTCCACGAGCCCACGTTCAGGGCTACGGTGGGCGTGGCCGTCTTCAACAAGGCGAAGGTCATCAAAGAGTTGGGCAACCTCGCGGTGCACAGCACCCGAAAGGTCAGTCCAACCGATGCGCTGACCGCCGCGCGCGAGCTGTTCCACATCTGCTACTGGCTGGCGCGCACCTATGGGCGCACGGCCCGCCCGGATCCGGCGCTGACGTTCGTTCCCGCGCTGGTACCCCAGCCGGCAGCACCTGTATCGCCTCAGAGCCCGGACCAACTGCGCGCGCTGCAAGACCAGCTGAGTGCCAAGGACGAGAAGCTGAGCCAGCTGCTCACCAGCCAGGCCGCGCTGGATGCGGAACTGCAGGCGCTGCGTGCCCAAGTGGCGGCTGCGAAGAAGTCGAACGCTGCCACCCCCGACACGCACGACTACAGCGAGGCAGAGACCCGCGACTACTTCATCGATCTGCTTCTGAAAGAGGCGGGGTGGACGCTGGATCCGGCGAAGAACTTCGAGGTTCCCGTGACCGGCATGCCCAACGAGTCGGAGGGCGGCAAGGGCTTTGTGGACTACGTCCTCTGGGGTGATGACGGTAGGCCGCTTGCGTTGGTGGAAGCCAAGCGCACCAAGCGTGACCCCAAGGTGGGCCAGCAGCAGGCCAAGCTGTATGCCGACTGCCTCCAGGCCAAGTACGGCCAACGCCCCGTGATCTTCTGCTCCAACGGCTACGACCATTGGCTGTGGGACGACGCGATGTACCCGCCACGCCCGATTCAGGGCTTCTACAAGAAGGGCGAACTCGAGCTACTGGTCCAGCGCCGCAGCAGCCGCAAGGCATTGGCCATGGCCGAGGTCAACCCGCAGATTGCCGGCCGCCACTACCAGGTGCGGGCCGTAAGGCGCATCGGCGAAGCATTTGAGCGAGACAACCAACGCAAGGCACTGGTGGTGATGGCCACCGGCGCTGGAAAGACGCGGACCGTCATCGCGCTGGCGGACCTGCTGATGCGGTGCAACTGGATCAAGCGGGTGCTCTTTCTCGCGGACCGTGTGGCACTGGTCAACCAGACGGTTGGTGCGTTCAAGGCGCACTTGCCGGGAGCCTCGCCGGTGAATCTGGTCACGGACAAGCAAGCGGAAGGGCGCGTCTACGTCTGCACCTATCCGACGATGATGAGCCTCATCGACGAAGGTGCGGGCAACCAGCGCCGATTTGGCGTAGGCCACTTCGATCTCGTCGTGATCGACGAGGCGCATCGCTCGGTCTATCAGAAGTACCGCGCGATCTTCGACTACTTCGATTCTCTGCTGGTGGGTTTGACCGCCACGCCGACCGACGAGATCGACCACAACACGTACGGCTTGTTCGATCTGGAGACCGGCGTCCCCACCGATGCCTACTCGTTAGACCAGGCCGTGTTCGAGAAGCACCTCGTCCCGCCGACTGCGGTGTCCGTCCCCCTGAAGTTCCAGCGTCAGGGCATCAAGTACAACGAACTCAGCGAGGCCGAGAAGGAGCAGTGGGATGCGCTGGATTGGTCGGATGACGGATCGCCGCCGCCGAACGCGGTGGACGCGGCAGCGTTGAACAAGTGGCTGTTCAACGCCGACACCGTGGACAAGGTACTCGGGCACCTGATGACGCGCGGCCACCATGTCGCAGGTGGCGATCGACTGGGCAAGACGATCATCTTCGCGGCCAGCAACGATCACGCCGAATTTGTCGCTGAGCGCTTCAACACCAACTACCCGGAGTACAAGGGCGAGTTCGCTCGTGTCGTCACGTACAAGACAGAGTACGCGCAGAGCCTTATCGACGACTTCTCGAAGAAGGACAAGGCTCCGCACATCGCGATCTCGGTCGACATGCTGGACACGGGCATCGACGTGCCCGAAGTGGTCAACCTGGTCTTCTTCAAGATCGTACGGTCTCGTACCAAGTTTTGGCAGATGGTCGGACGCGGCACGAGACTGTGTCCCGATCTCTTCGGGCCTGGCCAACACAAGACAGGCTTCTACCTGTTTGACTACTGCCAGAACCTGGAGTTCTTCGCGCAAAACCCGGGGGTAACGGCAGGTGGATCACCCGAGTCGCTAAGCAGTCGCCTCTTCGGGGCGCGCGTGCAGTTGGTCGCGACTCTAGACAGTCGGCTTGAGAACAGTCCGGGCGCGCACGAGGCCAAGCAGAAGTACTCGACACCTGACAATGAAGCACTCCGCGCTTCCGCGGCCGAAACGCTTCAGCAGACCGTTGAGGCCATGAACGTCGACAACTTTGTCGTCCGGCCTCACCGAAAGGCAGTGGAGAAGTTTTCCAAGCCAGAAGCCTGGAAGAAGCTGAGCGAGGCTGATCAACAGGAGTTGATTCACGAGGTGGCGGGCCTGCCCAGTGAACGGCGTGACGACGACGAGGAAGCCAAACGCTTCGACCTGCTGATCCTCCGCACCCAACTGGCCATCCTGCAGGCGTCTCCGGACTTCGATCGCTTGCGAGATCAAATTCGAGAGATCGCCGGAGCACTCGAACTGCAGGAAGCCGTTCCGGCCATCAAGGCGGAGATGGTCTTGATCCAGGCCGTAGCCGGCGACGAGTGGTGGACGGATGTCACCCTCGGCATGCTGGAAAACGCCCGCAAGCGCCTGCGCGCTCTTGTCAAGCTGATCGAGAAGGCGGCGCGCAAGATCGTCTACACAGACTTTGTCGATCAACTGGGCACCGAGACGACGGTCGTGCTGCCGGAAATCGCCAACGGCCTGGACATGGCCAAGTTCAAGGACAAAGCGCGGCAGTTCCTGAAGGCCCACGAGGACCACCTCGCGCTCCAACGCTTGCGGCGCAGTCAACCTCTGACACCAACTGACTTGAGTGAACTGGAGCAGATGCTGATTGAGGCCGGCGGCACGCCCGAAATGATCAGCAAGGTGGCGGCTGGGAGCCCCAACCTGGGCGTCTTCATCAGGTCACTGGTCGGCATGGATCGAGAGGCGGTGTATCAGGCCTTCAACGAGTTCGTCAGCGGCACGAACGCAACGCCCGATCAGTTGGAGTTCATTGATGTCATCGTGTCTGAGCTCACTGCGAACGGTGTTGTAGAAGCCAAGCGCCTGTACGAATCGCCGTACCTCGACATCAGCCCCCAAGGTCCTGAGGCGTTGTTTCCGAGCGCCCAGGTAGATCGGATGTTCCAGATCCTGGAGGAGTTCAAGAAGCGCGCGGCTGCGTAGGGAAGACTCAGGCGCTCGGTCAAGCAGCTGGCAACGGTAGGTCAGACCGTCTGAGCTAACCTACGAGAGAGGCACGGGTTCAGTCGGTCTGTGGTTCTGGACTCTGCGCCATGTAAACGAGCGACTTCACGGGGAGATGTGGAAATGACGGGCGACACGTCTACGGTGACAAGCGAAGAAGACCTGGATCTTCGAACGGTTTGGCGATTGCTCACGGTTGAGGAGCAGACAGAATTTTGGAAGTACGCTGGCCAACACGCGCGGGTGTTGAGTCACGACACCGCGGTCTATAGAAAGCTCTGTACGGCGATCCGGGATGCTGAATCCAACAAGTCCGGAAGTCGTCCGACGCGAGCCATCCGGGGCGCTGTCCGCAATCTGTCATCCGATGACCTGCGTCTTGGGGTTGCCCGGCTAAAGGGGCGACTCTTGGATCAGCCGAACGCCCAGACTTTCTTGATCGGGGCCTTTTGCTGTTGGGTGCAGGACTCTCGCCGTGAAGCGCTCAACGCCGTTCTGGATGCTGTCAGCTGTCCGCGCGACGAGCGCGGAACCTTGAAGGGAGAGGTACCTCCGTTTGCGCCTGACGATGCGCTGCGGGATATCAGCGCGCTGATTCCAACTTACACCGCCCACACGCTGGCTTTGGTCTGTGGCGCGCTGATGTTGAATCGCGACCTTTGGAGCGGCTTGTCGGCAGCATTCAAAGCACTCCCTACTCTGGAGGTTCCAAGCCTAGGCAGCGCGCCACCCATTCAGACTCAGTCGAGCGACATGTCGGTGCATGTGGAAACCACGACGTCGGATCCCCCGATAGTCCGGATGGTCACGATCGAGGCCTTGAAAGCGATTCGGGATGGGCTTGACCTTCTTGGACAGCACTTGGCAGTGGCATCGGCAGACATCTCAGCCGACAAAGTACCGGACCTGCAAGCGGCGATCGACTGTTGGTCTTCGGTTCGCCGGCAACACGAAGAAGCCGAGCAGCTGTTGGGAGTGTCGTCTCGTCGTGTCGGGGACCTTGAGGCTGCGCTTGCCCGCCAATCCGAGTTGGCCCTTGTCACCTCAGATCTTGTACGTTGTCGCTCAATCGTGCACGTTGCCGATTCGAGCTTTCCGGGGTGCGCGGTCATCCGAGCGAAGTGTGACGAGCTGATGGCAGTCGCTCAGGCCCGGCAGGCATCGAAGCCCGTCTCTATGGACGCAGTCTCGGCGCTGCTTCGACTGGTCCAGAGCGGAGACGATCTAGACGACGAAAAGGCTGCGCAGCTTCAAGTTGAAGTTGAGAAGCTATTCGGGAAGTCAGTTGCAACAGCCGCTCTTCGAGGCAAGCTTCGGCTTGAAACGCCGATCCCTCGGGATGGCAAGGCGGCCGAAGCCTCGGCAGAGGCGGAAGTTGCGAGCGTGTCTAGCGGCGCCCTCCAAGTTCTCGAGGAGCGACCGCCCACACCCTCGACCAGCATGCAGGACGCGGCACCTTCCGAGCTGCCGCCCTCGCAAGCGATGATCGGTACTCCTGCTACCGGGTATTCAGGTGCACCGGCAGAGCGAGCACAAAGCGAGGCAAGTCTGGGGCGAACCGGCGCTGAGGCAGCCGCTGGGACTCTTACGGCCGAGGGTGGCGCCAACCAGGCCCCTGCGGTTGAGGCTGCGCCAGAGGCTAGCCCAAAAGCCACAGCAACATCGGAGTCGATTGTTGCTCGCCCAGATGGCCCTGCGGCCAAAGCCGCTTTGGACTACGAACCCTTCTCGGGCTTCTGCAAGACGCACTGGGTAGACGAAGCGGGTCAAGTGGTGCCAGCGCCGTGGAAGGCAGAAGGGTTCGCTTCTGCGCTCTCCGCTCGCGCCCGGGAAGCCTGGGAACTTGGAGATGCGGCCATCGCCTATCTCTTCGCCCGTGGTGTTATCGCCGCTGGAGGCACAGATCCTCTTGGCGTCATCGACGTCGCCAGTGCCGATACTCTTTTGTCCGATCCGCAGTCGCATGTCGCAGGCGTCGATACCCAGCGTTCGGAACGGCTACGCGCATGTTTGGCCAACCGTATCGGCACCGACGAGCCAAACTTCGGCCTGGCTTTGATGCTGGAGGCCTTGCGACCGACTCACCCTTGCTCTTTCACCCCTTCGGAAGTCGAGTCGTTGGTTGGACTTGCCTCTTTCAACGACCCCGCACTTGGGGAAGTGGCAAGGTTTCTTCTTGACGGCTGGTCTGCTCAGCTAAATCCGCTTAGTTCCTTGCGAGCCCGCTTGCTGGATGCGCCTGAAGAGTCGATGGAAGTCTTGGAGGCGGCATTACGCTCAGCACAGGACCTGCTCCGAACCCAGGTCGCGACGCTTTGGAGCGCAGCTGGGGGAAAGATCCAACGTACCCACTGCAGAGCGGCGTGGACGAAGTTCATCCAGTCCGATGTGGTCCCACTGAGAGATGAATTGGCGCCGCCCGACCCGAGGGCGAGTTCAAAGGTCAAGTGGACGCCTGATCGCATCAGGGAGCGTGTGATCGCGCTCGGCCGATCCTTCAAGCGAATCATGGATACGGAACAGGTCAGACACCAGGACCGTTCCGCAGCCGAAGGGGCCGCACAACAGATTGTTGAAGCGGTTGAGGTCGTCTCCGATGCGCTTCAACGACTCGAAGCGCAGCGCCAAAGGTCGCGCATACCTCATGACGGCGTTCCGCACGAAGCCGGTCAGCGGCTCCTCAGCGGTTCGTCGTCAAACACGACAGACCGTCTGTGTGCCGCACTGTTTTCAGCTGTTCTGCAAAACGCGCCTCAAACCAACATGCTCCGCCTCAACGCGGGGTACCTGGTCAAACACGTTGATGCCATCAGATATCTGGCTCCCAGTGCGCTAGCAGAGCCAGGAATAGCGATTGAAGGCGTCCGCGTGCCGGCCTTCGAAAATCCGACCGCGGTGAGTGCGATGCTGCAGGACTGGCGCGCTTGCGCTGTTCCAACATTCACGGAGGATACCGATGTCCTGACGTGCTTGAGGAACGTCGCGGCTGATCGAGAGCGGCGCGACGTTCTCGCTTCGCTGTCTGCGACAGACGTTCTTCAGTCCCATGAGCGAACGCTGTTGCATCGATACGCCCTAGAAATGGGCGACCAGGCGTTTGAGGCCACCCGAGAGTTGGAACGCGTCTGGGGCGCCAGCAATGAACTCATGGCCCCGACCGAGCCGAGACTCAGGGCTATCGTTGAAGAAGCCAGATCCCTGCTCGCCGGTGCTTCGGGTTCAATGACCGTCAGCTTGCTTCTGCTGGCTTGGCTGAAGCAAGCCGTTGCATTGGCGACTGTCCATCGGGATGTGGCGGCGAAGGCCTTGCTGGACTTGGCTGTTGACAAGCCCGGCGATGCCGCCGATCGAATCGCAAAGTACTTTGAGTCCGGAGACTATCGATCTGGTGTGGCGCTTTTCCACAGTGGCGCGGTGCCAAGTACAGACGGGGATCGCCTTGGCAGCCGCCGAACGTTGTGGCGCGAGGATTCCAGGAGGACTTGGCCAGAGCCGAGGACAAAGCTGGCCAGTGACCTCAAAGGATCAACTTCCGAACAGAAGCGTTTGGTTGAACTCTGGACTTCTGGGAACGTTGAACCAAGTCATCGGGACGCGATGCCGAAGTTGCTTTATGCAGTGATAAGCGGCGAGGCGGGACGGACCCCCAGTGAGAACCAGAAGCGGTTTCCCGTAAAGCTTGCGGATTTGCGCGAGCACAAAGAGAAGAAGACGACCATCAGTTGCGAGACGGTTCGGAACTACTTCAAGGGTTCTAAGCTGAACCCCTCGTTCCTTCCGCAGTTGGCCACCTTCAGTCAGATCGTCATTGCGTCTTCACCGCAACCGGCCAGCCGCGGTGCGAGCGTCTTGGATGACTGGTGTAAGGCGGCAAGTAGTGAGGCGCCAAGCTCGTTGGTTGTTTTCCTGGCGCCAGGGCTACCTATCACTCGCAGAGATGAACTTTGCTCCGGCTTTCGAAAGCGAGGCGTCTTGGCCGCGATCATCGATGACCTGGATCTTTGCAGGCTCTGTGCCGCGAGCAATCGACTGGATGGGCATGACTTCATTCCGTTTCTCGAGGTCCTGCTCGAACAGCTGGATCTTGATACAGCATCACCCTTCTCGAGTCTCGATGGTCAGCATGTACGTCTAGAGACCTACATCGGACGTAAGTACGAGGCAGAGCGCGTGGCGCTTGGATGGTCTTACACGAGGGTGTTCTCCGGACGGAAGTTGGGCAAGAGCGCCTTACTGAAGTACGTAGCGAGCACGTTCGACGGCTATCCTCTCCCTTCTGGAAACACGCTCAACGTCTTCTTCATCACGATTGCAGGCGGCGAATCCGAGCGCTGGGTCGTCGACTGCATCGTCGATGAGATGGCAAGGCGCTTTAGCTTGGCGGAGAAGCCTGGGTTGAAGGATCAACCGCCAGCAGAGCGCTTCTCTGCGTACATGAAGCGCTTCTTGCAGGAGAAGCCCCAGCACAGCGTGTTGTTGATACTGGACGAGGCCGACGCGTTTGTCGAGGGACAACTCTCTCGTTACGACGATGATCGAGAAGGTTCCCTGAGCTTCCGCATGATGAAGGAGTTGCCGGCACAAGTGGATAGCAGTCAGCTTCCCCGGATCCGAACAATCTTCTCAGGGTATCGAGTCACCAATACGCGGGGCGGAGTCTGGGCGAATGCGGGCGATGTCCTGGTACTCCGACCTCTTGCTGAGGATGAGGCGGTGCAGTTCCTGGAAGGGATGCTCGCACGCATTGGTATTGCCTTGGGCCACCACGCACCATTTGTGGCCATGCGATGTGGCTTCCAGCCGGCTGTACTGATCCGTTTTGGCGAGAGTCTTGTTAGGCGTCTTAAGCGCTCCAACAGATCGGCAGACCGCGAGACTTTGACCGTGTCTCACGAGGAAGTGCTCGCCACGCTTGGCGAACAGGGCGTGCTGGACGAGATCAAGACCGTCGTCAACAACAACTTCCAGGGCAATCGGATCGGTGCCGTCGTTTTCGGTGCGACGCTCCTCGCACTCAAGGACCTTGAGCCAGGCTTGGCGCTGACCGAGGGTCCTGCGCAGGTGCTGGCCAAACTTCGTGAAATTGACCCGAACTTTGACTGGCTTGAGCGCGTAGACACGTCGCCGCTCGCAGAGATTGAGCGGAATCTGCAGGACTTCATTGATCGCGAGTTGCTGACGGTCTCAGACGCGCCTCGCTTTGGCGTGCGGGAGTATCGGCTTCGTTTCCCCCACTTCTTGCCAGTGTTGACTCAGCAGTCAGAAGTTGCACTGGAAGTTCGACAGCAGATTCAGGCGATCCGCGGCGGCGCATCTCAGCGGCGCGTATCGCAGTGCGTTCTCTCGGAGAGCGCGCTGGACACGATCCGGTATTGGTATCGCCAAGAGACCAGCGCTGACTGCAAGTTGATCGTAGTGGGGGGCCATTGGACTGATGCTCTCCTGGATCCAAAGTGCGGTGTGCCTGACCGATTGGGTTGCGAACGCTCCATGCTTGCACTCCCCGTCGATCCCGATGAAGCCGCGGGCCAGATTGGAGATGGAAGGCAGGTGTTCGGCAACGTTTCAGTCAATCTCTGGAAGACCTTTCTGGATACAGACGCAGGCAGGCCCTTGGTGCTCATTGGCGGCTTAGGCTTGCAACGGGTTGCCAGACGCTACGCCTTGGATGGTGGTCAGATGCCCGTTGAAGTGGTGACACTTGGCCGACTGACTGAAGGCACGCTGGCCTGGTGGCTAGAGGATGCACGCGCACTTCACTTCAAGGCCGGAAACTCAGTGGCCCTAATTGCCCGAGCTACGGGGCTTGTGCCGTTCCTTGTCGGAGCCTTTGACAAGTTACTGCAGCAGACGGCCGGTTCAGAGGTCTCCGAACGTGACGTTGAAGCCGCGTTGAAGCTATTCGATGCCCAGATTTCCGACTACGCAGCGCAGCTCAGCGCCTCATCATGGAGCAGCGGTCTCACGAGCCGCGAAATTGAGCTTCTCCAGATGGCTGTCCAGATCAGTGAGGAGGTGTCAGAGGACTTCGATCTTGAGCGGGACTTTCAGGAGTGCTGGTCGATGTTGGCCACCCAATCAACGATCGGCGCACCGTTCAGCGACCCTGTTGATTGGTCGGCGCTGAAGCTGCTTTCCGAGATCGGCCTCCTTCCAGTGCGCGCAGATGTTGCTTCGGTGAACAATTCGCAGTCGCTCGGGCGCGTCAGCTTTGATCGCTCCGGCACGCTCTTCAGGCTGATCAAGCTGCTTAGGCCAAGCAGTGCAACTTGAGATCTCGATTGCCGGATACGCGTCGAACTGGACGTTTCGCGGCTCAAGGACATTCAGCACCTGGGCCGAGGCAAGGCCTTGGTCACACGAAGGAGGGCTCTGCGTCGTTCGAACCGAGAGCGCCGATGTCGCCGATCTGCTCATCCCGTCAGTCCGTCGGGCTGTTTACGGAGCGAACGGCGGGGAGGCGCGCCTTGATGTCCGGCGACTGGATGTGGGTGGCAGAGCTGGTACTCCAACGAGGGTTCTACTTCGTGAGTTCGAACTTGATCCGGCGATCAGTCCGTTCGAAGCACGCGACAAGATCAGAGCTTGCCTGCTGGACCGAAGCTTCTTGCTTGTCTTCGTTGAGATCGCCCCGGTCGATCTAAGCGACTGGGAGGCGATCGTTAGTCTGCTTGAGTACTACCGCAAGTCTAAGAATCCAGTGCGCTTGTCCGCCGTAGTGATCGATGGTCGAGGCACCGTCAGATCAGAGCCAGTCTGCGATTTCCTCAACGGTAGACCGACCCACCGTGTCTTATCGGAGCTGTCTTCGACCATAGACGAGGGTTTGCATTGGCCGGCGTACCTGCACCATCGTGCGGCATGGGAAGCCGGTGGTTTCCTCAGCTATGCGACATCCGTCGGGAGCGAACTGACTGGTGGTGCCGCTGGCGATGATGAAGCCATTGAGGTGACGCTTCAGGCGTACGCGAACGATCGTCTTGTAAGTCATGCCGGGCGACAGCTACTTTGCGAACTGGTTGGCTTAGGTTCTGGAGGTGCAAGGCCAAGCCAAACCCGACTTCGAAGTCTGCAGGCCGACCTACTTGCGATGAGCTTGATGTGGCGGCCCCCATCGATGAACAGCCTTCATGTAGTTCCGTGGGCCGCCCGAGCTTTGCTGGCGATGCCTGGGCTTCCTCGAAAGCAAGTTTGGGCGCTGCGCCACCACCTCGTTTGTGCCCCACTGGCAAGTGAAATACTCTCACTCTGTCTGCAGTTCGAGAGTCAGATTCAAACCAATCTACATGGCCGCCAAGACCCCGGGAAGATCTTGGGTCAGACGATTGAAAATCAGGAGAGGTTCAGATCGGGACGCGACGATTTCGTTGTCTATCCGCGCGCCTTCCCTGCATCGCCGGACACCGCAGACGACATATGGGCTTTTGCATCACTTGGCGAGAACTTGAAGAGTTGCCCCACGGGTGCTGTGCCTGATCTGTACTGGAAAACCCTCAAGCTTCGCAACGCAATCGCTCACGGCCACTATGTCGGATGGCCGCACGTCCGAATGGCTCTTCGGATGCTTCGGTACTTCGACACGTCAGCCTAGGGCCGTCAGGCGGTGCGTCTGCCCGGTCAGATTGCAGCCTTGTGGCGCAACCGGATGCAAAGAGGTGCATCACGCAGTCTGCGGATGTTCCTCTCGCTGAATGTCACTGTGGGTCATGACAACTCTTGTTTTGAGCTGACACCGATTCTTTATAGGATCAATCCGCGACCCGGTGCCACCGCCTCATTCCACCGTCACGCTCTTCGCCAGGTTGCGCGGCTTGTCGACATCCGTGCCCCGCGCGCAGGCCGTGTGGTACGCCAGCAGCTGCAGCGGCACCACGTGCAGGATGGGGCTGAGCGCGCCGTAGTGCTCGGGCAGGCGGATCACGTGCACGCCGGGTTCGGCCTCGATGT